>Ga0272446_1000123_pt1 | contig 108334 bp, 90 predicted proteins | sample YNPCB0061_FD_194587 | JGI IMG/M metagenome (GOLD analysis project Ga0272446, IMG submission 194587) | Hot spring microbial mat communities from Yellowstone National Park, WY, United States - YNP-CB-006-1 | ecosystem: Environmental > Aquatic > Thermal springs > Hot (42-90C) > Sediment | place...
GGACTGGGCGCCGCCGCGGTGGAAACGCTGCACGCGATTGCCTGCCAGGGACTCCAGCCGGACCTGACGCTGTTCCTCGACATCGACCTCGAAACCAGCCTGGCTCGCGCCCGGCGCCGGAACGCAGATGCGGCGCGCCGCGACCGGATGGACGAACAGACCGCCGAGTTCTACCGGCAGGTGCGCGATGCTTACCTGGATCTGGCCCGGCGGCACCCCGGGCGGGTGCGGACAATTCGCGGCGGCCAGCCGGAGGACGCGGTCGCGGCGGAGATCTGGGAGGTGGTGCGCGCCTATGTTTGAGCGCTATTGGGGCAACGCGGACATCGCGGCCGCGCTCGAACGCATGATCGAGGCCGGGCGGATCCCGCAAACGATGTTGTTTGCCGGGCCGGAAGGCGTAGGTAAGGCGACGTTGGCGCGCCGGTTCGCCGCACGCCTGTTGGGCGGGGCCGCCCTGATCGAGAAGGACGACCTCAGCCTGCCCGAACACCGGGACACGGTGGCCGACCGGGAGAAGTGGCCGGCCGAACGGCGCAATGAAGAGCCGCTGCTGTTCGCCTCGCACGCCGACTTCCTCACGTTCGCTCCCGACGGGCCACTGCGCCAGATCTCGATCCCGCAAATGCGCCTCCTCAAGGAACTGGCGCCCTACCGCCCGCATCACGGCGCCTGGCGGGTCTTTCTGATCGACCAAGTCGACCGCGCCAATGAGCAGGCGGCGAACTCGCTGCTGAAGACGCTTGAGGAGCCGCCTCCGCACCTGATCCTGATTTTGACGGCGGAGAACGCCTACGATCTGTTGCCCACAATCCGCTCCCGCGCCGTGCCGTTCGCCTTTTCCCGGCTCTCGGACGAAGAGATGCGGGTGTTCCTCGCCAGCCGGCAGGTGGACCAGCCCGAGCGGCGTTTGGCGCTGGCCCAGGGCTGCCCGGGGGTGGCGGCCACGCTGGATCTGGCTCAGTTCGACCAGCGGCGCGCGGCCATGCTGGCGCTGCTCGAGGCCGCCTCCGGCGTTGCCCCCTTCGCGCATTGGACCCGCCATGCCGAATCGCTCGCGCGCAACCGCGGCGAGAAACTCGAAAACTATCTCCGGGTGCTCTACTTGCTGCTGCGCGACGTGCTGCTTCTCCGGGAAGGAGGAGGGCCGCTGGGCAACCCCGACCTGACGCCGCAACTGCAAGCCGTGGCGCGCCGGACGCCGTTCGCCTGGATCCGCCGCGCCGCCGCGCGCGCCGACGAGTTGGCCGAATTGCTCCGCCGGAACATTCAGAAGTCGATCGCCCTGGACGCGCTCGTGCTGGATCTGCGGGCTTTCGCCCGGCGCGCCGGCGGCTCGTAGCGCCCGAGGGCGCTGCCCCCCTTGCTATTCTTGGGGTGTGCCCAGTCAATCCGCGGCCTTCGACGAAATGGAGTTGGTGGCCCGCGCCCGCGAAGGCGACGATGAAGCCTACAGCGCCCTCGTCGACCGCTATGCCCGGAACGTCTACCGACTCGCCCTGAACATCACCCAGTTGCAGGAGGACGCCGAGGACGTGCTACAGGAGACGTTCATGAAAGCGTACGAACACCTGGGGGAGTTCGAAGGGCACTCGAAGTTTTACACCTGGCTGGTCCGCATCGCGATGAACGAATCGCTCATGAAGTTGCGCAAGCGGAAGTGGGACCGGACGGTATGGCTGGATGAACCGATCGAGACCGGCGAGGACCGCGTGGCGCGCGATATCGCGGTGTGGGACAATCCCGAGCAGCGCTATTCGAAGGAGGAATTGCGCGAGATTCTGAACAAAGCCATCCAGAGTCTGACTCCCCCCTACCGGTCGGTGTTCGTGCTGCGCGATGTCGAGGATCTCTCGATTGAGGAAACAGCGCGCGTGCTGGACCTGTCCGTCCCCGCGGTAAAGAGCCGCCTGTTGCGGGCCCGCCTGCAACTGCGCGACAAGTTGACGGCGTTTTTCAAGAAGAAGGTGGAGGATCCGTTTGCTTACTTGTAAGGATTTTCTGGCGGAACTGAGCGATTTCCTGGACGAATCGCTGAGCCCGGAGGAGCGGCGGGAACTGGAGAATCACATCAACGGGTGTCCGAATTGCTGGGTGCTGGCGGACACCACCAGGCGCACAGTCCAGATCTATAAGGAAGCCGAACTGTATGAGCTGCCGGAGGAGGTCCGAAACCGGCTGGCGCAGGCCCTGGAAAAAAAGATGGCTTCCAAAAAGTGCTAACCTCAGGCGAAACCATCCATGAAGATTACGAAGGTTGAAGCGATTTACCTCCGCCAGCCGGAGGTCAAGTTTCAGTGCGACAGCGGGCAGGACGCCCTGGTGGTCCGCGTCGAGACCGACGCGGGTATCACGGGACTGGGCGAGGTGGACTCGGCGCCGCTCGCCGTGAAGGGGGCGATTGACGGACCCTTCTCCCACACCACCGCGTCCGGTTTAGCGCAGGTGGTGCTGGGCGAGGATCCTTTCGAAACCGAGAAAATCTGGCACAAGATGTACCGGGCCAATATCTACGGCGGCCGCCGCGGCGTCGGACTGCACGCGATGAGCGGCATCGACATGGCCCTGTGGGATATCAAGGGCAAGGCGCTCGGCATGCCCGTCTGGAAACTGCTCGGCGGCGGCTTCCACCAGAAAATCCGATGCTACGCCAGTTCGCTGTTCGGTCCCACGCCCGCCCAGACCGGAGAACTGGCGCGGCGTTATCGCGACCAGGGCTTCACCGCCGTGAAGTTCGGCTGGGACCCGATGGGACAGGACGAGAAGACCGACATCGCCCTGGTGCGCGAGGGGCGGAAAGGCCTCGGCGACGAGGCGGATCTGCTGATTGACGCCGGTCTGGTCTGGGATTCCAAGACCGCCTTGCAGCGCGCGCGCGCTTTCGCCGACTACAACATCTTCTGGCTGGAAGAGCCGCTGCGCCCGGACGACTACGAGGGCTACCGCAAACTGGCGGAAGCCACCCACGTGCGCATCGCCGCCGGCGAGGAGGAGAGCAACCGCCAGTCCTTCCTAGACCTGATGGACCGCGGCCGCATCGACGTGGTGCAGGTCGATCTGACCCGCTGCGGCGGTTTCACCGAGGCCATGAAGATCGCGGCGCTGGCCTGGGATCGCGGCCTCCCCGTCGCCAACCACGGCTTCACCACGTACATCAATGTCGCGGCGGCCCTGCACTGGCTGAACGCCATTCCCAACGCGCTGATCTGCGAGTTCGTCGCCGAGGAGGAAACCAACCTCCGCGAGCATCTGACGCGGCAGAAACTCCGCGCCAAGGACGGCTACCTCGACATCCCGCAAGAACCTGGCCTCGGGATCGACCTGGATGAAGAAGCGGTCACGCGCTACCGCGTCTGCTGACGCGAGCGCAGCCGCTTGACGGCGTCCACGACTCCGGCGGCCAAGCGCACCCGCGCGCCCGGCAAACCTGCTTGATACACTAACGGTGTCAAAATCCTCACCGGAAAGGATTTCACCGTTATGCGCAAGATTAAGACCGCGGTCATTGGCTCGGGTTTCATGGGAAAGGTCCATACGGAGGCGATTCGCCGCCTCGGCAACGTGGACGTGGTGGCGGTCGCCGCGTCCCCCGCTCGCGACGCCCGCCTGGTCGCCCAGCACTTCGACGTGCCGCATTCCACCGGCAACTGGAAAAGCCTGATCGAGGACCCGGAAGTGGAAGCGGTCCACCTGTGCACGCCGAATGCCCTCCACTACCCCATGGCGAAGGCGTTCATGGAGCACGGCAAACACGTGCTGTGCGAAAAGCCTCTGGCCGTTTCCTCCGCGGAAGCCGCCGAAATGGTGAAACTGGCCAAAGAGCACAAAGTCGTCAACGCCACCAATCACAACCTGCGGTACTACCCGGTGGTCCAACACGTCCGCGCCATGATCGAGGCCGGAGAACTGGGCGAAGTCCTGGTGGTGCAGGGCACCTATTCGCAGGACTGGCTGCTTTACGACACCGACTATAACTGGCGCATCGAATCCAGGGACAATGGCCCGTCGCGCGTGGTGGGCGACATCGGCTCGCACTGGATGGACATGATCCAGCACCTCACGGGGTTGCGCATCACCGCCGTGTGCGCCGATCTGCAAACGTTTCACAAAACGCGCAAGAAACCCAAGGGATCGGTCGAAACGTTCGCGGGCAAAAAACTCTCGCCCGAGGATTACGAAGAGATTCCGGTGCTCACCGAGGACTTTGCTTCCGTGCTGGTCCGCCTGGGCGACCGGGCGCGGGGCGCGTATACGGTCAGCCAGGTGTCCGCCGGCAACAAGAACCGCTTCCAGTTCGAAATCTACGGCACCAAGTGCGGGGTCAAATGGAACCAGGAAGTGCCAGATGAGCTCTGGATCGGGCACCGCAATACGCCCAACCAGGTGATCATGAAGGACCCGTCCCTGTTGAGCGGCCGCGCTCCGGGTTACGCCGACCTGCCGGGCGGCCACAGCGAAGGCTACGACGACACGCACAAGCAGTTGTTTAAACGGTTTTACAACCGCATTCTGCATCCGCACTCCCCGGTCGAATTCCCGACCTTTGAAGACGGTTTGCGCGGGATGAAACTGATCGAGGCGGTGATGGAAAGCCACGCGCGCCAAGGCTGGGTGGAGCTCGGCTAAGGACGTCTACTCGTCCGGCAAACCGAAGGTGATCACGCTGGCGCCGGCGGCGAGCGCCAGATACTGTTTGCCGCGCAGCGTATAGGTGACCGGTGGCGCGGCGATGCCCCCGCCCGTGTTGAACCGCCAGCGGATCTCGCCCGTGTGCGCGTCGAAAGCCACCAGATACCCGTCGCCATCTCCGGTGAAGACCAGGCCGCCGGCGGTGGCCAGCAAACCGTTCGGGGCGTTGCGCAGGGGGACCCGCCACTTGGTCTCCGCCGTCACCGGATCCACCGCGATCAGAGACCCGGTCTGCGGTTCTCCGGGCAGGTTGCCTGCCGTGCTGAGCATGTACCACTGGCCCTCGACGTAATCGCCCTCGGTCTTGTAATACATTTGACACCCATCCGTGGAGCCGAAGTAATACAGGCCGGTTTGCGGACTGTAAGCGGTGGGCTGCCAGTTGTGCCCGCCGCCCAAGCCGGGACACGTGCGCGTGCCTTGGGGGGAGGGTTCCTGTCCGGGCGTCAGGACCGGCCGCCCGCTGCCATCCAGTCCGCTCGCCCAGGTAACCGTCGTGTAGGGTTTCGCGGCCAGCAGCTTCCCGGTGACGCGGTCCAGCGTGTAGAAGAAGCCGTTGCGATTGGCTTGCAGGACGGCCTTCACCGGCTTGCCGGCCACGGTGAGATCGACGAGCGGCAGTTCTTCGGTGGCGTCCCAGTCGTGCAGGTCATGCGGGGTGAACTGGAAGTGCCAGCGGTATTGCCCGGTGTCGGCGTCGAGCGCCACCACGCTGCACGTGTACAGATTATCGCCGGGCCGCAGATCGCCGTTCATGTCGGGCGCGGGATTGCCTGTGCCCCAATACAGCAAGTTTAACTGGGGGTCGTAGGAGCCTGTGACCCAGGTGGAGCCTCCGCCCCGCCGCCAGGCGTCTCCCGGACCCCAGGTGTCGCCGCCCGGTTCACCGGGCGCGGGCACCGTGTAGAAGCGCCAGAGCCGTTTCCCGGTTTCCGCGTCGTAGGCGTCCAGGAAACCCCGCACGCCGAACTCGGCGCCCGCCATCCCGACGATGACTTTGTTCTTCACCACCAGGGGAGCGGCGGTCAGCGACAATCCCGCCTTGTAGCTGGCGACCTCGGTTTCCCAGAGCACCTGGCCGGTCTTGGCGTCGAGCGCCACCAACGTCCCTTCAAAGTTGACTTTGTAAAGGCGTTCGCCCAGCGCGGCAAAGCCGCGGTTGGGCGTGCCGCAACACCCTTTCGCATCGGCGGGCACAGGTTTGGCATAGCGCCACACCGGCTTGCCGGTGAGCAGGTCCAGGGCGAAGGCGTGGTTGCCGTGGGCGGTCAGGTACATCATGCCGCCAAAGATGAGGGGTGTGGCCTGCATGCGGCCCGGCAGCCCGCTCTGGTAAATCCATTTGGGCGCCAGGCGGGAGACGTTGCCGGCGTGAATCTGGGCCAGCGTACTGTACCGCCAGGCGCGGTATTCGCCGCCGTACATCAGCCACGCCGCGGGGTCGGCGGGCGTCTGGCGCAACTGCGCCTCCGTCACCTGCGCCGCCGCGGCGGCGGACAGCGCGAACAGCAGAAACAGCGTGTTCCTCATCTCTCCTCTCCCGATGCGAACCACCAGTCGTTCGCGGCCGCGCGGCGAAGGCCCCGTCACCTGCGCCGCCCCCTCAACTGGCCCAGGGATGCGGGGTCGGATCCAGATTCACAATGGTGTTCTTCAAGCGGGTGTAGCTCTCCACTGCTTCCACCCCCATATCGACGCCCAGGCCGCTCTGGCGATGCCCTTCATACGGAATCTGCGCCACCCAATAGTGGTTGCAGTTCACCCAGACGAACCCGCTGTGCATGGCGGCCGCCAGGCGGTGCGCGCGCGACAGATCGCGGGTCCAGATCGCGGTCGCCAGCCCGTAGGAGGTGGCGTTGGCGTAGGCGACCGCCTCGTCCTCGTCTCGGAAGTCGATGGTGGAAATAACCGGTCCAAAGATCTCTTCCTGAGCCACGCGGGCATCCACCGGGACGTGGTCGAAAATCAGCGGATCCACGTAATAACCCCGGTCGAGCGGCTTGGCGCGAAAGCCGCCCGTGTAGAACGGCAGGTTGTTCTGCTTGCCGATTTCGATGTAGCGGGTCACGCGTTCATACTGTTCCTTGGAAACCAGTGGCCCCATCTTGGTGTCTTCCTCCATCGGATCGCCCACCTTCAGCGTCCGGAGCCGGGCCAGGAGCGCGTCGAGGAAACGGTCATGGATGGCGGGATGCAACAGCAGGCGGGAGCCGGTCGTGCAGATCTGCCCGCTGTTGTAACAACTGGTGAGCAGGCAGGAGGCGAGGGCGGCATCCAGGTCCGCATCCGGAAATACGATATTGGCGGTCTTGCCGCCCAGCTCCAGCGTGACCTTGCGAATGTGGTCCGCGGCGGCGTGCATGATCTTCCTGCCGACCTCGGTGGAGCCGGTGAACGAGATCTTGTCGACCAGCGGGTGCGCCGCCAGCGCCGCGCCCGTCTCCCCGCCGCCGCTCACCGCGTTGACAACCCCTTCCGGGAAGCCCGTCTCCAGACACAGTTCCGCCAGCGCCAGCGCCGAGCGCGGCGATTGTTCGGCGGGCTTCAGCACCACCGTGTTGCCGCACGCCAGCGCGGGCGCCAGCTTCTGCATCGCGATCACCAGCGGAAAATTCCAGGGCACGATGCCCGCCACCACGCCGACGGGCTCCCGGACGGTGTACACATGTTTGTCGGGACCGCAGGGAATCTGGCTCCCGCGAATCTTGTCGCAAAAGCCGGCGTAGAAGCGCAGGAACGCGACCGCGGAAGAAACATCGTGCTGCCGCGAGTGGGTATACGGCTTGCCCATGTCCTCGGTGTCCAGGCGCGCCAGCTCATCGCGGTGCGCCTCGATCCGGTCCGCCAGGCGGAACATCAGCAGGCCACGGTCGGGGGCGCTCATCTTCCGCCAGGGTCCGCTGTCGAATGCCCGGCGCGCGGCGCGGACCGCCCGGTCGACATCTTCCGGACCCGCCTCCGGCACCCGCGCGTGCGCCTGTTCCGTCGCCGGATTGATCACCTCGAACGTTTTTCCCGATTGAGCCGCCGCCAGTTCCTGGCCAATCACCATCTGTGTCCCGGTCATCGTTTTTCCCTCTTCCTTTTGATGATATTGCGGAACGGGACCCGCATAGCCGCGATAGAAAATTTGGATTGGACGGCCCGGAAGACCCCTGCTTAAGCTGAAAGAGTGGGGAACCGGGTGGAAGTGAATGGTAACGGGCATGGCGCCAGTGCCGCGCTCCTTCATCGCGTGAGCAATATTGTCAACTCCGGTGCGGAGCTGGACGATGTTCTCAAGGAACTGATTGGCCTGGCGATGCGCGCCACCGAGTGTGACGCGTGTCTGGTGTACCTGCTGGACCCGTCGACGGGCGAAATGGTGCTGCGCGCCTCGCAGTTGCCGCATGACGCGGAAATCGGCGCGATCCGGATGAAGATCGGCGAGGGCGTGACGGGCTGGGTGGCGCAGCACAAGTCCGTCGTAGCGCTGCCGGAAAAAGCCTTCGCGGATGCGCGGTTCAAATCCTTCCAGGCGCTGCCGGAGGATACCTATGAAGCTTTTCTCTCCGTGCCGTTGACCAACCGCGGCGAACTGGTGGGAGTCATCAACATGCACCACCGCGAGCGGCGCCGGCACACGCCCGACGAGATTGCCCTGGCGTCCTTCATCGGCGAACAGCTTGGCGCCTCGATCGGGCGGGTCCGCCTGGAAGCGCAACGCCGCCGCGCCGCCAAGCGCATGGAGACGCTCGCGGCAGTGGCCGAGACGATTGCGGGCGAGGACTATCTGGACCGGATTTTGCAGCCCATCTCGGAGATGGTGGCCGCCACTTTCGACGCACCGGTGTGTTCCATCATGCTGGTGGACGAGGAGCGCCGCGAACTGGTGATCCGCGCCGCGCGCTGCTCCTCCCCCGAGTATCTGCACAAAATGCCGGTGCGGATTGAGGATTCGCTCATCGGCCGCGTGGTGCGCGAGGCGCGGCCGCTGATCGTCTCCGACGTGCTGGCGGAGAAGAGCTACCGCTATCCCGAACTGGCCCGCAAAACCGGCCTGGTCTCGCTGCTATCCGCGCCGCTGATGACGCGGGACAAAGTGATTGGCACCATCAACATTTATACGGGAAAGAGGCGCGAGTTCAGCGAAGAGGAACTGGCTTTCGTGAAGGTGGTGGCCGGCCAGGCTGCGATCGCGATCGAGAACGCGCGCCTGATGGCGGAGACGCTCGAAATGAAGGTGGCGCTGGAGACCCGCAAACTGGTGGAGCGGGCGAAAGGAATCCTCCAGACGAAGCACCAACTCACCGAGCAGGAAGCCTATCTCCGCCTGCGCAATGAAAGCCGGCGCTTACGCCGCCCGATGCGGGAGTTGGCCGAGGCCATCATCCTGGCCGAGGACCTGGGCCAACGGGACGGCCAATCCGCGCCTTGAAATGCCCCCCGTCCGCGGAGACCCAGCCGGCGCGGGGTGGACCGGAAAGCGCCTGCGCGCTCACGGCCGGAAGTGGAACCGCCGCACCGGCAGCGGCATCTCTGAGTCCGCGCCCTTGACGCTCTTCCAAACGATTTCGTTCAGGGCGAACATCGGCGTCCGGTCGTAATCGGAAAAATCCATCTCCAGGGACTCGCGCGCCCCCCAGGCGCGTTCCGTGTTCCGCGCGTTGACATCCACTTGCGGCGGCACGTGGGTGAACGGGGTAAGATCCGCCCGGTCGGTGAAAGCATCGTACATGGGCGTCGCCGCGGCGTCGTACTGCGTCATCGGCGGCAGCCCCAACAGCAACTGCATGGTGCGCAGCATCGAGGAGGTGGTGTACAGGGTGCTGTCAAGGTGCTTGCGCTTGGTGTAGGGGCTGACCACCATCCCGATGGTGCGGCGGGCGTCGACGTGGTCGGGACCGTCCTGCGCGTCATCTTCGATAATGAAGATCGCGGTTTCCGGCCAGTAGCGCGAGCGGGTGACGCGCTCGACGAGCATGCCGACCGCCCAGTCGTTGTTGGCCACCGCGGCGGTGGGTGTCGGCGCGCCGGGACGGGTACCCTGCGTGTGGTCCTCGCCCAGGCTCATCACGATGAAGTTGGGCAGGCGTTTGGCGGGATCGGGATGGTCGTAGTTCTTTTCGTACTCGTCGAGCTCCTCAAAGAAAGCTTTGACATTGTCGGTGTCCCGCATGCCGGGCAGGCGGAACTTCGGCGCGACGTGGCCCACCAGTCCGGACACGCCCGGCGCGGCCTCCATCCGGCCGCCGTCGCTGACCCGCATGGCGTACTCGCCGTAGCTGCGAAAGGTGAGGCCCTTGCGGGCGGCCAGGTCCCACATATGGCCGGACGAGGGCACGTACGCCAGGCTCGGCGCGGCGCGGCTGATGCCGCCGTAGTTTGGCGGCCACAGCTTCTCATTGAAATCGGTGGCGTAGGCCGCGTTCGACCACGAGTGGCCGTCCACGCTGACCTCCCCGTCGCAATACAGGTTGTCGAACAGCACGAACTCTTCGGCGATCTTATGCTGATTCGGCGTCACGCGCCGGCCGAAGATGGCCAGGCGCGGGTCGCCATTGCCTTGGGGCAGGTCGCCGAATACCTGGTCGTAGGTACGATTCTCTTTGATGACATAAATGATGTGCTTGATGGGCGAGCCGACGCCTACTTCCTCAGGCACGATAGACGGGCCGGAACGCGACGGCCTGGCCCGGGCGAGCAGGTCATCGTGATACGGCGCGTTCTGCATGGCCTGGCGGGTGTAGGCGGCGATCTCCTCCTTCAGGTTGCCGAGGGGAATCACGCTGACGCTGCCCCGCTGGAGCGATTTGACCGAGCCCTTCCCCTCGCCATCTTCCTTGAGCGGACTGTGCGGCCCGCGCGCATTGGCATAACCGCCGAGACCTTTACTGGAGCCCACAAACAAGGACTTGCCGTCGGCGCTCACCGCCAGGGCCGAGGGATACCAAGCCGTGGGAATAAACCCCAGGACGTGGCTTTCGCCGCGCTCGGCCACATTCACAACGGCCACGTTGTTGTTGTCCGCGTTGGCGACGAACAGCATTTTCTCCGCCGGATCCAGCGCGAGCGCATTCGGCGTAGAGCCCACCGGCGCCATGCGGTGCATGGCCGTGTTGATCACCTCGATCGGCCGCAGCGCGGCGGTGTCGATGACGTAGACCGAGTTCTCGTTGCTGCAAGCGACGTAGAGCCGGCCGTCGCGCGCCAGGACCATGGCGTTGGGGTTGTGCCCGACGCGGATCGTGCGCGTGACCTTACGCGTGGCCGTGTCGATCACGCTCACCGAACGCGAGGCCCAGTTGGACACGTATAGCCGGTCGCCGCCGGGCGAGAGCACCAAGCTATACGGATTGATCTCGACGCCGATCTCCGCCAAAAGCTGGCGGGATCGCGTATCGAACACCACCACCTGCCCCGGGGCCGCGCCCGTGCCGCGATTGGCGGCGTACAGCCAGGGCTTTGCCGGGTGGTGCGCCAAACCGGACCAGAAGATCTGGTTGAGCGGCAGGCGGTGTTGGAAGGTGGCCGTGGGCTGCTCGCTCAGTTTGCCATCGCGGTAAGCAAACGCGTAGACGGGCGCGGCCGTGGGGTTCTGGCGGCTTTCCGCGTTGCCCCCGGAGACGTACAGCGTCTGGCGGTCTGGCGACCAGGCCATACCCAGCCAGGCCGATTTCAGGCCGATCCGCTGCACCGGCTCGACCGTTTGCGGATCCGCCACAACGAGGCCGTGGGGATTGAACCCGGAGTGCAAGGCGATCACCCGCCGGGCATCCGGCGTCACCGTTAAGCCCAGCACGTAGTCGTTCGTAAGCAGGTGTTTCCCCGCCGGGGTGAGCCGCCAGCCGTTCGGCAGGTCGGCGCCTGAGGAGGTAGCTTTCGGTAACTGGGCGGAGACGGCAAGGACTGCCGCGAGCAACAGGATTACGGCGCGCACGTTTGCGATTGTACACGCGTTCGGTTACAGGGTAACGAATCGTTACCGAAGATCGCTCTTCACGTCCGGATAGAGGAGCTTGTGGATCTCCGGCTTGTCCAGGTCGGCGCGGGTCACCACGGTGGCGTGCAGGTCGATCTGCCGGGCCGGAGTCTGGCCGTTGAGGTGCGCCACCAGAATCGCCACGGCCTGGTAACCCATGAGGAAAGGATCCTGCACCACCATCGCGTCGATCACGCCGGCGCGCAATTCCTCGATCAATCCGTCGCTCGAATCGAAAGTAACCAGCTTAACCTTGCCGGCGAGTCCGCGCTGTTTGATGGCCAGCGCCGCGCCAACGCTGCTGGGCTCGGCCGAGGCGAACATGCCGTCCAGGCTGGGATTGGCGGCCAGGATATTCTCCGCCGCGGCCCGCGCCTTGGCCCGGTCGGAAAGGCCGAACTGCTCGGCGACGATGCGGAGGCCGGGGAACTCCTGCGCCAGCGCGTCGCGGAAACCCCGCTCGCGCTCCATCGACGAGTAACTGCCCGGCATGTGCATGAGCAGGGCCACCTTGCCTTTGCCGCCCAGCAGTTCCGCCAGCTTGCGCGCGGCCATCTGGCCGCCTTCATAGTTGTTGGTGGCCAGGAAGCTGAGATACCGGTCCGAATCCAGGCCGGAATCGAAAATCACGACGGGAATGCCCGCCTTAACGGCGCGCTCGACGGGTCCCACCAGCGCCGTGCGGTCGGCGGCGGCGATGGCCAGGGCCGAGACCCGGCGGGCGATGAACGAATCGATGATCTGGATCTGCCGGCTGTAATCGGCTTCCGACGGCGGCCCGTTCCATTCAATTTCAACCTGGTAGTCGCGGCCCGCGGCGGCGGCTCCCGCCTGCACGGTCAGCCAGAAGATGTGCGAAGTCGCCTTGGGCACCACGCCGATCACCCGGCGTCCCGGCCGGCCACAACCCAGCCAGGGCGCGGCCGCCGCTCCGGCCAGCCACCGGCGGCGCGTGATCATTGCGCGCACCATCCGCCGTCGATCAGGATGTCCGTGCCCGTAATGAAGCCCGCTTCCTCCGCACAAAGGAACACGGCCAGCGCGCCGACTTCCTCCACCTTGCCCCAGCGGCCCAGGGGAATCTTCGAGACGAACTGCGCGTTGAGCTCGGGGTTCTCGAGGATGGCGGTGTTGATCTCGGTGGCGAACGGTCCCGGACTGATGCCGTTGACCGTAATGCCGTCGGGCGCCAGTTCCAGCGCCAGGGCCCGCGTCAGGCCCAGCAGCGCCGCCTTGCTGGACGAGTACGCGCTCCGCTGCGGCAGCGAGATGTGGCTCATGATCGACGACATATTGATGATGCGCCCGTAACCGTTCCCCTTCATATACGGAACGAAGGAACGGCACATCAGGAATACGCTGGTGAAGTTGGTGTGGATCACGCTGTTCCATTCCTCCAGCGTGAAGTCCACCAGGTTCTTGCGGAGGTTGATGCCGGCGTTGTTGATCAGGATGTCCACGCCGCCGAAGGCGTTGACGATTTCTTTTTCAATGCGCCGGACGTCCTCTTCGCGCGCGACATCGGCGACGAAAGCCGCGGCACCGTGGCCGCACTCCCGGGCGGCTTGTTCGAGCGCTTCGCGGCTGCGCGACACCAACGCCACGCGCGCGCCTTCCGCCGCCAGGGCCCGCGCCATCGCCTTACCCAGGCCCTTGCTTGCGCCGGTGACGACGGCGCGTTTGTCTTGCAGTTTCATAGCGGGAATCCGATGCGCTTATTGTACTGAGCCAGCCCGGGGAACAAAAAAGGCCGCCCGCGAGGGGCGGCCAGGGGGAAAGGACAAGAGCAAGATGCAGAGGACGGTCAGCGATCCAGGCGGCTGGCGGTCTGCTGAAGCATCTCCGCGCGCTTGGCAATGCCCTGGGCGTGCGCCCGCAGCATGGTCCGGTTCTTGCGGACGTCGCCGCTGTTCAGCAGTTCCTTCTTCTGGTCGGCGAAGATCATCAGCAGTTGCACCTTGGTCTTCAGCAACTCCCAGTCCTTCTTCTGCGCCTCGGTCAGATTCGGATGGTTGGCCTCGAATGCCTCGACGTCCTTGCGCAGGGCTTCGATGTCGCTGTTCAGCGCTTCCGTCTTGCTGCGGACGGCGTCAAAGTCGGGGTTCTTCAGCCGCAGTTGAGAGTGGATCGCCGCCGCATCCTGCTGGATCTTGGCGGCGTCGCCGACGATCTCGCGGAAGATCTTGGAGTCCGCCAGGGCAGCCGAGGCGGCCAGGGTCAGGCAAGCGAACACGTTCAAAATGGTTTTCATGGTGTCTTCTCCTCGTTGACGTGTACTGGATTCCGGCGCCGGCCCGCGTTCCGGTTTGGCTCGTGCCGGCCGCCTTACATGGCGAAAGATTCGGCTCACGCGCCGTGGGTTCCTTAGATAGTTCAGCGGCAATACGTTGGTTTTTTTCGAATGTGGATACCAGGAACCGGTTGATTTTCCGAGGGTAGCCACGGCGTTTCGCTTCCGGCGCGAGAGCGCGCGTGATAGCATCGGCCCGTGATGTGGATCCTCGTCTGGATCGCGGCCGCGATGGCGGCCCCCGCTCAGCCCCCCGCTTCGCCGCCGGCGGCGGGCGGCGAATCCGCGGTGCAGGCGCGGCCGATGGGCCGTCCCGGAACCCTGGCCCGCTATCGCCACGAAAGCGGCGCGGACCTGCGCCCCTCCGTCGTGCGGGAATTCACCCTGGCGTTCGGTTCCACCGAAAGGCGGGCCTCCGGCGAGTGGCAATGGTTGCGGCTGGAGGCCGCCAAGGCGGGAGGGGAGAAGTTCCGCGTCTGGATGCTGGCCGCCGCCTACCCGCCCGCGCAGAACACCGCGGCGTACGTGGCGCGTTACCTCGCGCAGGAAGGAGCGCATCCCGCCCGGGAGTACCGCCACGGCTTGACGGGCGGCGCGGTGCTGCCGGCCATGGGCGGCTGGGAACACCTGCTGCCCCGCGCGGTGGAAGGACAGGAATTGCCCGCCCCGCGCGTGCGTTACCTCGGCCACCGCTACCGGCGCGAAGCCCTCGCACAGACCGGCGCGTTCGCTCCGCCCAACGCCCAGGTGGTCGCATTGCGCCCGGACCTCTGGCTAAGCCCGGCCACCAACCAGCGCCAGAAGGACGAGACCCGGCGGTTCGACGATTCCGATTACGAAATGGTGCGCTTCGGGCGCGCCGATTACCAGGCGCTGGCCGCCGCGGGCGCGACCGTCGCCATGGCCGATGAAAATCAGGTGGCCTGGGCCGACGAGGCGGGCCTGTTTTACTGGGGCCCGTGCGCCAAGGCGCTGCCGTACCCGGAAATGCTCTACCGCAGCCAGTTCCTGGGGCCCGCCCTGTATCTCGACGAACCCGCGGTCAGCACGCGGGACCATGTCCTGCGCCCGCGGTTGGCGAAAGAGGAGGCGTTTCGCCAGAGCATCACCCCGCAGCTTGCGCTGGAAGCCTTCCGGGAGTATTTCCACCGGTCGCGGACCCAGGGCGCGCCCGTGGCGCTGATGCGCCTGCTGGCCGGGCGGCCGGACGCCGACTTGGGCGACATGCAGTTCGTCCAGGAAAACATCTACACCTGGGAAACGATGGCCGATACGGCCGCCTATCAGTTGTCCCAGGACCCGGTGGCGCCGAACGCGATCGTCTTCGAGCCGCCTGGCCGCATCGGAACGCGGCGGACGCTGCCCGAAATGAACATGGCCTACGGCACGCAGATTCCGCCGGACGATCCCCGCAACCTGACGGCGATTCTGTTCGGGTTCCTGCGCGGCGCCGCCCGCCTGACCGGAAAGGAATGGCGGGTGAGCGTGTACGGCCAAGTGCAGCCCGCCGACGCGCCCTGGTGGCTGACGCACGCCTACGATTTGGGCGCCACCAAATTCTTTTTCTGGGACAACCACCGCCTGGCTTGCGTGCCGTTCGGCGAAGTCTTGGCCTTGTCGCGCCATCTGCGCACGCACGCCCGCCAGAACCCGGAGCGGGATTTGGCCCGGCTGCGGCAAGCCGCCGAAGTGGCTATTCTAATGCCGCCGGGTTACGGCCTGGGTCACGTCTTCATGGGGAAAGGGCTCCTCTGGGGCATTCACGAGCTGAACCTGGAGCGGCGCAACCACCGCGGCGTCAAGCACCGCGTGGTGATGAGCCGGGTGTTCACCGAGATCGAGCGCTGCATCCGGCTGGGCGTCGCGTTCGATATCCTGTGGGACCTGCCCGGCGTCGCCCCGCAGGGCTATCGCGAGGTGGTGCGAGTCGCCGAAGACGGCCAGGTGGAACTGCTGGGCGCCCGCCGCGGCGCGCCGCCGCCCGCGCCCGTGCGGCCGGAGGGGACGCCGCCCGAACTCACGGTCACCGTGGAGGCGCCGGAGCCAGCCGCCGAGTTGACGGTCACCGCGCGCGCCCGGGTGGCCGAGCGGACCGCGCCGGTCTACTACACGCTGGGCGCGGACCCCACCGGCGTCTATCACAACGCGATGGTGTTCTGGGAACTGTACGGGCCGCGGGAAGAGGACCATCGCTTTGTGCAGCCCCCCAACTTGAGCCCGGACGTGCGGCGCACGCCGGACGGCGCGCTGGTGGAGATCGCGTTTCCGGTCAACCGGCCCGGCCCGTACCGCTTGCGGGCCGCCACGGTGGATCTGGCCGGCCGCACTTCCGTGGTCTGGACCCCGCTGACCGTGGTGCGCGACGGCGCGGCGCTTCGCCTCGAACCCGCGGCGCGCCGCTAAACGCCTCGGGCCAGTTCGTATAATGGAAGGCGTCCAATTCCCGTAAGAACACTTGCTTAGGAGGATTTCCATGGATTCCGCCTCGCCCCGCCGCGATTTCCTTAAGACCGCCGCCGGCATGGGGCTCCTCATCCTGCACCCCCGCGTGGTCCGCGGCAGCCAGGCGAACTCCGCCCTGTCGGTCGGCCTGATTGGCTGCGGCAACCGCGGCATGTACGTCAGCGGGATCTTCGCCAAGAACGAGTTCGCGAAGGTGACCCACGTCTGCGACATCTACCCGGACCGGATCCAAGCCGCCACCGCCGCCTACTCGGGCGCCCAGACCTTCACCAACTACAAGGAACTGCTGGAGACACCGGTGGACGCGGTGTTGATCGCCACGCCCGCCTTTCTGCACCCCGAGCATTTTGAAGCAGCGGTAAACGCCCGCAAACACATCTTCATGGAGAAACCCGCCGCGGTGGACGCGGCCGGCTGCGCCCGGGTGTTGCGCGCCGCCCGGCGCGCCGACCCCAGCAAGCGCATCACGGTGGATTTCCAGCAGCGTTACGGAAAAGACTACCGCCGCGCCTACGAGGTGGTCCGTTCCGGTGAACTGGGGGCGATCAAAATGATCCGGGCGGCGTGGCTCGGCAGCGGACCCGCCATCAAGACCGGCCACCCGGCCGATCAGGAACGGATCCGCAACTGGTTCTTCTACCGCGAACTCTCCGGCGACATCATCATCGAGCAGGACTGTCACAACCTGGACGTTGTCCACTGGTTCTGCGGCAAGATCCCGGTGAAGGCCAGCGGCTACGGGTCGCGCCAGTCGCGCATGTACGGCGATGTCTTCGACACGGTCTCGGTGTCGTTCCAGTTCGACGACGGGCGTATTCTCAGCTACTCGGCCAACCAGCTTCGCACCCCCGGATTTTCGGACATCTCGGAGACCTTCATGTGCGAGAAAGGCGCCGTCAACGTCTCGCGCAAGGGGTACACCATCTGGCGGGAGAAGGGCGCGCCCGAAGTGGTCGAGACCAAGTACGACATCACGATGGACGCCGTCAACGAGTTCATTGAGGGCGCCCGCACCGGCAAGATCGAGAACGCGGGCATCCACGCCGCTGAGAGCACCCTGATGGCGGTGATGGCGCTCGAGGCGTGTGTGACCGGCAAAGAGAAGACGATCGGCGAAGTCCGCCGCGGCTGACGGCGGCGCTGCGGGCGGCCATGAAACTCTCGATCCTGATCCCGGTCTATAACGAGCGCACCGTGGTGGAGCGTTCGCTGGCTCAGGTGCTGGCCGCCCCGCTGCCCGAGAACATCGAGCGCGAGCTGATCATCGTCGATGACTGCTCGAACGACGGCACGTACGCCATCCTCCAGCGCCTGGCGGAACATCATCCGGAGATCCGCCTGTACCGCCATTCCGTCAACCAGGGCAAAGGGGCCGCCGTCCGCAGCGCCATTCAGTACGCCGAGGGCGATTTCTGCCTGATTCAGGACGCCGACCTCGAATACGATCCGCAAGAGTACCCCGTCCTGCTCAAGCCCTTGTTGGACGGGCGCGCGGACGCGGTGTTCGGCTCGCGCTACCTGTCCGGCGAGCAGCGGCGAGTGTTGCTCTTCTGGCATTCGGTGATTAACCAGTTTCTGACCCTGGCGTCGAACATCTTCTCCAACCTCAACCTGACAGATATGGAGACCTGTTACAAGGTCTTCCGCACCGATTTGCTGAAGAGCATTCCGATCCGCTCGAACCGTTTCGGCTTCGAGCCGGAGATCGTCATGAAGTGCGCCAAGCGCAAGTTCCGCATCTACGAGGTGCCGATCAGCTACCACGGGCGCACGTATGAAGAGGGCAAGAAGATCGGCTGGCGAGATGGGCTCAAGGCGCTGGGGGTGATCTTGCACTTCTGGCTGATCGATGACCTGTACTCGACGCCTTACGGACGGGGGGTGCTGAACAACCTCAGCGGCACGCCGCAGTATCTGAGCTGGCTGGCCAGCCTGATCCGGCCCTATCTGGGCGACTCGGTGCTCGAGCTCAACGCCGGCATCGGGAACCTGTCGGGCCGCCTGATGGCGCGGCGGCTGCACTACGTGGCCGCCGATCACGACCCGCTCAACCTGCATGCGCTCCGCAACCGATTCCTGCGGACGCCCAACGTAACGGTGGCGAAATTGCATCCCGACCGCCTGGAGGACTTCGCGCGGATTTCCGGGCGGTTCGACACGGTGCTCTGCCTGAATGTGCTCGAGTATGCGGAGGATCCGCTGGCCACGGTGAATGCCGCGGCCGCGCTGCTGGCGCCGGGCGGGCGGCTGGTGACGCTGGCCCCGCAGTCCCCGGCGCTGTACGGCTCGCTCGACCGCGCCATGAGCCACCGCCGCCGTTTTCGCCCGGGCGAGTTGTGGGCGCTCTGCGAAGAGGCCGGCCTGCGGGTGGTCGAGACCCGCCATCTCAACAAGGCGGGCACGCTTCCCTGGTGGATCAACAGCCGTGTCCTCGGCGCCCAGCGCCTGAGCAAGCTGACGTTGAAGCTGTTTGACAAGACCGTCTGGTTCTGGCGGCGCGTGGAGCCGCTCCTGCCCCTGCCCGGCTTGTCGCTGATCACCGTGGCGCAGCGCGCGGGCGCAGGTGTGGCCCCGGCGGCCAGCCACCAAAGCGCCGCCGTGCAACGGTTGTGATGCGCGCGGTCACGGTCAATTACACGGCCCGGCGGGTCGAGGAGGCGGCCGTGCCGGCGCCCGTTCCCGGTTTGCCGGGGGAAGTCCTGCTGCGAGTGGTCGAGACTGGCGTCTGCGGCACGGACCGGGAACTGGCGGCATTCGCGTTTGGCGCGCCTCCGCCGGGCGCTGACTACCTGATCCTGGGCCACGAAGCGGTGGCCGAAGTGGCCGAGACCGGTCCTGGCCTGCAACGCTTCCGCAAAGGCGACCTCGTGACGCCCACCATTCGGCGGCCCTGCGCGGCCGGGTGCGCCACCTGCCGGCGCAACCGCGCGGATCTGTGTCTGACGCTCCAGTACCGGGAACGCGGGATCACCGGATTGCATGGGTTCTTCACCGAGTTCGCAGTGGAACACCAGGACAACCTGGTGGCCGTTCCGCCCCGGCTGGCCGGCGCCGCCGTGCTGGCGGAACCGCTTTCCGTGGTGGAAAAGGCCCTGGACCGCGCGCTAGCCGTCCGCGAGGAACCTCCCCGCACGGCGCTGGTTCTGGGCGCTGGCCCGGTCGGTTTGCTGACGGCGCTCGCGTGCCGCCACCGGGGAATCACGCCCTCGTTGCACTCCCTGGAACCCGCGTCCCATCCGCGCGCGCGGCTGGCCGAACGCTGTGGCGCGCGCTATCTCGAGCGGCTGGAGGGTGTCTTCGACCTGGTCATTGAGGCTACCGGTTCGGCCGCGGCAGCCTTCGCCGGCATCGGCCGCCTGGGCCCGCTGGGCGTGTGCGTGGTGCTCGGCCCGGGCGTGGGAACGGGCGAGCTATCCTTTCTTGACTTCGTGGTCAGCAACCAGAGCGTCGTCGGCTGCGTGAACGCGAGCCCCGCGTCCTTCGCCCGCGCGGTGGACGACCTGGGACGATTCGATCCGGAGGTGCTGGCCCGGATGATCACCCGGGTTCCCTTCGGCGATTATCCCGCCTCGTTCGCGCCCGCCGCGGCCGAGTCGGTCAAAAGGGTCCATGTAATACACTAATGAATGCATGAGCTTTCGTTTCCGGCAGGCGATCTGCAACGAAGTTTTTGAAAAATGGACCTTCGCCGATGCGTGCCGGGCCATCCACCGGGCCGGGTATACCGGCGTTGAAATCTCGCCGTTCACCCTGGCCGAGGACCCGAAGACGATTACGGCCGCGCAGCGCAGCCAGTACCGCGACATCATGGCTTCGGAAAGCCTGACGTTCGTGGGGCTGCACTGGCTGATGGTGAGTCCCAAGGGACTGCACGTCACCACCCCGGACGACGCGCTGCGGCAGCGCAGTTGGGACCATATCCGCACCCTGATCGACCTGTGCGCCGACCTGGGACCGGACGGCATCATGGTGTTCGGCTCGCCCGCCCAGCGGTCGACGACGGGAGGGTCGTCCGCGCGCGACGCGACGCGGCGCTGGATCGACGGCTTCCACGCCGTAAAAAAACAGGCCGAGGAGCGCGGCGTCACGATTCTGGTCGAGGCGCTACCCAAGTCCGCCTGCGACGTCTGCAACACGCTGGCCGAGGCGGTGGCGATTGTTGACGAGGTGAACAGCCCCGCGGTGCGCACCATGTTCGACACCCACAACGCCGAGGACGAAACCGAACCGCACCCGGCGATTGTGGACCGCTATTTCCCGTACCTCCGTCACATTCACGTCAATGAAATGGACGGGCGCTACCCTGGCACGGGGAACTACGATTTCCGGGGGGTGTTTCAGGTGTTGAAGCGGCGGAATTACGCGCACTGGATCTCCCTGGAGGTATTTGACTTCAAGCCCGGTCCGTTCGAGATTGCGGAGCGTTCGCTGCGGTACCTGGAGTCTCAGATTGCGTTGCTGGACTAGGCGCCAAAAAAAGGCGGGCGCGCGGCGATGAATCGGGTGGTGGTGACGGGAGGCGCGGGTTTCATCGGCTCCGCGCTCGTGCGCGGTCTGCTGCGCGAGGGCGCCGCCCGGGTGACCGTCATCGACAACCTGCTGACCGGGTCGCTCGAGAACCTAGACGAGGTGCGCGCGCACATCGACTTTCATCCAGTCGACGTGCGCGACCAGGCGGCGCTGCTCCCGCTGTTGCAGAACGCCGATTACGTGTTTCACGAGGCGGCGGTTCCCTCGGTGCCGCGCTCCATCGACGATCCCGAACCGTCGCACGACATCAACATTAACGGGACGTTCGCGGTCTTCCGCGCCGCCCAGCGCGCAGGCGTGCGGAGAGTGATCTACGCCGCCTCTTCTTCGGCGTACGGCGACACGGAGACGCTGCCCAAAACCGAGACCATGACGCCCCGGCCGCAGTCTCCCTACGCTTTGCAAAAACTGGTGGGTGAATACTACGCCAGCGTGTTCGCGCGTTGTTTCGGGCTCGAGGTGGTGGCGCTGCGCTATTTCAATGTGTACGGGCCCCGGCAGCACCCGTCGAGCCCCTACTCCGGGGTGTTGTCGCTGTTCATCAAGGCGGCGATCGAAGGCCGTCCGCCGACTATCTACGGCGACGGCGAGCAATCCCGCGATTTCACCTTTGTTGAGGACGTGGTTGCGCTGAACTTAAAGGCCGCGCGGGCGCCGCACGCCGCGGGCAAGGTCTACAACGGGGGCAATGGCTGCCGGATCACGCTGAACGAGGCGTGGAGGCTGCTCCAGCAGTTGGCGGGGGTCTCGATTCCGCCGGTTTACGGCCCGCCGCGGGAGGGGGACGTCCGCCACTCGCAGGCCGATCCCACGCTGGCCGAACGGGAACTCGGGCATCGCCCGCGCTACTCGTTTGAAGAAGGACTCCGCGAAACGCTCGCCTGGTTCCGCGGCGCCGCCGGGCGGGCGGCACCGTGGCCGTGAACGTCGCCGCCGAACCGCTCTACCGCCACGGCTTGGTTCTGTTCAACCAGGGGGCTTTCTACGAAAGCCACGAAGAATGGGAGATCCTGTGGCGCGAGGCGCCGCCACCGGAGAAATTCTTCTTGCAGTCCCTGATCCATTTCGCCGTGGCGCTTTGTCATTGGGAGCGGGGCAACCCCGTGGGCGCCCAACGGCAAATGGACAAGTGCCTGCGGAAACTGGCGGGATACCTGCCCCGGCACGCCGGGTTGGATACCTGGGCCGTCTGGCGCGGCGCCCAGGCGATCGCGGAAGCGTGGCGCGCGGGCGCGCCGCCGCCCTCTCCCCCGCCTCTCGCCCTCCGACTATACTGAAGGCGCATGACGCGCCGCACTTTCCTCGCCGCGGCCGGGGCCGCGGCGGCCGCGCAACCTCCGCGCAAGCCGAATGTCCTGCTGATCCTCGCCGACGACCTGGGATATGGCGACCTGGGCTGTTATGGCCAGCGGCAAATCCAGACGCCCCACCTCGACCGGATGGCGCGCGAAGGGATGCGCTTCACCCAAGCCTACGCCGGCAGCACCGTTTGTGCCCCTTCGCGCTGTTGTCTGATGACCGGGCGGCATACGGGGCATGCGCGCGTCCGCGGCAACCGTTACCCCGACCTCCCCTTGCGTCCGGAAGACCTGACCGCCGCCGAGATCTTCCAGCGCGCCGGCTACCGCACCGCGCTGTACGGCAAGTGGCCGCTGGGCGGACTTGGCTCCACGGGTTATCCTCTGCGCAAGGGCTTCGAGGAGTGGTTCGGCTACTTCAGCCAGACCCACGCGCACAATTACTACCCGGAGCACTTGCTCGACAACGAGACCGCCTACCTGCTGCGGGGCAATTTCGGCGCCCGGCGCACGGAGTACGCGCACGATCTGTTCACCGAGCGGGCGCTCCGCTTTCTGGAATCCCGGGACAGCCGGCCGTTCTTTCTCCACCTCTGCTACACGATTCCGCATGCCAACAACGAAATGGGCCGCGACACCGGCAACGGCATGGAGGTTCCCTCCGATGAACCGTACACGGACCGCCCGTGGCCGCAAACCGAGAAGAACTTTGCCGCGATGATCACCCGGATGGACCGGGACGTAGGCCGCCTGCTGGACGCCCTGGCCGCCACGGGCCAGGACCGCGACACGCTGGTGCTGTTTACCTCCGACAACGGGCCGCACCGGGAGGGCGGGCATTCGCCGGCGTTCTTCGAGAGCTCCGGTCCGCTCCGGGGCATCAAACGCGACCTGTACGAGGGCGGAATCCGCGTGCCGGCGCTGGCGCGCTGGCCGGGACGGATCGCCCCCGGCTCGGTAAGTGATTATACTTGGGCGTTTTGGGATTTCCTGCCCACCGCGGCGGAATTGTGCGGCGCCACGCCGCCGGAGTCCACCGACGGCGTTTCGTTTCTGCCCGCGCTCGAAGGCCGTCCCGCGCAGGCGCGCCGTTATCTCTATTGGGAGTTCCACGAGCGCGTCTTTCGCCAGGCCATTCGGCAGGACAACTGGAAAGCCGTGCGGGTGGACGCGGGCCGCCCGTTGGAGCTCTACGACCTGTCGGCGGACGTGAGCGAGCGGTACAATGTGGCGGGGAAGAACCCGGACATCGTCCGCCAACTCGAGCCGCTGCTGGCCTCCGCCCGGACCGAATCGCCCGAATGGCCGGTGCGGCGGTAGGTTCACACGCTTGTCTTTCCGCTGCTACACGGCCCACCGAGTGCTGATACTATAAGGATTTGTCAAATGCAGGCCCTATTGGATACGCTCAAGCCCGGAGAGCCGGATTGGGAACTGGCCACCGCGTTGGACCCCAGCCGGATCCCCGCTCACGTCGCCATCATCATGGACGGCAATGGGCGCTGGGCCAACCGCCGGAGCCTGCCTCGCATCGCGGGACATAAGGCCGGAGTCGGCCCCGTCCGCACCACGGTGGAGACCTGCGCGCGCCTGGGCGTCCGCGTGCTCACCTTGTACGCCTTTTCCATCGAGAACTGGAAGCGTCCCCGGGCGGAGGTAGAGGCGCTCTGGCGGCTGCTGCGGTATTACCTGCGCCGCGAACTGCCCGAACTGCAACGCAACGGCATCCGGCTGGCCGCCATTGGCCGGCTCGAGATGCTGCCTTCCACCGTCCGCGTGGAGTTGGAAGCGGCCGTCGAGGCCACGCGGCGAAACCGCGGGTTGCAGGTAAACCTGGCGATCAACTACGGCGGGCGGACGGAAATCGTGGACGCGGTCAACGCGCTGATCGAAGAATCGGCGGCGAGGGGAACGCTGTCCTCGTTGCGCATCGACGAAACCGTACTGGCCGAGCGCTTGTACACGCGCGGTCTGCCCGATCCCGACCTCCTCATCCGGACGTCCGGCGAGATGCGCATCAGTAATTTTCTCTTGTGGCAGATCGCCTACGCCGAGTTGTACGTGACCGACACGCTATGGCCGGACTTCTCGCGCACCGACCTGCTGCGGGCGGTCCTTGACTTCCAGCGGCGCGACCGCCGCTACGGAGGCCTGAGCGCCCCGCCCGACGTTCCCCTCGCTCCCGAAGAGCCTCTTGCGGAAGAAATCAGCGTCGCCTCCCGATGAAGCGGATTCTGACGTCGGCGGTCCTGCTTCCCATCGGACTGTACGCGATTCTCGCGGCGCCACCGTGGGTGGTGTTGGGCCTGGCCACGGTTTTTGCGACCTTCTGTTTCTGGGAGTTTGCCGGGATTGCCGAAACCGGTGGCATTCCGATCCGCCGGGGGCTGGGGATCGCCGCGGGCCTGGCGCTGATGGCGGTCCCGGGGGAAGCGTTCCCGGTGATTCTGGCCGCGGCGCTGGCTGCGCTGGTCTGGGAGCTGGGCGGCGGGCGGCTCGCGGAACTGCTCCCCCGGACTGCGTTGCTGGTGTTCGGGCTCGTCTACGTGTATGGCGCCTGGAAGTGCGCCGCGCTGATTCACGCATTCAGCCCGAAGTGGCTGTTGTTCGCGCTCGGGCTCAACTGGATTGGCGATATTTCGGCGTATTACGCGGGGCGGCGCTTCGGGCGGCGGAAACTGGCGCCCTCGATCAGCCCGGGAAAGACGTGGGAAGGCACGGTGGCCGCCCTGGCGTTGGCCGCCGTGGCCGGCTATTTCTACCTCGGGCGGTTCCTGCCACAGGTGCCGCCGTGGCAGGCCCTGGCGCTGAGCGCGGCGGTGAACGTGGTAGGCCAGGCCGGCGACTTGGCCGAATCCGCGCTCAAGCGCGGGGCGGGCGTGAAAGATTCCGGCGCGTTGCTCCCCGGGCACGGCGGCTTCCTCGACCGCTTCGATAGCTCGCTGTTCACGCTCCCTGCCGTGTATTTTTACCTGCGCTGGGCCTGACCCGCGGGCTATCCTGAGACGGCAGTCCGCGTTCCGGCGAAAGGCGTTTCTATGAGCGACCAAGTTTCCGCGGCGCTGGCCCTGGGAGCCCTGCTGCTGGCGGCTGACGCCGCCCGCAGCCAACCTGCACCCGTCCCGCAGTTTCGCGACCTGTTCAACGGCAAAGACCTGACGGGCTGGGTCAACGTCAACACCGCGCCCGACACCTGGCGGGTCCGCGGCGGCGTGCTGATCTGTTCCGGGCAGCCGATCGGCGTCATGCGCAGCGAAAGGCAGTACGAGAACTTCATCCTGCACATCGAGTGGATGCACACCGAGCCAGGCGGCAATTCCGGCGTCTTCGTTTGGAGCGACGCGCGGCCGCAGCCGCACAACCGTCTGCCGAACGGCGTCGAGGTGCAGATGCTCGAGCTCGACTGGCCCAAGCTCAATCCGCGCGACGGCGTCCTGCCGCCCATCGCGTACGTCCACGGCGAGCTGTTCGGGGTGGGCGGCGTGAAGACCATCCCGGACAACCCGCGCGGCGAGCGCAGCAAATCGGTCGAAAACCGCTGCAAGGGCCGCGGCGAGTGGAACACCTATCACGTCGTCGCGGTCGATGGCGTCCTGAAACTCGCGGTGAACGGGAAGTTTGTGAACGGCGTCAGCCGGTCGACGCAGAAGAAAGGCTACCTGTGCCTGGAATCGGAAGGCGCGGAGATCCACTTCCGGAACATCCGCATCCTGGAGCTGCCGCCCGGGGTGACCACCCCGGAACAAGCCGCGCCGGAATTGCCTTGACCGCCACCCAAGGGTCAAGGCGCAAAGCTGGGCGCGCGCAGCACGGGAGGGGCTCGCCAGGCCTGCGTATCCATCTCGAGCGACCGCCCGTCGGTCCGCACGGTGAGCAAGCCATGCAAATCGGTGCGCAACACCGCGATGCCCCGCTCGCGCAGGCGGGAGAGCACGTCCGGGTGGGGGTGCCCATAGACGCTGCGGTAGCCCGTCGAGATTAGCGCCAGCGAGGGCCGGACCGCATCCAGCAGCGCGCCGGTGCTGGACGTACGGCTGCCATGATGCGCGATCTTCAGCACATCCGCGCGGACGGGGAGGCCGGAAGCGGCCAGGTCCTGCTCGGCGCGCCGCTCCAGATCCCCGGTCAGCAGGAACGCGCGTTCGCCGTAGGTCAGCCGGAGCGCGAGCGAGCCGTTGTTAAAGTCGCGCTCGGCCGGTTCCGGCATGCCCGGCGGTGGCCAGACGACCTCGAAGCGCGCTCCGCCCCGCTCGATGATCTCGCCCTGGACGGGGCGGCGGATCGGGATCCGGCGGGCGGCGGCCGCCTGCTCGAGCGCGGCCCACTCGCCCTGGCGCGGCACGACGCCGGTCCACAGTTCACCCACCGCAAAGTTGTCCAGCAGGGCGCCGAGTCCCCCTGCGTGATCGTCGTCGGCGTGGGTGACCGCAATCGCCTCCAGCCGGCGGATCGACCGCGTCCACAGGTACGTCGAGACGACTTCCTCGCCAATATCCAGCCGCGGCCGGCGGCCGTCGCGGAACACCGGGAGTCCGCCCGTATCCACCAGCACAAAGCCGCCCCGCGGCAACGCGACGAGCAGCGCGTCTCCGTGGCCGACATCGATGGCGGACACCTCGAGCTGCCCGGGCGTCTGCCGGGGCGGAAAGGGGTGCCAGACGACGACCGCCAGCGCGGCCAGCAGGCCTGCGGAGATCGCCCGCCGCGGCCAAGGCCACGCCTTCGCGGCGGCCAGCGCCACCAACAGCAGCCCCCAGAGAGCCGCCAGCCACCAGGGGGGATCGGGAATGCGCAGCCGCGGCTCCCACCGGTCGAGGAACGCGACCAGCTCGCGGGAGAGCGTAAGCAGCCACCCCGCTCCGGCGGCCGCGGCCGGCGATCCGGTCACCAGCGCGGCCAGGCCCAATGGAACCACCCCGGTCATCGGGAGCAGCACCGCGAGGTTGGCCGCCAGTCCGGTGAACGAGATCCGGTGAAAGAAGATCGCCATCGGCAGGGCGAATCCGATCTGCATGACCGCGGAAGCCGCCACGCCGCCGGCGATCCACAGCAGGCCGCGCGCCGCGTATTCGATCAGCGGCAGACTCCAGCGCAGGGGCAGCCGGGCCGCGTGGTGCAGCGTTTCCCCGAGCAGGCGCGCTTCCACGCGCAACTGTCCGGCGCGGGGCTCCTGGCGCGGGTCCCAGCGGGTCTCGCCGAGCCCGCGCAAGGCGCGGCTCCGCCAGCCGGCCCAATGCTCCACCAGGGGACCGGCCAGTAGCGTCAGCAGCAGCACGGCCAGGAAGGTCAACTGAAAGCTGGCGTCAAACAGGACTTCGGGATTCGGAATCAGGAAGCACAGCGCCGCCAGCGCGAGCAGGTTCAGCCAGCGCGGCTCGCGATACACGGCGCGGCAGAGCAGAAACAGCGTCAGGCCCAGCGCGGAGCGGACCACCGGCGGCGCGCCCCCGGTGACCAGCGCGTAGGTCCAGACGGCGGCCAGCACGGCCCATCCCCGCCCGCCGCGCGGCGCCCAGCAAAGCAGGAAAAACAGGGCGGCGGCGAGCGCGCCCACGTGCGCCCCGGAAATAACCAAGGCGTGGTAGGTCCCCGTGCGCCGGAATTCGTCCACCCAAACCCGCTCGAGCTGCGAGTCGTCGCCCAGCAAGGTGGCTTTCATCAGGCCGCGCACATAGCCGCCGGGCGGCCAAAGGCGGTCGGCGCGCTCGAGCGCGTGCTCGCGCAGCCGGAAAACCGCCGCCCGCCACCGTTCGCCGCAGGCGCCTGGCAGGCGGCGAATGGCGCCTGCGCCGCTGGCGGACGCCAGCCAGTAGATCGCCCGGCGGCGCAGATACGACGCGTAGTCGAAGGCGCCCGGGTTGCCGAAGTTGCGCGGTTCCCGGATGCGAGCCTCCACTTCCACCCGCTCGCCGTAACGGAGCGCGGGCGCGGTTTCGCCCTCGCGCAGATACACGCTGACCCGCGCCCGGGCGCCCGGTTCGACTTCCAGGACGAACTGCGCACGCCCCTCCGCGAGGGTGGAGGGGAAAACCACACACCCTTCCAAAAGCACAGTCTGCCGGGGGTGGGCGTCGAGCACGGGCCGGGTAGCCGGCCGCCAAGCCAGGGAGAGCGCGGCGCCGGCGAGCGCAAGGGCGGCCAGGCAGCACCCGCGCGCGTACAGGATCAGCCGGACGGCCGCGCGCGCGCCCCGCCAGGCCAACAGACTAAGGAAAAAGAAGGCCGCGATTCCGGCGAGCAGTTCGCGCGGCTCAAAGCGAACCCAGCGCTCCAGCACGATGCCGGCGGCGATAGCAGCCAGCGGCGCGACCAGGGGATCGCGCACTTTCCCCAGTCTAGCGCAGGCGGCTCGCCAGCAAGGCGATACCAGGCAGAAGCAGCGAACCGGCAAAGGCGAGCAGGAACGATTCCGCCTTGGCGGAGAACGCGCCGACTCCCGCATAGGCGGCCGCCAAACCCAGGTTTGACAGCGCGCAGATGGCAAGGAAGCGCGGGAGAGGCACGCGCAGCAAGCCCGCGGTCAGCACGGAAGCTTCCGCCAGCACGGGGACCGCGCGGCACAGGACCAGAGTCCAGTCCCCCCACCGCTCGAACGAAGCCGCCATGCCGGCCAACTGTGCAGGCTCGACAAAACGGCGGGCCAGGGGCTCGCCAAAGGCCCGGCCCAGCCAGTACCCGCCCGCGCATCCCGCCATCAGCCCGGTCCATACGACGGCTGCGCCTCCCCCGAAACCTAGCGCGAAGCCCGCCAGCGTGGCGACCACGCTCGAAGGCACGGGCAGCGCCACGTCCAGCGCGAGCAACGAGGCCAGCAGCAGCGCCAGCCATCCCGCCTCCGGCGGCCGCTCCCGCAGGGAAGCCGCCATCGCGTTCAGGCGCGGCTCCAGCGCAAAAAACGGGACCAGGATAAAAACCAGCAGCAAGGCGCCAAGCACGAACCAGGACCGCATGGAATCTCCCACTGTAGCGCCTTGGCGGAGCGGGCTCGCTTGTTATACTGAGGGGCTTGTCGAACGCACCCGCTGCGCTTCCGCCGAACTTGTTTGACGGCTACGACCCGGGGCCCTTTTACGACGAGATGTTCGAAGCTCCGGGCAAGCCGCGGCCGCACTATGCCCTCTTGTTTCAGCGCCTGGCCGGGATGCAGGCGGCCCAGTTTCAGGAGCACCGCCACCTGGCCGATCTGGCCTTTCTGATTCAGGGCATTACGTTTACGGTTTACAGCGATGGACGGGGGACGGAGCGGCTGTTTCCGTTCGACCTGATTCCGCGCATTTTGCCGCACGCCGAATGGGAGCACATCGAGCGCGGCCTGTCGCAGCGGGTGATCGCGCTGAACTTGTTCCTCCAGGATGTGTACGGGCCGCAGCGGATTCTCCGCGACCGCCGCATTCCGCGTTCGCTCGTGTATTCCTGCCCGCAATTCCGGCGGGAGATGATGGGCATCGAAGCGCCCCTGGGGATCTTCACGCATATTTCCGGCATCGACCTGGTGCGCGACTCGAACAGCGGCGGGTTTTTCGTTCTGGAAGACAACGTCCGCACGCCCAGCGGCGTCTCCTACGTACTGGAAAACCGCCTGGTGATGACGCGAACCTTTCCGGGCGTGTTTCAGAACTACGAGGTGCTGCCCATCGACCACTATCCCACGGAGCTGATCTCGATTTTGCGCAGCTTGTCGCCGCGCGGCGCGCAGGATCCCGTGGTCGTCCTGCTGACGCCGGGCGTGTTCAACTCCGCTTACTTCGAGCACAGCTTTCTGGCCGGGCAGATGGGCATCGAACTGGTGGAAGGCCGGGACCTGATCGTGGACACGGGCATCGTGTACATGAAGACCATCTACGGCCTGAAACGTGTTGACGTGATTTACCGCCGCATCGATGACGAGTATCTGGACCCGCTCGAATTCCGCCCGGATTCGCTGCTGGGCGTTCCCGGACTGATGGGCGCTTACCGCGCGGGAAACGTGGCGCTCGCCAACGCGGTGGGCAACGGCGTGGCCGACGACAAAGCGATTTACGCTTACGTACCCGAGTTTATCCGCTACTATCTCGGCCAGGATCCGATTCTGCCGAATGTGCCGACCTATCTGTGCTCGCGGCCGGCGGATCTTCAGTATGTGCTGGAGCATCTGCCCGAACTGGTCGTCAAAGCCGTGGGCGAGTCGGGCGGGTACGGCATGTTGATGGGCCCGTCGGCGGACCGGCAAACCCTGGCCGAGTTTCGCGAACGGATCGCAGCCAACCCGCGGAACTACATCGCGCAGCCCGTCATTCCCCTCTCTACCGTGCCTTCTCACGATGCCGCCGCGTCGCGGTTCGCCGGGCGTCACGTCGATCTGCGCCCCTACTGCCTGTTCAATGGCGAGAAGGTAATTATCGTCCCCGGCGGGTTAACCCGCGTGGCGCTCCAGCCCGGTTCGCTGGTCGTCAACTCCTCCCAAGGCGGAGGCAGTAAAGACACCTGGGTTCTGGGAGCCAACGATGTTGTCGCGAATCGCTGATTCTCTTTACTGGATCGCCCGTTATCTGGAACGCGCCCAGGAGACCGCCCGCATTCTCGATGTCAACTATTACATGGTGCTGGAGCACTCGCAGGCCGCCCAGCGGCTGCGCTGGCAGCCCCTGATCGACATCGCGGGCGATCCGGAGGATTTCCAGCGCGTGCATCCGGAGGCCAATTCGCAAACGGTCTTCGAGTATCTGGCGTTTCGCGAGGAGAACCCGAATTCGATCGCGGCGTGCATTGCGCGGGCGCGGGAGAACGCCCGGACCATCCGCGAGCGCATCTCGCGGGAGATGTGGGAGGACATCAACAGCCTGTACCACACGATTCACCGGTTCAAGCCGAGCGAAGAGATTGCCGTGGGCCCGCACCGTTTCTGCAATCTGGTCAAGTTCGCCACCCACCGGTTCCGCGGCGTGGCCGACGGGACGCTGCCGCACGACGAGGGCTGGCAGTTCCTGCGCATCGGCTCCGGCCTCGAGCGGGCGGAGATGACCGCACGGATTGTCGATGTGCAGTACCGGGACCTGGTGGAGGCGCCCCGCGAATTCCGCAGTTACGATAATCATCAATGGCTGGCGGTGCTGAAATCCGTCGGCGCCTATGAGGCGTACCGGCGTACGTACCTGTCCCGCGTGGAGCCGGAACGGGTGGCGGAATTGCTGATTCTGCACGCCGATCACCCGCGCTCGGTGCGGTTCAATATCCAGGAAACGCAGGCCGGGCTGCGGGCCATCAGCGGCACCATGCCCGGCCATTACGCCAACGAAGCCGAACGCCTGGCGGGCCGGCTGCTCGAGAGCCTGCGCTACCACCGGATCGAAGAGATCTTCGAGCGGGGATTCCACCAGTATCTGGAGGAGGCGCAGCAGACCTGCCGCGCCATCGGCACGGAGATCGCGCGGACTTACTTCTACTACGCAGTGACGCCATGAACCGCTACCGCTTGCACCACGTCACCGAATTCCAGTACGACGGCCCGGTGTCGGAGAGTTTCAACGAAGTCCGCCTGCGTCCGATCCATGACGACCGGCAGAGCTGCCTCTCGTTCCGGCTCGGCACGACGCCCCACGCGCGGGCGCTTTCGCACCGGGACTATTACGGCAACTGGGTGCATCAAATCAACGTCCCGGGCGAGCACCGTCATTTGACGATCGAGGCGGAGTCGGTGGTGCTGATCCATGAAGCTCCGGTGCTGCCCGCCGACAGCATTTCCCTGTTCGAATTCGAGGACCTGCGTGAGGAACTGGCCGAGGAATACTTCGAGTTCCTGGCGCCCACCTCGTACGTGCCGCACCTGCCGGAAGTACACGCGCTGGCCCGCGACGCGGAGCAGCAATGTCCGGGAACGGTGGTGGGCTTTGTCCAGGCGGCCTCCGGCCTGGTGCACCGCTCGTTCCGGTATGAAAAAGGGGCCACCCACGTGCACTCGTCCATTCAGGATTCCCTGCGGCTGGGGGCGGGCGTCTGCCAGGACTTCGCGCACCTGCTGCTGGCGGTGGCGCGCAGCCGGGGCTTGCCGGGCCGGTACGTATCCGGCTACCTGGTTCCCCGCCCGGCCGCCGAACCGGGCGGCAGCGGCGAACAGGTGATCGGCGGCCAGGCTTCCCACGCCTGGACCGAGATTTACGTTCCGGGCGCCGGCTGGCTGAGTTTCGATCCCACGCTGGGCGCGCCGGTTTCGTTCCGGCACGTCCGGCTGGCCTACGGGCGGGACTATGGCGACGTGGCGCCGGTGCGCGGGGTGTACAAGGGGCATGCCGGGCAGCGCCTCCATGTCGACGTCCGGGTCCGGCCCGCGCTGGATGGCGAAGGGCACGAGCAACTGCTGGAAACCGCCGCCGGTCCGGACGAGGCCGTTCGCCCGGACCCACGGCTCCAACAGCCGCAACAGCAACAACAACAATAAGCGGTCCGCCGGGCGGCAAAAATGCCGTCCACGGGAAAGGGGTGGTTCGCGTCTACTCTTCTGAGCGGGTGCTTGTCCGGCCCGCCCGCAGAGAGGTCCGCGCATGGCTGCCGATCGGTCGAAAGTTCTGGATCCTGGCGCTGAAGCCGCACAGGCTCAAGCATTTGCCGCTCGCTACCGGTGCGAGTACGTGGACCTGCGCGAGGCTTCCATCGACCACGAACTCTTCCGGACCATCCCGGTCGACCTGATGTTCCGGTATACGTTTGTGCCGCTCCGGCAGCACAACGGCACCCTCGAAATCGCCCTTGCCGACCCCCGGAACCTCAACCAGATCGACGAACTCGGCCTGCTACTGAACAAAAAACTGCGCGTCAAGGTAGCCACCTCCTCTCAAATCGCCGAGCTGCTCAAGAAGACGGAACAATCCCAGCGGGTGCTGGAGGAGGTGACGGAAGGGTTCGCCCTGGACGTCATCGGCGATGAGGAAAACGCCGACGAAACGCTCTCCATTGACCGGTTGACCGCCGACAGCGACATCGCGCCGGTGATCAAGCTGGTGGACACCACCATTTTCAATGCCCTGGAGCGGCGGGCCAGCGACATCCACATCGAGTCCCGCGACCAGGAGGTGGCGATCAAGTACCGCATTGACGGCGTGTTGCAATACGCCATGCCGCCCATCGCCAAGGACTGGCACTCGACCATCATTTCCCGCATCAAGGTGATGAGCGAACTGGACATCGCCGAGCGGCGCATCCCCCAGGACGGGCGGTTCCGGGTGCGCTACAAGGGCCGCCTGATCGATTTCCGCGTATCGATCATGCCGACGATCCACGGCGAGGATGCGGTGCTCCGCGTGCTGGACAAGGAGTCGATGAGCGAGAAGTTCGCCAAACTCTCGCTGGACGTGGTGGGCTTCTCCGAGGCAGACCTGACCAAGTTTCGCCGATACATCAAGGAACCGTATGGCATGGTGCTGGTGACCGGCCCAACCGGCTCCGGAAAAACCACCACGCTGTACGCGGCGGTGAGCGAGATCAAGACGGACGAAGACAAAATCATCACCATCGAGGATCCGGTCGAGTATCAGCTTAAAGGAGTGACGCAGATTCCCGTCAACGAGAAGAAGGGGCTCACGTTTGCGCGCGGTCTGCGGTCGATCCTGCGGCACGACCCCGATAAGATCATGGTGGGCGAAATCCGCGACCAGGAGACCGCCACCATCGCCATCAACGCCGCGCTGACCGGCCACCTGGTGTTCACCACGGTGCATGCCAATAACGTGCTGGACGTGCTGGGACGGTTTCTGAACATCGGCGTCGAGCCCTACAACTTTGTTTCGGCGTTGAACTGCATTCTGGCGCAGCGCCTGGTGCGCGTGATTTGCGGGCATTGCAAGCGGCCGGTCCAGCACCCCGACTCGCTGCTGATTGAATCCGGGTTGAACCCGGAGGAATGGCGAGGGCATGTTTTCTACGAGGGAGCAGGCTGCTTTGAGTGCGGCGGCACCGGTTACCGCGGGCGGACGGCGATCCATGAACTGCTGGATTTGTCAGACAGGATCCGGGAGATGATTCTCGACAAGCGCGCCACGTCGGAGATCAAGCGCGCCGCGCGGGAGGAAGGGATGACGTTTCTGCGCGAATCGGCAGTGGAAAAAGTGCGCGCCGGCGTGACGACGCTCCGCGAAATCAACAAGGTGACCTTCATCGAATAGTCATGTGGAAGTCCTTGCTGCAAATCCTGAAGGACCCGGCGCCCGCTTACGCGTTTGAAATCTCCGAAGCGGGCGTGGCCATGGCGCGGCCGGACAACGGCCCGGCCATCGAATTCCGGCCGCTGCGGCCGGACGCCATTCGGGTCTCTCCGGTCGAGGACAATGTTCTGCTGCCCGACGAACTCGCCGAGGCGGTCAAGGAGCTGGCGCCGCCGGAACCTGGCAAGAAGAACCGGGACGCGGCCGTGCTGATTCCGGATTACGCGGTGCGGGTGGCTGTGCTCGATTTCGACTCCTTTCCCAAGGATGCGCATGAGCAGGCGTCCCTGGTGCGGTTCCGGCTGAAGAAGAGCGTGCCGTTCGACATCGAGTCGGCGGTGCTGGGGTACGCCGCGCAACCAGGGGAAGGGAAGAAAACGGACGTCGTCGTGGCGGTGGCGCCCCTGGAGATTCTGGCGCGCTATGAAGCGCCGTTCCGCGCCGCGGGACTCCAGCCCGGCTTCGTCACGCCGTCGTGCCTGGGATTTGTGCGCCTTCTCGACGGCGAAGCACCGTTCGTGGCGGCGAAGTTGAGCGGACGGTTCCTGACGATTCTGGTGATGGCGGGAGGACGCCTGAGACTCGCGCGGTGTCTGGAGACTCCGCCAGACTTGGCGGGCATCGCGGCCGATCTGTACCCTACCTTTGTCTTTCTGGAGGACCAGATGGGGACCAAGGCCGAGCGGTTGCTGCTGGCGGGATTTGGCCGTTACGGGGACAGCGTCCGGCGCTTTGAAGAGGAGTTGGGGATCCCCGTCGAGACGATGCAATCGCCTTTCGGCGCGCCGGGGGAGCATCAGGCTGGCCTGCTGGGGTACCTGGCGCAGGCACAGGGAGTCGCGGTATGAAGACGGTCATCAACCTCGCCAGCCAGCCCTTCCGGCGGGACCGGCCGATGATAGTCGCTTCCTGGGCGCTAGGCAGCGTCATGGTGGGGCTGCTCGGGATACTGGTCTGGCTGATTTACGCCGAACGCACCGAGTCGGCGGGGACGCGGGCCGAAATCGCCCGCCTGCAACGTGAGTTGGCTCATTTAGCCCAGGAGCAAGCCGCGGTGGATGCCTCCCTGCGGCGGCCGGAGAATGCGCAAGTATTGGAGCGCAGTCTGTTTCTGAACGCGGTGCTCCACCGCAAGGGCATCAGTTGGACGCGGTTGTTTGAGGACTTGGAAAAGACCGTGCCGTACAATGTCCGCGTGATCGCCATCCGGCCGTGGATCGACGGACGCAACCAGGTGAAGCTGGAAATGACCGTGGGCGCCGAGCAAACTGAGCCCCTGCTGAAACTGCTGATCGACCTGGAGCAATCGAAACTGTTTGGCGAGACGGCGGTCACCAGCAGGCAGCCTCCCAGCCAGAATGAACCGCTGTTTCGCTACAAATTACAGGTGAACTATGCCCAGCAACTCTGATGTCCGCCAGCGTTGGTCCGCCTTCCAGGCGCAGATCAGTAGCGGCGCCGCGCGCCGCGATCCGCGCGTGGTGGCCCGGGTGGCGCTGGGCCTGCTGTTGCTGTTGAATTTGGCCGCAGCCCTCGTGCTGTTCAAACCCTGGGGCGGCTCCGCCACGGACTTGCTGGCGGAACAGGAACGCCTCCGCCAGCAGCTCGTGCGCGCGCGGCGCGCCCTCGTCGCCAGCCAGGAGGTGCTGGCTAAGGTGGAAAAGGCGCGAAAAGAAGGCGACCGGTTCCTGGGCGAGTATGTGCTCGACGCGCGTTCGGCCTACTCGACCGTGATCGGGGAGCTCGATGCGGCCGCCGCCAAAGCCAAAGTGACCATCAAAGAAAGCCAGTTCTCTGTCGAGCCCATCGAAGGCAGCGACACCTTGGGCATGATGACGATTTCGGCCAACTACGAGGGGGAATACCCCAACCTGACGCAGTTCATCAACTTGATTGACCGATCGGAGAAGTTCCTCATCCTCGATACAATCCAGGCGTCCCCGCAAGCCTCCGGCACGGCCATCAACGTGAACCTGAAACTGAATGCGTTCGTGCAGGCCGAGGAAGGAGCGGCGCCGTGAAGCTGGGTGCGGAGCCGAAAAAGGTGGCGGTGCTGGTGGTCTTGACGGCCGCCGCGGCGTTTCTTTTCTACCAGAACACGCAGGAAGGCGGCGAAACCCGGGTGACATTCGCCGGACCGGTGGAAGCGCCCCCGCCCAGCGCCGCGCCGGCCAAACCCGCGCCAGCGGGCGCTTCTCCCGGACGCCGGATCGCCCGCCGGGGCCGGGAACGCGGCGAGTCCTTCAGTCCGAAGATCGGCTTTGACCGCAATGAAGAACGGCCCGATCTGACGCGGATCGATCCCACGCTTCGCTTCGATCTGCTGGCCAAAGTCCAGGCGATCGACCGCGGCAGCGGCGGGCGCAATCTGTTCCAGTTTTCCACTCCGCCGCCGCCTCCGCCGCCTCCCGCGCCGAAGGTGACGATCAAGCCAGGGAGCCCCGGCCAGGTGGCCCAAGCCGGCGGGAATGGGCAGCCGGACGAGCCGGGCGCCGTGGCCAAGCCAGTGAAACCACCGCCTCCCCCGATCCCGCTCAAGTTCTATGGGTTCTCCGAACCGCGCGGATCCGGCGCGAAGCGTGCTTTCTTCCTGGAGGGGGAAGACATCTTCGTAGCCGCTGAGGGAGAATTAATAAAGAAGCGATACAGGGTGATCCGTATCAGCGGCAACGCGGTGGTGATGGAGGACGTCGAGCACAAACACCAGCAGACGATCCAGATCCAGCAGGACGTGCAAGGATGAGCAGGCATCTCGGCGGACGGCCCAACAGAGCGGAAGCCGGCGCCGCGCGGCGCGGTGGACGCGATGAGCGCGGGTTTGCCATGCTGCTCGTTTTTGTGATGGCCGCCGCCGTAGCCATCATGCTCTACCTGGAATTGCCGCGGGTGGCTTTTGAGGCGCAGCGCGCCCGCGAGGAGATGCTGATCGAGCGGGGGGAACAGTACCAGCGTGCGATCCAACTCTACGTCCGGAAGATGAAGAAGTACCCGCAGCGGCTGGAAGATCTGGAGAACACCAATCAAATTCGCTTCCTTCGCCGGCGCTACCCGGACCCGATGACGGGCGAGGAGGAATGGCGGCTGATTCAGATTGAAGGCGGAGTGTACAAGAACTCCTTCACCAAGAAGCCGCCTTCGGACGAGAAGAAGAGCGTCAACACCTTCACCTGGGAGAACACCGGGATCGGGCAGACGCCGCAGCCCACGGGGGAAGGAGCGTCGGCCGCCCCGCGCGTGCGCGAGAGCGAGCGGCGGAATTTCGGGCGTCCGCCGCTGGCGGGACAGCCGCAGGAACCGCCGGCGGAAGGCCAGCCGCAGGCGCCGGCAGGGTACGCACCCGTCGGCTACCCGGCCGCGCCGGGGCAGCCGCAGAACCAGCCGGGGCAACCCGGGGTGGCCGCCGCGCCGATCCCCGCCCAATGGCGTCCGCTGATGCCGCAGCAGCCGCAAGGCGGCGTGATCCAGGTGCAGCCCGAGGCCTATGCGTCGTCCCAGGCGATCGCCGAAGCGCAGAAAACGGTCGGCCCCGGGGCGATTTTCCAGATCCCTGGTTCGCCGGCGGCGCAGCAGCAGCAACCGCAGCAGCCGCAAAACACGTTTACCGGCGGCGGCCATTTTGTCGGGAGCGGCCCCGCCAGTCCCACGGCCGGCTCGCCCTACCCGGCGCAAAATCCCTCCGGACAGGCCGGTTTCGGAGGAAGGATTCCTCAGCCCGGCATGACGCCCGCCGGACAGGGAGGACAGGCCGGGCAGAATCCGGGGCTCGCGCTGATTCAACAGATTCTCACCTCGCCGCGCCAAGGTGGGGCGCCGCCGGGCGTGGGAGCCGTGAATCCGGGCTTTGGCAACGGCATCGTGGGGGTCGCCACGAAGTTGGAAAAACGCGGCATCAAGATCTACAACGAGCGCGAGTTCTACCACGAGTGGGAGTTTATCTACGATCCCACGCAGGAGGCCTTGCAAGCCGGAGGCGGCACGGGGCTTCCCACCGCCGGCAACCAGCAGGGGCAGCCGCAAAACGGTCTCGGGAACACCATGGGCTCGCCATCGGGGAGCAGCTCCAACACGTTCACGGGAGGCGGGTCGTTCGTGGGCGGAGGCGGGTTCACGGGGGGAGGCGCGGCCGGTGCGCCGAGCCCGCAGCCGAACCGTCCGCCCGGGGCGCAGCCGAACCAGCCAGGTTTCGGCCAGCCAATTCCGCCGCCGTTTGCGCAGCCCGGCATGGGCGGTCCGGCCACGGGCCGCGGGCGGTAAGCGTTCAGCGGTTCATGCGGCGTGCTTCCCAGCGCAAGACGCGGCGTTCATCGAAGCCGAAGTAGTGCGCGACTTCGTGCAAGACCGTATCCTGCACCAGGCGGCGGAGATGCGCCGGGTTCCGAGCCATGCGCCGGTGCGGACCTTCGAAGATCGTGATCCGGTCCGGCAGGGCGGCCGGCGTGAACACGGTTCGCTCGGTGAGCGGTCTGCCTTCGTAGAGACCCAGCAGCGTGCCGCCGCCACGCCCGCCGGCGCGAGCGTAATGCGCCTCGGTCGGCTCCGGCTCCACCACCCAGGCGACGTTGCGCAACCGGACGCGGAAACGGGCCGGAATCGCCGCCACGGCTTCTTCCACCATCCGCTCAAACCGGGTCATCGGCAAATTCCAGTGTAGCGTCGGTACCCCGCCGGACATCTAAAGAGGCCTATGGATCGACTGGCGAAAATCGCGGAGAAGCTGGGCGTCGGCAGGATCCGCCGTCATATCTTTCTGTGCGCGGACCAGACCAAGCCCGCCTGTTGCTCGAAAGAAGCCGGCCTGGAATCGTGGGAATTTCTCAAGTCCCGGCTCGCGGAACTGGGCCTCGTGCAGGGGGAGACGGTTGTGTTCCGCACCAAGGCCAACTGCCTGCGGGTTTGCGAGCAGGGACCTATCGCGGTAGTTTATCCCGAAGGGACCTGGTACCGGGGCTGCACGCCGGAGGTTTTGGAGCGGATCATCCAGGAGCACCTGATCGGGGGGCGTCCGGTGGCTGAGCACGCCTTTGCCCGGGATCCGCTGGCCGGGTGACGGCCCGAAGCGCGCAAACGCGGCGCCGGGCGCGCGGCCGGTGTGCTACGCTTGAGGGTCTTCGGCGGGTTTCGCCGAGCGGGGAAATGATGTCCACCCCTACCCACCCCAAGGGCGCACGCGCGCGCGTCCTTCTTACTTCCGTGTTCGGTCCTTACGCGCACGACGACGCCTACGGCAGCCGTTCCATCAATCCGATGGAGCTTTATCATAATCAGGTCACCCGGGAGCAGGGCCCTTTTTCGCTGCGCCTGTTTCATCGTTCCTGGGGCATTCTTTTCATTCAGGCGAATATATCCGCGCCCTGCACGGTGCTGGATTTTCCTACCCGGGAACGCTTCCGCAAGGAACTCGAGGCGCATCGCTACGACGTGGTCGGCATCTCGTCGATTGTGATGAACGTCGGCAAGGTGAAGGAAATGTGCCGCCTGGTGCGCGAAGTGTCGCCGCATTCCACCATCGTGGTGGGCGGGCATGTCGCCTCCATTCCGGAATTGCCCGCGCTGATCGACGCCGACCACATCGTGCGGGGCGAAGGCATCGCCTGGATGCGCCGTTTTCTGGGCGAGGATGACTCGCGGCCGATCATTCATCCGCCCATCGAGTCCGGCTTCGGCCATCGCGTGATGGGACTCAAGCTGCCATTCAAGATGGGCTCCACCACCGCGACCATTGTGCCTTCGGTGGGTTGTCCGATGGGCTGCAACTTCTGCGCCACGTCGGCGTTTTTCGGCGGCAAAGGCAAAATCGTCAACTTCATCGAGTCCGGACGGGAACTGTTCCGCGTGATGGAGGAAAGCGAGCGGGCGCTGCGCCTGGAGTCTTTCTTCATGATGGATGAGAACTTCCTCCTTTACCGCAAACGCGCGATGGAGTTGCTCGACTGCATGAAGCAGGCGGGCAAGGCGTGGAACCTCTACGTATTCTCGTCGGCGAACGCGATCCGCAAGTACACGATGGAGGAGCTCACCGAACTAGGCGTTTCCTGGGTCTGGATGGGCCTGGAATCGCCGCGCGCCGGCTACGCCAAGCTCCAGGGCAGCGACGCCGTTTCCCTGACGCGCGAGCTGCGCAGCCATGGCATCCGCGTGCTGGGTTCCACCATCATCGGCATGGAACACCACACGCTCGATAATATTCAGGCGGAAATCGACCACGCGGCGGATTGCGGCACGGACTTTCATCAGTTCATGCTGTACACGCCCCTGCCCGGCACCGAACTCAACGAACAGATGAAGCGCGAAGGACGGCTGCTCGACGTCGACCTAGCCGACATCCACGGGCAGTACAAGTTCAACTGGAAGCATCCGCACATCAGCCGGGACGATTCGAAGCGCTTTCTGGATTTTGCGTTTTTGCGCGACTTCGAGATCAACGGGCCCAGCCTTGCCCGGATCGCCGCGACCACGCTGGAGGGCTGGAAGCGCTACCGCTTCTATCCGGACCTGCGGGTCCGCGAGCGCTTTGAACGGGAAGCCGCCGCGCTGAAAACGTACTACAGCGGAGTGCTGTGGGCCATGGAGAAGCACCTGGCCGACACCAACGCAGCGGTGGCGGCGCGGATGAGCGCGCTGCGCGACGAGATCCGCCGCGAGTGCGGAGTTTCGTCCGCCTGGATCGCCCGGATGATCGGACCGTTGCTGCTGTGGACCACGCGCCGCGAGCAGAAGCGCCTGGCGCGGGGCGTGACGTACGAGCCGAAGACGTTTGTGAACCGCACGAACTGGCAGGAAGCCTGAGTCCCGTCCAGACCAGCGGCCGCCCGCCTTCGAGGCGCGTCCGCTCTGCTGGACGCCAGGGCGGCCGGCCGCTGCGCCGGGAGGCGGAATCTGCGAACCTAGCCCTATGCGGCGGCTTTCCATTCTGCTCCTCGCCCCGGCGGTCCTGCTCGCGCAGGAGGCCTTGCGTTTCGGCCAGGACCTGCAACTGTTCGTCGACGACTATCTGATCGAATCCCTGCACGGCGTCCGTTTGCGGCTCCACGAGCCGCGCCCCGCCGGCACGGCCATCGCCTTCGACCAGCCTTGGGAAGGAAACGTCAGCGCGTACGTCACCGTGTTCCGCGACGGCGAGAAGGTCAGAATGTACTATCGCGGCGTGAACGATCCGGCCTACGTGAAGCCGTCGGCGCTGAAGCCCGGCGAGACCATCCACCCCAAGAATTCGGAAGTGATCTGCTACGCCGAGAGCCCGGATGGCATCCAGTGGACGAAGCCGAAGCTGGGCATTTTCGAGTTCCGGGGCTCGAAGGCCAACAACATTCTGATGGCCGGCGAGGCGCGGCACAATTTCGCGCCATTCAAGGACGGCAACCCGGCCGCGGCCCCCGAGGCCCGTTACAAGGGAGTCGGCGGCTCGCGGCAGCTTTGGGCGTACCAGTCCGCCGACGGGATCCATTGGAAGAAAATGCGGGAGGAACCCGTCATTACCGACGGCGCGTTCGACTCGCTGAACGTGGCGTTCTGGGACGAGCGGCGCGGGGAATATGTCGCGATCTACCGCGATTTCCTGCAAGCGATTCGCACCATCAAGTGCGCGCGCTCGAAGGATTTTCTCCACTGGACCAAAGGCGAGTGGGCCGACTACGGCAAGGCGCCCGCCGAGCACCTTTACACCAACGCCACGCAGCCTTACTTCCGCGCCCCGCAGATCTACCTGGCGTTTCCGAAGCGCTACGTTCCCTACCGGGCCGGGCACCCGGGCGTCGAGACCGGGGTGTCCGAAGCGGTGTTCATGAGCAGCCGCGACGGGGTGCGCTGGCATCGGTTCCTCGAAGCCTTCATCCGCCCCGGCCGCGACCCGCGAGACTGGGTCCACCGCAACCGTATGGTCGCCACCGGGATTCTGCCGACCGCCGAGGATGAACTCTCGCTATACGTCTCCCGCCACTACAACTTCCCCAGCGCGTTCCTCGAGCGGGTGACCCTCCGCACCGACGGTTTCGTTTCCGTGCACGGCGATTACGGCGGCGGGCACTTCACCACCAAGCCGCTTTACATCGAGGGCCACCAGATGGTGCTCAACTACGCGACGTCCGCCGCGGGCAGCATCCGCTGGGAGATTCTGGACTTGAACGGCAACCCGCTGGCCGGCTACGGCCGCGACGAAACCCGGTTGCTGAGCGGAGACCAGATCGCGGAAACGATTCCGCTGGAGCGCCCCCGGGCGCAACCCGAGCGGCGGTTGGGCGCCCGGCCCGTCCGCCTCCGCTTTTACCTGAAAGACGCGGATCTCTATTCCCTCCGCTTTACCGAATGACCATGTCCACCTCGAGGCGCGTGAAGGGAGTGGTTGTGCCCATGCTGACGCCGCTGACGGCGTCGGCGGAAATCGAAGGGGAAGGCGCCGGCCGCCTGGTGGGATTTCTCCACCGCGGCGGGGTCAGCGCGCTGTTCACCCTCGGCTCTTCCGGGGAATTCTGCGCGCTCACCTGGCCGAAGCAATGCACGCTGTTGCGGCATGCTGTCGCGTGCGCGCGGGGCCGCCTGCCGGTGCAGGCGGGCGTCTTGGGCAATAGGTGTTTTTTGCGTGTTCGAAGAGCGCCTCGCGGCCGCGCGTGCGATCCACCATCAGGAATTCGTTCACGGCGGACTGGTCCTGGAAGTCCCGTGGGTCCGGCGGCGGAGACTGGTGGACGCCTCCACCTCCGCCAGTTAGTAGACTCGATAGGGGAGGCCGGCGCCGGTCTTCCGGGAGGAATTCGTGTTGCCCCGTTTGTTGCCGCTACTGCTCGTTGTCCACGGTTGCCTGTGGAGCGCCGTGAAGTTGCCCGCGCTCATCTCCGACCACATGCTGATCCAGCGCGACGTGCCGGTGCGGATCTGGGGCCGCGCCGACCCCGGTGAAGCGATCAACGTTTCGTTCCGCGGCCGGACCGTCAGCACGAAGGCGGACGCCGGCGGCGCCTGGCAGGTATACCTGCCGCCTTCGCCGGAGGGCGGACCGCACACGCTGTCGATTCTCGCTTCCAATACGGTGGCCATTCAGGACGTACTGGTGGGCGACGTCTGGGTGGCGTCGGGCCAGTCCAACATGGCGTGGAACGTGGGACGCGCGGCCAATGCGCAGACCGAGATCGCCTCGGCCGGCAATCCCCGGTTGCGCCTGTTCAAGGTGAAGCAGGCCAGCGCCGCCGTTCCCCAGGACGATGTCGAAGGCGCATGGATGGTCTGCTCGCCCGATTCCGTGAAGGACTTCTCCGCCGTCGGCTATTTCTTCGCGCGCGCGCTGCTGGCAAGCGAAGGCGTCCCGCAGGGCGTTATTCAATCCGCCTGGGGCGGATCGCGGGCGGAGGCGTGGGTGGACCGCAAGATCCTGGAGCAGGACCCGAGCTTGCAATACACTCTCGACGATTGGACCCGGCTCCAGGCGAAGTACCGGGAGGAGGAGCGCGCGTACCAAAAGAAGTTGAAAGAATGGGAGCGGCGCAGCCGCAGGCCCGGCGCGGCGTCCGCGCCGAAGCCCGCCGCCCCGCGAAAGCCATTCGATCAGTGGATGCCGGGCGGGCTCTACCACGCGATGATCGCGCCGCTGACGCCGTACGCGCTGCGCGGCGTCATCTGGTATCAGGGCGAGAACAACGCGCATCGCGGCGATGGCTTGAAATACCGCCACCTGTTCGAAACGCTGATCCGCAACTGGCGTCTGGCGTGGGGGCAGGGCGACTTCCCGTTCCTGTTCGTGCAGCTTGCCAACTTCGCCAAGGTGCCCGAGGGGGGAGCGTGGCCCGAACTCCGCGAGGCGCAGCGCCAGACCCTCGAACTCCGCCACACCGGCATGGCGGTGACCATCGACATCGGCGAATCCGGAGACATTCATCCGGCGAACAAGCAGGACGTCGGATTACGTCTCGCGCTCGCCGCGCGGGCCATTGCCTACGGCCAAAGCCTGACCCACTCCGGACCGCTGGCGCGCCAGATGACGGTGGAAGCGGAAGGCGTGGCCCGTGTCTGGTTTGATCACGCCGGCGGAGGGCTAAGAGGCAAGGGCCGCGAACTGGCGGGATTCGAAATGGCCGGACCCGACGGCCGCTTTCTGCCCGCCGAAGCGAGTATCGACGGCGAGACCGTGCTGGTGACCAACCCGGCGGTGCCCGTGCCCGCCGCGGTGCGCTACGCTTGGGCGAACGATCCGCCCGCCACCCTGTACAACACCGCCGGTCTGCCCGCGTCGCCGTTCCGGGTGCCTCCGGCAGGCTGGTAGGGCTATGTGGCAGGGCGTAGAAAAAGCCTGCAAGTGCCGGGCCGCTGCCGCCCGGAGCCGGCGGCCGAGTGTCCAGAGGCAGCAATGAGACCGGAGCGCGGAAGGGGCAGGTGCGCATCGATCCAGCCCAGACCTCGCCCTCAGAGTGCGCGCTCGTCGACCAGACGCATCACTTCCATATCGGATGCCTAGGTAGCTGCCGGCAGAGCGGCGGGGTCCGCCCGGATGGCCGCGCGGCTCCTGAGATTTCCGCAGGAAAGTTCGCCCGTTACGAACCGATGAATGAGAACGATGCCGGCACAGGCGGCGCGTGTTTCCGCTTCCTTCCGCTCACCGGGTCGGGTATGCTGCGGGCCGGGGGATGGAGACCGGCGGTCTCCCGCCTCCGGAAAGGGAGCCGGCATGCCACAGATTCCTCGCAGATCGTTTTTGTTGAGCGCTGCGGCCGCAGCGGGGGCCGCCTGCACCGGCGGCGGCCCGGGCGCGTGTCACCATCCGCTCGATGGCGTGCGCCGCGAAGATTTGCAGATCACCGACGTCAAGGCCACTTTGTTGTCGCACGATTTGAAAGACCAGGCCTGGGTCACGGCCAAGATGCTGATCTGGAAATCCGACGCGGTGCTGGTGGAGGTGTTCACCAAACAAGGCATCGTCGGGATTGGCGAATCCAGCCCCTACGGCGGGCCGGAGTATTTGAAAAAGACCATCGAGGAGTCGCTCAAACCGACGCTGATCGGGAAAAACCCGTTTGACGTGGAACATCTCGCCACGGCCTGGATGGGACCGCGTCCGCACTTCGCGGCCTGGGCGGGCATTGATGCGGCCTGCTGGGACATTATCGGCAAGGCCACAGGCAAGCCGGTTTACGAGTTGCTGGCCGCCGGCGGCGCGCCCGAGGCGCGCATCCGCATGTACGCCTCGGGCGGCGTCGAATACGCCTGGTACGAACGGCCGGAAGACCTCATCGACGAGGCGGTCCGCCACAAGGAAGCCGGCTATACCGCCTTTAAGTTCCGCCTCGGCACCGAGTGGGCCAGCAGCGGCATCACCGTCCAGAAGTACATTCCCTGGCTGGAAAAAATGCGCGCCGCCGTCGGACCGGAAATGGATCTGATGCAGGAAAGCAATATGCGTCTGTCGCTGGAGGAGTGCCTGGAAGTATGCCCCGTCCTGGAGAAGTTGAAGTTTCTCTGGTTTGAAGAGCCGGTGAAGGCGTACGAGCCGGGAGCGCTCGAGAACCACCTGCGCATCCGGCAGGCGCTGCGGACGGTCAAAGTGGCCGGCGGGGAAAGCCGCGGCAACCGTTTCGATTTCAAAGAGTGGATCGACCGGGACGCCTACGACATTGTGCAGCCGGACTGCAACGTCACCGGCGTGACGGAGGCTTGGCACATCGCGCGGATCGCGCATCTGAAGAACAAGCCGTGTTGCCCCCACAACTGGCACGGGGGGTTGACGACCATGGCGAACGCGGCGCTGGTGGCGGCGATCCCGAACCGCCTGGTGCTCGAACTGAATCAGACGTACAACCCGTTCAAGGAAGGAATCTTCAAGGATCCGCTGGTGGTGAGGCGGGGATACATGCAACTGCCCCGCCGCCCGGGTTTCGGCATGGAGTTGAAACCGGACCTGGAAAAGAAATTTCCGTTCCTGCCCGGCAACTATTGGAAGCCCAATCCGCGGACCTAGCGGAGCGCGCCGCCGGCGGGGCGCTCGCCGCTGGCCGCCCAATTCCGCAAGCGCTGCAACCCCAGGCCGATCTCCTGCGGCTGGATGGCGCAGTGGCCCGCGCGCTTGACGTAGGTCTGCACGAAATACTGGCTGCTGCCCGCGGCTTCGGCCAGAGGAGCGTAGCGGTTCGGCGTGCCGGGTGGCACCAGCGGATCGTAGGTGGTGTGGATGTGCAGCAGTGGACGGGTCAGCCGTCCGGTGGGCGTGTAATAGCGGTGCACGTAATCGGCCGCGCGCGGGTCCGCGGCGTAGCGGCGCACGCCGTCATTCAACGCGTCGTCGTCGTGCGATCCCTCGTAGATCGTGTCCCGGTTGTCGAACGGATTGCCGCCGCCGCGCTGCTGGAGGTCCTTGAGGATATAGGTGAAAAACGTCAGGGTGCCCGCCAGTTCTTTATTGGTGCGGATGCTGAACATCCGGCGCAGGCTGGCCGCGGCGTCCGGCTTGGTTTCGAGCAACGCCTCGATGCGGGCGCTCAGTTCCTTGTCGTTGCGGAAATCGGCCGGCACCCGCACGGGCGATGGGAGCGCCTCGGGGAAATAATAGTCGAAGACGACGCGCATGCCGAACACGTGCCGCTCCATAAAGTCGCTGGCGGCGCTCAGCGGAGCGCACAACGCCAGGCCGCCGTGGTACACGTCCGCCTTGGTCTCCATCATCGCCATGGTGAGGAAGCCGCCCATCGAGTGGCCCAACACATAGGTTTCCTTCGGCGCGCCGTACTTGCCGACAAAGTAGCGCCGCAGCGCTTCGGTGTCATGCAGCGCTTCGGCGATGGCCCAGCCGCCGGCCGAATAACCGGACTGAATCAACGCGGCCTTTTGGGCAACGGCGAAGGCGGCGAGCGGATTCGGCTTATCGGCGGCATACTTGCCCGGCTGAGGGCTGTAGCCGTGGCAATACACGAGCAGAATTCCGCTCCAGTCATCCGGCACATCGATGCGGAAGGCCGCGCCGTTCAACTCCCCTACTTCCGTCGCCGCGAACGCCGAAGCGGCGGCCAGCATCCAGACGCCAAACAGTTTCATCGTTCCCTCACGCGAACAGTTCCATCATGGCCTGGCCCTTGCCGTCGCGCGTGACGTGGACCGGACGCTGCTCCACCTCGTAGGCGAGGTCGGCGGGAATTCCCATGGCGCGATACAGCGTGGCGTGCAAATTCTCGATCGGCACCGGCGGCGTCACCGAGCGGCAGGGGCGCTCGTCGGCGGTTTGGCCGTACAGGAACCCTTTCTTGAAGCCGCCGCCGATCAACAGCACGCTGCACCCGTCGGTGAAATGCCGGTGCATTCCGTAATGTTTGAGCTCGGTCAGGCGGTCGGGCACCTTCACCTGGTCTTGCACCGGCTTATCCGGACGTCCCTCCACGAGCATGTCGCGGCTGAATTCGCTGGCCACCACGATCAGGGTGCGGTTGAGCAGGCCGCGTTCTTCCAGGTCCAGCACCAGTTGGGCCAGGGGCGCGTCGATGGTCCGCTTCATTTCCAGGGCGCGGGTGTGGCCGTTCTCGTGGGTATCCCAGTTCTTGAACGGGATGTACTCGGTGGTGACTTCAATGAAGCGCGCGCCGGCTTCCACCAGGCGGCGCGCCAGCAGACACCCGAGCCCGAACCGGCCGGTATTGTAAATGTCGTAGGACTTCTTCGGTTCCAGAGAGAGGTCGAATGCCTTCGCCGAGGGCGAGGTCAGCAGGCGGTGCGCCGCTTCGAGCGAACGCAGGATGGACTCCTGCTGCGCCTTGCCGGCGTGCTCGAAGAGCGGATTCTGCGCGGCCAGTTTGCGGAAGGCCTCGTGGCGCCGGGCAAACCGCTGCGCATCCATGCCCGCCGGCGGGCGGACGGCGCGGGCGGCGTCCTCGGGATAAGGAATCAAAAACGGACCGTACTCGGTACCCAGGAAGCCCGCCGTATGAAACGCCTTCACCGCGTCGCTCTCGGCGCCGATTTCCAGGTTCTGGCCAATGTCAATGAAGGCGGGCACATCCGGATTCCGGGGGCCGAGGGTGCGGGCGATTACCGCGCCCAGGTGCGGCACGGCGACCGTCTGCGGCGGCGCGTAGCCGGTGTGCCAGTGGAACTGGTGGCGGGAGTGGAGAATGAAACCCAGGTCGCCCGCCTGGTAGGAGCGGATCAGCGTGGCGCGGTCCATGATGGAAGCCACGCGTTCGAGCCCCTGAGAGAGTTTGATGTGGTCCACGGCGGAGTCGATGGCCGGGAAGGTGCTGAGTACGCCGTCCGGGGACATGCCGGGGGTGAACGGGGTATAGCGCTTGGGATCGAACGTCTCGGTATGCGCCATGCCCCCCGCCATCCACAGCAGGATCATGGCGTCCGCGGTGGGATTGATCTTCTCGGCGCTGGCGCGGAGGCGGGGCGCCGGGCCCGCCAGCGCGGCCAGTGCGGCCGCCGAAGTGTGCAGGAAACCGCGCCGGCTGAGGGCGCGGAGGGCAGTCTGCTCATCGCGATGGAACGGCATCGGTGACTCCTGGCGTGCGAAGCCTGTCCTTGAATTGTACGCGAACCGGCTAGGGGCCGGCCCGGCAGTCCCGCTGCAAAAGGGTTTCGTAGACCTGCCGCTTAGAGAGTCCGCGCGCGCGGGCGACCTCTTTGATCGCTTCCATGCGGGAGCGTCCGGCCCGCACCTGCTCCTCCACCGCTTCCGCTAAGGGTGTCTCGGCCGCGGCGCTCTGCTCCGCTTTGCCCACCAGCAGCGTGAACTCGCCGCGCACGGCGCCGCGGGCGGCCAGCGCCGCCCGGATCTCGTCCGCGCTGCCGCGCAGGAATTCCTCGTGCACCTTGGTGAGTTCGCGGGCCGCCACCACCGGCCGTCCCGGTAGCATCTGCCCGATGTCGGCCAGCGTGTCCAGGATGCGGTGCGGGGCCTCATAGAAAATCAGGGTGGCTTCCTCCCCCCGCAGCGACTCCAACCGCCGCTGGCGGCGGCCCGCTTTCGGAGGCAGGAACCCGCAGAAGCGGAATTCGTTCGTTGGGAGTCCGGAGGCCGCCAGCGCCGCCAGGCAGGCCGAGGGTCCGGGCACCGGCTCCACGGGTATCCCTGCCGCGATGGCGGCGCGCACCACGCGGTAGCCGGGATCGGCCACCAAGGGCGCGCCGGCGTCGGAAACCAGCGCCACCTTGAGCCCGGCCTCAAGTTTGGCCGCCAGTTCCGCGGCACGCTCCGCCTCGTTGTGTTCGTGATAGCTGACCACCGGTTTGGCAACTCCGTAATGGTCCAGCAACTTGCGGGTGTGGCGGGTGTCCTCGCACGCAATCAGGTCCACCTCCCGCAGAACGCGGACGGCGCGGTAGGTAATGTCTTCCAGATTACCGATCGGCGTCGCGACCAGGTATAGCCGCCCGCTCACTCGACGGTGACCTTCACCGGCTCTTCCACCAGTTTCGGCGCGGGCCCGCCTGTCTGAATCATGATGGCATAACGGCCCGCTTTCACCTTGTCGGAGATCTTGAACTTGATCGCGGTGTTGGTGTGCTCCACCACCTGCATCTCGAAGTCGTTGGTGCCGTCGGTCAGAAACAGCTTTTCCACATTCGGCTTGGCCAGGTTTTCCCCGTTCAGCGTCAGGATCGCGCCCGCTTTGCCGGTGTCAGGCTCCACACTGCTGACCTTGGGGGAGGCCTGCCCGAACAGGACGGCCGCCGCCAGCCAAATTGTCCCCGCGATGAGCGCTCGTTTCATGATGCACCCCTCCTCCGCGCATTTATGCTAGTCCCCCGCGCGGCCAAATTCAAGACTCCCTTTTTTCCCGCCGATTACCCGGGCGGTGGGGCAGCCAGCACGCCCAGGGCCTCGCGCTGCGTGCGAAGCGAGTCCTGGTAGCGCGCCCAGGTTTTCTCGTCGCGCACGGCGGACGCCGAGTAAAAGACATAGCCGAGCGAGCGCCGGTGACGGTGTCCGGACCGGTTCGCGCCGGCCAGGTGAATCGTCAGGGAATGGTGCACCAGCACGTCGCCCGGGCAGGCGGCGCAGAGCCAGGCCTCCCCATACCGGCCGGGATCCGCCGTCAACCCTTGCGAAAACCCCAACACGCCGGACGCACCATGGTGCAACAAGCCCAGCCGGTGGGATGCCGGTACGTAGCAGAGCGCGCCGTTTTCCTCGTCCACTTCGTCAAGCGGAATCCAGACAGTGCAAGCGAGGTTGGGCTCGAGGCAGAAATAATACCCATCCTGGTGGGGCGGCGTGGGCTTGTTGCCTCGCGGCGGCTTGTCGAAAAACTCCGCGTGCTGCGGAACCACGGGGCCGATCAGCCATTCGGCGAGGTCGCGGATTTTTCCCGCGTGACGGAAGGCGTCCAGCCCGGGTTCGCGATGCACGCAATCGGCTTGTTTGAGGGTTTCCGGGTCGTGCGGATCTTCGTACATCACGTGCCCCGGCTCCAACCGGGGCGCGATGTCGCGGCGAAACCGCAGCCAGCCCTCTTCGAGGGCCGCCACTTCCGCAGCGCGGAAGTAATTCCTCAGCACCAGGAAGCCTTCGCGGCCGAAATACTCCCTCCAGGCGGGGTTCATGGGTCCTACTGTACTGAACCGGCGGCGGAGAAGAAAGTCCTTTTCTGCGAGCGCCGGGAGGAGTACTCTGAGTGCGGGACGAAGTGGGGTCCCAGGCGAAGGAGTGGCAGCCATGGCGAGCGAACGATTTGAACTTCGCATTCCCATTCCAAAGCTGTTGGTCGGCGCCCTGTTGACGGTGTTGCCTATTTCCGTGGCGGGGCTACTTACGCTGAATCACGCCCAGTCCGCCCTCGATCGAGCAGACGATTGGCACCCATTTCCGCACCATCGCCGAGTTTGCCGCGGCGGAAACAGGCCAGTTCATTCATGACCGCGTCACCGCAGTCGGCGCCCTGGCGGCGACCCCGGTGGTGGCCGAGACGGCCGCGGCCTCTAACCGAACCTACGCCGGCATGGACGAGGCGGCGATCGCCAGCCGCATCGAACGCGTGGAAAAGTCCTGGAATACGCCGGCCGGCGATGCCGCGGTCAGCGCCATCCTGGCGAATCCCGCTTCCCGCGCCCTGCGCCGCTACCTGGCCCTGGACCGCCGCTTTCTGCGGATCACGGTCACCGACGAAAAAGGCGCGGTGGTGGCGGCCACCCATAAGACCCTCGACTACTATCAGGCTGACGAGGATTTCTGGACTGCGATCTACGCCCAGGGGCGGGGAGCGGTCTCGTTGACCGATATTCTCTACGACGATGTCACCAAGTCCTATTACATCGGCGTCGGCGTGCCGATTCTGGAAGAGGGCGCCAACCGCTTCATCGGCGCGCTGGACGCCTTGTTGGAGGTCTCCGCGCTGTTTCCCATGCTGCACCGCGCGCAACTGGGCGCGACGGCCGAGGTGCAGTTGGTAAAGGACGACGGCACGATTATCGCGGCGCCCAACGTCAACCTCGCGATGAAGGTGAAATCCGAGGAGTTCGCAGCGCTGAAGGACGCCCGCAAGGAGATTGTCGCCGGGTACCTGGTGGCGACGATCCGGACGGGCGCGACCAGGATCATCGGCTACGCCGACACCGGGTTGCGCGCCGACTACGGCAGCCTGGGGTGGACGGTCCTGGTGAATCAAGATGCGACGCAAGCCCTGGCGCCCATTCGCTACGTCAGCCGCCTGCTGTCGTTCATGGCGTTGGTGGGACTGCTGGCGTCGGTCTTCCTGATCGCGTACTTCTCCCTGCATCGCGAGCGGAAGCTGCTGGACTTGCGTGAAACGCCGGAGAAGACGGCGGCCCCGGAGCCTTGACACCTGGAGTGCGGCGTGATTAGTCTCGACAGGTGCGCACCGCGGCGTTGTGGCTTGTCGCGCTGGCCGGCACGGCGGGAGCTCAGCCGGCCGGCGAGCTGGATTTCCTGTCCACCCTTACGGACTACCGGGGCCTGCGAGCACAGTTAGGCCAGACCTTGCGGAGGCAGGCGACCGCCCGGCTGGCCGAGCGGCGGGCCGCTGTCCGGCAGTGGACGCCGCGCGATGCCGCTGCCCGCAAGGACTACCTGCGGGATCGCATGCTCCGCGCCCTCGGCGGACTGCCGGAACGCACGCCGCTGGCGCCCCGGGTGACCGGGATCCTCGAACGCGACGGGTTCCGTGTCGAGAAGATCGTGTTCGAAAGCCAGCCCGGCTTTTACGTAACGGCGAACCTGTACCTGCCCACGCAAGGCCGCCCGCCCTTCCCTGGGGTGCTGTTCCCGCTGGGCCACGAACCGGGCGGGAAGTCTTACTCCGTCTGGCAGCAGATGCTCGCCACGCTGGCGCGCAAAGGGTACGCCGCGCTGGCCTGGGACCCGCTCGGACAGGGCGAGCGCGTGCAGCTTTACGACCCGGACCTGAGCGGGTCCAAGGCGGGGGCGTCCACCATGGAGCACACCATCCAAGGGATTCAGTGCCTGCTCAGCGGCGACAATCTGGCCCGCTACACCGTTTGGGACGGAATCCGCGCGCTCGACTACCTGGTGTCGCGTCCGGAAGTGGACGCGCGGCGCATCGCCTGTACGGGAAACTCCGGCGGCGGGACGCACACCGCCTACCTGTCCGCCCTGGACGACCGGATTCAGGTGGCAGCGCCCTCGTGTTACCTGACCTCCTGGACCCGGCTGCTGGACACGATCGGTCCGCAGGACGCCGAGCAGTGCCTGCCGCCGTGGATCGCCGACGGCCTGGATCACGCGGACTTCGTCCTGGCCTTTGCGCCGAAGCCCTACCTGATCCTCTCCGCCATCCGCGACTTTTTCTCGATCGCCGGCGCGCGGGAGACCTACGAAGAAGCCAAACACATCTACCGGCTCTGGAACGCGCCGGACCGGATTGCGATGGCCGAGGCGGACGACGGGCACGGTTATTCTCTACCGCGGCGCCTGGCGGCCTACGCCTGGTTCGCCCGATGGCTGCAAGAGCGGGAGGACCACGCACCCGAGGCGGAAGCGCCGCTGGCGAGCTTCGAGGACTTGCAATGCACCCGGACGGGGCAGGTGGCCACTTCGCTGGGAGGAGAGACGTTGCACAGCCTGAACCGGGCGCGGGCCGCGGCGCTGCGGCGTCCGGCCCGTCCCGATCTCGGTCAGGTGCGGCGGTTGACCGGCTACGCCGCCGCCGGCGGGAGCCTGGCGGCGCGCCCCTTCGGCGAACTCCGGCGTGAAGGCTACCGGATCGAACGGCTGGTCTACGACAGCGAACCGGAGATGCCAGTGCCCGCGCTGCTGATGATTCCAGACGGCAGCGCCGGCCGGCGGCCGGCGTTTGTCTGGGTGGACGGGCGGGGAAAGTCGGCGGCAGCCGTGGAAGCCGAACCGCTGGTGCGCGCCGGCCATGTGGTGCTGGCGATTGACGCCCCAGGCTTGGGCGAAACGCGTTCCACGGAGGCCACCAAAGGCGGCGAGTGGACCCGCGTCTTCGGCGATTACGACAGCGCCACGACGGCTCTGCTGCTGGGCAAGACGCTGGTGGGGATGCGCGCCGCGGCCATCAGCCGGGGCGTGGACCTGCTGGCCGCCCGGGAGGAAGTGGATGCCAGCCGCATCGGGGTGGTGGGCCGGTACGACGGGGCGGTGGCGGCGCTGCACGCGGCGGCGCTCGATGCGCGCCTCCGCGCCGCCGGCCTGGAAGGGATGCTGCTGTCGTACCAGGCCGTGGTGGACCAGCGCATGCACCGCGGCGTTTTCGAGCACGCCGTGCCGGGCGTTCTTCGGCATTACGACCTCCCGGGACTCGCCTCCTCGCTGGCGCCGCGCCCGGTGCGCGTAGTGGACCTGACCGACCCGATGGGGCAGCCGGCGCCGCTCGAACAGGCCAAGGGCCTCTATCCCGGCGCCCGGCGCCGCTATCCCGGCGAGACGGCGCGGGACCTGTGGGGAGGCCTGCTCGAGGCGGGAGCGCCGTAAGCGGTCAGGGGCGCGGACTTGCCGCGCCAGTTCGCCACCGCGGGCAGTCTCTCGCGGGCGTCGAGACGAGCAGGCTTAAGCCGGTTCGAGGCCATCCTCCCCAGGGCGCCCTCGGCCCCGGTCACCGGGAGTGGAACGCGATCCCTGCGAAGGTGACCACGCTTTGCTCGTCGATATTCCACTGCTCGTAACGCTCGAGAGTTCCCCGCGCGCCGGGCGCCGCCCGCAGGAACGTATACAAGGGCGACGAACCGCACCATTTGAGGTCGTCCTGCCCCTGCTGCACCAGATGCCAGAACCCCTCGGCGTCGCCGGCATTCACGCGCGCCAGGCGCTCCTGGTCGCGCGCGCGCACCTCGAGCATCGGCCCCTGCTCGGCCACCGCGGCAAACGGGTCCTGATACCGGCGGCCGATATGAGCCAGATCGATCCCCAGCACCCAAACCAGGTCTCCGGCGTCCCGCGCGGCCATTTCGCCCAGCGCGTCCAGAAAACGCCGCACGCCGTCGTCTTGCTCGGGCATCCCGCCCAGGTAGACGCTGCGCGCAAACGAGCCGCACAGGATGGGCAGGACGCGGACGCGCGGCCCGAACAGATACTGGAGGAACACCACCTGAAATTCGATGGAGTGCTCGATGGCGTGACAGTAGTCTTCCATCAGCACGGCGTCCCCGGCCCGTTCCGCCAGCCAGTCCACGCGGCGGCGGTCGGTTTCGGCGGCGCCCCACGGGGTGACATACGGCTTGCGCGTCAGTCCGAATTTGTCCGGCGCCCCGTAGTGCGAGGTGCCCAGGATGACAAACGTGCGCTCGCCAAGATGCGGAGGCAAACAGCGGTAGGCTGCGCGGTACGAAGCCCAGCCGCCCTCCGGACTCACATGCGGGGCGGCGATGCCCACCAGCGGCGTTTCGCGGGTCTCTGGCGCCGGACCGTCCAGGTACGTCTGCATGGTGGCCCGCAGCGAAACGGGGTCGTCCGGATACGCCGATCCCGCGTGCGCCGGACTCCGCTCGGGGGCCTCGGCGAACTCGCGATGCCGCGTCTCGCGCAGCCGCTCGTAGACCTCGTTTTCCAGAAAGCCGCTCGACTCCAGCACCTCCACCATCTGCTGCTGCAAGCCGCCGACTTCCAGGCTGCCGGTGAGCCGCACCAGGTGCTCGCGCAGGTCGAGCTCGGTCGACTTGCCATCGAAGAACTCGAGCGCGCTCACCAGCGCCGGCGGGATGATCAGCGTAGCGTCCGAGTATTGAAACGAGTCGCGAATCAGCAGTCCGGGCCGCTCCGGCACCGGGGACGGCATGAAGTCCAGGTTCATCCGGAGACGGGGGAGGGTGCGGGACATGCCCCTTCATCTTAGCCCGCACGGCAGGCGAGCCGCGTCTCCGGGATTCGCCGAACGCCGCGCGCCTTCCGGCGGAGTGAGTCAATTTGCCGCACGGCGCAACGCTTGCCAAAAGCGCGGGGCGCTGTGATACCATCAGCAACCAGTCCCGCCCGCGAAGTTCATGCGCGGGGCTCTTCACCCGAGAAAGGAGCCACAAACTTGATCCGTACCTGGAAGTTCTGCGCGATTGCGCTTTGCGCCTTTGTCCTTAGCCTCGCCGCCGCCGAGCGCCCTTATGAAGAGATGATGAAAGAGCTCGCGGGCGCGTGTACGAGCCTGAAGAAGAACCTCGACGCCAAGTCGATGGAGGGAGCCACTGCGGACGCCGCCAAGCTGGAAAAGCTGTTCAAGGAAATGGAGAAGTTCTGGAGCAAGAAGAAGGTCGCCGACGCGACGCAATGGGCCAAGGAGGGCGGAACGGCGGCCAAGATGATCGTCAAAGCTTCGAAAGGCGGCAATGGCGAGGAAATGATGACGCAGTTCAAGAACCTGACGGGGACCTGCAAGTCCTGTCACGACGTCCACCGCGAGAAGGGTCCGGACGGCAAGTGGCAGATGAAGATTTAAGCGCCGCGAAGGTTCGTCCGCTATCTTCCGGGGAGGCGCCGCTCGCCGCGGCTCGCGGTGGCGCGCCCCTCATCCTCACCGGCTTACCAGTTGCTGGAAGCGCCGCCGCCGCCCGAGTCGCCCCCCCCAAAGCCGCCGAATCCCCCGAAGCCGCCCGGAGAGTCGTAGCCGCCGAAACCGCCCCCGCCGCGCGATGCGTGCCAGCCGCCGGGCAGGACCACCGGAGGCAGAAATCCGCCATAGCGGCGTCGGCGCACGCCGTGGCTCATCCGGGTCATCGAAAACAACAGCATGCCGGCCGCGCCCAACACGAGCGGCCAGGGAAAGCTATCCTGCGGCCGTTCCCGCAGACGGCGGCGGGGGGCGTCCGTCAGGGTCACGCCTTTCGCTTGAGCGACGCGCGTCCCGATGCCGTGCGCCGCGGCCAGCAGCGCTTCGCCATAGTGTTGCTGCCGCAGCGCGGGGCGCATCTCGCGCAGGATCGATCCCGCCAGTCCGTCCGGCAGCAAGGGCTCCAGCCCGTAGCCCACCTCCAGCCGCGAGCGGCGCTCGGCCACCGCCAGCAGTAGCAGAATGCCTTCGTTCTGCCCTTTCTTGCCGACTCCCCAGGCGCGGAACAGCGTGTTGGCGACGTCTTCGACCGGCTCGTCCTCCAGCGACCGGAGTACGACGAACGCCATTTCCACGCCCGTCGCGCGCTCGACCCGCGCGGCATACCGCTCGAGCTCGGCGCGGCTGGCGGGGTCCACCACCCCCGCAAAATCGCTGACGTAGCCTTGCGGCTTGAGCGTCTTCCAGTCGAAGGCGGCCAGGGGCGCCGCCAGCAGCAGCCAGATCACCGCCGCCGCCCGCGCGGCCGGACGCAACGAGAACGCGGAACTCGAACGGGTCAGCACACCAGGTCGTCGCGAGTGAGCTTGAATCCATCCAGGTTTCCGAGCACGGTCAGGGCGATCTGCCGCTGATCGAAAAACTCGTTGGCGACGCGCTGGATGTCCTCCGGACGCACCGCCTCGATGCTGTCAATCAGCTCGTCCAGCGTGAAAAACCGGCCGAAGTACAGCTCCTGGCGGGCCAGGTTGGACATCCGGCTGGCCGTGGATTCCAGGCTCAGCATCAAAGATCCCTTCAGATGATCCTTCGCCCGCCGCAGTTCCTCATCCGGCACCGGCTCGGTTTTCAGGCAGCGGAACTCGCGCAGGATGGAGCTGACCACCTTCGGCGTGGATTCGAGCGAGGTCCCGGCGTAGACCGCCAGGCACCCGGTGTCCCGGTACGGATTGAGCTCGGAGAACACGGCGTAGGCGAGCCCCTGCCGCTCCCGGATGTTCTGAAACAGCCGGGAACTCATCCCGCCCCCCAACACGGTGTTCAGGATGTAGCAGGCAAAGCGCTCCTCGTGCGGCAGGGGGTAGGAGGGCACGCCCAGGCAGAGATGCACCTGTTCGAGCGATTTCTTGTTGCGGAGCGCGATGCGGGCGTGTGTCGAGGGGCGGGGACCCGGCGGTGGCGTCTGGCGGGGAGTCAGGTGCAGAAAGTGCTGCTCGACCAGGCGCACCAGCACATCGTGAGTCAGATTGCCCGCGGCGGTCACCACCATGTCGCCCGGGACGTAACAAGCGCGGTAGAACTCGTCGATCTTCGCCCGCTCAAACCGCCGGATGGTATCCTTGCTGCCCAGTATCGGCTTGCCCAGCGGATGGTCCTTCCAGAAATTCGCGCAGAAGATCTCATGCACGAGGTAGTCCGGACTGTCCTCCTCCATTTTGAGTTCTTCGAGAATCACGCCCTTTTCCTTGGCGATGTCCTCTTCGCGAAAAACGGGGTGCAGCACCAGATCGGCCAGAACGTCAAAACCCTTGGCCAGATGCTCATCCAGCACCTTGATGTTGAAGCAGACGATTTCCTTGGAGGTGAAGGCGTCCAGGTTGCCGCCAATCGAGTCTACTTCCCGGGCGATGTCCTCGGCGGAACGGCGGTGCGTCCCCTTGAACAGCATGTGTTCAATAAAATGCGTGATCCCGTTCTCTTCACCCCGTTCGCGCCGGGAACCGGAAGCCACCCACACCCCTACCGAAACCGAACGGACGTGCGGCATCCGCTCGCTGATTACCCGGACTCCGTTGGGAAGCCGGGTCATTTCGATGTCCCGCACCGGCGGGGCCATGGTTGGAGAAACGGACAAGAACTTGGATTCCTGCTCTTAGTGTACCCGCCCGCCGCTAGGCGCGTGGACGATACGCGACGCAGTCGATCTCGACCTTCATCTCGGGGTTGGCGAACTTCGCCTCGACGGTGGTGCGGGCCGGTTTCGCTTCCCCAAAGAACTCAGCGTACACCTCGTTCATGGCCGCGAAGTCGCTGCCGTGGCGCAGAAAGACCGAGCACTTCACGACGTCGGAGAGCGAAGCCCCGCACGCCTCCAGAATGCGCTGAATATTGGAGAGCACCACGCGCGTCTCGTGGCGGATGTCGCCGAAAGACCACTGGCCGGACGCCGCGTCCATCGGTCCCTGCCCGGAGACGTAAATAAAGTCGCCGGCGCGGACGGCGGGAGAATAAGGACCGCGCGGCGTGGGGACGCCTTCGGGATGCAGCCGTTCAATCATGCGTTCAATGTCCTTCCGCTTCCAGAAATCGTTCCGCCTCGATCGCCGCCATGCAGCCCGCCCCGGCGGCGGTGATCGCCTGGCGGTAGACCCGGTCCTGCACGTCGCCGGCGTGAAAAACTCCCGCGACGCTGGTCCGCGCGCCGCCGTGCGACACGATGTACCCCTCGCTGTCGGTCTCGATCTGCCCGCGAAACACCTGCGTGTTGGGGATGTGCCCGATGGCGACGAAGAAGCCGTCGACCTCCTGTTCCCACACCCGGCCCGTCTGCACGTTGCGCAAGCGCACGCCGGTGACCACGCCTTGCTGGACGTCGGAAATGTCCTCGACCACGGTGCTGGTCAGCCACTTGATCTTCGGGTTCTTTCGCGCGCGGTCCAGCATGATCTTCGAGGCGCGGAACTCCTCGCGCCGGTGGACAATGGTTACCTCCGAGCCGAAGCGGGTGAGGAAGTTGGCCTCCTCCATGGCCGAATCTCCGCCGCCAATGACCATGATCTTCTTGTCGCGGTAAAAGAACCCGTCGCAAGTGGCGCAGGAGCTGACGCCGCGCCCGATCAGCTTTTGTTCGTTGGGCAGCCCCAGCCACCGCGCCGAAGCGCCCGAAGCGATGATCACGGTGCTGGCCTCCACCCAATCGCCATCAATGCGCAGGCGGAACGGGCGCGAAGAGAGGTCCGCCTCCGTCACTTCGCCGTCCAGGTACTCGGCGCCGAAGTGCTCCGCCTGTTTCTTCATGTTCTCGACCAGCGCCGGGCCGTCCACGCCCTCCGGAAAGCCCGGGAAGTTTTCGACGAGGGTGGTGAGGGATAATTGGCCGCCCGCCTCTTTCCCCTTGATGACCAAGGGCTGAAGATTCGCGCGCGCCGCGTAGATCGCGGCCGTGTTCCCCGCGCAGCCCGAGCCGACAATGAGCACTTTTCGCATAGGAAGTAAAGCGATACTTCTTTACTCTAGCGCAGGTGGTTGCGCGCCACCGCCGCCCCGGTAGCCGCCGCAGCGGCAAAGTTGGCTCCCGCCGCCCAACCCGAGGCTTCGGGATGCTTCCGCAACATCAAGTGCTGCCCCAGCAGCGCCCCGCCGACCATCAGCGCCTTCAGGGAAACCCCGCGGGAGGTGAACCGTCCCTCGGCGTTGCGCAGCAGCGGGTTCAGCTCCAGCCGCCCCATGGACGAGTGCATATCCGCAATGGTGACCGCGCCCAGCACCGCCGCGCTGATTTTCCAGATTTTACGAGCCTTGCCGCCGGAGTTGGGGCGTCCAGTGGAATCCTGCGCCAAGGCCGGGGACACAAACAGAAGGACCGCAAGAAAAGCGGGTGCAAAGAATCGAAATCGCATGCATTGAATATGACAGGTAAGGTATTTCCCTGAAAGCCCCTGCCAGGCGCTTTAGTACCAGGTTTTTCGCTTACCTGAACTAGGAGAAGAGCGATATCCCGATTTGGCGGAGGGGTATCCCAGAGGACGGCTTACCGGTCGAAGCCGACGTACTGAACTTCTTCTTCGAGTTCCAGCCCGAACCGCTCGCGCACCCGCTGTTTGAGTTCCGCGATCAGGGCCACCAGTTCCGCGGCCGAGCCGCTGCCATCGTTGTAGACCAGGTTGGCGTGGTAGGAAGCCACCGCGATGCCTCCCCGGCGCATTCCCTTGGCGCCGGCCTGTTCGAGGAAGTACGCCGCCGGGACTTTGCCTTCGCGGATCACTGCCGGCGGCACCTCGGCCGCCACCCGCGCGGGGAGTTCCGCCAGAAGGAGGTTCTTGAAAATACTGCCGGCGCATTTCATGGTGGGCGGGAACTTCTGGTTGCGGATGGCCAGGATCTGGGCGGAGATCTTGGCCAGTTCGCGCGGGTCGCCGGGGAGCAGGTCGAGCACCGCGGATAGAATCACCCACTCTTTGTGCGCTTTGAACCGGCTCTCCCGGTAGCGGAACTCACATTCGGCGTTGGCGAAGGTGCGGATGGAATGGCCGTCGGTGAAGCGGACCTCGCGCACCCGCTCGGAGATGGAGTGCCCGTAGGCGCCGGCATTGCCGTAGATTGCGGCGCCCACCCAGCCGGGAATGCCCGAGAGCGTCTCCAGCCCTCGCAATCCGGCGGCGACGGTGGCGTCCACCAGGTCTTGGAGGACCGCGCCCGAAGCGGCGCGCGCGATGGTTCCTTCAATCGTGATTTCGCTGGCGCCGTACCGCAGCACGACGCCGCGGAAGCCGGAGTCGGAGACGATCAGGTTGGTGCCGCCGCCGATGAGGGTGAAAGGCAAATCCCCGGCGCGCAACGCGCCCCAGGCGGCGACGAAGGCTTCGGCGTCGGAGGTATCTACCAGCCAGTCCGCCGGGCCGCCCAGCGCGAAGCGGGTGTAGCGGGCGAGCGGCTCGCCGCGGAGGATGCGCAGATGCGGAATTCCGGCCAAGCGCGCCACGGCGGAAGGCGCGGCGGCCTCGGAAGAGGTCATTAGCCTCATTATAGGGAGGGCGATCGAGCGTACACTCGAAGTTTGGGGAGCATGCGCTGGGCGGGATGGACGGCTATGGGTCTCCTGCTGCTGGCCGGGTGCCAGCGGCAAGACCTTGTCTTGGGAGAGACCGACGAGGGAGGAATCGCCCTGGCGAGCGCGTTGCCTATGTCCGAACCCGCTTTGGAGCGGCAGTTGCTCGCGGGCTTTTACGCGCCGGAGCCGGGCGGGTGGCGGTGGACGGCGGGCAAATTCAGCGCGGCCTTGGGGGTGCCGCCGGGAGCGCGCGCCAGGGGCGGCCGGCTGGTGCTCTCCTTGTACGCCGCGCCGCCTCTGATCGGCCGGTTCGGCAGCCAGACGCTGGCCGTCAAGGTGGCGGGGCGGGCGCTGCCGCCTGAAACCTACCGCCGCGCCGACGAGCACGTCTACGTGCGCGACGTGCCGCGCGAGTGGCTGGCCGCCGAGAGCGTGCTGGTGGAAGGCGAACTGGATCGTTTTGGGCGCCCGGGCGAATTTGACGGGCGGGAACTGGGTCTGATTGTGCGCTCGCTCGCGCTGGAGCCGAGGAAGGAGGCCGAACGTTGAAAACGCCGTTTGCCGGTTTTCCGGAGGAAGGCATCGCCTTCTTGCGGGCCCTGAAAAAGCACAACCGCCGCGAGTGGTTTCAGCCGCGCAAGGAGCTGTTCTCCCAGCAGGTGCTGCGGCCCATGGTGGAATTGGTCGAGGCGATCCAGCGGGGCTTGCTGGCCTTTGCCCCGGACTACGCCCACGGCGATCCCCGCAAGGCGGTGTACCGCATTTACCGGGATACGCGTTTTTCGCCCGACAAGACGCCGTACAAGACGCATATCGCCGCCTCGCTGACGCGCGCCGGTCTGGATAAAGGGAGCAGCCCGGGCATCTATTTCAGCGTGGGTCCGGACGAGATTGAGACCGGCGGCGGCTGGTATCTGCCGCAACCCCCGCAAGTGCTAAGCGTGCGGAACGCGATTGCCGCCGAGCCGGCCCGTTTTCGCCGCATTGTCGAGGCGCGCGAGTTGACGAAGCGCTTCGGCGGCTTGCAGGGAGCGCGGCTGACGCGTCCCCCTAAAGGATTCCCTCCCGATCATCCGGCAGCGGAGTACCTGAAGTTCAAACAGTTCTTTGTGTACACCACGCTGGAGCCGAGTCTGGCAGTGACGCCCCGGTTGTATACGGAGTTGATGGCGCATATCCGCGCGATGCTGCCGCTGGTGGACTTCCTCAGCGAGGCGGCCGGCGCCGGGCGCGCCTAGGGGCGGCCGAGCGGGAAGATGCCGCGCGAGGAGCCGGGCCGGTTCGCGAAGCGCTTACGGGCAGGGTAAAGCCCGGCGCTGGCGTAGACTTGGGGTCGCCGGTGCGGGCTAGGAGTGGCGGCAGGACGCCGGCACGGAGCTCTCCCCGCCGCCCCCTATTCGTGACCGTTCGATTCGAGGAACGCGCGGAGCCGGTAGCTCCGGCTGGGATGACGCAGCTTGCGCAGCGCCTTGGCTTCGATCTGCCGGATCCGTTCCCGCGTGACCGCGAAATTCTGGCCGACCTCTTCCAGCGTGTGCTCGCTGCCGTCCTCCAGGCCGAAACGCATGCGCACGATCTTTTCTTCGCGCGGCGTCAGCGTCTTCAACACCTGCGCGGTCTGTTCGCGCAGATTCAGGTTGATCACCGCCTCCGAGGGCGAAACCACCCCGCGGTCGATCAGAAAATCGCCCAGGTGCGATTCCTCTTCCTCGCCCACGGGCGTTTCCAGCGAAATCGGCTCCTGTGCGATCCGCATCACCTTGCGAATTTTGGAGACCGGCAATTCCATCCGCTTTGCCAGTTCCTCGTTGGTGGGCTCGCGTCCCAACTCCTGCACCAGTTGCCGCGAGGTCCGGATCAGCTTGTTGATCGTCTCAATCATGTGCACCGGGATGCGGATGGTCCGCGCCTGGTCGGCGATGGCGCGCGTGATCGCCTGCCGCACCCACCAAGTGGCGTACGTCGAGAACTTGTAGCCGCGCCGGTATTCGAACTTGTCCACCGCCTTCATCAAACCGATGTTGCCTTCCTGGATCAGGTCGAGGAATTGGAGACCGCGGTTGGTGTACCGCTTGGCGATGGAAACCACCAGGCGCAGGTTCGCCTCGATCAACTCGTTCTTCGCCGCTTCCGCTTCGGCCTCCCCGCGCTGGATAATCTGGAGCGTGCGGCGCAAGTCGGTGGCGCTGGCGCCGAAGTGTTCTTCCAACTCCTGCATGCGCTGGCTGTGCGCGCGCTGCTCCTTGCGCAGCTCCTTGGCCGCTTCCGCGCGCTCGCCTTGCGGGCCTTCGAGTTCGCGCTGCGTGCGGGCGATGTCCCGTTCCACCGGCCGGAGCAACTCGACCGCCTGGCGCACCGTCTCGGAGAAGTAGCGCGTGGCGGCCGTGCTCAGGCGCATCGACCGTACGGCCTGCGAAATTCGCACCAACGTGCGGCACAACTCCCACCGCAGCTTGCGGCCCTGCTTGACCTTCGTCCGCGGCATGCTCGACAGGCGCTGCCGCGCCTGCGTGGCCTTCTTGTGCAGCCGCGCGATTTCGTCAATGGCCGCCAGGACCTGGAGGCGGCGCTCCTCCACGGCCTCATCGGAAACCGTAGGCTCGGAAAAATGGGTGAAGTCCCGAATCAGCGCCGGGTTGGCCCGAAACTCATCCGCGAGCGCGAGAATTCTTTGCACGACCAAGGGCGACCGGGACAGCGCGCGCAGCACGGCGTTCTGGCCGCGCTCGATCCGGCGGGCGATCTCTACCTCGCCTTCCCGCGTCAGCAGCGCCACCGCACCCATTTCCCGCAAGTACATGCGGACGGGGTCGTTCGTTTTATCGCCGACGCCCGGAGGCAATTCCAGGTCTAGAGCGGCCTCGCCTTCCTCGCCTTTGAAGTCCCCTTCTTCCAACAATTCGAGCGGACTTTGCTCGAATGCTCCGAGGAATTCGTCCAGTTCCCCGCTTCCCGGCAAGTCTCCGGGCAGATCTTCGCTGACTTCGTCGTAAAGCGCGAACCGCTTGTCTTTACGGCCGTCCATGGAGCTGCCTTTCCGGGCGCGAGGCCTCCCTACCCTTCCGGCGCCGCGGCGCGCCGGCCCAAAATCTTCTGCTAATTGTACACCTACTCAGCGGCTTTGGAGCCGGCCAAGCTGGTGCGTCAATTCCATCGCTTCGTCCAGGCGGCCCCTTGCGGAGGCCTCCCGAATCCTTTTTTTCAACTCCGCCACTTCCGCTTCCCATTCCCGCCGTTCTAACGCGCGGACGCACTCCCAGGCCTGTTCCAGCGACACCTCGGCTTCTTCCCCGAGGATCATCCGGTCCAGCCGGGCCTGATCGCTTTCCTTCAACCGGGCGCGCAGCGCCGCGTAGTCGAATTCCACGTCCGCTTCGGCCAGCGTGAGAATCTGTTCGAAAACCGGCCAGGAGGCAAACCGCCGGAGCGAAGGCAGGTCGGCCAGGGCGGGGGCCAGTTGCCGCCGCGCCTCCGCGTCGCGAATCAACAGGGGCAGCAAATGCTGTTCGGTAAAGTGCGGAGTCTCATCCACCGGGCGCAGCGCCGCGCCCCGCCGTGCCGCCGCCCGGCGAAAATTCTCCAGCACCAGGCCCGGCGTGACGCCCAGGCTGCTGGCGACTTCGGCGGCGATCGCCGCCCGTTTGATTTCGTCCGGCACCCGTTGAATGGCCGGCAGCAGAAATTGGAATGCCTGCGCCGTGCCTTCCGGCGTGCGGAGGTCAAAACGGGCTCGCGCGCGGTCGCACAACCATAAGAAATAATCGCGCGCCTCCTCGAGCCGCTGCCGGTAAGCTTCCGCGCCGCGCTGCCGGCAATACTCGTCCGGATCCAGGTCGGCGTCCAGTTCCAGCAGGCGCGTGTCCATGCCCTCTTCCAGCAGCAACTGGATCGACCGCTCCGCCGCGTTCGCACCCGCCGGGTCCGGATCGAAATTGACCACGATCCGCCCGGCGTGCCTTTTCAACGCCTGGATCTGCTGCGTGGTCAGCGCCGTGCCGCAACTGGCCACCACTTCCCGCACGCCCGCCGCCCAAACGCCCAGCACGTCCATGTAGCCTTCCACCAGCACGGCCCGCCCGTGCTTCCGCACCGCTTCTTTCGCCCGGTGCAGATTGAACAGCACCTGGCTCTTTTCATAGATCGGCGTTTTCGGGGAATTCAAATACTTTGGCTCGTCTCCGGCGGCCAGCGCCCGTCCGCCGAAGCCGATCACTTTTCCGGATTCGCTGTGAATCGGAAACATCAGCCGGTGGCGGAACCGGTCATACCACCCGCTGCCGTCCTGGCGTTCCAGCAGGAGGCCGGATTGCGCCAAAACGTCCCGGGGAAGTCCTTCGCGTTCCAAGGCGCGCACGAGCGACTGGCCGCTCCGCTCGGCGTAGCCCAAGCCAAATTCCTTCGCCAAATCCTCTCCCACGCCGCGCCGTTCGAGGTAGGCGCGGGCTTCCGCGCCCGCCGGCGAAGCCAGATTGCGCTGGAACAGTTCCGCCGCGATCTCGTGCATGCGGTGGACCGCGCTCCGCAACTTAGTTTCCTCATCGGCATATTCGCTGCGCTTGGGGAGCGGAATGCCGTGCTGCTCGGCTAGCCGCCGCAGCGCCTCCGGAAAGCTCAGCCCCTCCATCCGCATCACGAACTTGAAGACGTCGCCCCCCTCGCCGCAGCCGAAACACTTGTAGAACTGGTGGTCGCCATTGACGCGAAACGACGGAGTCTTTTCGGTGTGAAACGGACATAGGCCCACGAACGCGGCCGTACGGCCCACCCGCTTCAGCCGCACGTACTCGCTCACGACGCTAACGATATCGACCGAGGACTTGACGAGCTGGGCGAAATCCACCGCTTTCCCTCCCCCGTTCTCTCATTGTCGCGCAGCGTCGGCATGCACTTGCTGGCGCATGGCGAGCAGCGTGGCGGCCATTTGCCGCACCCGCGCCGGTTCCCGCCCGGCCAGGTTATGCCGCTCGGTGAGATCGGCCCGGAGATGGTAGAGTTCGAACGTTTTCCCGTCCCGGTGGGCGAGCAGCTTCCAGTCGCCATCGCGAATCGCCGCGTGCGGCGCGCCCAGCGCCCGGTGGTATTCCCAGTAAATCGGCCGCTCCCGCCGCAAGGGCTGGCCGCTCAGCAGCGGCAGCAGCGACACGCCGTCCAGGGTCCGCCCGCGGGGAAGGGCCACGCCCGCCGCTTCGCAGAACGACGGCAACAGGTCGGTGTTGCACACGGCTTCGTCGCAGATCTGCCCGGGCGCCGCGCGGCCGGGCCACCGCAGAATGCCCGGCACCCGGATGCCTCCCTCATATAAGTGCAGTTTCATTCCCCGGAACGGTCCGGGACTGCCGTGGGAACGCCACGCGCCGGGGTACCGGTTCAGCGTCTCCGGGCCGTTGTCGCTCGAGAAGAAGACCAGCGTGTTCGCCGCCAGATTCCGCCGGTCGAGCGCGGCCAGCAGGCGCCCCACCGCCTGGTCGATGTTCGTGACGTTGGCGCGGTGCAGCGCTTCGCCGCGCTTCCTGGCCTCCGGATACTGCGCGACCAGCGCCTCGGGCGAGTCGATCGGCTCGTGCGGCTCGTGAAAGCACACATGCAGGAAGAACGGGCGGCCGGCCGCCGGACCGTCCAGCCACCGGATCGCCTCGTCCACGATCAAATCGCAGGAAAACCCTTCCAGCTTGCCCGCGGGCTTGCCGTTGCGTACGAAGTTGTCCGGATGGCGGTGGCTGGGCGCGGCGTTGTTCTGGGTCGCAAACCAGTGCTCGAATCCGTGGTCGCCGGGCTGGGGCTGTTCCGGCGAGTTGAACAGACCGTTGAGGTGCCACTTGCCCACCAGGGCCGTGGCGTAGCCGGCCTGCCGCAGCAGAGCGGCCACCGTGATTTCCCGCGCGCTCAGGTGCATCGGCGAGCCCGCCGGGATCCAGTCCGTAATGCCCAACCGGTACGGCGTCCGGCCGGTCAGCAGTCCGCCGCGCGAGGGCGAACACACCGGCGCCGACGCGTAGCAACTGGTGAAACGCACTCCCTCAACCGCCAGCCGGTCCAGGTGCGGCGTACGGATCGCCGGACTGCCGAAACAGCCCAAATCTCCGTAGCCAAGGTCGTCACAGAACAACACCAGAATATTGGGCGGCACGGACCCGGCGCCGAAGCAACTCGCCGCCGCCGCGCCCAGGAATCCGCGCCTGCTCAGTCCGGTCATGGCGTCTCCTCGTGTTCCCGCCTTGGCGGAACCTCCATGGTAGCGTCCAATGCGAGAATAAGTGCTTATGCCTTTGCTGGAAGACCGCCTGGCCCTGGTGATGGGCATCGCCAATAAGTGGAGCCTGGCGTACGCGATCGCGCAAGCTTTCAGCCGCGAGGGCGCGCGGCTGGTGCTTACGTATTTGGGCAGCCATCAGAAGGAGGCGCTCGCATCGCTGGCGGCCGGACTGAACGTGAGAGCCATGCTGCCGTGCGATGTCACCAAGGAAGACGAAGTGGACGCGCTGGGCCGCTCGCTGGACGCGCTGGGGGAGCCGTTGTCCGCCGTGGTGCACAGTCTTGCATTCGCCAACCGGGAAGATCTGGCGGGGGAGTTCGTGGCGACCAGCCGGTCGGGTTTTCTGCTGGCGCAGGAGGTGAGCGCGTATTCGCTGGTGGCGGTGGCGCGCACGACGGCGCCGCGGATGCCCGCGGGCGGGTCGATCACGACGCTGAGCTATCTGGGCGCGGTCCGCGTGGTGCCGCACTACAACGTGATGGGCGTGGCGAAGGCATCGCTGGAAGCTTCGGTGCGATACCTGGCCCACGATCTCGGGGCGAAGGGGATTCGGGTCAACGCCATCTCCGCCGGACCCGTGAAGACCGCGTCGGCGCGGGCGATCAAGGATTTTTCGGGCGTGCTCGACACCGTGGCCAAGCGCGCGCCGCTGCGGCGAGTCACCGAACCGGGGGAGGTGGCCGACGCGGCGGTTTTTTTGGCCAGCGCGCTGGGGCGCGGCGTGACCGGCAACGTGCTGTATGTGGATTCCGGCATGCAGATCATGGGGATGTGACCAACGATCTGTCTGCCGGGGCGAAGTGTCACAGCACGGCGCGCAGAGTGTCGAATTCTTCCTGAAAGGACGGACCCATCGCCTCGGCCACATCTTCCAGGCCGAACAGGCCGGGCGCGGCGCGGGCGGCGGGGTCCGGTTCCGGGGGCGGCGGTTCGAGCGTGAAGCCCAAACGCGTGACGTAGCGGTCCGCGGCTTCGACGATGTGGGCCAAGTGGAGCGCTCCCCCGGCCGCCTGGTCCGGCGCGTGATGGCAGGTGACCGCCTCGCGGATCGGCGCCGGCAGATTCCACCGTTCGAGAATCCATCCCGAGACTGCGGCGTGGGACACTCCCAGCCACTCCTTTTCCAGGTGGCGCATGGGCGTACCCTCCTGCTCGGCCGCCTGGCGGAGTTTCTCGAAGTCCTCGGGGATGGCGATGGCGGTGAGCAGGCGGCCGATATCATGCAGCAAGCCGGCGGCGAACGCGCCCTCGGCGTAAGGCGCCGGGGTGTGCAGGACGATCAGGTCGGCCATCACGCCGCAGGCCAGCGCGTGCAGGTTGAACAGCCGGGCCGACCAGCCGCGGGGCACCCGCGCGGTGGCCCAGCGCTTGGTTACGCTCAGGCCCAGCACCAGATTCCGGATCTTCACCATCCCGACGATGGATAACGCGTGCCGCACCGAGTTAACCGTCGCGCGGCGCCCGTAGAGAGGCGAATTCACCACCCGCAGAATCGTTCCCGCCAGCACCGTGTCGTTCTCGATCAGCGTCGCCAGTTGCGCAAAGGAGACGTCCTCGTTAGCCAGCGAGGCCATTACTTTCGCCAGGACTGGAGAAAACGGGGGCAGCAGGTCGATCGAAGCCAGCAGTTTCTCGCGCCGATCGGTTGCGACCGCAGTGGGGACGCTCATAATCGAGCTTATCGGCTGGGGGCCGTGCGGTTTGAATGGCGCTCCCGGGGCAGCCGCGCCAGGCCCGCAACCCGCAGTAGGATAAGGTGAATGTCTCTCTCCGCCGGGCCGGCCATCGTGGCGCATAACCTGCGCAAGGTCTACGGTTCCAAGGCGGCCGTCGACGGGCTCAACCTCACCGTACCCCGCGGCTGCTTTTTCGGATTCCTGGGACCGAACGGCGCCGGCAAGTCCACCACCATCCGGATGCTGACCGGGCTGATCCCGCCGACCTCCGGTTCCATGGAGATTCTCGGCATGGCCATGCCGGAAGACGCGCTCTCCATCAAGCGGCGCATCGGCCTTGTACCCGACGAATCGCTGCTGTTCGACCGGCTTACCGGCGCCGAGTACCTCGAGTTCGTTGGCCGGATGTACGGCCTGCCCCGCCGCCAAGCGCGCGAGCGCGGCGCCAGTCTGCTGCGCCTCTTCGAACTCGACGAGAACAGCCGCAAACTCATCGCCGAGTACTCCAAGGGTATGCGCAAGCGCCTGGCGATGGCGGCGGCCCTGATTCACCGGCCCGATCTTTTCCTGATGGACGAGCCGTTTGAAGGCGTCGACGCCGTCGGCGCGCGGTTGATGAAAGATATTCTTCTCGACCTGGTCCGCCAGGGCGCGACGATCTTCCTCACTTCGCACGTGCTCGAGGTGGTGGAGCGGCTCTGCGACCGGGTGGCGATCATTCACGAGGGCAAGATCGTGCGGGAAGGGCCGATGGAGGAGCTTCGCTCGGGATCGGAGACGCTGGAGGACGTGTTCGTCCGGGTAGTGGGAGCCGAGCGCGCCTTCGAACGGCTGGAGTGGCTCTGAATGCTGGCGGCGATCGCGCGCGCGCAATGGCTGAGCCTGCGCAATCTGCGCGGGGCCAGCCTGCCCGGGCTGGCGGTCACCGCTCTCACCTCGCTGGTGTGGTATGGGCTGTGGGCGTTCCTGGCGGCCGCGATATTCGAAGTCATGGCCGAACCCCGCTTCCGGCAGTGGGTGGAAATGGGTCTGCCCCGGGGATTGGCGGTGATGACGATTTACTGGCAGTTCGCCCCGTTGCTGGTGGCTAGCCTGGGCGCTTCCCTGGACCTGCGGAAACTGGTTGTCTACCCCATCCCCGAGCGTTCGCTGTTCTGGAGCGAAGTGGCGCTGCGGCTCACCACAGCGGGCGAGATGCTGCTGTTGCTGACCGGAATTGTGGCCGGCCTGCTGGCGAATCCGGTGGGGGGAGGTTGGCGCGCGGCGCCGCGGATTCTGCTGGCGGCGGGACTGTTCACGGGCGGCAACCTGCTGCTGGCGGCCGGGCTTCGGAATCTCATTGAGCGATTGCTGAGCCGGCGCGGCATCCGCGAGATCGCGATTCTGACGCTGGTGCTGGCCGCCACCCTGCCGCAACTGGCCCTCGCCTGGGGAGTGCCCGCCGAACGGCTGAAGGCATGGTTTGCCGAGATGCCGCTGGTCTTTTGGCCGTGGGCGGCGGCCGCGCGGCTGCTGCTGTCGGGTTCGGAATGGACGCCCTGGCTGGCGCTCGGATGCTGGGTGGCGGTGGCTTACGGCTTTGGCCGCTGGCAATTCGGGCGGAGCCTGCGGTATGACTTCAGCGCCGCGCAAGCCACCGTGCTGGCGCCACTGGGAGCGCGTTCGTCGCGCTTTGAGTGGTGGTTCCGGCTGGTGGGGCTTTTGCCCGACCCGGTCGGCGCGCTGGTGGAGAAAGAGACCCGCACGCTGGCCCGCACGCCCCGTTTCCGCCTCGTCTTCATCATGGGATTCACCTTCGGGCTGTTGGTCTGGCTGCCGTTTTTGGTGGGCGAGAACCGCTCGGCGGCCATTGTGGGGAATTTTCTGACCGTGGTCTCGGTGTACGCGCTCACGCTACTGGGCCAGGTTTCCTATTGGAATGCCTTTGGGTTCGACCGTTCGGCGGTGCTGGTCTACTACGCGGCGCCGGCGCCGCTGTCGCGGGTGCTCATCGCCAAGAATATCGCGATGGCGCTTTACCTGGCGCTCGAAATTCTGCTGGTGACCGCGGCGTGCGTGCTGCTGGGAATGCCGGTGAGCGCGGCGAAGGCGCTGGAAGCGGTGGCGGTGACCGCCACGCTGGCGCTGTATCTGTTCGCGGCGGGCAATTTGAGCTCGGTCTATGTGCCGAGGGCGATGCACCCGGAGCGAGTAAGCCAAGGGGGAGGCAGCGGGCGGATGCAGGGTTTGTTGCTGCTGGTCTACCCGGTGGCCGGGATCCCCGTGGCGCTCGCGTATTTGGCCCGGTACGCCTTTGAGACGAACGCCGCCTTTTACGGGGTGTTGGGAGTGGTCGCGCTGGCGGGCGCGGGCGTATACTGGGTCGCTATGGATTCGGCGGTACGGGCGGCCGAAGTGCGCCGGGAACGTATTGTCGAGGAATTAGCGCGCTCCGACGGTCCGGTCGCTTCGCAATAAGCGAACCGCCGCGGAGGGTTTTTGGGGAATGAAGAAAGCGCTCTTCGTCCTGGCGGGCATGCTGTGGACGGGAAGCATGGCGCCGGCCCAGGGTCCGGCGTTGCGCAGATTTTCCAGTAACCGCGCTACGCTCCCGGTTGGTCCATAATCAAGGCTAGGGCAGCGCCCGGAGGAGCAAGGCAATGGGGGGGCGGAAGGTTTTTTTGCGTAGTGCGCTTTGCCTGTGGGCGGCGGGGTGCCTTCAAGCGCAGAGTTCGCTGACGATCACCTCGACCTCGCCGCTGCCGCAAGCCACCAGAGGCCAAGCCTATTCGTTTCAATTCGCCTCTTCCGGGGGCAGCGGGACGTTTCGCGCCTGGTCTTTAGGCGGTGTGCTGCCCGCCGGCCTGTCCTTGTCCGCCTCGGGCTTGCTGAGCGGAACGCCCACCGCCGCGGGCACGTTTGAATTCACCATTCGGGTGACGGACAACTTTTTCCAGGCCAGCAAGGTTTTCGTGCTGACGGTTGCGAACCCGCTGGCGATCACTTCCTCTTCTCCGCTGCCGGACGGCTTCGTGCAGACGAGCTACAGCCAGCAACTGGCCGCGAGCGGGGGAACGAGCCCGTATAGCTGGATTCTCCTCTCCGGACCGCTTCCACCCGGCCTCAATCTGAGCTCGAGCGGGCTCATCTCTGGCACCCCGACGCAAGCCGGAGAATTCGTGTTCACGGTACGGGTGAACGACCAATTGAACCGTTTGGATTCACGCCAGTTCAGCCTCACGATCCGCACGACGCAAACTCAACTGAGCATCACCACTTCCTCGCTGCCGGAAGGCACGGTAGGGCAGACGTATTCGGCCGCCCTGGCCGCAACGGGGGGCAGTCCGCCCTACACGTTTGGTGTAGCGCCAGGCAGCGCGCTGCCTCCGGGCCTGAATCTCAGCAGCACGGGCGGGATCAGCGGGGTCCCGACAGCGGCCGGGCAGTACACGACGGTCTTCCAGGTATTCGACCGGCTGCAAGGCTCGGCCACGCGGAGCCTGCCGATCGTCATCCGGGCGCCGGCGGCGCTGAGCATCACCACCGCGTCGCTGCCGGGCGGGACGGTGGGCGCCACCTATGAAGCGGCCCTGGCGGCGTCGGGAGGCACGCCGCCGTACCGTTGGTCGCTGGCGAGCGGGAGCCTGCCTCCCGGGCTAAGTCTGACCACGGGAGGGCAGATTTCCGGCACGCCTTCGGCGGCGGGAACGTTTGGGTTCACAGTGCGGGTCCAGGACGCGGCCAATGGCAATGCCACGCGGGGGCTGAGCATCACCATGGCGGCGGCGGGAGGACCGCTGCTGGTGTTGACGGAGTCCTTACCGGGCGGCGTGCTCGGACAGCAGTATGCCGAACGCCTGATCGCCGGCGGCGGCGTGACGCCGTACGCGTGGACGGTGGTTTCCGGTGTGCTGCCTCCCGGCCTCACACTGCAACCCGACGGGCTGGTTTCCGGGTTGCCCGAGGCGCTCGGCAGCTTTCCCTTTACCGCGCGGGTGGCCGACAGTGCGCAACAGACGGCGGCGCGGCAATACACGATCGTCATTGAAGCGCCCCGGCCGGGATTGCAGTTTTCGGCCCGGCGGCTCCTGTTTGAGGCGGCGCAAGGGGGCGCGCCGCCGCCCGCGCAGGGGTTGGCGCTGATTTCGGGAGACCAAGCCGTGCCGTATGTGTTGCAGGTGGATGGCGGCTCGGCGGGCACATCCGCGCCGGCGTGGCTGCGGGTGACGCCGATGCGGGGGACCACGCCGCAACGGTGCCAGGTGGCGGTGGATCCTACGGGTGTTCTGCCCGGGCAGTACAAAGCGCGCATTGTGACGTTGGACCAAGGCGTGCCGCTGGCGGTAGAGGTCGAGTTCGACGTGCTCAGCCGCACCCCGAGACTGAGCGTTGCTCCCGAGGCGCTGCGCTTCGCCGGACCGGCCGCGGCCTTGCGGAGCGCGGAACAGTCCCTGTTGGTTCGCAATGGCGGCGGGGCGGGCTCGCTTCCATTTCAGGCGAAGTCCAGCGCGGACTGGCTGGAGGTTTCGCCGGCCTCCGGGACCGCGCAGCCGGGCACGGCCGCCCTGCTGGCGGTGCGCGTCAATCCGGCGCAGTTGAGCCCGGGGGTGTATACCGGCCAGATTCGCATCACCTCGGGCGCCGGGGAGTCGCTGATCACCGTGACGGCATTGCTGCGGCCGGAAGGTCCGGTGCTGGGACTGGACCAGCCCGGAGTGCGGTTCTCGACGCGGTCGGGCCAGGGCAGCCCGTTGGCCCAGTCCGTCAATGTGCTGAGTCTGGGAGAACAGGCGTTGGATTTCCGCGCGGACGTCGTGGAGGGCGCGAGCTGGCTTTCGTTGAGTCCGGCATCCGGGCGGCTGACGCCGGGCAGCGTTTCGGCGCTGACGCTGACGCCGAACGCGGCCGCCTTGGCCCCGGGCGCCTACTACGCGCTGGTGCGCATCTCAGCCGAAGGCGCGCTCAACAGTCCGCAGTATTTGACGGCGGTGCTCGACGTGCGGGACGCCAACGCACCGCTGGAGCCGGAACTGTCGCCGGCCGGGCTGGTGTTCGTCGCGCCCCCCGGCACGACGCCGGCGGTACAGCGGTTTCGCATCTGGACGCCCAGCTTGACCGCGGCCGCTTTCCGGACGTCGGTGCTCACCCTGGACGGCGGAGACTGGCTGGCGGTGAGCCCGGGCGCGGGCAACGTGTCTTCCCAACAGCCGATTTCCCCGGCCGTGTCGGTGAACCCCGCCGGACTGGCGCCTGGAGTTTACCGGGGAGAGATATCGGTCGCGCTGTCGGCGCTGCCGGTGCGCACGGTGGCGGTGACGCTGATTGTGCCGCGGGTGACGACCGGCACGGCGGCGCGCAAGGGGGAGAAGCTGCTGGCGGGCTGCACGCCCACCAAGGTGGAGGCTACCCTGACCTCCCTGGGCGGCGGGTTCTCCTCGCCGGTTTCCTGGCCGGTCTCGCTGGTGGCGCAAGTGAGCGACAACTGCGGCGATCCGGTTGGCAATGGCAGAGTGACCTACCAGTTTTCGAACGGCGACCCGCCTTTAACGGCGTCCGTGTCGAACCCAGCGCGGGGCATCTACGCGGCCTCCTGGACCCCGCTGACGGCGCGTTCGCCCGTGTCGGTCCGGCTGGAAGCGTCGGCGCCCGGTTTGACGCCGGACGTCCGGGAGGTCGCCGGCGACGCGACGGCGAACGCAACGCCGGCGCCCGTGGCGGCGCGGGACGCGGTGGTCAATCCGTTCTACCGGGTGGCGGGCAGCGCGCTGGCGCCCGGAACGCTGGTGGAGATCTACGGATCGAATCTCACCAGCACGGCGGTGGAACCGAAAATCCTGCCGCTGCCGCGTTCCTTTAACAACACGACCGTGGTGATGGGTGGGACCGCGATTCCGCTGTTTTATCTAAGTCCCGGCCAGATCAACGTGCAGCTTCCGTTTGAGTTCGCCCCGAACCGCGAGTATGCGTACGTGGTCACGCACGCCAACGCGTTCTCAATGCCGCAGAGCGTGGTGTTCAGCGCGGTGCAGCCCGGTTTGCTGGTGGTGGGGCAGAAGCTGGACGGTTCGCTGGTGTCGGCGGAATCTCCCGCCCGCCCCGGCGAGTACCTGCAACTGTACCTGCTCGGGATGGGCGTCACGAATCCGGCGGTGGCCAGCGGCGAGGCGTCGCCGGGGGCCGAGCCACTGGGACGCGTCGCCGCGGAAACCTCGGTCACGATTGGAGGCCAGCCCGCCACGTTCGTCTATGCCGGCCTGACGCCGGGACTGGTGGGACTGTTCCAGATCAACGTGCAGGTTCCCCCGAATCTGGCCACCGGCGAACACGATGTCGTGGTGACTGCGGGCGGGCAAAGCAGCAATTCCTTCAAACTCGCCGTGCGGCGGGAGTGAGGGACGAGGGCGGGGCGGTCCGCGCGCGCCTCTCTCGATGCCGAGAGCAAGCCGCGGTGCTCTTGGCGGGAGTAACTGAAATTCTGTTGTTCGGGCGGCGGCGAATCTCAGGACGGAGGTGGCCCGTGGCTTGCCGCGGCCGGTCGGAGACCGGCGCCACGGGTGGAGCAAGTCTTTGACTTGCCTGGACGGAAGTGAAGTTCCGCTGCATGCGGAAGCGCGCGCCACCTGGCGCGGTGGTGCGCCTTTCAAGGTGCCGGGGAATTTCAGTTCCCCGCTGCGGGCCGCCGCTCGGGGCTTGGCGGGCAATCCGCGGAACTAAAGTTCCGCTGCACGCTGAAGCGTGCGCCACCTGGCGCGGTGGTGCGCCTTATAAGGTGCAGCGTCACACCCTGCACTCTGGCCGCGATCACTCTCGAATGAGCATTTGGCTATCGTCGAAAGCAAGACCGCGCGTCTGGCTGCTTTCGGCGCCGGCGGCAGCATAGTCCTGCCGGGTGGTGGACACGCGGGGAGACGCGGGACTACACGGATTCGCCGCGGGCTTCCAGCGGCCACAGGCCGGCTCTCCCGGGATACTCGGCGCCCGCTCCCCAATCACGCGCATCAGCGCGGTCCGGCGGTGGACCGCCGTACCACGAGCCGCGGGGGAAAAACCACCTTCCTTGGTTTCGCGCGGTGCGGATTCTCTATCAGATCGAGAAGAATTGCAGCAGCCTGGTGGCCGATCTCCTGGCGGTCCCAACGAACCGTCGTCAGGAACGGACTGGGATGTTGATCCCCCTCAATGTCGCCAGCACCGGCCACGGAGACGTCCTCGGGCACGCGCAGACCCGCCGCATGACACGCTTTGATCACACCAAACGCGACATAATCGCTTGCCGCAAAAATGGCGGTTAGCCGATCGGCGCTACGCATCAAGGCGGCGCCCGCCTGATAGCCGGCTTCGACCGACGAGATCCCGGCGACCACCCAGGCGGGGTTCGGCCGCAGCCCCCTTTCCAACATCACCTGACGGTAGCCTTCCGCGCGCAGACGCCCGACGCTGTGATTCGATCCGGCAATGTGTGCGATGCGCGTGTGGCCAAGCTCAATCAGGTGCCGCGTGGCCAAGCGGCCAACTTCGACGTCGTCGGTGACCAGGAAACTGAAGAGCTGGCTCGGGAACGAGCGATCAACAAAGACTACGGGCAAGCCCTGCTCGCGCAAGCCCTCAAAGAAAGAGAAGTCGTCTTCTGGCTGGTTGGACGCAATGATCAGCCCTTCCACGCGGTTGGCCAAAAGCAATTCGATCTCCCGCACCTCCGCCCGGCAGTCCCTGCCCGAATTGCAGAGAAGCAGACTGAAGCCTCGACGCTCGAGATGGCGCTGAATGCCGAGGGTGATTTCGGCATAGAAAGCATGCGAGATATCGGGAACGACCAGGCCGATCATCATCGAGCGGCCGGTGACCAGGCTTCGCGCCCAACGGTTGGGGCGGTAACCAAGTTCCTCAGCCTTCGATAGCACCCGGCGGCGCGTCTCGTCGGTCACCGAGGGATGGCCACTGAGCGCACGCGATGCGGTCATCGTGGAGATGCCGAGCGCCCGGGCGATGTCGGCGAGCGTTGGTCGACGGGCAGGCGATCCAAGGGGCGAGCCGGGACGGATCACGTTCAAAAGCTTAGCATGCGAACGATATCAGACAAGGCCTGCGGCGCGGACGCAACTCTCAAGGCTGCCCATTGCAGGCCGCTTCCCAACCGCGCCCTCTCTGGGGGACGACGAGCGGTAAGCCGTTTGTGGCGAGCCGGACTGGCTTCCCCCTCCCGCAGATCTTAGGCCCCAGGTCCAGAAGGGCATACGAGTTCGTTAACCAAACGAGCAACTTTTCCATTGACAAACGCCGCCAGGTCTGTTAACGTTCCGTGTTAACGATCACATTAAAGGAGTTAACGATCACAATGACCGCTCAAAACCTTGGCCGAATCGTCATCCTGTTGCTGACGTCGTGGGTGGTTTACGCCCTAGTCCCGTCATCGTCCTTCGCGCAATCGTCCGCGGCCCAGATTGCGGGCGTAGCCACGGATGAATCCGGAGCAGCGGTTCCCGGGTTGGCTGTTCAGGTGGTCGAGCTCGCCACTGGCGTGGTGAGCAAAGCGCGGACAAACGAAGCGGGCGTGTTCCGCTTTTTATCACTCGCGCCCGGAACTTACCGCCTGGAAGCCGAGGGCGCTGGGTTCCGCAAGTTCATCCAGGAGCCGATCGCGCTTCAGGTGGCGGACCGCGTTGCGATTGACATCAAGATGAGCCTGGGGCAGGTGAGTGAATCGGTCACGGTATCAGCCGGGGCCCGATTGATCGAGACGGAGACGGGGGAGTTGAACCAGGTCGTCAACGAGAGGACGATTCGCGAACTGCCTCTTGGAAAGCGTGAAGCCATTGAGTTCGTGTTGCTTGCACCGGGTTTTCAGGGGAGCGCCCGCTTTGAGAGAGGAGGGCTCATTGACGGATCGCCGAACTACTTCGCCAATGATTTCCGCGTCGGCGGCAGCCGCGGGCTCACGAACGAGATTCTGATCGACGGTGTACCCAATACTGGCGGCGACCGGGGATTCATGCAGTACAGTCCGTCCGTGGACAGCGCGCAAGAATTCAAGATTCAGGCAACGCCGTTCTCCGCCGAATACGGCAGGACCAGCGGACCCGTGATCAATGTGATCACGAAATCAGGCACCAACGAGTTCCACGGGGTGCTGTACGAGTTCCACCGGAATAGCGCCTTTGACGCCAACGAGTTCTTCGCGAACGCGGCGGGCCGGCCCAAGCGGTCGTTGCGGAGGAACCAGTTCGGCGGAACGGCCGGCGGCGCACTGATCAAGAACCGGCTCTTCTATTTTGGAGACTACGACGGGCAGCGGCTTGGCAGCCCGGAGACGAGGCTTTCGACGGTTCCAACCGCGCTGCAACGAAGAGGCGACTTCTCGCAGACTTTCGATCGCTCGAACAACCTCGTGCGGATTTTCGACCCGCTCAACAGGGGAGCCAACCCCGACGGCAGCCCGGTCAGGATTCCGTTCCCAGGTAACCAGATCCCCGCTTCCCGCTGGGATCCCATCTCCAGCAAGGCAATGGAATTCTACCCTCAACCCAATACCCAGGGCGACCCCATCACCGGCGTCAACAATTACATCAACACGCAGCCACGCACTCAGTCATGGAACCGGTGGGGCACCCGGCTCGATTACTACATCACCGAGGCGAACCGCTTGTTCGGACGGTACGCTCAGCAGCCCACGGAAACGCTGACGACGGGACGCTGGAGCGGTGTATCCGGCGGCCAGCGGACCTCGGAAGACTGGTTCCGCAGCGTAGCACTCACCGACACGCACACCTTCTCTTCCACGTTGACCGCTGAGTTCAAGTTCGGCTACGGGGGATCTGGCGCACTGTTCCGTAATATCGATGACGGCTTTGACATCACCTCCCTCGGATTCCCTGGCGCCTTACTCGCCGTGACGATGCCATTCTTTCCGCGTTTCGTCCTCTCGGATGTTGCGCAACTGGGAGGCGCCACCTTCAACAACTTCTCACGCCACACATATAGTGTGCAAGGGACCGTCAGCAAAGTAATCGGCCGCCACCTGCTCAAGGCGGGCGGGGACTTCCGGTGGCTGCAGTCGAATCCAAGATTCATCGGACGCCCGTCGGGCAGTTTCGAGTTTGACCGGGGAATGACGCAGGGACCCGACCCGAATCGGGCGACGAGTGCAGCGGGTCACGGGTTCGCCTCGTTCCTGCTCGGCTACGGCTCGACGGGATTCGTTGACCATCGTCAGATGCCCGCTTTCCAGCGGCGATACAACGCCGGGTTTCTACAATGGGACTGGCGGGCGGGCCGCAAGCTCACCCTAAATCTTGGGGCTCGCTACATCCTTGAGGTCGGACCGACGGAACGATTCAACCGGCTCACTTCCATCAATCTGACGGCAACCGCTCCCGGCCCGGGCTCCGCGATTCCGAACACACCGGGCGTCCTGGAATACAGGAGCAGTGAAGACCGGAACCTGTTCGCCACCGACAAAAACAACTTCGAGCCGCGCTTTGGATTCGCCTATCAGTTGACGCAGAAAACCGTGATGCGCGGCGGCTACGGCATCTTCTATGTACCAGCCTGGAGCATGGACACGATCGGTCAGGCGGGGTTTAACACGCAGACCCCGTGGGTGACGTCAATCGACAACGGCGTTACGCCCTTGAACCGGCTGTCCGCCGCATTTCCTCAAGGATTCAACCTCCCGACGGGCGCCAAGGACCCCCGCGCTTTGTTCGGCTTCGCCCTCGAAGGTTTCCTGCGGGACGAACCGATCGCCTACATGCAGCAGTGGAACTACTCACTTCAGCGCGAGCTTGGCGCCAACATCGTGGTGGAAGCGGCTTATTGGGGCAGCAAAGGCTCCAAGCTACAGTTCCCCCGCTTCCAGATGAATCAGTTGCCGAACCGATACCTTGCTCTCGGCAATTCTCTTAACCAGCAGGTTCCGAACCCGTTCTTCGGCGTCGTAACGACGGGGCCGCTTTCCCTGCCCACTGTCTCGCGGCGCCAGACGCTATTGCCGTACCCGCAATATACTTCGCTGCTCAGGACCTGGGCGATGGCCGCAAGCTCGATCTACCACGCCGTCATGGTTCGGACCGAGAAGCGCCACTCCCGTGGACTCGCCTACTCGGCGAACTATACCTTCGGAAAACTCATCGACGACGCCTCCGCGCAACAGCCCGAATGGGGCAGAGACGCAGGGCCCTATGACATGGAAAACCTCCGCAACGAGCGAGCAGTCTCTGCCTGGGACAATTCCCAGCGGTTCGTGTTCAATGTCGTGTACGACTTTCCATGGGGCAAAGGAAGGAGTCTGAAGTCCAACCTGCACCCGGTCCTCGACGCCGTGATGGGCGGGTGGAGCGTGGGGATCCTGGGACAGTTTCAGACCGGCGTGCCGGTTTCGGTCAGCAGAAACGCTGTCAACAACGGACGCAGCGCCAAACTGGACAACCCGACGATCGCCCGCTGGTTCGACACGCAGGTGTTCCGCCCGGCCGAGCCGTTCACTTTCGGAAACGTCGGGCGATTCCTGCCGGATGTCCGGATCGACGGACCGCGGACGCTGGACTTGTCCGCGCTAAAGAACTTTCTCATTCGAGAACGCGTTCGGCTGCAGTTCCGGGCCGAGTTTTTCAATCTGACCAATACGCCGCGGTTTGGAGATCCTGAAGGAAACGTTTTGAGCCTGCAATTTGGAAGGGTGGTGTCCACAGCGAACAACCCGCGTCAAATCCAACTCGCATTGAAGTTATCCTGGTGACCACGCGGAGCGGCAACATGGCGAACGCTCCCCGGTGTTTCCTGCTTGGCGCGGTATGCGCCTCCGGTCTGCTTGGACAGTGGGCCCCTTCCGGCGTGCCAGACATCGACGCAATGAGGAAGAGCGTGCGGGCTTCGGCGACCAACCCGGGGAACGCCCTCGCGCGAAATTCCCTTCTGAACTCGTGGTTCCGCCTGCTGCTGCATCAAGGCGTCAACCTCGATTCGACGATACCCATCATGGGGGCGCTCAGTGATCCGGCCCACCCCGGATACTTCAAAGCGATTGACGAAGCTTACTCCTTGTTAGAGCGCATCCAGTCCAACCCGGTGAAGTTCGAAACCAAAGCCGGCCGGAAAGATGCTGCGGCGTCAGCCGCGACCCCTCACGATTGGCCGCAATTTCAAGGGGACCAGGCGCAGACAGGATACTCGCCGGACCCCGGTCCCGCAAAGGGACAGGTGGCGTGGACCTTTCCGATCGGCCACGCTTGGTACTCGCGACCCGTGCTCGAGGATGGAATTGTCTATGTCACCTCACCGGGAATCACGACCACGTTGTACGCCATCAGTCAGAAGAACGGTGAAGTCATCTGGAAGAATCGACAACACGGGCTGCACGCGTACGGTTCGGCGCGCATGTCGTCCTCCCCGGTCGTGCTGCGCGATGCCGTGGTGATTCGAGGCTCCGGGCAGTTCGATCATAAAGACGCCTACCCTTCCGCGCGATTGCTTTTCGTGGACAGGCGCACGGGAAGCAAGTTGCGGACGGTGGAGGCAGGCCATGTGGATTACCGGCGCGGCTATGCGCCCTTGAGCGGCAACCACAGGTTTCTGGCGATCATTCGGGGGGAGCAGAGTATCCGGCATCGCCCGCCGCTGATCTGGATGCTGAATACGGTTGTGCTGAAGGAGGCAGCCACCGGAGAAGATCTCTGGTCTTTCCGCGTCGGCGACGTATTCGGGGACCCTCTGATTGACGGGGACAAGGTGTTGGTGGGCACCGACGGAGGCCTGCTTTACTGCCTGAATGCCGAAGGTCCGGCCAGGGTTGCCTGGATTTACGACGCCGGATCTCCTCTGCGCGGGACACCGGTCGTCTCCGGCGATACGGTCTACGCAGGCGCCCTTGACGGCAGCATCGTCGCGATCCATCGTGAGTCCGGGCAATTGAAGTGGCGCTGCCAAACACAGAGCGCGGAGCCGCGGGCCTTCCGGTTCTTTTCCGAAATAACGGTCACCCCGAATAACCGTCTTTACGTCGGCGCCGCGGACCGGAGCGTCTACTGCATCGATGCCGGCTCAGGTAAGATCCGTTGGAAGCTCCAGGTGAATGATTGGGTACGTTCGCGGCCGCTGGCCATAGCGCCCGACGTATTCGTTGCCGCCATGGACGGAACCGTTTACCGGGTGAGCGAGCGGGACGGCGCTCCCCACATCCTGTGGCAGAGAAAGCCGGCACGCACCAGATACTCGCTGACCTGGCTGGGGATAAGAACGGGCTGCTCCTCAACAGCAACGATCTTCAGGTGCACTGTCTCAGTCCGGAGAGTGGAGAACTCCGGTGGCGCCACAGTCTTCTGGAGGCCGCCAACGTCGATGGGCGGCGCGTCGAGGCCGACATTATTGCCGGCGGAGCGGATTACCAATCGTCGCCGACCGTCGTCGGGGGCAAGGTCTTTATCGGTTCACCGAATCGGTTCGTCTATGCCGTGGACGCGCAGACCGGGAAAGAGATCTGGCGCTTCGAGACATCCGGCCAGGTATCGGGAACTCCGCTGGTGCTGAATGGACGCGTGTATTTTGGGCAGCAGGGCGGGAACCGTGACTTCTATGCCGTCGATGCTCGCAACGGGAGCCCCGTGTGGAGGCGACAAGTGGGCTGGGCCTGGGTTGGGGCCACCGCTTCGGAAGGAAAGATCTACTTCGGAACGGCGGACGGCGACATTCAGTGTTTGCGCGCCAGCGATGGAGGGGCGGCTTGGAGCGTGGCCACGAACGGAGGCGTATATCCTTCCATCGCCATCGACGCGGAACGTGTGTATACCGGATCGTGGGACGGGCATTTCTTCGGACTGGACAAGCGCACCGGCAGGATCATTTGGGCCTACCACTTCGGCAGGCCGGATTCCGGCGCGCCGACTCTTTACAACGGGAAGCTTTTCACGGTCGCTTACGTCGGCTACATGTTCGCGCTGGATGCGGCGACAGGGGCGGAAGTTTGGAAACGCGCGGTGCCCGAGAGGCGGCGCGTGAACGGAAGCTCGAGCGCGCACGGGGGGCGATTCTATTCGTCGGATTACGTCCAGCAAGGGAGAACGCCGGTGGGCTCGCGCGTGCTGGCGATGGACGCTCGCGACGGCGGCGCCGTTTGGGAGCATCCCGTCGGCGGCGGCTTGACCGCGCCCGTCATCGCGCGCAATAAGATCTGCTTTGCGTCCACGGAGCATACTTACTTCACGTGTGTCGATGCAGCCGGAAACGGGGACGGATCCACAACCATGCTCTGGAGGGTCCGCATCGGGGGAACCGTGGAGGAATCGTGCCCCGCAATCTACGGTGACCGGGCCTTTGTGCTGGCCGCGGACCGCTACCTGGATGCCTTCGAGTGAGACCATTCTCTTCACGCAACAAGGCGGCATCGCCCGCTTGTTGCTGAACAAACCCGGCCGGATGAATGCTCTCGATCCGCAGATGCTCGAGACCATCGAGATCTCCCTCGCGGAGTGGGAAAAGAGAGGCGATGTGGTCGTGTTGGTGGTGGGCTCGACTCACGAGCGCTCATTCTGCGCCGGCGCCGACCTGGCAGTGCTGGCGGCGATGGACGAACGGCGCATGCAGGATTGGGAAATGCTCGGCAACCGCGTCCTGGACCGGCTACAGAACTCCCCGCTGATTTCGATAGCCGCGATTTCGGGCCCCGCGTTGGGTGGAGGACTGACATTGGCTGCAGCTTGCGATTTCCGGATCGCGGGCGACAACGCCAGCTTCGCCCAGCCGGAGATCGAGCTGGGATGGATGCCGGGCTGGGGAGGGGTGGCGCGGCTGGCGCGCCTAGTAGGGGCTTGCCGCGCGAAAGAACTGAGCATGACGGGCCGCAGAATCGATTCTTCCCTGGCGCTTGCCATGGGATTGATCAACGAGGCCGTGCCGGCGGCGGATCTGGACAGCCGGGTGACGGAATTCGCCTCGGCCCTGGAAGGACGCAGCCCGGCGGCGCTCCGGACGATCAAGGCGCTCGCCGATGCGTCCTTTCCTTTGCCTCCAGCCGTGTCGCACCGTTTGGACGCGCTGGCGAATGCGTCTTTTCTCCACGATCCGCGTGGGCAGGCGGCCATCGCGCGTTTTCTGTCGCGGAGATCCGGCAAGGGATCCGCATGAGGAAAGTCAGATTCGTCTCCGCTGAGGAAGCCGTCGCCCGCATTCCGGACGGAGCGACGCTGAGCATCAGCGGGGCCTGGATGCTGGTGCCTGACCGGACTCTCGCCGCGCTGGAGGCGCGTTTTCTGGCGACCGGCCACCCCTGCAACCTGACTGCCACGTTTCTCCTGTGTCCGGGCGGCACACCCGACCAGCCCGGTATCGACCGTCTGGCGCAGGCAGGGCTGCTGGCGCGCACCATCGGAGGATCGTATCCGAATTTGGCGGCCAGTCCGCTGCGCAAGCTGATTGAAGAAAACCGGGTGGCGGCGTACAACCCACCGGCGGGCCTGATCGCGGCCTGGCACCGGGAGGTCGGGGCGGGCCGGCCGGGGCCCCTGAGCTGCACGGGTCTCGGCACGTTCGCCGACCCGCGGCTGGAAGGTGCGCGAATGAACGCCGCCGCCGTCGAGGACCTGCTCCAAATAGTCACCGTCGGCGGCGCCGAGTATCTGCACAGGCCCTCGGCGCCGGTCGACGTCGCGCTGATCCGGGCTACCAGCGCGGATGAATCCGGCAACCTCACCATGGAAGACGAATCAGCGGCGCTGCTGGCCTGCGCGCAAGCGGCGGCGGCGCGCGCCAGCGGAGGCCGGGTGATCGCGCAGGTGAAGCGTACAGTTCCGCACGGCTCCCTGAAACCGCACGAAGTGAAGATCCCGGGCGCGCTGGTGGACTGGGTGGTGGTGGAGCCCCATGGACTTCAGGCGGGCGGCATTGCGTATGACCCCGCGCTGTGCGGCGCGGCGCGCCGCGAATTCGATGGCCAGGTCCCGGCCTCCGAATCTGAGCGCTGGATCGCGCGCCGCGCGGCCCGCGAACTCGCCGATGGCGACGTGGTGGTGCTCGGCTATGGCATCTCGGCGGTCGTGCCGTACCTGCTGCTGGCTGGCGGCGAGTTTGATCGCGCGACCTTCACCATCGAACACGGATCCTGGGGCGGCCTGCCGCTGACGGATTTTCGCTTTGGGTCCAGCGCCAACCCTGCCGTCATTCTCGACGCGGCCACCCAGTTCGACCTCTTCCAAGGGGGCTGTTTCGATATCGCGCTGCTGTCGTTCCTGCAAGTGGACGAGCGAGGGCGCGTCAACGTGCACAAACTGGATGCGCGGCCCGCGCTGTCCGCCGGCATCGGGGGCTTCCTGGATATCGCCGCCAACGCGCCACGGCTCTTGCTCATGGGCTACTTCACTGCCGGAGGGCTGAAGACGAGGATCGCCGGCCAGCGCATCGCAATCGAAAGTGAAGGCCGCATGAAGAAGTTCGTCCGCCGCCTCGACCACGTCAGCTACGACCCCGCCTTTGCGCGCAACCGCGAAGTCCTCTACATTACCGAGCGCGGCGTCTTCCGGCTGGAGGACGGACAACTGGTGCTCACGGAAGTCGCGCCGGGCGTCGATCTCGAGCGGGACATCCTGGCGCAGATGGAATTCATGCCGCGAATCGCTTTGGTGAAATCGGCACACGATCGAAGTCCGGCATGGAATCAGGGGAATTCGATCCGGACTTCGTCGAGCACGATGTATCCCTCGGGCAGGCGCGACCGCCACACCGGATAGTCCACTTCCGGGCGCAAGCGATGCGGGTCGCCGTCGAGGGGCCCCATGGGGACGACGTCGAGCGGGAAGAGTACCAAGATCATGTTCGCGTTGACGTCACCTAAAATCGTGGCCAGGTCGATGTAACCGTACGTGAGGGTACGGTCGTGCCGGGAGCCGATGCAGGTCCACTGCGCCGGGTCGGGTGCGGCCACGATGCTTTGCTCCGTCCATTCCGGCGTTACGGTGAGAGGCTGGCCGGTGAGGATCCAACCGGAGGACTTGCCGCCCTGGCTGCCCTGGATCAGCAGCGCCATGTTCGCGCCGCGCGTTTCCAGCTCCCCGCGCATGCGCAGCGTGAGCCGGGCGTTGGTGAAGTCGGTCGGAAAACCGGCTTCCACAAACCGGTTCGGTCCGCCGGCCACCATATAGGCTTCACCAAAACCGGGGCCCTTGGTCAGCAAAGAGAAGAGCATGTGCAAGTAGCCCGCGCCGGGTGGCGCGTGGTTATAGTCGATCCACCACGGACTGCGGGAGATTACGGCGCTGGGGGCGCGATCGAGCGCCTTCGGCCCGCGGAAGTTGTCGTTCCAACCCAGCCAGCCGCCGGGCCCTTCGTCAAAAGTTTCTCGATAGATTCGGGACATAGGAGTTTGCGAACATCGTTAATCGGAAAAAGGCCGCCCACCCTGCCGCCGCGCGACTTCCCTGGCGGACTCCGCGCTGGCGGGGCGCACGTAGAAGAACACGCCGACTCGTTCGGATGGAAAAATCACCCCGCCGCGGTAACGATCGGTTTCGACGTAATAATCCAGGCCGGCGGCCGTCAGCGCCTCTTCGAGGGCGAGCGCCTCGCGCAGGCGCTTGGCGATATAAAACAGGTCGAGTTCGTCGTCGCCAAAGAATTCCGCGTCGCGCCTCACGGCCGTTCCTCCGGCGGCGGAGACGCGGCGCCGGGGCCGGGCAGGGAACGAAGGTCCGGCCGGGCGGCGCCGTAAGCATCGTCCTCCGGAGGGTTGCCGCGTAAAAAATCCATATGCGGCGGTCAGACCTCCAGGATCACCGGCATGATCAACGGCCGGCGGGCGGTCTGTTTCGCGATAAACCGCTTCAGGTCCGTCCGGATCTTCTCCTTGATGACGCCCCAGTCGCTGATTTCCTCGGTGGACGACGCCGCCAGGGTAGCCGCGACCACCTGGCGGGCGCTCTGCAAAAACCCGTTGCCGTCGTCCGCAACCGAGAAACCGCGGCTGACAATTTCGGGCAGCGTCTCGGCCCGGCCGGTGAGCTTATTGATCGCAATGATCGGCAGCACAATGCCGTCTTCCGACAGCAGGCGCCGGTCGCGAATCACCACGTCCTCGACCACTTCGTCGACCGTGCCGGAGTCAATGCACACCCGGCCTACCGTGACGCGTCCCGCCTTTCGCGCGCCCAGATGATCGATTTCCAGAACATCGCCGGTTTCCAGGACAAACACCTTTTCCAGCCCGGCGCTGGCGAAGTGCTGGGCCAGCCGGGCATGCTTGGAAAGCTGCCGGTACTCCCCGTGGATCGGTACAAAATAACGCGGCCGCAATAAATTCAACATCAGCGCCAATTCTTCCTGGCTGGCATGGCCCGAGACATGGACGGGGGGACTCATCTGCCCGTAGATGATCTCGGCGCCGCGGCGGGAAAGGTGGTCGACCATGCGGAAGATGGCCTTTTCATTGCCGGGAATGATGCGCGCGCTGAGCACCACCAGGTCGCCTTCTTCCACGGAAAGATGCTTATGGTTGTCCACCGCCACGCGGGACAACGCGGACATCGGTTCACCCTGCGTCCCCGAAATCAGGACCGTGGTTTTCCGCCGCGCGGTCGAGGCGATGTCCTGGGGCCGGATGAGAATCCCGTCCGGGATCTCGAGCAGCCCGAGCGAGTGCGCGATTTCCACGGTGGCGTTGAGGCTCCGTCCCAACAGCGCCACCTTACGGCCGCACTCCCTCGACAGATCCATCGCCATCTGAATCCGGTGCACCGAAGAACTGAAGCACGACAACACGACGCGGTGTTCCGCCCGGTTTAGCAGGTCTTCCAGGCGCGGGCGCACGGCCCGCTCGGATTCGGTGTAGCCGGGCCGGTCGACGTTGGTCGAATCCGACAACAGCAGCAGCACCCCGCGGCGGCCATACTCGGCCAGGGTGTGCAAATCGAAGGGCTGATTATCAAGAGGCGTGGGATCGATCTTGAAATCCCCGGTATGCACAATTACGCCGACGGGCGTGGTAATCGCCAGGCAGACCGCCGCCGGAATCGAGTGCGTCACGTGAATGAACTCGATCGCGAAGGGGCCGATTTCCACCACCTGCTTGGGTTCGACCGGAATCAGTTGGGGCTCTTCTTCGAGTTCATGTTCTTCCAAGCGGCGCTCCACCAGAGCCAGCGCCAACGCGGTTCCGTAAACAGGAACGTTCAGTTCGGCCAGGAAGTAAGGAACGGCGCCGATGTGGTCTTCGTGCCCATGGGTCAGGATGAGCGCTTTCACCTGCCCGGCGTGAGCGGTAAGAAAGGACAGATCCGGGGTGACGATGTCCACTCCGAGCAGCTCGTCTTCCGGGAACATCATGCCGGCGTCGACCACCACGATGTCCTCGCCGTAGCGGATCGCCATGATGTTCATGCCGAATTCCCCCAGCCCGCCGAGGGGAATCACCTGAAGCTTTTTGTCCGCCATAAGTTTCACAGTATCACGCAGTTGGGCCGGACAGGAGAAACTACTCGTAGCGGAGAGCTTCGGTCGGGTTCAGGCGGGCGGCGCGATTGGCCGGCAGCAGACCGAAAGCCAGTCCGACCACACAAGAGACTCCAAAGGCGACGCCGACCGAAATCGGCGAGATCGGAATACGGAGATTGTCCGCAAAGAAGCGGGCGCTAAACGGAATCGCAACGCCCACCAGGATGCCCGCCAGACCCCCTGCCAGGCTGAGCAGCATGGCCTCAATCAGAAACTGCGCCAGCACATCGCGCCGGGACGCGCCGATCGCCATCCGGATCCCGATCTCGCGCGTGCGCTCCGCCACCGTGACCAGCATGATGTTCATGATGCCAATGCCCGAGATTACCAGCGCGATGGCGGATACCAGAATCAGCACCAGTTGCAGGATCAGGGCGATGTTCCTGGCCGCGGTGAGAATCGCTTGCAGATTCTCGACCCGGTACTGCGCGCCGGGGCGATGCCGGCGCTCGAGGATCTGCCGCACGCTTGCCGTCACCGCTTCGACATCCTGTGGCGAACGCACCTGCACGTACATCGGGTCGACCCGCTCGACCTGCGTGAAATACCGCAGGACCGTGAGCGGGATCAGAATGGTGTCGGCCGCCACCTCCGTCTGACCGAAGCTTTCCACCCGCTCGCGAAACGAGCCGATCACGGTGAAGGGCAGGCCAAACAGCTTCAACGTTTGACCGGGGGCGTTCGCCGGCGAACCGTAGAGCTTCACCGCCAGCTTGTCGGTGACCAGCGCCACTTTGGTGCGCAGGGCGACGTCGCTTTCGTCCAGGAACCGCCCGGTAACGATCAGGTTGCGTACTCGCTTGTACTCGTGGTCGGAACCGTTCACCCGCACTTCCCGCTCCTTGCCCTGCACCAGGATGCGGTCCTGCGAGGAAATGACCGCCGTGGCCGCAACGATGCGCGGCGCAAGCTGCTGGCGGACCGCTTCCACGTCGGCGAGTTTGACGAAGTCCGACTCGAATTGGGTCGCGTCCTGCGTCCCCGCCTCGTAGTACGCAAAAATCATGTTCGAACCGATGCCCTGAATCTGTTCGAGGATATACTCCTGACTGGTCAGTGAGATGGTCACCACCAGGATCACGGAGGCGTTGCCGATCAGCATGCCCAGGCAGGTCAACAGCGACCGCACCGGATTCGCGCGCAGCGCGTGGAGGCTAAAACGGAAAGCTTCCGAGACGCGCATGGACCGCTCAGCTGGCTGCTTCTTTCAAGAGTCTTTCGGCGGCCTCCCGCGGGGGATCGTCCGGCGTCAGCGGGGCGCGCAGGTATTGTTCAAGGAGTTCCCGGGCCGTGGCCAGGTTTCGGCCGGCGCGGATATAGGCTTCGGCGCGTTCGAACAGCAGGCGGGGATGTCTCGGATCCAACTGGGCCGCCTGCTGATACCACTGTTCGCTCTCCTCGAACCGCCCCTGTTTGGCGAGGAAGGTCGCCAGGTCGAGCACGCGCGTGACTTGGCGCGGCGCCAGCGCGATGGCGCGGCGCAGGTGCGCTTCGGCAGTGGAGAACTCCTTGCGCTTCGTCGCGACGCGCGCCTCCGCTTGGGCGCCTTCTGCCGGGTCCAGTTCCTTGATGCGTGCAGCCACCGCGCGCGCCTTGTCGAGACCGCCGCCGAGAAACCCGGGCGCCTCCAGGTAATACTCGAATAAATCGCTCAGCGCTTCCTGGTTGCGCGGGTTCAGTTCCACCGCCCGTTCGAACCACCGGCGGGCCTTGGAAGCCAGCGAGGGGGCCAGAAGCGGGTTGGCGGATTCGGCGCGCCTGCCAAGGCTCCTGCCCAGCCAGAGCGCATACATGGAATTGGCGGGATCGGCGGCGAACGCCTTTTCGAACGCTTCGCCGGCTTGTTTGTACTCGCCGAGTTTAAACAGGTTTTTTCCAATCAGTTCCCAAGTCCGGGCGTCCTTGTCCGGTATCCGCTGGAGCAGGTGAAGGGATTGCTGGTAGTCAGTCCGGTTGAAAAGGCGGAGTCCTTCTTCATAGTCCGGCGCCGCTCCCGCAAGCAACCGAAGGCTTACCGCGCAGACAACCAACCAACGCTTCATCTTTTCGACCCTGGCCTTCCCTATCCAATGGATGCATTTTCGCGAGTGTAAGTTGCCTCTGCGCGGCTGGTTTCCGCACTTCAAGAGGGAGGCCCGTTCCTTAGAGTAGCATTTCAGGACCCTTTAGCTTCTTCCGCCCCGGTCTGGGCTATGCTGCCCGTCTCGCCTCCGTCCCCCTGGCGTCCGGAAACCGGACGTCACATTGGCGGATATGTACTTTTGGACTCTCCGCCACTCGCCGCCGACTCCCAGGGGACTCCTGATCGCATCTTTGCCCGGGTCACCCCGCCGACGGCGGCTTGCTCATCGAGATCGAGCGGCCCGTCAGTAATGGCGCCCAGCGCCACTTAACCGGACTAAGAAGGCCCGGATTTGATTCGTGGCTTACCGCGTCGGCTTTCCACCCTCATCGCCGTGCTGGCGGAGGACGCGGAGGCGAAGCGCCAGATGCCCCGGGCGGCGGCGCCGGGGAGGCTTTCAGCTTTTCCAGGATCCTCGCGACATAATCCTGTGTTTCCGCCAGCGGCGGAACACCGCCGGATTCCTGCACTCGCGCCGCTCCCGCGTTATAGGCGCTCAGCGCCGATTTGAGATCGCCCTTATAATCGTCGAGGAGCCGCTTCAGATGCCGCACCCCGGCGAAGAGATTCTGGCGCGCGTCAAAGGGGTCGCTTACATCCAACTCCTCCTGCACCGCCGGCATCAGTTGCATCAGCCCCTCGGCCCCTTTTGGAGAGACCGCACAGGAATCGTACGCCGATTCCACCTCCACGACGGCTTCGATCACGTTCCGCGCGACGCCTTCCTTGGTTGCGGCTTCCGCGATCCACTTCCCAATCTGCTCTTTCGAAGCGGGAGTGCACGAAGCCGGAGTAAAAAACGGCGGCACGACCGGCGCCGGGAACGAGAACGGAACCAGAAAAAACGACTCGCGGCCCGCGTCCCGCACCCCAGCCTGGAGCCGGGCGGCCGCCCGCTGTTTGTCCAACGCGGTGAGAACCTCCGCTTCCGGCTTCTCGTCCGGCTGCTGCTGCTCGCCAAAGCAGGGCCCGGCGGCGGCCCAGATCATTCCAAGCACGAGACAGCGCCTCATGCCTATTCCATCGGCAGGTGTGGGGCGATGGCGATATCTCTACAGGGGTATGTTGCCGTGTTTTTTCCGCGGCATCGTATCTACCTTGTTTTCCAGCATCCGCAAGGCGCGAATGATGCGCGGACGGGTCTCCCGCGGCTCAATCACGTCGTCGATGAAGCCGCGCTCGGCGGCGATGAACGGGCTGGCAAAGCGCTCCCGGAATTCCGCGGTTTTCTGCTCCCGCAACCTGGCGGGCTCCTTGGCGGCGGCGAGTTCCTTGCGGTAAATGATGTTGACCGCGCCTTCGGGCCCCATCACCGCGATCTCCGCTGTGGGATATGCCAGGTTTACGTCGGTCCGGACGTGCTTCGAACCCATGACGCAGTAGGCTCCGCCGTACGCTTTGCGCGTAATGATGGTGACCTTGGGCACCGTCGCTTCGGCGAACGCGTACAGCAGTTTCGCTCCATGGCGGATGATGCCGCCGTACTCCTGATCGGTTCCGGGAAGGAAGCCGGGCACATCCACCAGGGTCACGATGGGGAGGTTGAAGGCGTCGCAGAACCGCACAAAACGCGCTCCCTTGACGGAGGAATTGATGTCCAGGCAGCCGGCCAGGTGGGCGGGTTGATTCGCGACAATGCCCACCGCCTGTCCGCCGTAGTGGGCAAAACCAACCACGATGTTCTTGGCCCAGTGTTCATGGACCTCGAAAAACACGCCGTCGTCCACCGTCCAGCGGATGATCTCTTTGATGTCGTAAGGGAGGTTAGACTCCTCGGGGACGACCGTGTCCAGCCGCGGATCCATGCGGTCGGCCGGGTCGCTAGTCGCCCGGCGGGGCGGATCTTCCCGATTGTTGGAGGGCAGATAGGCCAGTAATCCCCGGATCATGCGCAGGCATTCGGCGTCATCGCCCGCGATGAAGTGGCCGACGCCGCTGATGGCGTTGTGCGTTTCCGAGCCGCCCAGCTTTTCCTTGGTCACATCCTCGTGCGTCACGGTCCGGATCACATCGGGTCCGGTGACGAACATGTAGCTGGTCCGGTCGACCATGAACACAAAGTCGGTGATGGCGGGAGAGTAGACCGCGCCGCCCGCGCACGGGCCCATGATGGCCGAGATCTGCGGCACCACACCGCTGGCCAAGGTGTTGCGCAGAAAGATGTCGGCGTAGCCGCCTAGGGAGGCCACCCCCTCCTGAATGCGCGCCCCTCCGGAATCGTTCAATCCGATCACGGGCGCCCCGTTCTTCAGGGCCAAGTCCATGATTTTGCAAATCTTTTGGGCGTTGGTTTCGGATAGCGAACCACCGAACACGGTGAAGTCCTGCGCGAAGATATAGACGAGCCGGCCCTCGATGTACCCATAGCCGGTGACGAATCCATCCCCTGGCACGATCTGGGAATCCATGCCGAAATCGCGGCAGCGATGGACCACGAGTTTGTCCACCTCTTCGAAAGTTCCCTCGTCCAGCAGCAGGTCGATCCGCTCCCGGGCGGAAAGCTTGCCCTCCTCATGCTGGCGGCGGCGGCGCTCCGGGCCCCCGCCTTCCTCCGCCAGGCGGTGCCTCCGCCGCAATTCCTCGAGTCTGCTCATTCGAATTAGGGTATCGCACCGAGTCGTAATCCTCCCGCCCGTGGATGGACAATCGTTAAACTGAAAGTATGCAGGCGTTGAGATGTGCAGCGGCGCTCTTGGCTCTGGGAGGAAGCGCCGTAGCCCAATCTCAGTCCCAGGCTACGGAATTGGACCGGGCCACCGAGGAGTTCAAGGTGCAGACCCGGAATCTCGGGCTCCGGCCTGACAGCCCCCGCAAAAAGGCCAATGGAGGACCGAAAAACCGCTGGCATGGCCGCGTATTCGAGTACTTCCGCAATAATTTTCTCGACGCCGTCCCGCACGAAATCCGGCAGCGCGGTGGCACCCAGGGCTTCCTGCGGCGGAATCAGTTCGGGTTCAACGTGGCCGGCCCGGTGGTCATCCCCAAGGTGTACGACGGCGGCAAGAGCACCTTTTTCTCGCTTTCCTATGAAGGCGTCCGGGAGCGGATCGCGCGGACCTACCTCCGCACCATTCCCACCGAACAGGAGCGCACCGGCGACTGGTCGCACGTGGTGGACTTGGCGGGCAATCCGCTCCCCATTTTCGATCCGGCATCCACCGCCCGGAACCCGGATTTCGACCCCTCCCGCCCGGTCTCGCTCGACAACCTCGAATACCGCCGCGCGCAGTTTCCTGGCAACATCATTCCCGGATCCCGGCTCGATCCGGTGGCCCGGGAGGCGTTGGCTTTCTATCCCAACCCAAACGAAGACGAAGGTCCTTTTTTCCGAAATAACTATTTCATCCAGCAGCCCGAAACCAATACGGCCAACGGCGTGATCGCCAAGGTGGACCAGGTGCTGGGAGAGAAACACCGGCTGACCCTGGATACCACCCTGTCGAACGGAACCCAACTGGCGGCCCAGTGGTTCCCAACCGCAGCCAACCCGGGGCCGCCGGACCGGTTGTTTTCCACGCGGCGCGGGTCGCTCGAACACGTTTACACCGCGACGCCGCAGATCGTCAACAACGTCCAGTTCGTGGCCAATTCTTCGCGTAACCAGACCGTGGCGGCCGAGTTCCCCGTCTACACGTTCCAGCCGTACCTTTCGATGGGCCGTTCCTGGCCGGTTTCCCGCAACGCCAATAACCGCTACACCTGGTCTGACGGGCTGTCGGTGCGCCGGGGCAAGCACTCGTTGCGCGGCGGCGGACAGTACGGGCGGCAAGAGGTGAACACGTTCTGGCCGCAATACCCCTACGGTTTCTACCGGTTCGGCGCCGGTTTGACCAGCTTGCCCGGCATTGTCAACACGGGCCACGGCTTCGCCAGTTTCCTGCTGGGGATGGCCGAGTACGCCGAGATCAGCGTGGTGCCGCAGCCTTCCTATTTCCGGCGCGGATCCTGGGAATTCTGGGCGCGGGACCAATATGAGATCCGCAAGGGGCTCATGCTCACCGTTGCCCTCTCGGCGGACCGCTGGGGCACACGGTACGAGAAATACGACCGGCAGTCGACCGTCGATCTGGAGGCGATCAATCCCGCCAACGGCCGTCCGGGCGCTTTAGCCGCCGCCAATCGGGGGCGCTGGGGCCGGGCGTTTCAGCCGGTCTTCTGGCGGCTCTCCCCCAGCGCCAGCGTGGCCTGGAACCCGCGGGGCAGCGCCAAAACGGTGGTGCGGGCGGGTTATTCGCGGGGGTATTCTCCCCTGCCAATCTATACCGGCCAGTGGGGCACCCAGGGGTTCAGCGGCTATCCCACCTTTTTCCCCAGCAATCCGCAACTGGAGCCTGCGGTGATCCTCTCCCGTGGTTTGCCTCCGCTGCCCTCGTTCCCGGACCTCCGGCCCGAAGCCGCCAACGACACCGTGGCCGACCTGATTGATACCAGCAGCCGCCAGCCGCTCTATCAGTCCGCCTCCCTTACTTTGGAGCGGGAGACGCCCGGTTCGGTGGTGCTCTCCATCGGCGCGTCCTACTCCGGCGGCAGGAACCTGCTGGTCAGCAATTCGGCCGCGGACCCGAACGCCATCCATCCGGATGACCTGGTCTTTCGCGATCTGCTGAACAACGAGCTGTTCAACCGTTCGCGCCGTCCCTATCCGCAGTTTCGCGGTTTCGACGTGTATTCGTCTTACCCCATTGGCCGCTACCGGCGCGAGGCGGGTTTCCTGCGCGTGGAGAAGCGCGCCTCGGCCGGCCTGTCGCTCGGCGCCTATTACGAATGGTCCAAACAGCGGGACGACTACTCCGGACCGTATGGCAAACAGGACTTCTTCAACCGCGACAACGAATGGTCGCTGACCGCGGGCAACGAACCGCACCGCTTTCAGATGACCTATGCGTACGAACTGCCGATCGGCGCCAACAAGCCGTTTTTGCGGACGACGGAGTGGTGGCGGTACCTGGTCGACGGCTGGAGCGTGACGGGAGTCGCGGTGCTGCAATCCGGCAACCCGCTGGCGTTGCGGCCGCAGTTCAACAACACCGGGGGCGCCATTCGCGCCTTAAACGTAAACGTGGTGCCCGGCGTGGACCCGCGCGTGCCCAACCAGGGACCGGAATTGTGGTTCAATCCCGCCGCTTTCGCGCACCCGGACGACTTCGAGATCGGCAACGCCTCGCGCACTCACCCCTCGCTGCGCAATCCCGGCAGTTCCAATTACGACCTGACCTTGGCCAAACGGGTCAACCTGGCGCCGGACCGCACGCTGGAGTTCAGCGCCGCCGCGTTCAACGCGCTCAACCACGGCGTGTGGACCGACCCGGATACCGTCATCGGTCCGGCGCACGCGCCCAACGTGAACGCCGGCAGGATCATTGGCTCGCGCGGGGGCCGCGTGATTCAGCTAGGCCTGAAAGTCAGCTTTTGATGCGCTTGCTGAGTCTGGTTGCGCTGGCCTTGGCGGCGGTGGCGTCCGCGCCGCCCCCGCCGGGGAAGCCGCGCATCCATTTGCCCGTCTGGGCGGGAGACGGCCGTCCGCTCGGTCCCGGGGAACTGGCGGCCACCCTCAACGGCCAGCCAGCCAAAGTGCTGGAGGTGCGCGCGCCGGAGAGCGAACTGCTGCTCGTGCTCGTGCTCGACTTCACCGAGGACCTGGCTTGGGTGGAGCCGGCCAAGGAGGCGCTGGTGGAACGCTTCGCCCGGGTGCCGGAGGGTACACGCGTCGCCGTCATGCGCGCCCAGGACGGGCTGAGCGTCGTTCAGGATCCCACCGCCGATCCCGAGGCCATCGCGGCCGCTATCCGCGGTGTCCCTGTTTCGGGCAAAGCCGGTCTGCTGGAGGCGGTGGAGGCGGTGGCGCAACTGGGCGATTCCATCCTCACCCGCCACCGTGTGCGGACCGCCGTCCTGTTCGTCACCGACAGCGACATTTACAACTACCGCGAAGACTTCACCAATCCGGTGATCAACTCGAGCGACTCGAGCGACCTGAGCCGCCGCTTTCCCGAAGCGCTGATTCAGGATAAGATATCTCGACTAAAGGAGCGGCTGTCGTTCCGGCAGACGCCGCTGTTTATTGTGCACCTGCGCTACCGCAACGACCGGTTGAATGAGGCGTATCAAAATGGCCTGAAGCAACTGGCGGAAGTGATGACGGGCAGCAGCGATTTTTGCCGCACCGTCGCGGACATTCCCGCCAGCGTGAATGCGGCGCTGGAGCGCATCCGGTCTCACCATAGCGTGACCCTGGAGGTAGCTGAGAAGCCCAAGAAGGCTCTGGAGATCGACTTGAAGGTGAACGGCGGCGAGCGGACCAGCCTGGTCTTCCGCCGGCGGCTCGCCTGGAAACGGGAGTGAGCAATGCGCAGAGGAATGTGTCTGCTGGGGGTGGCGCTGCTCGGGACGGGCTGCCAGAACAGGACGGTCACCGAGCAAGCCCGGCAAATCGAACTGCTCACGGCGGAGAACCGTGCACTGAAAGCCAAGGTGGAGCGGCAGGCCGCGGAAATTCAGCGGCTGGCGGAAACCGCGCAGGCGGCGCCGGTGGAATCCTCGCCCCGGCCGGCCGGCTCGAAAGAACCTTTCCTGCGTGTCGAGGATACGCCTGCGTACCGGAACCTGAGCCAGTCCCTTGACGAGTCCAACAAGCTGCTGGCGCAGCTTCAACCAAGGGTGAAGGCCCTCGAGGAACAGATCCAGGTGACCACGGCGGAGAACCAGAAACTGGCCGCGGCCCAGAACGAACTGGCGGCGCAACTCGAGAGCGCCCAAGCCAGCCTGGAAGCAGCCAAGAAAGAAGTGCAGGCGCGGGAGGCCCGACTGGCGGAGTTTGAGGCCAACCTTCGCAAGTTGCGCTCGGAAACCGCGGCGCAATCGCAGAAGTCCGCGCAGATCGCGCGCGTCTTGCGGGAGATCGAGGAAATCGAGCGCCGCCGCGATGCCGCCGCCAATTCTATCCTGGGCCGTTACCGCGACGTGACCGAGCAGTTCCGCAACCTGGCGGTGGGGTTGGACGGCCAGCGCGGGACGGAGGGCGTGGTGAACACCCCGGTGGACCTGTCGCGAATCCAGCAGTTGATGGCGTTGGCGGACGAGGATCTTCGCAACCTGCGGTCGCTCTCCGCGCAGGCGGCGCAAGCCCAGCGCCGGCTGACCGCGGCGCTGAAATAAAAGGGCAGGACCATGGTCCCGCGCCGCGGCGCCGGGCGACCGGGCAGCCGGAGGCCTGCCCGACGATTCCGCGGCCTCGAGTGCCCGCGCCACGACCACCGGCGTTCATCCTCCCCTGGTGGCACAGGCCCCCGGGCCTGCCGGGTCGAGACCCAATTCGCTCTGCGCCGAAAATGTGTCTCGCCGCGCTAGATCATGCTCCGCCGGCCGTTGAATTCGTGGACGGCGGCCACCATGGCGAGGATGTTGGCGAGCGGGGTTCGCGCCTGGATGTTATGCACCGTGTTGAACACAAACCCGCCGCCGGGCGCGAAGATCTCGCAGCGCCGGAGGACTTCTTCGCGGACCTGGGCCGGCGTGCCGTAGGGCAGCGTCTGTTGGGTGTCCACGCCTCCGCCCCAGAAGACCAGCCGGTCCCCGTAGGCGGATTTGAGTTCTTCCGGGTCCATGCCGGCGGCCGAACATTGCACGGGATTGAGAATGTCGAAGCCGGCGTCGATAAAGCTGGGCACAAACTTGGCTACCGCGCCGCAAGAATGCTTGAACACCTTCCACGGGGTGTGCCGATGAATCCAGCCCGTCAGCGTCTGATACACCGGCAGCCACAGTTCGCGGAAGGTGGACACCGAGCAAAACGAGGACGTCTGCGTGCCGAAGTCCGTGCCGCAGACATACACGACGTCCACCAGGTCCCGCACCCGGGAGGCGATCCGCTCGAGGTTGCGCAAGCCAACTTCCAGTTGGCCGGCGAACACCGCGCGGACATAGTCGCGGCGGCTGCGGGTCGCCATGTACCATTCGGCGATGTCGCGAATGCCCTTGGGGTTCTTCAGCCCTGGGGCGGGGACGAGCGCGACGTCGCCGAAAGAGGTGCCGCCGAAACCGGCCACCACGGCGCGTCCGGTGGCGCGGGCGCGGCGGGCGGAGGCCTCCAGGAAATCCAACTCCTCCTCCGAGATGGGGGTGAACTCCTCGAGGTTGTCCCGGGGGTCCAGCTTGTCCTCTTCAAGAGGTTGCTGACGGATGATGGGATCGAAGAAATAGCCTCCGGCGGGCATGCGCGAGCTGGGCGGCGCGGAACGGTCCCCCTGCGGATGCATCAGGATGTCGCCGTTTGCGTCGGCTGACACCTCGAAACCTCCGGGCACCAGTACTTCGAGCCCATCCGGCATGCGCCACGGTTTCCACCCTTCCAGGGGGAAGCCAAAACGGGTCATCCGCCGGATGACGCCTTCGGTGTCGATGCCGATGGCTTGCCTGAGGTCCTCGGCGATCTCGCCGAGCATCTGCCCGGGATCGATGACCCGCACCGGCGCCGGATCGAGTCCGTAGTGACGCCGCAGGGCGGCCACGCAACTGACGTGTATCCCGGTGACGAAGGTGCCGCCGAAATCGACCGGGACGCGGTCGGGAGTCTGGTGGGCAAGCGTGGTCCGGATGCGTTCGGCGCTGGTCATAGGCTCCTTCAGCGTACCGGCTCGGGCGCCGCGCCGAAAGCCGCGCGTGGCCCGCGCCGCTCGCGCAGGCGCGCGGCGACCCACTCCAGGCCGCGTTCGCGATGGCAGTCCAGGCAGGCGTTCGGGCTTTCCTCCGGGCCAAACCGCGCGGTCATCTCTGCGTCGGGGATGTCGTCGATGGTGTGCGTGCGCGCCTCAAACTCGACGGTGCGCATGATCCGCGGCATGTGGCAGGCGACGCAGCGCGCGCCTTCGGAATCGGCGCGGTGGCGCGTGTGCGCGCGCGCGTGGCGGCCAATCTCGACGTGGCACTGCGTGCACATCCGGTCGGGATCGTCCTGGTATTTCAGCGCTTTCAGGTTGGCCGGAAAGTCCGCCGGATGCGGGTGATGGCAATGGCCGCAGTGCGCGCCGCCGCGGTCGAAACACTGGGACCGCTCGAAGGACTCGACGATGAACGTGGTCTCGCGAAAACGCCCGTCGCGGTAGAACGCTTTCCGGGAGAACTCGATCAGCGGCCGTCCCTTTGCCTTGCTGGGGAAGGCGGGCGTCACGCCCGAGTAATTCATTTCCCCATGGGGTCCGCGCTCGAACATGGCGGACTGGCGGTGGCACTGCGCGCAGATGGCGACGTACTGGCGGCCGCTGATTTTGCCGAATTCGACCGGGGGCTCGGCGGGCGCTTTGGCCGGCCTGGCTTTCTGCCGCCACTGCCGCACGTGAGCGGCGGACGGCCCATGGCACATTTCGCAGTTCACCCCCGGTTCGGCGAATACGATGTTCTCGGCGGTGGCTTCCTGGCCCACCAGTTTCAACTGGCTGGTGTGACAGGGCGCGCAGTTGAGCTGGTAGGCCGTCGCGTCGCTGAACGTGGTGAAGTGCTCGATCACGGCCCGGGGCGAGCCAGGCGGGTCGATGGTGGCCCAGTAGTTAAACCACTTTCCGGTGAGCCGGTTGTATTGAATCGGGAACACATGGATGCGCCCGTTTTCCAGCCGGGTGCCGTACGCCTGCTGCCACTTGGATCCGATGGTGTAGTCGACCGGGTAGCGCCGCCATTCGCCATGGCGGTCGCGCATTTCGAAATAGTGTCTGCCGTTGTCGTCCACCATGCGCAGGGCGGCCGCGCCTTCGCGTCCCGGGAAGGAGTGGCCGCCGAAATCGCCGAAGACGTTCTCGCGCCGGTAAGGGGACAGCATACGGGCCATGCCGGTTCGTTGCCAGTTGCGGTGCTCCTGAACATGGCAGGGCTGGCAGGCGGCGGAGCCGGCGTACTCGGCGGGCCGGGGCGGCGGGAGGGGCGCCGCGCCGGGGATGGGCAGCCCTTGGGCCTCGAGGACCGTGCGCGCCGCCGCGCGCAACTTCGGCTCGATCGCCTTCCACTGAAGCTCGGTGAATCCCGAGGGGCGTGCGTACCGGTCGAGCAGTTCCAGGGCGCGGCGCGCGCTGAGGGCGGCCTGTTCCGCCAAGCCGAGGCCCGCCTGCACCTCCGCCAGCGAGGCCAGTAGGACGGGGTTTTCCGGCAGCAGACGCAAACTGCGCGCCGCGTGCTCGAGCACGCAGCCGGGGCGGCGCAGGTCGATGCAGCTCTTGGCGGCGACGTCATACGCCACGGACAAGAACGCCGACGCCGGATACTGCCGGAGGAACACTTCGGTGCGCGCGAGCCGGCCGGCGGGGTCGCGCGCCGTGAAGATGGCCTCCAGCGCCCCGCGTTCCGCCGGGTCGGCGATCTGGTCGAGCAGACGGAAGTTCTTCCGGTCCTTTTCGAAGACGACGGTGTCAATTTCCTGCGCCGCCGCGCCAGCCGCGGCCAGCAGCAGGAGCCACGCCAGCCGCTTCACCGCGCCGCCTCCAATTCCGCGAGCGCCAGGCCGCGAATTGCCGGCTCCTCGAGCGCGGCCGCTTGCGCAAACAGTTTCGCGGCGTCCTGTTTTCGTCCTGCGAGTTGGTACAGCTTGCCCAGCCGGTAGAGGAGCGCGGCGTCCGGCGCGGGGGCCAGGCGCGCAGCCGTTTCGAAAGCCTGGATGGCGCCCGGCGTGTCGCCGCGCTTGAAGGCCACCAGTCCGAGGGCGGTGAGGGCGTCGGCGCGGCAGCGTCCGTCGATGCGCCGCCACTCGGCGCGGGCCACGCTCTTGGGCGGGCGGTAAGCCTCGAGGTCCGCGAGCGCCCGCCGGGCGTCAGCCTCGGCGCGCGCGAGTTCCTCGGGCGAGCCGGCCCCATTGGCGCGCAGCGCGGCCAGCGCGGCGCGGAGGGGCAGATGATGGGGGTTGGCCGCGAGCGCTTTTTCGCCCCAGGCGAGCGCTTCCGTTCGCCGGCCCTGCCGCCGGCAGGCCTCGAATCCCATCTCGTACACCCGTCCGCGCAGCTCCGAATCCGGCCAGTCGCGGAGGAACCGCTCCGCCGCGGCGGGCGCGCCCGCCGCCTCCACCACGCCGAGGAATGCGTCATACTCTTCGGGTGTGCGGGCCTGGGCCACCGGCGCAAACTGCGCCCATAGCGCGGAACATGCCGCCAGCATCAAACCACCACACCGCCACATGGGTATGCGCCTCGTCATTCGTATTTTAGGCTGGCTGGCCGCGGCGCTGATCTGGCAAGCGGCCGCGGTTACGTTTGAGGAGACGGGCGGATTGCTCCCGCCGGCCGGGGAGCTGAGTCCGCTCGGCCGGCAGGTGCTGGACGCGATCCGCGCCGCCGATTGGGCGCGGGCGGCCCAACTGACCGCGCAGGCGCCCGGAGGCGACGGGGCTTTCTGGAGCGGCTATGTCAAGTTGCGCCTCGGCAACCCCGGAGGCGCGATCCGCGACTTGCGGCGGGCGCAGAAGACGGCCTCCGCGCCGCATGTGCGGAAGACCCTGGCCGCGGCGTATTACGCCGAGCGCCAATACGTGCTGTTCCGCGGCCTGATGGAGGCGGAGACGCGCGAGAGTCCGCAGGACTTTGCACCCCACTACTATTTGGGCCGCCACTGCGATACCGATCTGCGCGACTTCGCCGCCGCGGAGCTGCACTTCCGCGCGGCGTTGGACCGGGCGCCGGCGCATGCGCCGTCGCATTACTATCTGGGATTCGCGCTGGAAAAACTCGGCCGGGCGGCGGAAGCGGAAGCGTCGTTTGCGCGGGCGCGCGAACTGGCGCCGGCGTTTCCGGAGCCATGGTCGGGGCTGGCCCGCCTGCGGCTGACCGCCGGCCGCGCGGAAGAAGCCCTGCCCTTGGCGCGCGAAGCCGTGCGGTTGGCGCCGCAAGACGCGGCGGGGCGTAAGTTGCTCGCCCGCGCGTTGACCACCCTCGGGCGCACCGGCGAAGCCTTAGCCGAGTGGACTCGCGCGGCCGAACTGGATTCGACGGACGCCTCCGTCCGCTATCAGATCTATCGCGCCGCGCTCGCGCTGGGCGACCGTGCGCTGGCCACGCGCGCCCGGCGCGAGTACGAGGACCTGCGCCGCCTGTATGGCGTAGAGTGACGGCCCAGGGCGGCCCCGGTCTTGCCGCGGAAATCCGCCCCCGGCGGAGACCGCCGCTCCGCCGTTCTCTGCCTGCCCGGGTTGGGGGAAGTAGTACAGTAATGGTTTGCTGCCCCCCCAAACGGTTTTCCCGGACTCGCCCGAAGAGTTCGCGGCGGCGCTCGGCGCCGCCAGCGGCCAGCGGCAAACCATCGCGCTGTTTGGCCGCGGCACCAAACATCGCATGGCGGGAGGGATACCCGCCGCGGAGGTGAATCTTTCCACGGCCCGGTTGACGCGCGTGCTCCAGTACGAGCCGCGGGACCTTACCCTAAGCGTCGAAGCCGGGATCCCGTTCGCCGAAGTCGATCAATTGCTCGGGGAGAACCGCCAGATGCTGCCGCTGGACCCGCCGTTTGCCGGCCAAGCCACCGTGGGAGGGATTCTGGCTGCCAATACCTGCGGGCCGCGGCGCAGGTTGTACGGTACGGCGCGAGACTTGACCATCGGGATGAAGTTCGCCACGTTGGAGGGCAAGTTGATCCAGTCGGGCGGCATGGTGGTGAAGAACGTGGCGGGACTCGACATGGGGAAACTGCTGATCGGGTCGTTTGGCACGCTGGGGGCGATCGTGGTGGCGAACTTCAAGGTCCTGCCGCGGCCGCAGGTGGAAAGGCACTTTCTGCTATCTTTTGATTCGGCCGCGGAAGCGCGCGCGGCGCGCGACCGCGTGTTGCGCAGCGTCCTGCAACCCCAATCACTGGATGTGCTGAATCCGGCGGCGGCGGAGCGGATGGGAGAATCGGGGTTTCTGCTGTCCATCCAGGCCGGCGGCAACGGCGCCGTGGTGGACCGCTACCAGCGGGAACTGGCCGCGCTGGGGCCGCTTTCCGAGGCCGCCCCCGCTTGGACCGTCCGGCTGCGGGAGTTCACGCCCGCCTTTCTGGAGGAGCATCCCGAGGGCGCGGTGGTGCGGGTTTCCTGCACGCTCGAAGGCGGCCTGGCGCTGCTGGAGTCGCGCGCGCCGGCCGTGTTGCGCGCTGGGAGCGGGGTGGCGTACTTGTACTTTGCGCAGGCTTCCGCGGCGGCCGCGGCGTTGAGCCAGCCAAAGGCTATACTGGAGTTTTCGCCCACCTCCCGCTCCTTCATGGGCGAGCTCTGGCCGTCGCCGGGCGCGGATTTCGAAATCATGCAGCGGGTGAAGCGGATGCTTGACCCGCATCATCTCTTGAACCGTGGCAGACTCTTTGGTCGTACTTGACAACAAGCTGGATCAGCCGCAGCAGGCCGACCTGGACCGCTGCGTGCACTGTGGCCTTTGCCTGAACGCCTGTCCCACCTACCGGGAGTTGGGCGTGGAAATGGACTCGCCGCGGGGACGCATTTATCAGATGGTCCAGGTGCACAATGGCGCGCCGATCACGCCGGCGTACGTCGAGCACATCGAGCTGTGCCTGGCTTGCCGGTCGTGCGAAACGGCTTGTCCTTCCGGGGTGCAGTACGGCCGGCTGGTGGAAGCCGCGCGGGCGCACATCGAGAGCCAGAGGGTGCGGCCCTGGTATGCCCGCGTGTTCCGGCGCTTCATCTTCGGACACCTGCTCCAGTCGCCTGCCCTGTTGCGCGCTGCCGGCGCGGGCCTCTACTTGTACGAGATTTCGGGCTTGCAGCGGCTGGTGCGGGCTTCGGGGATTCTCAAGGCGTTTGGCGACCTGGCCGCGGTGGAGCAATTGTCGCCCCCAGCCGAGCCGCCGTTTTTCTTCGACAAGATCGGCAAGACCTTCCCCCCCGAGGGGCACCGCCGGCACCGCGTGGCCTTTTTGGCGGGATGCATCGCCAACGTGTCGTTCGCGCGGCTGAATGAAGCGACGGTGCGCGTGCTTCAGAAAAACGGCTGCGAGGTGGTGATCCCGCGGGGGCAGACGTGCTGCGGAGCGCTCCACGTGCATTCCGGATTGCGCGAGGACGCCCGGCGGCTGGCGCGGCGCAACCTCGATGCCATCGACCCCGCCGACTATGACGCGATTGTCACCAACGCCGCGGGCTGCGGCTCCACGCTGAAAGAATACGACGAACTGCTGGAGCTTGACTCCGCCTACCGGGACCGCGCTCATCAGTTCAAGCGCAAGATGAAGGACGTGACCGAATTCCTGGCGCAGCTCGAACTGAATCCGGACATGGCGCCGGTGGAAGCCGTCGCCACGTACCAGGATTCCTGCCATCTCCTGCACGGGCAAAAGGTCAAGATTCCCCCGCGCAAGTTGCTAAAGTCGGTTCCCGGCTTGCAGTTTAAGGAGCTTCCCTACTCCGACATTTGCTGCGGCAGCGCGGGGATTTATAACGTTCTCCAGAACGAGATGGCGATGGCGGTGCTCGACAGCAAAATGCAGACGGTCAACCGCACCCGCGCCGGGTTGATTGTGACGGCGAATCCAGGCTGCATGCTTCAGTTGCGCGCCGGCGTGAAGCTGCATGGACACAATCAGCGTGTGCTTCATGTTGTTGAGGTGCTGGACGAAGCCTACCGGAGCGCGGAAGCGGCGGGGAAACGCCGGAAGGGATAAATAGAAAAGGCGGCGTACGGGACGCCGCCTTTATCCTGGTTTCCGGCTCCAGCCAGTGATTAATTACGATCCGGCAGCAGCAGTACGTCGAAAGGCGCCCCACCGCCCGTGCTATCCACGGCAACGATGGTGCGGATCATGCCGCCCCAGGTGGGCACGCGCATCGTGTCGATCGCCACGGTCTTGGTGCCGGCCACCGTTACCCGGCCCTGGTACATTTGAATCGGCACCGACAGGTAGCCCGACGCCGCCTTAAATGGAACGTTGCTGAGCGCGGGCGTCTTGTTATCGAGCGCCTCAAACGGGGTGGTGACATACACATCCACCGCCGGAGCGCTGGGCGCGCCATGGACGACACGGAACTTCACCTGACCGGGCGTGGGCTCGGCGTTGTTGTCCTCGAGCAAAAGAATCGACAGGGGCTCCGATCCGCCCGAGACGCGGCCCACCGCAATCACCGTGTAGTCGCGGCCGGGGGCGAGCGTCGGGTTCGCCTGGAGCACGGTGGTGGAAGTGCCCGCCACATTCACGCGGATGTCATAGCTCTTCGGGGGCAGCGCGAGATACTCGGAGTATTCGCGGAAGGGCAGGCTGGCCAAAACCTTGCCTCCGTCGACCAGGACGTCGACGGCGGGCGCATCGGGGGAAGCGTGGACGACGCGAAGGCGGGCGTTCTGCTCCTGCGCCAGGACGGGCAGAGAGAACAGCGCGCACGCGAACGCAAACAGAAGGAAACGTTTGATCATGTTTCTTACTTTCTCCAGGTGGTGATCGAGGAGCTTTACCCGCTCCTTAAGGACGGGGATGCCGCAAAAACGGGAGAAGGTGTAAGAAACGCAAGAGCCGGGTCAGACCGGGTCCGGAGCAAGCGACACGCGCGGAAGCAAATCGCGGTGATGCCGGTTACGCCACTTCGCCGTCGCAATGAAGGCGATGGCGCGCGCCGGGTTCCGGTTTCTTGTAACGCTCGATCTTTGAGCCGTAGGGGCCCTGCTTCGTCCGCGCCAGCAGCGCCGCCTGCTCCTGCTTGGACATCGGCTGAAATGTTTTGCAAGCCACCACGTTCTGCTCGAGTTGCTGCACCGTTTCGACGCCCGATACGAGCGTGTCAATGTCGTGGCTCCAGGCAAAGCGCAGACACTCCGGGATGGTGGCGATCCTGGCTTTGGTGATTTCGCCGATGGCGTTCGATTTCATGGCGATGATCCCCAAGCCCTTCTGGCGGAACTTCGGCAGGACGGTATCGATAAAGCTGAGGTAGTGCGGATCGATCAAGTTGACCGGGCACTGCACCGTTTCCCAGCCATCGAACGCGTTCATCAGGCGCTCGTGCACGGTGGGGTCGTGATGCCCGGTGAAGCCGATGTGCCGCACCTTGCCCTGTTTCTTGGCCAGGACGAACGCTTCCAGCGCGCCGTTGGGACCGAGGATCTGATCCACCTCCGCATGGGTGGCGACCTCGTGGCACTGCCACAGATCCAGGTAGTCGGTCCGCATGCGCGTCAGGCTCTCCTCGAGTTGGCGCATGGCGCCAGCCTTGTCGCGAAGCTGGGCTTTGGTCATCAGGATGGCTTTTTGCCGCCGCCCGCCGGCCAGGGCTTTCCCGTACGTGATGTCGCTTTCGCCGTTATGATACTTATGGGCGCTGTCGAGGAAATTGACTCCCAGTTCGAGGGCCCGGTGGATAATGGAGATTCCCTGCTGCTCTCCGCCCTTGCGCATATGGAAACCGCCGAGACAAATGCGGGAGACCCGCAAGCCGCTCTTGCCCAAAGTCGCGACCGGCATGGGCACGTCGGCGAGAGCCTCCAGTTGCGCGCCCAGGGCCATGGAGGAGATTTGAAGGAACGTTCGTCGATCCATAAGGAGTCCTTTCCGGCGATTCGGTCTTGCCCTTTATGCTATCACTGGGCGCTGGCTCTGCTCCTGGCGGGGGCGATGGTGGCGAGGGTCCAGGCCCAGTCCGAAACGCCGGCGGGACTACGGGTGACGATGGGCCACGTGCACCTGAACGTGCTCGACGCGGGGCGCGCCCGCCATTTCTGGGTCGGTTTGCTGGGCGGGGCGCCCGTGAAAATCGGGCCGGGCGAGGCGATCCGCTTTCCCGGGGTGCTCGTCATGCTGCGGGAGAGCGAGCGCGTGGAAAACAGGGGGGAAAGCGCGGTGGAGTATCTCGGGTTCCGCGCGCGGGACCTGCCGCGGCTGGCCGCGAGGCTGGAGGAAGGCGGCGTGCGCCTCACGCGCCTGGGGCCGTCCTGGCTGAGCGTGTTCACCCCCGAGGCGTTGCGGGTGGATCTGTACGGCTTTCCTTCCCAGCCGGAGGCGATCCGGTTTCACCGCGTGCACTTCCGGATTCCGGATCCGGAGGCGCTGCGGTCGTGGTACCAGCGAACCTTCGGCTTGCGGACAACGGAACCCCTGGCGCTGGAGCTGCCAGGCGCGACGTTGACGTTCGCCCCGGCCCCGCACCCTCCGGCGCCGTCGCAGGGACGGGCGTTAGACCATATTAGCTTCGAGGTCCGGAATCTGGAGGCGTTCTGCCGCCAGCTCGAACGCCAGGGCATCCAGTTTGACAAACCGTTCCGCCGGTTCGAGAAAGTCAAAGCCGCCGCGGCGGTCCTGACGGATCCCAGCCGGATGACGGTCTCGCTGACCGAAGGACTGGACGCTTTCTGATCGCACGGAGAAACCGGGGGGCGGGCATGACCGGGTCCGCCGTTTCCTGGTACGATCGGCGAAATAGCCACCACGACGTCGAGTAAAGGAGATGGTATGAATGAGTAGGCTCGGGCGGGATAAGCTCCGAGAGAAGGGATTTTCTCGGAGTAGACAGGTCACAGGCTGGATCGGTTATGTGAGGCGTTCTGACCTCGTAAAGGAGATTGG
>Ga0272446_1000124_pt1 | contig 108198 bp, 85 predicted proteins | sample YNPCB0061_FD_194587 | JGI IMG/M metagenome (GOLD analysis project Ga0272446, IMG submission 194587) | Hot spring microbial mat communities from Yellowstone National Park, WY, United States - YNP-CB-006-1 | ecosystem: Environmental > Aquatic > Thermal springs > Hot (42-90C) > Sediment | place...
TTCTACGCACCACGTTCTACGCAACACGTTCTACGCAACACGTTCTACGCAACACGTTCTCTTAACCGAAGCCGCCGCCGCCACCGCCACCGCCACCGCCGCCACCACCGCCGCCGCCGCTGAAGCTGCCGCCGCTCCAACCACCGCCACTGCTCGAACTGCTCGGCCGGCTGGTGAGGACGCTGCTGGTGCTGCTCAACATGGCGCCCAGACCCGCGCTCATGGCAGTCAGGCTGGCGCCCATGCCGCGTGAGGCGTCGCTGAGACTGCCGCCAAAGCTGCCGCCCGACGATCCACCCTCGCCGCTGCCGGGCAGGGTCATGGGCTGACCACTGCTGGGGCCGTAGTACCAGCGACGATAGGGGCCGTACATCGTGGGTGAGGGGATGTACCAGCCCGGCGCCGGTGCGTTGACCGCCTCGAACTTGCGGATGTAGTCCTTGTCGATGCCAAACGCAATGGCGTAGGGAAGCCAGCGATCCCAGATTTCTTTCTGCGCTTCGACGTCGGCGTACTTATCGATGTTGCGCAGATACTCCTTGAAGGCTTTCCAGCGCGCGGCCGCCTCGGCGCCAGCATCTGTCTTGCGCGGCATGAAACGCGCAGCAATCAACAGGGACACGGCGATAGCAAAGAGGCCGATGCTGGGGCAGATCGCCGCCGCCGACAAGTCGATGAAGAGGAAGATGAACAGCGCCGCCAACAAACCCGCTACGACCATCGCCGCGCCGCCCAGACAGCCGAATTGTGTGCGCACCGATTCCGGGTTGCCGTGGAAGTAGCCGCGCGCAATCAGCTCATTGTACATGGCGGTCTTGATGCCCGGAATATCTTTGTAGAAATTATTCTTCAGCTTGGAGAGTTTTTTCTCGTGCCCGGCGCCGAAGATGTCCGCCAGCAGTTTCCGCTCGAAGTCCGCCATTGGCACGTCGTCGCGCTCACGGCGATAGATAAAATCTGTGCCCATGCGGAAGAAGCCTTCTTCCTTGACTTCGGTGATGCTGAGCGCCTTGCGCCGCGCCAGATCAACCACAGTGGCGACGATGTCCTGCATGTCGGCGCTCTCGTCGAGCAATGTGCCGGCCAGCCCCGGCGGCAAGTCGTCGGGCGGTTCGGGCAGATAATCAGCCACGCGCTGCACGGGCTTGTCGCGGCCATATTTGTACCACAGCAGATAGACCAGCGCCGGCCCGCCTAGCAGCAGCGCCAGCGACAGGGCGCCCAGCAAGATGGTGGCTACCGGCCCCCATCGTTCGCGGAATGCCTGCGCCGCCTCAGCTTCGGCCGCGGCGGCGTCGGCATCGGCCTGCCAACTCGGCGCCGCACCTGCCACAACGCCATGCGTAAACTGGGCGCGCACTTCCAGCTCCTCGCCAGCATAGAGGGTCTGTTCGGTCTTGAAGACGATGGCGCGATTGTTGTCGAGGCGCTCCGCCGTCACCATGTAGCGGGCGTCGCTGCCGTTGATGTAGGCGGCCCACTCGTCGATGGTCGCCGGGCTGGGCACAGTCACGCGCACGCGTGCACTCAACACCGGGAATTGTCGGTCGCCGTAGACAGCTTTCCACCACACCTGGTCGCCGCCTGCGTAGTAGCGCAGCCCATCGTGGACGCGATAGCGGAGGATATAGGTCTGCGGCGTGGTGGTCTCTGGGAAGTACCAGCGGATCGTGTAACTGGCGCCATCGTCGGCCACGACGAAGGTGAAGGGCAGCCCACCGCTCTGCGCCTGTGTATAAACGTTGCCAGCGGCGTCGGTCACCGACCAGTTGGACAGATAGGATAAATTGCGTTTGGGAATATTGCGATAGCCAAAGGTGAAGGCGCCATCCATGAAACGGATGGCCTGGTGTTCGGCGACGTCGAAAGTGCCATCTAAATTGACCTGGATATCGACGTCAAAGCGTTCCCAGACGATGCTCTTTTCGGCCGCCTGCACGTCCGCCGCCGGCGTCAGGTTGAGGATGCCGAGCAGGATCGCGGCCAGCAACAGCCAAATCCAACGAGTAGGGGTGCGCATTCTGTCTCCCTTGCATTGACATGTTGCGGGCGCTGCCGCCGCAACCGATTCACGCGGGCGCTGTCAGAAATCGAGCCGGCGTCGTGATGCTGCGCTGTGTGGTTGGCTCGATGCACGGGTCGCCGCCATGCAGCGGCGCGTGCATTGCTATGATGGCGTGTGCACCAATGCTTTCCATGACATTTTACCAGCCAACTGCCTATCACTTAACTGACAATGCTGACTGCAACTCGCGAGCGATCTACGGGTGATGAGTAGCGTTGGAGCGTGATGCCTGTCACCTTGATTGTAGTCGCGAACCGCGCGGCAGGCAAAGGTCAAGCGCGTCAAGCGCTGGACCAATCTGCTCCGCTACGGCTCACGCTCCAACGCCCCATCGAGCTGTTCCGCTTCGTTGCTTGCCAGGGGTGGCAGTTCGTGTAACCCCGTCAGCCCGAAGTGCTGCATGAAGAGGTCGGTCACACCATAGCGCACCGGACGTCCCGGCGCGTCGAGCCGATCTACCTCTTCGATCAGCCCACGTTGCAACAGCGACCGCAAGATGCCCGAACAATCCACACCGCGCACTGCCTCCACCTGGGCGCGCGTCACCGGTTGGCGATAGGCGACGACGGCCAGCGTCTCTAGCGCTGGCGCGCTCAACCTGGTGGTCATGTCCAGGTTGAGGAAGGACTCGATCACAGCGGCGGCGGCGGGTGCAGTCACCATCTGGAAGCGGCCATTGCGTTCGGCCACGCGCAGCCCGCGCCCCTGGGTGTGATATTCCTCCGCCAGCCCGCGCAGATGACTCTCGACGACTTCGACCGGCGTGTTCAGCACGCGCGCCAGTTGCGCTGCCTCAACCGGGCTGTCGGCGACGAAGAGCAGACTCTCCAGCACTCCCGTCATCGAGAGCGCCGTCTCGCCAGTGCGCACCAGCAGCGCGCCGCTCTCGCTTTCCGCCGTCAGCACGACCGCAGCATCCCCGGTCGCCAGATTCAGCGCTGGCTGGATGTGAGACCCCCCGTCGTCATCGGCGGCGTGCATGTCACGGCGCTGGGCGGCGGTGGCTGGCGCCAGGCCCATGCCGGCGTCAGCCTGGTGCAGGGTGGTGGCTGAACCATTGTCGTCAGGTTGGTCGGTGATGACCGCGTCGTTTGCGTTTGCTTCGGGCATGGGTGATGCAACAGTGCTCCCGGAATAGGTGTCGATCAGCAGGCGCAGGTTGTGCAGCGTGAGGCGGACAAAGCGCCCAAGCGTCATCGCTGACGGCGGGTTGGCGAGGGTCATGGTGTGGTCAGGCGTTCCATTCTGGCTCGAAAGGGGCGCAGCGGAGCTGCACGTCCAGTTTCCCCAGCCGCAGCCCCATGTCCTGCTCGATGATGTCGCGCGTGGCGCCCACAACTTCATCGGTCTTGAGCGGGATGTCGATGTCGGGCGCCGTTTCGATCTCCAGCTTGATGTCGACCGAGCCGCCGCGCGCACGCACGGCAGGCACCACCGTGATGATATCCGCCAGTTGGTCGAGGTGCCATTGCAGCCGCCGCTCCACGCTGACCGTATCCAGTTCTGCTGAACCACCTTCCACTGTGCGAATGCGCACCCCGCGGCGCCGCAGGGTCAGCACCTCGAAGAAGAGCAGGGCGCCCAGGATCAAAATGGCGCCGATGCCCACGGCGGCCTGCCCAACGATGAAGTACGCCGGGTTTTCCGCTTGCACAATAGTCAGCCAGGTGGCAAGTTCTGCCAGTGTCGCCTGCCACCAGGCGATGCTTTGCAGCGGTGCGATGGCCGCGACCAGCAGCCCTGCCAGCAGTGCGAACCAAAGAACGATGGCGACAAAGCGGTTGAAACCATTCATGGTTGTTTCCCTTTTGCTGTGGCGCGTCCAGTTGTCGCCATTATAGCGCACGCGGGGCGATGCGGCGAACGCGCCAGGCGGCGCCCAACAGCACCAGGAGCAGGATCGCACCGCTGCCGGCCAGCCAGAGCCCGGCGCGCCAGCCAGACGGCGCAAAGGTGAAGATCACGCGCTGTTCGCCAGGTGGCACGACCACGCCGCGGAATAGCCCATTGACAACTTTGATCGGCGCTGGCGCACCAGTTACGCTTGCGCGCCAGCCTGGGTAGAAGCTGTCGCTCAGCACCAGCAGTGCAGGCGCAGCGCTGTGCGTCACAATCTCGACGCGTTCCGGCGCATAGGCGACGATCTCTGCGCGGTCGCCGGGGCCAGCCGGCTGCGCACCATCCAGCGCGCCCTCAACGACGGTGACGCGACCCGCCTGAGTGCGCAGCAAATCCAGCGCCGCTTCCTGGTCTGTCACTGCCGCCAGCGCACCGGCGAGGTAAGCGCGCGGCGTCACATCCAGGTTGCGATAGACCTTGACGTCGCCGCTGTGTTCCAGCCGAAAGCGCCCGCGATCGCTGGGCAGCAGTGCGCTGAACATCTTGCTGAGCGCATCGTAGAGCGTCGCCGCCTGCACGGTCAGCGTCACGCCGCCCGGCGCCGCAGTGAGACGAAGCTCCGCCACCTCCATCGGCGCAGAGAGCGGCAGCCGCGCCCGGTACTCCTGGCGCCCGCCCTCGACATCGCGATAGGCGACGACTGCCCCGGCCCTGGCAGCCATGGCGCTGTCCAGCGCGCCATCGGCGAACTGTGCGCCTGGCGCGCCGCCTGCTGTCAGTGTGAAACGCTCTGTTTCCCCTCTGCGCCCAATGACCTCGAGCTGAGCAACCGGATGCGCTGTGTCGGTCATTGTGGCCAACGCCGCCGCGTCGCCCTCGACATAGCCGATCAGATCGACATGCGTCGCCGCAAAGGGCAGCGGCGCTTCGACTACAAGCGGCGCAGACGCGCGCCCCAGCTTTGCGCCGATCTGACGATCGTAAAAGACATCCTCGAACCACAGGTCGCGCACCTTGTCGGTGACGACGTACGCCACATTGAGCATGGCGAGCATACGGCTATCCGGCATTTCGCTGATCTGCTCCCGCAGGCGACCATCGGGCACCAGGCGGTCGGGCGGGATCAGCAGTTCAGCGAAGCGAATGTAACGTTGCAACGGCAACACGCCGCCATCGAAGCCATCCACCGCCGGAATGCGCCAGAAGAGCGGGAGGTTCGGCGCCAACAATTCCTGCACCTTGAGCGCGATCACCAGGTCGTGGAAGGCGGCGGCGTCCAGTTGCGGCGGCTCGCTTTCGAGGAAAACGCGCTGGTAGTCAGCCATATCGCCGGGGTCGTAGGTGATCGTGCTCATACCCAGGAACCGTCCCGCCGCCGCAGGAGCGACTGCTGCGCGGCCAGGGTCGGTGAGCAGGTGCGCTGGCGCCGTGCGCACCTCATAGACGGCTTGCGGCGCGGTCGGGTGTGTGTGGGGCAGCGCGCGTGCGGCGACCAGGAGTTCGATGGCGGCCAGCCCAGCCAGCAGCGCAGTCGAGAGCGGGCGCGCCAGCCCAGGACGCCACGTCCGCAGCGTTGTCAGCCCGACGCCCGCCAACACCGCTGCCCCCAGCGTGTAGAGCATCATCCAGCGCGCCGGGGCGCGGAAGAGGTCGAAGCCAGGCACAAGCTGGTAGAGCAAGAAGTAAATCGGGTTCCAACGCCCCAGCGCCAGGAACAGCCCCAGCCCCGCCAGGAGCAGCCCGAATCCCCGCGCCGGTCCGCGCCCGCGCCAGGCTCCGATCCCGGCTAATGCCAGCCCGACGACGCCGACGTAGGCGACGTACTCGGTGTAGCCCGGCGTGTCGAAGACGGCGCTGAGGCTCGCCAGCCCGTAGCTCGGCAGCAACGTCCAGCCCAGGGACAGCGGTTTGAGGCTAAAGCTGCTCGCCTCACCGTACTCCAGCCCGCCACTGCGCAGCCCCAACCCGCTCAATTCCAGCGTCGGCAGCAATTGCGGCGCAGCCAGCAGCACGCCAATCGCCACGCCGCCGAAATACACGAGAAGGCCAGGCGATAAGGAGATCAGGAGAGGCTTGAGCGATGAAGTGTGGAGCGTGAAGTGCGATGCGCGAGGGGGCGTCTCCTCTGCGCCCTTCCTGCCTTGCGCCCTCGCTTCTCTCCCCCAGGGCCAGATGAGCCAGACCCCCAGCCCGAAGAGATTGATGAAGACGCTCTGGGTGTGACCAGCCAGCAACATCAGCGCCGTCAACGCGGCAAAGCATGCGCCAGCCAGCAGCAAGGTGCGCCAGGCGGGCCAGCCTTGACCAGGCTTCACCCGCACGGCGGCGAGACAAAGCGCCGCCCACGGCAGCCAGGCCGCAGCGTTCAACTGGTTGATGTGCCCCAGCAAACCGCCGACAAAGCCGCTCCCTGCCAGGACAATGCCGGTCAGCAGCGCCGCAGCGCCAGGATAGCGCCAGCGCCGCAGCAGCGTGTAGCCGCCCAGACCCAACAGCCAGGTGTGAAGCGCAGCGCTCCAGTAGATTTGCTGAGTCACCGGCAGGCCGAGCCCCCCTGCGGCAAAGAACGGCCAATGCAGCGGATAGAGCGCCGCCACCTGAGGGTTCGCCAGCAGCGGCGCGCCGAGAAAGAGATAGGGGTTCCAGAATGGCAAGCGCCCCGCCCGCAGCGTTGCGCCGACATATTCCCAGTAGGGGTAGAAGTAGAGCTGAATGTCGCCGCCCGTCAGCACGCGATTGGTGAACAGCAACTGTGCGTACAGGGTCAACACGAAGCCGGCGAGCAGCACGGCGGCGAGCACGTCCCTCCACCAACTGCGACGCCCGCGCCCGCTGACGCTGTCGTCGCCGCTCACGGTTGCTTCTCCACAGGGCAGGCGGGCAGCGGTTGTTGTGGCAGCGCCAGCATGGGGAAGCCCGTGAAGGCGCCGGCGCCGTCCGCTGTCGTCGTCGCCTGCCCTGCGCTTCTCGCCACACAGACGCGCCAGGACGCGGGCGGCGACGCTGTCTCAATCAATTCGTACACGGTGAAGTTGCCAACGCGCAAACGCACCTGCGCCGTCAGCCGACGTAGCGCCAATTGGGCGAGCAGGTTGCGCTCCGGCGACCAGTCGGCGACAACGAGATAGCGCGGACGATGCGGCGTCTTGGCGGCGTTGTCTGCCAGGTAGACGGCGCTCGGATACCACCGCAGCTCAGTCTGGCCAGCCTGCATGGCGTCGAACAGGTAAAACTGGAAATGCCAGCCCAGGTTGCGTTGATAGACAGCCGGCCCGGCGTCGGCGCGGGCATTCAGCCAGGCGGCGACGGCGTCCAGCCCGGTGTACGCGCCGTGATCGCCCCCGATCGGCAATCGCCCTTGCGCCGCCTGATACGCAGGCCCTGCCAGCGCCAGCATCAGCAGCGCCGCCAGCAGGTGCGCTTTCCAAACCGCACGCGCCATGTTGATGCCGCCGTGTGATTGGGGCGTCGTACGACCAGCGGCGACAGTTTCAACGCTGAAGGTCACAAGCAGCACCGCCACTGGCGCCAGCGGCAGCAGGTAACGATCCCACACCTGCACTGTGGTGACGATGTGCAGCGCCAGGAATGCCGCCCCCCACAGCGCCAGTCCCAGCGCCGGCATCGAAGCTGGCGTCTGGTGGCGAACCCGGCGCCAGCGGACGGCGGCAACCGTCAGCAACGCCGCCAACAGCCACCACGCCCAACCGCCCAGCAAATAGACGCTGGTTTCCAGCCAGGCCCAGGCGCGGGGAAGCCACTGCCCCGGCGTCGCCAGGGCAAAACCGGCGGCGTTGCGCGCACCCAGATCCCACGGCGAAGGCGCCACGGCCCAGCGCAGGCTGTCCCACCACACGACCGGGAGCGCAACCAGGCAGAGGCCGAGCGTCAGGGCGCCGACGCTGCGGAGTGCGCCAGCGCGCGTGCGTTGGGCGGCGATGCCAAAACCAAGCGCCAGCGGGATGAAGAGCACACCCTGTTGCTTGGTCATCAGCGCCACGCCGAGCCAGACGCCTGCCCAGAAGTAGCGGCGCTGCACAGCGGTCAGCAGCGCCAGCATCCCCGCCAACACCAGCAGCGGGTCGGTGAAGGCGGTTGGGGCAAAGCTAATGGCGTACGGATTGAGGGCGAGTAGAAACGCCGCGCTGCCACCGGCGCGCGCGCCCCACCATGTCCGCGCCAGCGCCGCTGCAACCGCAATTGTGAGCGTGCTGATCGCGATGTTTACAAAGCGGGCGGCGGCGGGCGTTGCACCTAGCAAGTCGAACGCGCCCCCCAGCAGCCAGAGGTAAAGGGGCGGCTTATCGGGCCAGACGCTCAGGAAGAGCGGATCGATGTGGCGCCCGTAGCGCGCCCAGTAGCTGTAGATGGCTTCATCTTGATGAAAGGGGAACCGATCGAGCAGGGGCAGGCGCAGGGCGAACCCCGCCAGAAGCGCACCGAGCAACAGAAGCCGTTCGCTCACGACGAGCTGCTGCGCCAACGCGCCCCCGCGCGTCAGCAGATGCGCAAAATGCGCGCGGCGCCGCTGCATCCCTGCGTCGAGTTGGCGCCTGTAGGATCGTCCGGGCGGTGCTGGAGTTGCAGCAGGCGGCATGGTCTAGTCGACGAACCGGTACTTCACCAGCGTGCGCAATGCGGTGATGCCATCGCGCCAGGTGATCTTCTTTCCCTCGTGAAAGGCGCGACCGTTGTAGCTGATCGGCACCTCAAAGATGGTGTAGCCGCGCTTGAGGATTTTGGCGGTCAACTCCGGCTCGATCTCGAAACGGCGACTGCGCAGCGGCATGCCGGCGATGACATCGCGGCGAAAGCATTTGTAGCACGTTTCCATATCCGAGAGCGACGTGCCGTAGAAGAGATTGGTCACAATCGTGAGCATCTGGTTGCCAAAGGTGTGGCTCAGGCTCATCGCCGCGCGCGGTCCGCCCAGGAAGCGGCTGCCATACACCACCGGCGCGCGTCCATCCAGGATCGGCTCGAGCAGCTTGACGTAGTCGCGCGGATCGTACTCCAGGTCGGCGTCCTGAATGACGATGATGTCGCCGGTGGCGTGCTCGAAACCGGTGCGCAGCGCGGCGCCCTTGCCGCCGTTGGCCTGGTGAAAGATGATCTTCGTGTCCGGCTGAGGAGATTGCCTCCACGCGGCGAGGATGTCGCGGGTGCCGTCGGTGGAGCCATCGTCAACGATGACGATCTCACGCTCCACCGTCACTGGCCCGCCAAGATTTGGATTTTCGCCCGATGCGTTGACCGTCAAATCCACGGTGCGCACCAGCCGCACAATTTGTTCCAGTGTGGCCCGCTCATTGTAAACGGGCATGACAATTGATAACTTCAACCTGACACCTGCTGACGAAGGGCAGGGGGCGAAAAGCGCACCGGCGCCGATGGCGCTGTTGCTGCCTCGCCGCAGCCCCGAACGTGCTTACTGTTCGCTCACCTGATGCGCCAGGATGATCGCCTCGGCAACGGCGCGCATCGGCTTGCGGTTGTTCATGCTCATCTTCTGAATCTTGCGGAAGGCCTCGGTTTCGGTCAAACCTTGCGTGTCCATCAAGATGCCTTTGGCGCGATCAACGGCCTTGCGCGTCTCCAGCGCATCTTGCAGGCTGGTGACCTCGCGCTCCATCGTGCGGAACTCACTGAAGCGCGCCAGTGCAACTTCGATGGCGGGCGTCAAGTCGCTTTCGCGGAAGGGCTTGACCAGGTAGCCGGCGACCCCAGCCTGCCGCGCCCGCTGGACGAGCTCTTGCTGGCTGTAGGCGCTGAGCAGCAACACAGGAGCGATGCGCTCTTCTGTGAGCACTTTGGCAGCTTCGATCCCGTCCATGTCTGGCATTTTGATATCCATGATGATGATGTCTGGGCGCAATTCACGCGCCAGGTTGACGGCGCTGCGTCCGTCGCCCACCTCACCCACCACCAGGTAGCCCAGGTTGGTCAGCATCTCCCGCAAATCCATGCGGATCAAGGATTCATCGTCGGCGATAATCACTCGTGTGCGTTCCACGCTCACAGCTCCTTTTGCTGGCGACTGGGTCGATCAGTGCTGACGCCGCGCAATTCCACGCTGACGCCAACACTGCAAGGATACTTCAGTTAGGCTTACGCAGATTCCAGTGTGTCACCTTCCTGGAAGCTCTCAGCTTCCAGGAAGGTTGCTGAAATGCGTAAGTCCTATTCAGCTAAAATTGCAGGGGTGCGGCGTGTGTTGTGCACCGGCGCCTGCAAAGAATCGACCTTCACTTTTACCGCATATCCTGCCATCTGTGCAAACTTTTCGTAGTGCATAGGTCTATTTCATGTCTGGGGCGACGTCATCGGTTGTCGCCAACGTGAACTGCACCGGCAACACAGCGCGACGCTGCTAACTGGCGGCGCGCCCGCTGCGCTTGGGCAGCGTCACCGTTGCGCGCGCACCGGTGACAGTGGGGCCATCCTCACCCGCAGCAAGAATTGACTCCATCTGCAGGGCGCCCTTGAGATCATCGGTCACCAGCGTGTGGACGATCTGCAGCCCCAGGCTGTGCGACGTGTGGGCTGGGTCAAAATCGGGCGGCAATCCGCTCCCGTCATCTTCGATCTGGAGGGTGACAGCATCCCCTTGATCTTCCAGTGTGATGCGAATCAGTCCGTGCGGCCGATCTTTGAGACCGTGCTCGACGGCGTTGAGCAGCAGCTCGTTGACGACCATTGCCAGCGGCGTGGCCTGGCTGGCGGGCAGCCGCACCGCCGAACCTTGCACCTGGATCGTGATCTCCTGCTCTGGATTGGCTGACACCTGCTTGACCTGGCTGGCGATGCGCTGGCAAACATCCTTGACGTTGATTGGCCGGTGTTCGTCCTGGCTCAGAAATTCGTGGATGACCGACATGCTCAGGACGCGATTGACCGCATCGATCAGGTGCTGGCGGGCTTCGTCACTCTGCACGCGGCGCGCCTGAATGCGCAAAATGGCGGCGATGTTCTGCAGATTATTCTTGACGCGGTGGTGCACTTCCTGGATGATGGCGGACTTGACGTTGAGCTCGCGCTCTTTTTGCACCGCTTCAGTGGCGTTGTGGAGCAGCACCAGCACGGCATCGACGCCGCCATCCTCAGCCGGATGCGCCGCAAAGGGCGACCACGGCAGCGCCAGCCAGTAGTTGCGCCACGTGATTGTCGGCATGCGTAGAGGGATGGCCGAACGCACCCAGATGCGGCCATCGTCACTTTCGACGCGGGCGGCGTGACAGGCATGGGTGGCAAAGACGCGCTCGACAATTTCGCGATCGCAGGGCTCCAGCGCCGTCAGCCGTTGCTGGCGCACCTCCGGCGTGATGCCAATGCTGCGGAACAGGTTGGCGGCAATGCCGCTCATGTACACAACCGTGCGCGTGGGATCGACCAGGTAGACGCCGTCGTAGAGCGAGAAGCTGGGGAGGACGGCGCCGCTTTCCAGCTCGCCGCGCGCACACATCTCCTGCATCCACACCACCGCCTGACGAAAGTGGCGGTTGCGTCGGCGCTGTCGTTCATGGGCGATCATGTTGGTCTCGACCAACATGGCGCCGATCACCTTGCCTTCCTGATTATGGATTGGGAAGACATCCTGGATCACGGGGGCGCCGTTGCTGAGCACTTCACGCTGGCGCCGCCCACCGCTGCCGCTGTTGAGCGCCTGCATCAACAACGGTTGCTCCTCCGCATGGAGGATGCGTCCGCTGGCGTCTTTGCGGTAGAGAGAAGAGATCGAGTTGGGGATGGTGTGAAAAGCGACGATCGCTTTGTCCCTGGCAAGTGGCGTGCACAACAAAATATCCGCGCGGCTCACGTCCGCCGTGATGGGCAGCCCGGCCTCGACTTTGCGGAGTAACTCCAGATCCGTCGGCGAGATTCCTGGTAAGTTGGCGATTTGACTATCCATCGTCAGTTGCAAACAGACATTGTTCGCGGTGCATGAGCACACTCACTGGTGCACATGGGCTGAAGCAGACCAATGGCGGTCGTATTGCGTGTCACGTGTTGCGTCTTATCGCACCGCACGCAATACGCAACACGCACCACGTAGCTTATTTGCGCCCCCGTGCACTGGCGTATCGCACAGTGCAAAAAAGCCCCCGCAGATCTCTGTGGGAGCTTTCCTTGCCGCTGGTCGGGGCGAGAGGATTTGAACCTCCGACCTCTTGAACCCCATTCAAGTGCGCTACCAAGCTGCGCTACACCCCGAAGCGACGATCAGTATAGCACGGGGCGGAACGTGGAACAAATGCGGAGATTGAAAGATTGGGGAATGGAGGGTGGAGAGTGGGGGTGGTGGCGCGCCACCCCTCGCAACTCGCAACTCGCCCCTCTTCACCCCGGCAACGTGGCGCCGATGAAATCGGGTGCGCCGTTGAGGAAGCTATTGGCGTCCAGTGGACGCTTGCCAGCCGGTTGCACCGTGCGCAGGTGCAGCAGGCCGTCGCCAGTGCCCACCGCCACCCCCGCCGCTGTGCGGACCACATGACCGGGCGCGGCGTCGCCGGGAATGACCGCCGCCTCGATGATCTTGAACGGCTCGCCTTTCCACAGTGTATAGGCAGAGGGCCAGGGGGTGTAGGCGCGCGTCATACGTTCGATGTGGGCGGCGGGTTGCGTCCAGTCAATGCGACCATCTTCTTTCTTGAGCAAGTGGCACGTCGATGGCGCGCCGGGCAAGGCGGATTGCGCCACCGGTGCAATGGCGCCGCGTCGCCAGTCGACCAGGGTCGCCACCAGCAACGCCGCACCTTGATCGGCTAACCGTGCACTCAGCGTCGCCGTTGTATCGGTGGCGTGGATCGGTTGCACCGCCTGGCGCAGTACAGGACCAGTGTCCATGCCTTCATCCATCAACATGATCGTAACGCCGGTCTCCGTCAGCCCGTTGAGGATGGCGGCGGTGATCGGCGAGGCGCCACGATAGGCGGGCAGCAGGCTGGCGTGCACGTTGATGCAGCCAAAGGTGGGGATCTCCAGCACGCGCCTGGGCAAGATCAGCCCGTAAGCCGCCACCACGATGAGGTCAGGCGCCAGTTGGTGGATCGCCTCGATCGCGGCCGGGTCTTTGCGCAGTGAGGCCGGTTGCAACACCGGCGCACCGGCGGCGAGCGCCACTTGCTTGACCGGGCTGCTCACTGGCTGCTTGCTGCGTCCCGCTGGACGATCTGGCTGGGTGGCGACGGCGACGACCTGCCACTGGTGCGCAGGTGCAGCAGCCAACAACGCGCGCAAGCTGGGCGCCGCAAACTCAGGCGTCCCCATGAAGATGATGCGTGTGATACCATTGTTTGTCATAGCTGGATTGTACCATACTCCCGGCAGGCTTCCCTCGCCGGGAGCCGCCGTAACGATTCCGCCCGTTGAACTCGAAGTAGCATGCGGATGACGCGGCTTCAGCAAATATCCGCGAATGAGATCAGCGCAAAGCCGCCCAATCCCCTCACTCGCCCCTTCGCCCCTCCTTATCTCATTGCGGCAGGAAGGCGCGGCGCACGTAACCGGGAAAGTCGGTGTTGGGCTGGCGATCGAGTTCAGCGGCGAGCGTAGACTGCTCCCACTCAAGGCGCTGTCGCATCTGCTGCAGGCGGCTGACTTCCTGCTCCACCCTCGCTGCAAAGCCATTCGCCTGTTGCTCCACCTGGGCGCGCTCATGCCGCAGCGTTGCAATCTGCTCGCGATGACCTTTGCGCAGCGCGGCGACCTGGGCGCGGTGGCGCTCCTCGATCTGCGTCTCCCGCTGCGCCTGGGCGGTGGAGCGCCGGGCAGCCTGCTCGCGCATAGCCGTCACCTGTTTGGTGAGCTTGCGCTCCAGCCGCTCACGCGCTTTGGTCAGTCGGGCGTGAAGCCGTTCGTGCTCACGCTGAAGCTGGCGTTCATCGTGGCGGTCGAGGCGGGTGGGTGCACCCTGCCAGGCGAGTTCTTCCACGCGCTGCCGCCAGGTGAGGAGCACATCGGCGCGCGCGGCGCCCACGCCGGGCACGGTCGCCAGTCGCTGCGCCGTCACGTCGGTGACGCGCACGATGCCGTGCTGCCTGAGCTGTTCCTTGATGCCCGGTCCGATGCCCGGAATCAAGGCTTTCTCGATCTTCTGTCGGTGCAGGAAATCTTGCACAAATTCCTGGCGGCGCCGCTCCAGCAAGCGACGCTGGGCAGTGACCTCTGCTTGCTGGAGCGCGCCCAATTGCCGGTCGATGTCGCCGATGCGTTCGTGGTAGCGCGCCTCGATGCGCTGAATCGTCAGTGCGGTCTCTTGTTGCAGACGATGACGCTGCTGCTGGAGCTCGTCGAGTGCACGCTGGCGACGGTGATTGAGGACGGCAAGCGCGCGCTGCTCCGCCTGTTGCTCTTTGTCGATTAGCCGATCGATGCGCGCGTATTGCTGCGCCTGAATCAACCGGATATAGGTAAGCTCGCGTTCCGCCGTCGCCAACGTGCGCGTCATGGAACGGAGCTGGCGAGCAACTGCGCCCAGTTGCTTGCGCAGCGTGCGTCGGGCGGCTACGGCTGGGGTGCGCCAGTAATGCAGCGCCAGATATCCTGCATTGCCGGCCAGCAGCGTCGCTGTGAGCAGCGCCGGCGCCGCCAGCCCGATTGCGCCCATGCCAGATAAGCTCCAGGCCGCTGCCGCAAAGAGCGCCGACGCCGCCGCGGCCAGGCGCGGCTGCCACTGGGCGTCTGGCGTTGCCCCTGGCGCAACTGGCGGCGGCGTGGCGATGAAGTCCGCAATCCAGGTGGGGGCCGGATGTGGCGCGCCGGACCTGGGCGGCAGCGCAGTTGCAACGCTGACGCCTGGCGCATGGTCGCGCACCCAGGCGGCGGCCGGGCGCGCCCGCATGGCGTTGAGATCGAACTGACCGTCGATGGGCGGAATCTGCGTCGGCGGTAATGCCAGCAGCCCCCGCAGCAACTCCGTCAGACGGCTGAGGCGCGCGTCGCCGCTCTGCTCCAGCGCAGCCAGCGTCGCCGATTGCGCCGGGTTCATGAAATCCTCGCGACGAAAGATCAGACACTCGTCGCCACCGTGTAGTTGCCGCCAGAGCGCCGGCTGTGCGGAGAGCGCCACCAACGAACTGTAGATGATCCAGATGGAAAAGCGATCGAGTTCTGCGTTGAAGAGCGCCTCACTGCGCTGCGGATGCTGGTAGTTGCGATGGCCGACTTCATGGCTCTGCCGTCCCGCCAGCGCCGGCACGTACATCCCATCATAGTCGATCAGCTTCAACCGCCCGCGCACGACAATCACATTGCCATGCTGCAAGTCGCCGTGCGCAATGCCGGCGCGCGCCAGCATCTGCGCCATCTGCACCCACTGCTGCGCCAGGTCGAGCAGCACATCGGGCGCTGTGAGGTTGCGTTCGACATAAGCCAGAAAGGACTCACCCTCGACCCACTCCATCTTGAGCACCGGGTAGAGCCGCCCGCCGACGCGGATGCCGTCGGCCAGAAAGGCGAAGTTGACCATGTAGGGGGCGTTGGCCTGGGCGAGATGAGCGCTGATGGCAGCGTATCGCTCCTGGTGATCGCCAAAGTCGCGCAGAAAGCAGCGCACTGCCCACACGCGCTGCGCAGCGCAGACCATCTGGTAGACGGTGGCAAAGCCGCCTGTGATCGGGCGCGGCAACCCGAGCGGCGTCAGCACTGGCTTGCCAGCACGCAGTTCGGGGTCTACGAAAGCTGTGGCAGGATTTTGAATTGCCTCGTTATACTCCTGAGGTGTCGGCCACGCCATAGTCCCTATTGTTCCGTCCAGCCGATGCGCAGCAGGGTGACGTCGTCATTGCGCAATTGCCCCTGACTCCGCAAGCCGGCGATCCAGCGCCGGAAGCCGCGTCTGCGTCCTGCCAGCGCCGTCTCGATGGCGCGCCATGGCGTTGCACCCTGTTCGGCTTGCTGCAGAAACCAATGCCCCAACGCGTCGGTGGTCAGGTAGAGGGCGTCGCCTGGCTGCAAATCGCCCTCCGCCTGCTGTACGTGATCGACCAGCGTTGTGAGCTGGTTGGGCGCACTGGGGATCAACAGCGGGCGGCTGGTGAAGAAGGCGGCCGTCGTCGCTGGAAAGCCTGTCAGCAGGCGGTCATTGCGCACGTGAAAGAGCGCGCAGTCGCCAACGGCGCTGGCCCGCCACGATCGCCCACTGGCGCCAGCGTTGTGCGCGATCGTCACGCCTAAGAGTGCGGCGAAAGCGCCGCTGCGCACCTTTGCTTCGGCGTACCAGGGGAGCGGCCTGGCAGTGACCTGCGCCTGCCAGCGCGCCTGCACCTGCTCCAGCGTCGCCAGCCAATCCGTCGCCTCTGCTGTTGCGCTGGCGGCGTAGGCGGCCACCAACTGGCGCGCCCACAACCCGGCAAAGGCGCTCTCGGTGGCGCCGTCAGCGATGGCGCAGCGCACCATTGGCTGCGTTGTCGTCACAGCGTGATCGGGCCAGAACGCATCCTCATATTCGTCATCGCGGTTGCCCGCTTTGGGCAACCACTGCACACGGATCGAAAGCGCCAAGTCAACTCTCCGCTCGCCTCGCGTCCCTCACCGCAGATTACTCGGCCGCGTGCCAATGTCAAGGAACTTGATCACGGAGACCATGTCGGCGTTGAAGACGAAGCCGCGACAACCCTCCTCGACGACAAAGCCCTCCTGTTGCGCAATGGTGCGCATGGCTGGAGTCAGTGGGCTGGATAGCTCGAACATGCGCCGGGCGTGCTCATCGGGCAGGGCGTCGGGCCTGGCAGGGAACTCGATGGGTTTGGCGCCCTTCGCCGAAAGATGCACGTTGAAGAGCAGCACGTTGCCGTCGCTGGTGGCGAGGCTACGCAGTGCGTCCGCTGCCGTCGAGGGGTCGCCGTCGGTGGCTTCACCGTCACTGATGTTGATGACGATCGGCGGGAAGCTGTCGGGGTGTTGTGAAATCCAGCGCGCCAAAATATCGTGCGCCAGGGTCAACGCCTGCGCCATCGGCGTCGCGCCATGGCAGACCGGATCGAACCAGATCGGGAAGCGGATCGTCTGTTCGACCAGGCCGCCGGCGCCGTCCTCCACCTTCTTCTTGCGCTCCTCGATGCGCGCCGGCAGGTTGCCGATGTCGCTGATAGGCGCCAGGTCGCGACCAGCCAACTGCCCGCTCAATGCCGGGCCGACTTTTTCACCGTAGCCGATTACGCCGACGTAGAAATAGTCGCGGATGCCTTCCTCTTTGGCGCACTTGATCACCAGGTTCTGCAGCAGGCGGTTGATGGCGTCCGCCAGGAGATCGGCCTTGCGCCGACTGGTCTCGCCGCCAGCGAAGGGGTCTTCCATGGAGCCGCTTTGGTCGATGAGAAAGAGAAAGCACGAAGGATTCGTGCGGCTGATCTCGGCTTGATAAGGCATCATAGTTCCTTTCACTGTGTCTGTCATGAACCGAACGCTCGGCATCAATACGCACCGCCGCGCGTGATTGTTTCACAGGTGTCGCTGCAACAAAAATGGGGCGTAGGGTGTTCGCACGTCTAGCGTAGGAACCATGCGCTGGATGGCGACGTTTGATCGGTGCGCTTGCAGGTCTGGCAGGCGTGCGTAGAGTTGACAAAGGGTGTGCGGCAGGCTAGACTTGCAATGCTGTGGCGCCGTAAGGTTGCCGGGTGTGCACATGTTTGTGCACCAGTCTCCGAGCCGCCAAAAGTGGAGGCAATGATGTCCAGTCGCTCGGACGTAAAGGCAATGGAATACGCAGCGGATATGCTGACATACAATTCACGGAAACCTACGAACGTAGATGCGCCGACGAAAGCGGAGCGCGGCAAAGGCGGGCGTGCTGGCGCGCAGAGCGTGAGCGCCACAACTGGCCCGATCCTGCGTGAGCGCCGTGAAGCGATGGGCGTGACGCTGGCCGAGGCGGAAGTCGCCACGCGCATCCGCCAGAAATATCTGGCTGCGCTGGAATCTGACGAATGGGATTTGCTGCCCGGCGAGGTGGTAGGGCGCGGCTTTCTGCGCAACTATTCCACATACCTGGGGCTTGAGCCGACTGAAATGATCGAGCGGCGGCGCGCCATCGCCGATGAATCGTTGGCGGCGGTATTGGCTGACACCAGCGCCGGGTCGCCCTTGCCCCCTGAACGCGCCGTCGATTATCGCCCGAAAGATGTGGCGCTGCACGAAGAAACAATTGAACTCGAAGCCCCGCGTCGCATCAATTTATTGCCGTTTGTGGTGGTGTTGGCGATTGCCGCGCTGGCGGGCCTGATCTGGTGGTCGGTTACCCGGTTCGGTGACGAAATCGAAGCTGGCATCGCCGCCGCCCAGGCGCAGATCGCGCTGTGGCAGCAACCCGCGCCAACGCCTGCCGTCGCTGCGCGCGAGGAGACAGCAACCCTGCCGCAGAATCTGGTCGCCCCAACCGCTGCTGTGAATGACGCCAACGCTGCGTCCCTCGCGGCGGCAGCGACGCCGATTGCCGCCGACAGCACATCCGCCAGTGCCGCCGCTCCTACACTGGCGGTCGAGCCGCCGCCCCAGAGCGCCGCAACAGCGCAGGGGACGGCTGAGCAGAGCGCTGCGGCAGCGCAAGGGACAGCAGACCAAGGGGCAGCAGAGCAGGCTGCCGCGCCAGCAATCAGCCTGACGGGTTTGTTGCCAACCCCCACTCCTCAAGTTGCGGTGGAGGCGGTTGCGCCTGCAGCAGACACAGCGGCGCCCGCAACGGTGATCACGGCTGCCAATTTGCGGCAGGCGCCCTCGACCGAGGCGCCGATTGTGGGTGCAGCCACAGAGGGCGAGGTGTTGACAATTGTCGGCCAGACCGCAGATGGAGCGTGGTTCCAGCTCGAAAGCGGCGCGTGGATTTTCGCACAGTTGGTGAACAACCCGCCTGCCAACATCCCTGTCGTCGAAGCGCCGCCGGTCGCGACACCGTGACGCATGGCTCGTCAAGCATTGATCCGGGCCGGGTGCACCGGGGAGCGTGCGAGCCAGTCCACATGGGCTTCAACAGATCAATGGCGCTCGTGTGGTGTGCTGCGTGTTCCGTCTCGCTACGCAGCATGTGACACGCAATCAGCTCGTGCAGTAGAAAAAACAGAACGGGGCGAGAAGGCAACACCTTCTCGCCCCGTTTCTCTTTAGGACTTACGCATTTAGCTCAGCAACCTTCCTGGAAGCTCTCAGCTTCCAGGAAGGTGACACACTAAACTCTTTACCCTCTTTTTCTCTACCAGGCTTTTCTACCGGGCGATCTGTTCAGGCAATCTGCGCCATGCGATGAAAATCGGGAATCTCATCAATAGGCACTGCGTCGATTTCGCCATCCTCTGCCTTGACCAGCCGATAGACTTTTTGCGCCTTGTCGGTCATCAACACGCCGTGAAGATGATCGATTTCGTGCTGAAAGATGCGCGCCAGCCAGTCGTAGGCTTTGATGCGAATCTCTTTGCCGTAGCGATCCTGCGCCTTGATGACGACCTGGGTCGCACGCTCCACGTCAGCCGCCAACCCTGGAATGCTCAGGCAGCCCTCCTGTCCCACCTCGGCGCCGCGCTTCTTGATGATCTCCGGGTTGATCAACTCGTAGACGCGCCTGGTGTTGTCGGGGTCATCCTCGTCTTCCGGGTATTCGACCACTGTGATGCGTTGACTGATGCCCACCTGCGGCGCCGCCAGCCCAACGCCAGGCGCGGCGCGCATCGTTTCCAACATATCGTCCAACAACTTATGCAGAGCGGGGCCAAAGTCACGCACGCGCTGCGTGTTCTTGATTAACACCTCGTAGTCAGGCCCGTCCACAGTCACGATTTTCAATAGTGCCATACGATTTCCTCAAAATTTGACGTGGGGGCTTCCCGGCGCACGCCTGATCGTTTCATGTGCATGGTAGAGGGTTTGAGGCGCTTTGTCAAACACTTTGGTTTTGTTTGAGGAAATCGGCGTTACTTTTTCTACCCATTATCCGTCATCGTTGGCGAATGTGCTGCGCAATGTCGACGGTAGTGTGGCGCCAAAATCCGTAGTGAGCGCACAGCATCTTTGGTCTGTCGTGTCAATTAGCCCGTTCAGGAGGATTTCCATGCGTTCTCTGTCAAGAACTTTTCTTCTCCTGCCCGCGTTGATCCTTGCCCTGGTGTTGATTCCAACCGTGGTCATGTCAGCCGCTGGCAGTACTCTCGAAGCCCCGCGCGCCGCGACTTTCTTGTCGGCAGGCGCCTTCGACCAGAACTCGATTGCTGCGCTGCAATCTCCGCCTGGCACCGTGCCGCCGCCCAGCCCGCTGCCTACCCCTGTGCCCAGCCCGATCCCGCGTCCGCCGCGCCCGCTGCCCCCAGGTCCAGCGCCAGCGCCGACGCCGGTTGTGACCTCGAACAAGGCGATGATCTATCCGTACGAGATCGAGAAGGTGATCGGCGATCGCCTCAGCCCCACGATTTACGCTTTCACCAGCAACGACTCGCTCTATCGGTCGGATGACAATGGTCGCATCTGGTTCCTGATTCGGTCGCAGTTGGAAGTGGATGACTTTCTGATGAGCGCCGCCGACCCGAATGTGCTCTACAGTGGCAAGGGTGCGGATTGCAGCGATCCGGCCGCCTCGAATGAGCCATTCTACCAGTCGCTGGACGGCGGCTACACCTGGGACGAGATGCCAACCGCCATCAACCTGCGCCCGCTCCTGATCGATCCGGCGGACCCGTATCGTCTCTTTGCCGCCGACTGCACGATGCTCTACCTGAGTGAGGATGGCGGCATGAGTTGGGTTGAGAAGCCCGACAACTCGGCAGCGCAGTTGTGGACAACCTACCGCGTGGTTGATATGGCTTCAGCTTCCCTCGTCGGCGACCCGACGCCAACCCAACCGCACTGGCAGCAGATTTACGCCATCGGCGTGGATGCCAGCGGCATGGGTGTCATCGCCTTTTCCGGTGACGAAGGCGAGACCTGGGCGAACATCACCGATCCGAACCGGGCGCCTGAAGCCTTGCGCGTGGTGGTGGCGCAACTGAGACAGGCGGGCGCTGTGTGGATGGTCGCTGGCAATGGCGTCTGGGCGACAGCGGATTTTGGGATCAACTGGGGGCTGACCAATCGGGGGCTGAGTTCGCTCGCCAGCGCGGGCAATCTCAATGACCTGACCTATGCGTTCAACGGCAAACTCTATCTTGCGACAACACGGGGTCTCTACGAAAAGCCGCTGACTGGCAAGATGTGGGCAAAGACCAACAAGACGGCGTTTGGCAACGAGAACCTTGTCAGTATGCTGCTCACCGACTCCAACCCCGACACGCTGTGGATCAACACCGAAGATGCGGGCGTCTTCATCTATCGGATTGAAGAGGACGATTAGCACGTAATCCGCGGTGTGCGAGCGAGTCGCGCGTCACGAGTCACAGGTCATCGGCAGAGACAGTGACGCGTGACGCGTGACTCGCCCACGCAGCCCGCGCCATCTATTTGTTGGGCCGCATCCGCAGGAGCCGCAGGCCATTTGCCACGACGATCAGCGTGCTGCCTTCATGCCCCACCACGCCGAGCGGCAGCGGCAGCAAGAAGCCCTCGAAGAGAACCGGCAGGAGAATCGTCGCAAGCACCAGGAAGACGATCACACTTACCGAGAAAGTGACATTCTGGCGGATGATGCTGTTGGCGCGACGACTCAACTGGAGGACAAAGGGCAACATCGCCAGGTTGCTCGACATCAGCACCACGTCGGCGGTTTCCAGCGCCACGTCGGTGCCGCCAGCGCCCATTGCAATGCCGACATTCGCCGTCGCTAATGCCGGCGCATCGTTTACGCCGTCGCCGACCATCGCCACATTGCCGTGTTGGCGCAGTTCCTTGACCAGTTCGAGCTTTTGTTCGGGCAGCAGATCGGCGTGCACTTCATGGATGCCCGCTTCATTGGCGATGAAGGTTGCCGCCGCCCGATTGTCGCCCGTCATCATCACGATGCGCTCGATTCCGCTGGCTTTGAGCTGGCTCACCGCCGCCGCCGCTTCCGGGCGCAACACATCGGCCACAGCGATATAGCCCATCACTTCCCAGTCGCGGTCGGCGCCCAGCGTGTCTTCCACTGTACTGCGCCGCACCACCAGCATCACCGTCTTGCCCTGCCGCTGCAATGCGGCGCCGATCATGCGAATCGCAGGCGATAGATCCATCTTCTGATTCATGAATAGACGGTCGTTGCCAATGTAGATCGTCTCCACATGTTCGGGGCGGGCGAAGCGCGCCATGATGCCTTCGCCTGGTATCGCCTTGAAATCGATCGGCTTCTCCAGCTCCAGCCCCATCGCCTGCGCCTTTTCGATCACAGCTTTGGCGATGTGATGCTCGCTCAGCGTCTCGGCGCTGGCCGCCATGCGCAGCAGGTTCTCGACGGAGTGGTTGGTCAGCGGATGAACATTGGTGACGACTGGCTTGCCCGGTGTGAGCGTGCCGGTCTTGTCGAAGGCCAGAATGTTGGTCTTGCCCAGCAACTCCAGATAGGCGCCACCCTTGAAGAGCACGCCCTGGCGCGCTGCGGCGGCAATGGCGCTGAGCGCGCTCGCGGGCGTGCTGATCACCAGCGCACACGGGCTGGCGACCACCAGGAGGGTCATCGCCCGGTACAGCGTCACGTCGAACGACTCCTGCAGGAAGATCAGCGGCAGGACGATTGCCAGCAACGTTGCGCCGATGACGGTGTAGGTGTATGGCTGGCTAAAGCGGTCAATGAATTGCTGAGTCGGTGTGGCGTCTTCTTGCGCTTCTGCCACCAGGTTGATGATGCGGCTAAGCGTGCTCTCCGAGGCCAGCCTGGTGACTTCGACCTCCAGCGCACCGCCACCGTTGATCGTGCCGGCAAAGACCTGGTCGTGCAGGCGCTTGCTGACAGGAACGCTCTCGCCGGTGATGGCGCTCTGGTCGATGCTGCTGGCGCCCCTGATCACGACTCCGTCGACAGGCAGGCGGTCGCCAGGTTTGACGATCACCACGTCGCCGATTACCAGTTGACCGACAGGCAGGGTCTCCTCGCGGTCGCCGCGCCGCACCAGTGCAGTTTCGGGGCGCAACTTGCCCAGCGACTCGATCGCTTTGCGTGTGCGTCCCATCGCGTAGGTCTCCAATGCGCCGCTCAGCGTGAACAGGAAGAGCAGCAGGGCGCCTTCTGTCCATTCTCCGATCAGAGCCGCGCCCAACGCTGCGGCCAGCATCAGGAAATCGATATCGAACTTGCCCTGGCGCGCCTGCGCCCAGGCGCCGAGCACGCCCGAATAGCCGCCCGCGCCAAAGGCGATCAACGCCGCCAGGGTGACGCCCCAATCTGGCAGCGTTTTCGTCACTTCGCCGCCAAGCCACCCGGTGAGCAGCGCCACCAACGTGATCAGCGCCAGCACAAGTTCATAGTTTTCCTTCCAGAAGGCGCGCGTCCGCCACTCGGGATGCGTTCCCGGCGCTGCGATGGCGTAACCGCTGGCGCTCTGAACAGTTGAAGTTGTCATCTTCTGTCTCTTTCTTTCTCTTTACCGTTTACTGATCTTTACCGTTTACTGATCTTTGCCGCTTACTGAGGTGACTGACGCGTCGCTGACTTCGCCAGCTCGCGAATTTCTTGCACGCGCTGCGACCGACACTCATCGCAGAAACCGACCAGGTCGATCCTGGCGGCGGCGGTCTGGAAGCCAGTCTCCGCCAACACGCGTTGCGTCAGCGCATCGATGCCGGGGTCGCCGTGATAATCGACGATCCGATGACAGCGCAGGCAGATCAGGTTGACGTGCGGCTCGGGGTTGGTCTCGTAATGCGTGTGGTCAGAGCCAAAGCTCAGCTCGACGATGGCGCCGAGTTCCTGTAGAGTGTTGAGCGTGTTGTAGACCGTCGCCCGGCTGATGTCGGGGTGCGTGGTCGCCAGCGCCTCGAAGACCTGGTACGCTGAAGGATGCCGCTCGGTGTTCGCCAGGTATTCGCAAATTGCGCGTCGTTGCGACGTGAGCCGCAACCCCGCCTGCTGCAAGGTGCTGAGAAAATGATCGAGTTTGGCGGTGTGGTTTGTCGCACGATTCGTCATCAAGATTGAACCTCTTGCAGAAAAAGCGCCTCGCACGCCTGGGTCAGGCATGAAAAGCTGAAAAAAGTCTGTCAAAACCAAACGTTGTTTAGAATGAATCCAAACTGTTGATAGCTTAGCATGGCGCTGCATTGTTGTCAAGTAACTTAGACTCATTCGAAATGATGCGTTGCAGCGCTCTCTTTGTTGGCGCAGAAGCGCAACGCGCAGTGCATTGCCGCCGGCAAGGGCGAAATGTCCCCCATGTTCCAGGTGCTTTGACACCTCTGTCGAAAACTGTTAAGATCGCCACGCTTTTTTCCCAAATTGGCAAGGGCGCGGCAAGGGCGCCGCGCTGACAGCAATGCGTGACGCCGGATGAAGCGCCAGGGTGTCGCTGTTGCGGGGCGCGTGGAACGGGCGCCCACAAACCAGGCAGTGCGGCGCTGGCAGAACAGCAACCGGGAAAAATGGCTGGCGAGAAAAACGGCAGGCAGGAAATCAGTTAGCGGCAGCAGATCACGAAATTGCAGGTGCAGGTATGCGCTACATCGTGTCGGGGGGTATCTTGTTGGCGACTTTGGGCTGGCTGGTGCTGAGCTATCTGCCAGGTGTCACCGCAGCGTTGCCTGTGGTAGCGTTCGACAGCCAGATGGCTCAGTCCGTGTTGCCCTGGCTGGCGGGGATCACGTTGCTGGCGTTTATCGTGATCCAGATCGACCTGGTGCGCGCTACGGTGCGCTGGTTCGGGCCCGGCGTCGAGCCGGTCACGGCGCAGGCTGTGCGCGAATTCAACCTGCCGCGTGGCGCCGAAATCTTCTGGACTGTGTTGCCACTGGTCGGGACGATCACGCTGGCTGTCTGGTTGATCGGTGGCTAGATCACTTGACAGGCAAAGTCGCAGGTTGCACAATCTATGTGCATACCTGGTGTATCTGTTGCACAATCGGAAAAAAAGTCTAGCTTCTGCGTCAGTGCGCAATCTCAGAGCGCAATCAAGGAGTAACAAGAGAGAAGGTCTATGCTGAAATTGCCGCAATCATATTCCGATCGCAAGCACTTCCTGATCGTTGGCGCCCTGGTGGCGATTGTCACGGTTGCCCTGGGTTTCTTCCTGCTGGCGATCCTGCCGATCAAGGCGCAGGCGTCGGTGCAGGCAGAGCCGATCAAGTGGCTGTTCCAACTTCACCTGTGGTTGATCGCCTTCCTGTTTGCGTTGGTGGTCGTCTTCATGCTGTACGCCCTGTTCGTTTTCCGGCGGCGCAAGAACGATGACTCGGAAGGTGAGCACTTCGAGGGCAACACGGCGTTGGAAGTCATCTGGACGGTTGTGCCGCTGGTGCTGGTGGTGATCTTCTCGTTCATCGGGCTGCGCACCTTGCAAGACGCCACGAGCGGCGGCGACGAAGTGCAGGTCAAGGCGGAGGGGTTCCAATGGTCGTGGGCGTTTAGCTATCCAAACGGCGTGACCAGCGCGGAGATGGTGCTGCCTGTCAACAAGCCAGCCTTGATCACCTTGCAGGCGCGCGATGTCATCCACTCGTTCTGGGTGGCCGAGTGGGGGCCGAAGCAAGACCTGGTGCCCGGCATGACGACGTCGCTCCACATCACCCCGACGAAAGTTGGCGAGTTCCAGCTCAAATGCGCCGAACTGTGTGGGCTCTCGCACTGGAGCATGGCGGCTACCGTGCGCGTGGTGCCGGAGGAAGAATATACCGCCTGGATGGATGCGAAACTGGCGGAGCAAAATTTGCAGACCGCCAGCCGCTGAAGTGTTTGCCGGTCATTCACAGGTTGAGCGATCTGGTTTGGCCGGCAGCGGTGCACGTCGAGATGATTTCTGAAGATTGAGCGGGTGCGTGAAGGGGAGAATCAAGTTATGCGAATCGGGTCTCTTGGTTTGGTGCGCGGGTTGATTGGATATTTTGCGGGTCTGGTCATTGGCATGGCCGCCGTCGTTATTCTGCGGCTTGTCATGGGCATGTCGGCGTGGGATCAGGAAGCCGTCTGGGTCGGTGGACTGATCAGCGCCATCATCGGGTTCCTGTTGGGCGTCGGCGCCATGTCGGATTGGCTCAAGTGGACGCGTGGCATCGAGACGCCCCTGCATCATGGGCCGCCCGCCGACAAGCCGGCATGGACGCGCTACTTTGGCGTCGATTACAACCACAAGGTGATCGGCATCCAGTACGGTGTGACGGGTCTGTTGTTGCTGGTCGTGGGTGGCAGCTTTGCGTTGGTCTTCCGCACCGAGCTGGCCAGCACGGGCATCACTTTCCTGCAGCCTGCCACCTACAACACCTTTTTGAGCATGCATGCCTGGGTGGCGCTGGCTTCGATCTTGCTTGGCATTGGCGGCATTGCAAACTATCTGGTGCCCTTGATGATTGGCGCTGAAGATATGGCTTTTCCACGCCTGAATGCTTTTGCTTATTGGGTCAATGTCCCGGCGGCGGTGACGTTGATGCTAAGCATGTTGTTCGGATGGGATTCAGGGTGGACCGCCTATCCGCCGCTAAGTTTGATCGGCCCCGTTGGGTACCAGATGGTGTTTTTGGCGATCTTTACAATCGGTCTCTCCTCGATTCTAGGGTCAATCAATCTGATTGTCACTATGTTCATGATGCGTCCGAAGGGCATGACGCTCTTCCGCATGCCGATCTTGAACTGGGCCATTCTGGCGACAAGCATCATTCAGCTCACCGCGACACAACTCATCGGTCTGGCCTTTTTGATGCTCTCCTTCGAACGTTCGTTGGGGATGCCCTTCTTCAATCCGATTTATGATGCGGCTGGCGTCAATATCGGTGGTCAGCCGATTCTCTTCCAGCACTTCTTCTGGTTCTACTCTCATCCGGCGGTCTATGTCTTCGTGCTGCCTGGTTTGGGTGTCATCGGCGAGCTGTTGCCTGTCTTTGCTCGCAAGCCGCTCTTTGGCTATCGTTGGGTGGCGCTTTCCAGCCTGGCGATTGCGCTGGTCGGTTTCCTGGTCTGGGGGCATCACATGTTCACCTCCGGCTATCAGCCCTACCTGCGCGTGGTCTTCATGATCTCGACCTTGCTGGTGGCGGTGCCGACGGGCGTCAAATTCTTCAGCTGGCTGGGCACACTCTGGGGTGGACGCCTGACTTTCCCGACGCCGATGCTCTTTACGTTGGGCGCCATCTCCGTCTTTCTGATCGGTGGTCTGAGCGGCCCGATCCTGGCGACGGCGGCGACCGATCTCTTCCTGCACGACACCTACTTCGTGGTTGGTCACTTCCACGCCACGATCTTTGGCGGCTTCGTCTTCCCGTTCTTTGCAGCGATCTATTACTGGTATCCCAAGATCACCGGGCGCATGTACAACGAGACGCTGGGCAAGCTGCACTTCTGGCTGATGACGCCCGGCTTCTGGTTGATGAGCCTGGCGCAGATGACGGCCGGCACGATGGGGATGCGTCGCCGCATCGCCGATTACGACCCGGCGCTGGGTGTGGAGAATGTGCAACTCCTGGTGACGATTGCTGGCTTCGTGATCGCCTTCTCGATTTTGATCATGATTTACAACCTGTTCACCAGCGCTGAGATCGGCGTGCTGGCGGGCAACAACCCGTGGCGCTCGCGCTCGCCGGAATGGCAGATTCCCTCGCCAGTGCCGGAGCACAGCTACGCCAGGCCGATCACGGTCGTGGGTGAGCCGTATGACTACGGTCTGGCCGGTTCGAGCTACGTCGCCATGGCTGGCGCCGGCGACGATTAGCAAACGCTTGCTGCTGGCGTGGTCGGCGCCAGGATTGCTCTGACCACGCCCTTCTGTCGAGTAACAAGATTTGGTGTGAAGGGGTAGGAAACTGTGCTCAAACAAAGTGGATACGGCATCGTCATTGTGATCGGGCTGGTGCTGGCCGTCTTGACCGTTCTAGAGATGTTGATGGCGCTCAATCATGTCGGCGCAGGCCTCTTGATGTTGGTGGCGTCTCTCAAGGCGATTCTGGTGATTTACTTCTTTATGCATGTCAGCCGCCTGTGGACGGCGGAAGGGGAGCACTAAACCATGGCTGCGGTTACAACCACGGCGCAGGCGGCTGCGCTCCATCATGATGCGCATAGCGGGCATGACAATTACGCCGCCCAGTTGCGCATGAATCGGCTGGGACTCTGGCTCTTCTTCATCTCCGAGGCGTTTCTCTTTGGTGGGCTGCTATCCGCGCGCTTCTTCTTGTGGGGCGCCGACACCCGCCCGGAGCTTGACCAGATGATCGGCTTGATCGTCACCTCCGTGCTGTTGGTCAGCAGCGTGTCGATGCGGTTGGCGGAGACAGCGATGGAGCGCGGCAACCGTCGCGCCTTCTCCATCTTTATTCTGCTCACGGCGTTTTTCGGGCTGATCTTCCTGGGTGGCGTGATGGTCTTTGAGTGGGGTCTGTTCCCCAGCATCTATCAGGGACACCTGACGCCCTGGGGCAACAAGTACGGCGCCGTGGTCTTTGCCATGACAGGGATGCACGCTCTCCACGTCATTTCCGGCATCGTTTTCATCCTGATTGTCTGGAACCTGGCGCGCAAGGGCAGTTTCTCGCCGGAGCGACACTGGGGCGTTGAGTCCTGCGCCATCTACTGGCACTATGTCGACGTGGTCTGGATTTTCTTCTATCCGGCGCTCTACCTGATCGGCAATGCCGTGCACATCGCTGCACACTGAGCGCGTGTCGCAACGATCATCGTAAAGTGATGCGTAATGCGTACAGCGCGCTGTACGCATTACGCATCACTTTTTTGTGCGTGAAGATTTGCTGAGGAAGTACACACAATGCACCCGATGGTGACGGCGCTCTTTGCGCCGTGGGAATTACGCTGGGAAGTGCTGATCCCGCTGCTGGTGTTCGGCACGATCTACGCGACTGGCTGGACGCGGCTGCGCCGTCAGAGCCGTCGACAGCAGGTTGCCAGCAAATGGCGGTTGGCGATGTACTACATCGGCGTCGGCTCGCTGGCAGTGGCGTTGATGTCGCCTATTGACTGGCTGGGCAGCCAACTCCTCACCATGCACATGATCCAGCACAAGATTCTTGTCATGGTGGCGGCGCCGCTGATCTGGCTGGGCAACCCCTATCCAGTGGGCGTCTGGGGATTGCCGCGTCCGGTGCGCAACGCCGTCACGCTTGCGATTGCTGGCGACACCTGGCTCCGGCGTGGGTTGGCGGCCATCAGCCAGCCGGCGGTCGCCTGGCTCATTTTCACCTTTATCTACCTGGGCTGGCACGACTCCAGCCTGTATGACCTGGCGCTGCGCAGCGAGTGGGTGCACAATCTGGAGCATCTCACCTTCTTCCTGGGCGCTATGCTATTCTGGTGGCCGGTCGTCAATGGCGCGCCACGCCTGCACAAGAGCCTGCCTTACTGGGTGCGCATTCTCTACGTGTTGGCCTTTGTTCCGCCCAACGCCATTGCGGGCTTTGCGATTGCCAACTCCACCGAGGTCATCTACACCTATTACAACTCCGTACCGCGCCTCTACGGCATGACGGCGCTGGAAGATCAGATGATCGGCGGCGCCATCATGTGGGTGTGGAGCAGTGAAATGATGATTGACGTGGCGGTCATCATGTTGGGCGTCATCTCGCATCAAGAGAAGAAGCGCAAACAAAAGCAGCAGTTGGCGGCGGGCGCGCTGGCGCTTCCTCACCCACAGCCGCAGATCAAGGCGGCCGGATAAGCCATGACTATCTTTGCACTTGAGCAGTGGCGGCGCATGCAGCGGTTGATGTTGTTGTGCAGCCTGGCGCTGAGCCTGCTGTGGTTGCAACCTGCGCTGGCGCATGGCGGCGGCGCACCTCAGATCACCGACGCGCCTGCCGGCCCCTACCATCTTTTTGCCTGGAGCAGCCCCGACCCCTGGCGGACAGGAGGCGCAGTCCACCTGACTGTCGCCGTCACGATGGTGGACGCCGCCGGCCAGACCACGCCGGTCAGCGACGCCACCGTCACCGTCGTGTTGACGGCGGAGAGTCAGTTGGCGTCACCGGTGCAGTTGACAGCGGCGCCCAATCCCACTGCCGCCGGTTTCTACGAGGCTGACGGCGAATTGCCGGCGACTGGTGCGTGGCGCGTTGAGGTGTTGGTCAGCGGCGCAGCAGGTGTGGGCCGCGGCAGTTTTACGACCACCGTGCAGCCGGGCAGTTCGTTCCAGTGGCTGATCTGGGCGGGCGTGGGCATTGGCGTGCTGGCGCTGTTGGGATTCCTGGCAGTGCGTCTGCGCCCGCTGCACGCCAAAGCCCCGCACGCGCAACGGGCATGATCTGCCCGATAGGAGTGAGTTATGTACGTCCTCAAGATTTTTAGCAAGAAGTGGATTCTATTCACGATTTTTGTCGTTGGGATGATGGTTTTGTTCGTGAGGCTGGGATTCTGGCAGTTGGATCGTCACGCCCAAAAGCGCGAGTACAACACGCTGCTGGCTGAGCGCTGGCGCCAGGAGCCGTTCGATCTGAATCAGCAAGCCCTGCCCGATGACCTGAGTGCTCTGGAGTACCGGCGAGTGACGGCAAGTGGCTACTTCGATTACGCCAACCAGTTGGTGCTGAAGAGTCAGGTCTATCGCGACGCGCCTGGCGTCGTGTTGGTGACGCCCTTCGTCTTCGCCGATGGTCGTGCGATCCTGGTGGCGCGGGGTTGGGCGCCCGGCGAGTACAGCGCGCCACAACGCTGGCCCGAATTGGAGGAGCCCGCCGGCGCCCCAATGATCGGGTTGATCCGCCCATCGCAGGCGCCGCCCAATGGAGATGCGTCCACGCCGCCTGCAACGCCCCAGACCGAGTGGTATCGCATCGACATTCCGGCTATTCAGGCGCAGATGCCCTATCGCCTGGCGCCAGCGTGGATTCAACAACTACCGGAAGAGGGACGACCGCTCGATCGGTTGCCAGTGCGCGAGGAGCCGCTGACGCTGGATGAAGGCAACCATTTGAGCTATGCAGTGCAGTGGTTTGCGTTTGCTGTCATCGCTGGCTTTGGCTATATAATGTTTGTACGTTTTCGTGAGCGACAGGCTGCGTTAGCTTTGCACAACCCTGCTCCGGCGGGTGGAGCGCCGTCGATTGCCGCTGCTGGCGCATCAACCGATGTGGCTGCTGTTGCTCCGGCTGCTCCGGCTGCCGCCGATCGTGCACCGACGCCGGCTGCGCCACGCTAGGCGCCAGCCGCAGAGAACGACGCGTTTTATGCGCACCAGCGGCGTGACTGGCAGAGCCATCCACGGCTATCGGTAAAAGAGAGTCAAATGCTCAAAAGCACATCCATCGAAGAGAAGACCGCAATCGAACCAGAATTGACGCGCGAGCAGGCGCTGATCCGGCTGGCGATCAGCGACTACGTGATGCTGACCAAGCCGCGCATCATTTTTCTGTTGTTGATTGTAACCTTTGTGCCCATGTTTCTGGCCGGGCCGACTGCACCCAGCGGCTGGCTGATCCTGTGGACGATGGTTGGCGGCTTTCTAGCGGCAGGGGGCGCAAACGCGCTCAATCAGTACGTAGATCGGGACATCGATCACGTCATGGTGCGGACGCGACGGCGTCCGTTGCCTGGTGGCCGTATGACGCCCACGCAGGTTCTGGTCTTCGGGGTGTTGATGGGGGGCGCCAGCTTTGCCCTTTTGTGGTGGCAGGTCAATTTGCTGTCGGCGTTGATTGCGCTCTTTGGCCTGCTGTTCTACGTCTTTGTGTATACCTTGCTGTTGAAACGATCGAGCACGCAGAACATTGTCATCGGCGGGTTGGCAGGCGCTGTGCCGCCGCTGGTGGGGTGGGCGGCAGTCGCCAATGAGATTTCGCTGCTCCCGTTGATCATGGTGGCGCTGGTTTTCTACTGGACGCCGCCGCATTTCTGGGCGCTGGCGTTGATGCGTCAAAAAGAGTATCGCGCGGCGGGTGTGCCGATGTTGCCCGTCATCGCGGGCGAACGTGAGACGCACCGCCAGATAGTGCTCTACTCAGTGCTGTTGCTGCTGATCTGCGTGCTGCCCGTCTTCTTGCAACTGCTGGGGCCGGTCTACCTGGTGCTGGCGCTGATCCTGAATGGCATCTTCCTGAGTCAGGCCGTCGCCATTTGGCGGCGCCCCACCAACGCCAATGTGTGGCGGCTCTACAAATTTAGCCTGCTCTATCTTGCCCTGATCTTCCTGGCAATGGGCATCGACCACCTCTTTTTCACTGTCCCTGCCGACGCCATAAATTTTGCCCTGCGGCTGCCAATCTGACCCAGCGCGCGCGGCTGTTTGGCTGTGCGCCGATCCGACGCAGAGAGGCGCAACGGGAACGCACTGCCCAAGTGCGCTTTGCGATCCCGTTGCGCTGTTTCTGCGTCACGGCGCCGTTGCGTCAGCGGCCGTGAATTTCCAAACTACCTTTGGGCGCAGCGACAGGCGAATCGCCCCAAAGTCGCCCAATCACCCAATCCCTCGATCCCTTTTACTTCTCCACCCACACCGGCGCCGGGTGAATATCAGGTTCGGGACGTGATCCTGGGTCTGGGCGGCCGCTGCCTGCCAGGCGGCTGATCGCGCGCACGGTCATGTCGTGGTCGCAGAGGATTTGGCAGGAAAGGCGCACGCCCGTCAAACCGCGTTCGGCCAGTTTTTGCTTTTCCGCCTCCGTCATCATGGCTGGTTCACCGGCGACGAACTCGACCCGGCAGGTGGTGCAGCGACAGTTGCCGCCGCACGCGTGCAGTTGATCGACGCCAGCCTCATCGACCAACGCCAGCACCAGCCTCTTTCCCGCCGGCACGTCGAATGTCCCCACCGATTCTACAGTCAGCTTTGGCATGATTCCCCTCTTTCGTTGCATTTTCGTTGATGGTTGAGAATTGTTGTGATTCCATCCAGATTTTTCCGCGATTGCTTCAAAAGCGTTGTATGATTGGTCACATTTGAGATCGGTCAGTTTGTCGCTCCGCTGGGCGCAGCGATGCCGCAGTTTCACCGAAGACTGACAGCAGATTGCAAAGCCTCTTGCTGCGCCCGGACTTGACGGTGCGTACAGGCGACAGGCATAATGAGACGATTTTTGATCGGTGCGAGGCGGCGTGTGGAGACGCCGTCTCCTGTTCAGGAGTGCGCAATGGACTTTTTGACCAATCTCTTCGACATCTTCCTGCACGTTGACGAATATCTCGGCGACATCGTGCGCACCATCGGCGTATGGACGTACGTGCTGCTCTTCCTGGTGATCTTTGCCGAAACTGGCCTGGTGGTGACGCCCTTCCTGCCTGGCGACTCGCTGCTCTTTGCCGCCGGCGCCATCTCGTCGCTGGCGCCGGACACGCTGAACATCGTAGTGCTGATCCTCGTGTTGTCTGCCGCGGCCATCCTGGGCGACACTGTCAACTACTGGATCGGCCACTGGGTGGGGCCGAAGGCGTTCAGCGGCAAGGTGCGCTTTCTCAAGAAAGAGCATCTGGATCGCACGAATGCTTTCTATGCAAAGCACGGTGGCAAGACGATCATTCTGGCGCGCTTCGTGCCCATCGTGCGCACCTTTGCTCCCTTTGTTGCGGGCATTGGCGCCATGAACTACTCCAAATTCATCATCTACAACGTGGTGGGCGGTCTTGCGTGGGTGACAATTTTCACTTTGCTCGGCTATTTCTTTGGCAACATACCCATCGTGCAACACAACTTCGAGTATGTGATCATCGCGATCGTGTTGATCTCGTTGCTGCCAGCGGTGTGGGAAGTCATTGCCGAGAAGATGCGCTCCCGCCATGCAGCCGCCACCGTCGTGCCGACTGAAGATATTGCTGACTGAGACACGTTGCTGCTCGTCAGGCGTCACGAGTCACGAGTGACGCCTGACGAGCCAGCTATTCAACCCACACAAAAATCAAATCGTTGACGTTGGTTTGCGTCGGTCCAGTCAGCAATAGATCGCCGGTGGCGCGCAGATACGGGTAGGCGTCGTGGCGCCGCAGCGCCACGACGGCGTACAGTCCTGCAGCGCGCCCGCGAGCCACCGTCTCGCCGTCGATCAGACCACCCGCACTGTCGGTGGGCCCGTCGCTGCCATCTGTCGCCAGCGCTGCTACCGCGACGCCAGCCATGCCCTCCAGCGCCAGCGCCGCCGCCAACGCCAGCTCCTGATTGCGTCCGCCATGACCAGGCTGCACACCCAACGTCACCGTCGTTTCGCCACCCAGGATGAGGCAGGCGGGCGGCGCCACCGGTTGCCCGCTGCGGCGCACCTCTTTGGCTAACGCCGCCACCACTTTGGCGACCTCGCACGCCTCGCCTTCCACAAAGGTCGTCAGCAGCAGGCTTCGATAGCCAAGCGCGGTTGCGTGTTGGCAGCCTGCCAGCGCCGCCACACGATTGTCGCCGACGATCACCGTGCGCGCGGTGGCAAAGATCGGGTCGTCCGGCTTGGGCGTATCGGGCAGGTCGCCGCGTATACCAGCCTGGAGTCGCGCCAGCACTGCGGCGGGCAGACGCGGCGCAAGCTCATATTTTGTGACGACTGCCCAGGCGTCGTCCCACGTGCTAAGGTCGGGCGCTGTCGGCCCGCTGGCGATCACATCCAGTGGGCTGCCGACGACATCGCTCAGCACCAGCGTGACCAGCGTGGCCGGGCTGGCGACGCGCGCCAGTTGACCGCCCTTGACCAGACTGAGATGTTTGCGCAGCGTGTTGATCTCGTTGATGGTGGCGCCGCAGGCCAGCAGCGCATCGGTTGTCGCCTGCAACTCGGCAAGGGTGAGACCTGCCGGCGCCTCCAATAGCGCCGAACCGCCGCCCGACACCAGCACCAGGACCAGGTCATCGGCGCCAGCGTCTGCCAGTTGCGTCAGGATCCGCTGCCCGGCGTCCAATCCGGCCTGGTTGGGGATCGGATGTGTGGCTTCGACGATCTCGACGCGGCTGGTGGGGGCAGCGTGTCCGGTTTTGACAACGACCAGCCCGGCCGTGATGGATTCCCCCAGCGTGTCCTCCACAGCGCGCACCATCGGCGCACCAGCTTTGCCCGCCCCCACCACCAGGATGCGGCGAAAGCGGCTCAGATCGTACATCTGCCCGTCGATCCAGAGTTCGTCGCCCCTGCGGTGCAGGCGCGCACGCACAGCTTGATACGGGTCGACGGCTGCCAGCGCCGCCTCCATGATCGACAGATAGCGTCGCCGCGCGTCGGCGTGACGTGAAAGGACAAGCGAGTCGAACAGCATGTTTGGCGGCTCCCTGGTGAAAAGCGACAGGCGACAGATTCAAGTTCTTTCGGTACAATGATGCCATCAAGCTGTCATAAATTATAGCCGCGCTTGCAGGGCGTCGCTACGTGGACAGACATCGTTTGTCTCGCTCTGACCGTGCATTGCCGGCGCCACCAGAAAAGAGGCAACCATGGACATCTCTATCGGCACGTTCAATCTCAACAACCTGTTCTCGCGCTACAACTTTACTGCCGAAGTCGAGATCGTGCGGCAGGGCGGCATTCAGGTGGACGGCGACGTGCGCTTCACCTTCGTCGAGCCGATTGGCTACGTTTTCCGCACCTACTCTGGCAAACTTGTCCAGCCCAAGCCGCCAGCCGAACGCAAGATCATCGCCGACCGCATCAAGGCAATTAACGTCGATGTGCTTGCCGTCCAGGAGGTGGAGGACATCGGCGTGCTGCGCCAGTTTGCCCTGGAAGACCTGGGCGGGATGTATCCCTATCAGGTGTTGGTGGAGGGCAACGACCAGCGTCTGATCGATGTCGGGCTGCTGTCGCGTTACCCGATAGGCGGCGTCACCTCCTGGCGGTTTGCCGTGCACCCGGAAGAGCCGCACGGGTATATTTTCAGCCGCGACCTGCTGGAAGTGGAAATCCTCGAGCCCAAGCGGCGTGAACGCATCTTCACCGTCTTCAACACGCATCTCAAGAGCAACTACATGCGGTGGGGCGAGGACCCGCTGACGGAGCTGCCGCGCATCCAGACGCGGCGGCGACGCCAGGCGGAGAGCGTCGCCGCCATTGTAGCTGCGCGCACGCGCCCCAACAGCAGCTTCATTGTGACCGGCGACATGAACGACGACGTCGGCGCCGAGACGCTAACGGCGTTTCGGGCGGCAGGGTGGATCAATGGGCTGGCGACGCCCAAAGAGACGCGTCCCGCCAAGCGCGAACAGCAGGCGGCGCACAATCCACCCCACCCGGCCTGGACGCATCGTTACAAAGTCAGCAAGCAGGCGCCGCGTTTCGAGTTGTACGACCAGGTCTGGCTGAGCCCGGCGCTGGCGCGCAAGCAGGTGGACGCCTGGATCGATCGGCGCAAGAACCACTCCGGCGACGGCAGCGATCACGACCCAGCGTGGGTGACGGTGCGTGTGTAGACTCTGGATTTCCAGAGAGGTTGCGTTGCAGCATCACATCTTCCCGGATGCTCCTGGCGCTTCCGGGAAGGTTCGTTGTCAACGTTGAGTTCAGCAATTTGAGTCCCAACAGGTTTTCATCATCAAAGGTACACATTCTATGAGCACACTCGACTTCTATCTCGCACGTAAATCCGCTGTGCTGGCGCAGCGCCGCGCCGACTTCACCGCCGCCCCGGAGAAAGCCACTGTGCGCATCCAGGCGAAGTCCTGGGTGGCTGGCAACACCGGGGCGCGCCCGGTCAAAATGGGTGAAACGCTCTTCATCACCGATTCTGCGCCGGCGCTGGCAGGTCACGCACTTGGCCCCACCGCGCCAGAGGTGCTGCTTGGCGCGCTGGCAAGTTGCCTGGTGCACACCTACCTGATTCAGGCGGTCTTGATGGACGTCCCCATCGACGGCGTTGAGGTCGAGGTGCGCGGCGCTGTGCCGATGGGCGGCGTCGTTGGCCTGCCCTACGACCGACCGCCACAGCTTGAGGAGATCACCTACACCGCCAACGTCATCTCGGCGGCTTCGGCGGAGGCGATCGAGCAGATGCACCAGGCGGTTGAGGCGACCTGTCCAGTGCTCAACACGCTGCGCAATCCGACAACCGTGACGCGCCAGCCCATGAACGCCGAGGTGTGAGTGAGATTTTTTCTCGATTTGATTGGGGGGCGTCGCATGCTTATAATCGCCAGCAACTTCCTGCATTATCGGAGCATCAACTGATCAAACAAAGGAGAACCTGGCTATGTGTGTTCCTGCTTGCACCCAAAAGATCGCCGCTGATGTCAGTCGACGCGGCTTCTTGCGTCGCGCCGCCGGTTTGGCCGCCGTGACGGCGTTGGCTGGCTGCACGCCTGTTTCCACCACGCCGCCGGTCGGCAGCGCCGCCGCCAGCCTGACTTCAGGCAGCCACAGCTTCAGTCGCATCCTCGACCTGACGCACACGCTGGCGCCCAGCTTCCCCACCTTTGGCGGCTCTCCGCAACTGGAGATGGAAACGCTGTATGCGCTTGCCAGCGACGGCTACAACATGTATCGCTGGCTGCTGGTCGAGCACACCGGCACGCACATGGATGCGCCCTTCCACTTCTCAGATGGCCCCAGCGCGGACCAGCTTTCAGCCGAGGAACTGATGGGGCCACTGGTGGTGGTGGACATCCGCAGCAAAGCGGAGGCCAACCCCGACGCTCAGCTCACACCCGACGATCTGATGGCGTGGGAGAGCGCGCATGGAACGATTCCCGATGGCGCCATCGTGGCGATGAACAGCGGTTGGGACGCCTTCGTCGGCGATAGCAAGTTCCGCAACGCCGATGATAGCGGCGTGATGCACTTCCCCGGTTTTCACATCGAGGCGATCGAGATGCTCTTGGGCGAGCGTAACGCGAAGGGCATCTTTGTGGATACCCTCAGCCTGGACTTTGGCCCATCGCCCGATTTCGCCGTGCATTATCGCTGGTTGCCAGCAGGCAAGTGGGGCATCGAGTGCGTGGCGAATCTGAGCAAGTTGCCAGCCAGTGGTGCGATCGCCATCGTTGGCGGCCCCAAGATCGCCGGCGCCACCGGTGGGCCGTCGCGCATCTTTGCGCTGGTGTAAGCGCCCCCGCAAGCAGAGGCTGAACCGTCGCCTGTCTCGACCCAATGGCGCGGAGTCGCAGCGGTGTGCTGTGCAAAGCAGAGAAGCAATTGCAGGATCATTCCCGGCGAGTTCTTTGCACCGCTCCGTCTCCGCGTCGAATTGGGGAATACTCGTTCTGCGCGTCACTGGATAACCACGCCACCGCCCCCTGCCTGGCTGCGCGGAACATCGACGCCGTGCTCATCGTCATCGGGTGGGCGCGTTGCGCAGTCATTGCGGCGCAGCGGCGTCCATCCGGTATAATTGTCAATGCACTCCAGGTGGCAAGGATTCAATCAAGAGCAAACAAAAAGGAGACGCAGATGAGTTGGCGATTGGGCATGGTGGTCACCACAGCGGTGACGTTGTTCTTCGTGCTGGCGGCGTGTCAGCCGGTGCGCGATACGCGCACCAGCAATGAGCCGGTCGAGAAGACGCTCTACATTGGGCCAGAGCTGGTCGATTGCGTGGGCGTAGGGCCGATGCAATGCATGATGGTGAAGGAAAATCCCGACGACGAGTACCAGTTCTTCTATAACGAAATCGAGGGCTTCACCTTCGAGCCGGGCTACACCTATGAAGTCCGTGTGCGTGTTGAGCCGGTGGCAAACGCTCCCGCCGACGCCCCCAGCTTGAAGTACACCTTGATCGAGGTTGTCAGTAAGGAAGCAGTGGCGCCATCTGAGGCGGCAGGCGTTGCCGCAGGGGCGGCGCTCGAAGGCCCGACCTGGCAGTTGACGGGCGTGGCCGATGCGAATGGCGTCGTGAGCGCCACCCCGGAAGGCGTGACAGCAACCGCTGCCTTTGTCGATGGCCGCGTGAGCGGCAGTGGCGGCTGCAACAATTACGGCGCCGCGTACACCCTCGATGGCGACAGCCTGACCATCAAGCCAGGCCCCATGACGATGATGGCCTGTCCAGAACCGCAGATGACCGTCGAGCAGCAGTTGATGGCCGCGTTGGGCGCCACTGCTGCCTATGAGATTGCGGGCAGCGAGCTGCACTTGCTCGACGCCGCTGGCCTGGTTGTGGCGACGTTCACCGTGCTGGAGCCAACCAGCCTGACCGGCGTCACCTGGGTGGCGACGATGGTCAACAACGGCCGCGACGCGGTGGTGAGTATTCTGGCGGATACGACCATCACGGCGGTCTTTGATGCTGAAGGCCGGGTGGGAGGTTCGGCTGGCTGCAACCGCTATTTCGCCGGTTACACAGTTGAGGGCGCGTCGATTGCGATTGAGCCGCCCGCCTCGACGCGCAAGATGTGCGCAGAGGCGGTAATGCAACAAGAGCAGGCGTACCTGGCGGCGCTCCCTACTGCAGCGACTTTTACGATTCAGGGGGACGAGCTGGAATTGCGCACGGCGGATGGTGCGCTGGTGGCCTCCTATCGCGCCAGCGCAGAGTAGTTGCGCAGCAGCGCCGGGGTCGTTCTGGCCGAATCTCGAAAGATCGGTTGAGCTCGAAAGACGGTCTGATGGAGACGGTTTTCACGGCGCAACGACGCTGAAGCGCGGCGGTGTGCAAGGCAAAAAACACACAGAGTGCGGCGCCAACTGGCGCCGCACTCTGTGTCTGAGCTACTTTGTCTTTCTTGCTACGCCCGGCAAGGGGACGAGATGAAGCGCAGCAACCGTTACTGAGCCGGTTGCATCATGGCTTCAGCCGGGACAATCTGCGCATCCGCCGGCGCCTCGATCATCTGCTCGCCGCCAATGTCGGAGTTGACGACCGTCGTCGAGATTTCAACCAGCGATTGACCCGAAGGAAGCTGGTCGGCCGGCACAGCGCCGCTCATGGCCGCCATCTGCAGCAGGCTGGTCAGATCCCACGAGAAGAGGCTGGAGGCGCTGACGATGTAGTTCGGCTCGTCGAGGCTGACAGCAGTGATGCTTTCCGAGGTGAGGCCCTGGAAGAGCATCGGCCCCATCATGCTCAACATGCCGAGCGCCTGGTCGAGATCTGCGGCGCTGGGGGCGTCTTCACCCAACGCGCCCGACGCCGCCAGACCCTTGACCAGCTCGATGAATTCCGGGCTGGTGAGGAAGGCAAGCAGGTCGAGCTTGGTGACAAAGACTGCGACCGGGGCGCCGTCGATTTCGTCATCCTCGACGCGTTCGATGCTCATGAACTTCTCGAAGCTGCTTGGGTCGCTCAGCGCAGTCTGTACGCCCATCAAGGCCGCCAGCGTGGCCGGGTCTGCAGCGCCAGCCATTGCTTCGGGATCCATTGAAGCCGCAGCCTGCTCGAACATGCCCTGCTCGGCAGCCGCTTCAAGGACGGGACCAAATTCGAAGCCAAGCCAGCCTTCCATACCCTGCATGCCTTCGATCAGCGGCGCCACATCGGTCACATCAACGTAGAGCACGCCATTCTTGAGGATCAGCGGCACACTGAGCTCGCTGGGGATTTCGACGCCAGCGTCGGTGGAGAGGGCGGCGGCCAGCTCGTCACTCATGGCGACGTCAATGACCATGTCGAAGGCCCAGCCGTTGTAAAAGTCCACAAATAATTCGGGCGATTCAGCCATCAGGTTGGCGACATCCTGCTGTCCCTGCACCTCGGCCAGTTGAGCCGCCGCAGCCATCGCAGCGTCGCTGTAAGAGAATGCTCCGTCGACAGTCACGTCCACTGTTGCTTCCGCCAGGGGCAGGCCAGGGATGCCAGCCAGAACCGCGCTGTAACTTGCTGCGGCTTTGTACGACGCGACTTCCTGCATATTCGCAGTGGCCGCTGTCAAGAGCTCGCAGTCCGCCGCATCAAGGTCGCCACAGAATGGCTCACTTTGGGCAAATGCCGGGACAAATGATGCGAGCACCATGAGCACTACCAAGAGTAGGGATGCTACCTTCGAACGCATACGTCAGGACTCCTTTCAAGCCTATTGGATTGTGTTGGTACTGCCGGGCAAATTTCGGTGCTGTGAAGCGTATCAGAAAGATAACAGCATCTTAGCATGTTTCAGAAATTCCGTAAACCTGTGATCACAGCATGTTCTGTCCGTTCTGACGCCGCTTTCACTTTGACACGATCCTGCTACGCGATCTTTAACGCACCGTTAACATAAAGTAATCGTTGGTGGGATTACTTGCCGGGTGAACGCTCTTGGGGTACACTATTTTTACAGAGGTAATGGTGCGTTTTTGGAATTCAGTCTCAATTTCGCGTTTCAGTTTCGCCATGTTCTCCGCTGTGGAGATGCAACCGCAGTGATTCGTCCATTTCAACCTGCTGACATTTTTCTGATTCAGCGCCTAAGTCGGCAGGCGCTGCCGTTGCCCTGCGCACGCACATTTCTTTACCCTGCATCGAGTCTCTCGATTGTCCTGGGCGCCTTGTTGCCCTGGGCGACCTTGCGGGCTTCCACCTACGTGCTTCGCCAGGACGGGCACGGTCTTGTGCACGAAGGTTTTCTGCAGATGGTGCGGCGCGCCGAACGGCCCGAAGCGGAACTGCTCTGGTTGGCGCCGAGCCTGGACGCCCCGAACGGCCACCCGGCCATCTGGAACAAGCTGCTATCGCACCTTGCCCACGAGGCTGGAAGCCAGGGCATCGAACGTATCTACGCCGACGTGCCCGATCAGCCGCTGCTGGTGAACACCTTTGCTGCCGTCGGGTTCCAGCCCTTCTGCCGGCAGACCATCTGGCGCTGCTTTGACCCTGGGGCAGGGTTGGCGCGCACAGAGCCAGCGGGGAGCACGGCTTACCCGCGCACCAGCGCCGATGATTGGGATCTGCTGCGCCTCTACCTGGCGACCGTGCCCGAGCCGGTGCAGAGCGCCGAAGGCGCCATCGGTGCGCCCACCAGCGTTGCGCCAATCGTGGAGAACCTACGGCCCGACCAGGGCGTTACCTATGTGGTGCGTGCGGCAGATGATCTGCTCGGCGCCTTCCAGCTCTTGCGCGGCGTGCATGGCGCCTGGCTGCACATCTGGATCGATACATTGCAGCCCGACATGCACAAGGTGCGGACGCTCTTCGAGCATGCTCTGGCGCTCGTCACAATGCAGCAGTGGGCGAGGCCGCTCTACTTTGCCGCCAGCGATTATCAGGGCGGATTGGACAGCCTGCTCGATGAGCTGGGCTTTGCGCCCTTTCGCGATCGTGTCAGAATGGTGAAACATGTTATGAAGTGGGTGCGAGAAAGCGCCCCCAATCCAATCCCTGTTGTGGAGACTGTTGGCGAGGTGGCGCCGACTTCGTACGCCCCGCCCGGCGTTGCAGCGACGATTGCCACAACGATTGCCACAACTATCGACTCAGGAAGCAGTGCGTGATCAATGAAACTGTGGCGCGATCGGCGCGCCAACTACGGGATGAATCTTTTGCACCTGAACAACCCAATATGAACACACTCCAAATTACCGACGATCTTGATTTGTTGTTGGCTGTCCTGCCCGATCGCATCCGTGCGGCGCTGGAACACTCGGAGCGCAAGGGCAACCTGATCGAGGTCATCATGGACTTGGGGCGTCTGCCCGAAGCGCGTTTCACCGACGGCGAGATGGTGTTGAGCAAGCACGAGGTGACCCTCGACGACCTGCGCGGGGTGGTGGCGCGCGTGGGCGATTTCGGCGCCGACAACCGCGCCGGCATCGAACGCACGCTGCATCGCATTTCGGCCATCCGCAACCGCAAGGGTGAAGTCATCGGCCTGACCTGTCGGGTGGGGCGCGCAGTCTATGGCGCCATCGAAATCATCAAAGACATCGTGGACAGCGAGCGTAGCATCCTGCTGTTGGGGCGCCCCGGCGTCGGGAAGACGACGTTGCTGCGCGAAGCTGCGCGCCTGCGCAGCGAGGTCAAGCGCGTGGTCATCGTGGATACGAGCAACGAGATTGCTGGCGACGGCGATATTCCCCACCCGGCAATCGGGCGGTCACGGCGGATGCAGGTGCCGAATCCCTCGCTCCAGCACGAGCTGATGATCGAGGCTGTGGAGAATCACATGCCGGAAGTGATCATCATCGACGAGATCGGGCGTGAGTTGGAGGCCGTCGCTGCCCGCACGATCGCCGAACGCGGTGTGCAGCTCATCGGCACCGCGCACGGCAACAGTCTCGATAACCTGCTGATGAACCCGACGCTCAGCGATCTGGTGGGCGGCATCGAGTCGGTCACGCTTTCGGATGAGGAGGCGCGGCGGCGCGGCACCCAGAAGAGTGTGCTCGAACGCCGGGCGCCGCCTACGTTCGACGTGCTGATCGAGATCAAAGATCGCCAGCACATGGTGATCCATCACGATGTGGCGCAGGCAGTGGATGCCATCCTGCGGGGGCGGGTGTTGACGCCAGAAGATCGCTATGTCGATGAGACCGGCGCGATTCAGATCAGCCGGCGCGAGACGCCGGAGCCAGAGCAGAACCTCTTCGCCGGGCGGCAGCGCCGCCCACGGGGGCGCGAGACACCGGTCGAAGAACTTCTGCGCGAGACGAACGGGCACAGCTATACAGAGGATGCCGTCGAGCCGGCGCCCGTCGCCAAACGGGACACGGTGCGCATCTATCCCTATGGCGTCGGCCAGAATCGGTTGCGGTCGGCGGCCAACAGCCTGAATGTGCCGATCCAGATCGTGGACAACCTCAATGCCGCTGATGCGGTGATGACGCTGAAGAATTACTACCGACAGCAGCCCGCGCCGATCCAGGACGCCGAGCGTCGCGGCATTCCGGTCTACATTCTGCGCAGCAACACCGGCACGCAGATGGAGCAGGTGTTGGTCGACATCTTCAATATTGCGGTGACGCCGATTGACGCCTTCGACGAGGCAATGCGCGAGACGCAGGAGGGCATCCAACGCGTGCTCAACGGGGCGTCGGATGTGATTCTCAGCCCGCAGTCGGCGGCGATTCGCAGCCAGCAACACCAACTGGCGCGGGCGGCGAATCTGGTCAGCCACAGCTACGGGCGAGAACCGTACCGCCGTGTGCGCATCTTCCGGCGTTGAGCTGGCGAGTCAGGAACAGAGAAACCGAGTTTCTGTCAGAAACTCGGTTTCTTGATCAAGGTGTAGAATGAGGGACATGCCTGGTTTGTTCATCACCTTCGAGGGGCCGGAAGGCAGCGGCAAGAGCACGCAAATCCGCTTGTTGAGCGAGGCGTTGATGCAGCGCGGCCTGGCTGTCGTCGCTACGCGCGAGCCGGGCGGCACGCGCATTGGCAACGCCATTCGCAGTCTGCTGCTCGACCCGGCGCACACAGAGATGAGTCCCCGCACCGAGACGCTGCTCTTTCAGGCGGCACGCGCCCAGATCGTGGACGAAGTGATCCGCCCGGCGCTGGCGGCCGGACAGGTGGTGCTCTGTGATCGGTACGCCGACAGCACGTTGGCGTACCAGGGCTACGGGCATGGTCAGACGCTGGCGCCGCTGCAGCAATTGGGCGATTACGCCACGGGCGGGCTGACGCCAGCATTGACAATCTATCTTGACATCGACGTGCGCACCGGGCTGGAACGCAAGCGCGCCGGCGCCGCCGACGAGTGGAACCGCATGGAAAATCACGCGCTGGCTTTTCACCAACGTGTGCGCGCTGGCTACCTGGCATTGGCTAACGCCGCCCCGGCGCGCTGGCTGGTGATCGACGCCGCGCAGCCGATCGCCGCCATTCACGCCCAGATTCTGGCGTGCGTGACGCAGCGGATTGAGCATCGGGTGTGATGCGTCGCGGGTCACGCGTCAGGCGTCACGCCTGGCCAGTCTCAAAAACCATCGAAATCAGAGAGGTATAACGATGAAACTAGTGATGGCGATTATTAACAGCGACGACACGCGCAATGTGCTCGACCGGCTGGCGCGACGGGGGTTCTCGGCGACAGTGACGAGCACGACGGGCGGCTTTCTGCGCGTCGGCAACACCACGATTTTCTGCGGCGTCGAAGACGACAAGGTCGAGGATGTAGTCAGCATCTTTCGCGAAAGTTGCCCCAGCCGCATCCAGTATGTGACGCCGCTGCCGCCGGTGATGGAGCCGGGCGAAGTGCACATTCCCACGCCGGTGGAGAAGCACATGGGCGGCGCCACCATCTTCGTGCTGGATGTGGCGCACTTCGAGAAAATCTGAGCGGGGCTACATCACCCCGAAATCGTCGCCGCCGCCCAAGCCGCCATCCATGCCGCCGGGCGCAGCGCTCATCTCGGGCATCGATTTCTCGATCTCTTCAGGGCTTTCGCCGCGTTCCAGGCGTTCCACCATTTCCGACATTTCCGCATCGAGCGGCTCGCCCATCTCGTCACTCATCTTGCGCATAAAACCGGCCAACGCGCGCGGGTCTTCGTGTTCCAGCCCGGCCATGAACGACGGATCGGCCATGGCGTCGAGGCGGCTCTCCTCCGATTTGAGCACGGCGACGCGGCTCACCAGCCGGCGCAGGTGGCGCCCTTCACAGCGCGGACAGCGTGCAGCCTCGTCACTGGCTTCAGAAAAGGTGCGGAAAAAGACGCTCACGCGCTTGCGGCAGTCGATGCAGTAGTATTCATAGATTGGCATGATTCCCTCTTTTCGCCCGCTTGCTTCCTCACGTATACTGAAGCGCATGAAAAAATCATGTGGATTATACGCGGAAGCTCTGACCTCGTTCAAACCGCTCGCCGGTTGGCGGATGATTCGGCAACGTCTGCTTCGGGGTGTTGGTCGTGAGGGGAGCGGGCAGTGATTACACTTCAAGATCGCGACCACGAGGTCGAGATGCTCTACGCCAGCCTGAATGCGCCCCGTCCTGTGCTTATTGTGCTCTCCGGGCCAAGCGGCGTCGGCAAAGATTCGGTCATCCAGGGCTTGAAGCAGACCAACTACCCGTTCTACTTCGTGGTCACCGCCACCACGCGCCCGATTCGCCCGAACGAACGCGACGGCGTGGACTATCACTTCGTCTCGGTCGGTGAATTCGCCGAAATGATCGAGAACGACGAACTCCTGGAGTATGCGGTCGTCTACGGTGACTACAAGGGCATCCCCAAGAAACATGTGCGCGAGGCGCTCGCCAGCGGGAAGGATGTCATCATGCGCATCGACGTGCAAGGCGCAGCCACGATCCGCTCTCTCGTGCCCAACGCCGTGACGATCTTTCTGACCGCCGAAAGTGAGGAGGAATTGGTGCGCCGCCTGCAACTGCGCAAAACCGAGGAAGCCGACCAACTCAAGATGCGCATCGTCACCGCGCGGCGTGAGTTGCGCCGTTTCACCGAGTTCGACTACATCGTCATCAACCGGGAGGAGCGCCTGGACGAGGCCGTGAACGAAGTGCTTAGCATCATCCGCGCCGAGAAGAGCCGGGTGGACTGGACGCCGGTGATCTTATGAGCTTGCAGACGCCTGAGTATTTCCCGCCGCCTGCCGAGGTGCGACCGCAGTTTTATATCAAGTTGAGCAAGCCGCGCGTTACGCAGGTGTTGCTGGGCGTTATCCTGGCTGTGTTTGTGGTGCAGGTGTTGTTGGGGATGTTGCTCTTCGGGTCATGGACATCCTTCATGAACAGCAACGTCAATGTGCTCATCTTGATGGGCGCCAAAGTCAACCACTTGATCGCCCAGGGCGAGGTCTGGCGCCTCTTCACAGCAATCTTCCTGCACGGCGGCATCTTGCACCTGCTCTTCAACCTTTACGCACTCTACGCGCTTGGTCCATTGCTGGAAGGGTACACCGGACACATCCGCTTTCTCACGATCTTTCTCGTCAGTGGGCTGTATGGCAGCCTGCTCAGTTACGCCTTCTCCAGCCCGATCTCGGTGGGGGCGTCGGGCGCAATCTTTGGGCTGCTGGGTGGTACGCTGGTCTTCTTTCTGAAATATCGCAACAACTTTGGCGGGCAGGGCCGTGCGATTCTACAAAATATGGTCGTTGTGCTCATGCTCAACCTGATCATCGGCTTCAGCTCCGGCTTTATCGACAACTGGGGGCACATCGGCGGGTTGCTCGGTGGCATGTTGATCACCTTCGGCGTCATGCCGCGTTATCAGCCACCAGCAGTGGTGCGGCTCGGCGCCCAGCCGCTGGAGATTGCCGATCGCCGCCTGGCGGAAATTGCCTGGACTGTCATTTGTTTGTTACTGCTGGTTGCTGGCGTTTACGCCGCCACCATCTATCGATTTGGTTAGTCGATTCCCATTTTATTCCAGGAGACATAGCCCATGGAAGACATTCGCCGCAGCGGTATTCTGCTGCATCCAACCTCGCTGCCCGGCGCATATGGCATCGGCAGCTTCAATCAGGACGCCTATCAGTGGGTCGATTTCCTGGCGCAAACGCGCCAGACGCTCTGGCAGTTGCTCCCGCTTGGTCCCACCGGGTACGGCGATAGCCCCTACCAGAGCTTCAGTTCCTTTGCTGGCAACCCATATTTGATCAGCCTGGAGCAGTTGGTGCAGCTTGACCTGCTCGATCAGGCGCTGCTGGATCGGGCGCCGGCTTTCCCGCGGGAGCGCGTCGATTTTGGCGCGATCTACACCTGGAAGCTGCCGCTGTTGCGCCACGTCGCCGATGAGTTCGCGCTGCGCGCGGCGCCGGCGCTGCGTGACGAGTTCGCCCAATTCTGCGCCGAGAACGCCGCCTGGCTCGACGACTTCGCCCTCTTCATGGCGCTCAAGGACGCGCACCATGGCGCGCCGTGGAATCAGTGGGAGATGCCGTTGCGCAGCCGGCAGCCCGCAGCGATCAAGGCCGCCCAGAGTGAGCATGCCGCCGCAGTCTTCAATCACAAATTGAATCAGTGGCTTTTCTATCGGCAATGGCTGGCGCTCAAAGCCTACGCCAACGGCAAGGGCATCCAGATCGTGGGCGACGTTCCCATTTTTGTGGCGATGGATTCCAGCGACGCCTGGACAAACCCCACCGAGTTCTTTCTCGATGACCAGTTCCAGCCCACTGTGGTGGCAGGTGTACCGCCAGATTATTTCAGCGCCACCGGCCAGTTGTGGGGCAACCCGCTCTACCGTTGGGAAGTGATGCGCGCCAACCGCTACAACTGGTGGATTCGCCGCATCCGTGCCGCTCTGCGCCTTTACGACATCGTGCGCATCGACCATTTCCGCGGCTTTGCCGCCTACTGGGAGGTGCCCGCTGGCGAAGAGACGGCTGTCAACGGGCAATGGGTGGCCGGCCCTGGCGCCGATCTCTTCCACGTCATCCGCGAGGAGCTGGGCGACGACCTGCCGATCATCGCCGAAGACCTGGGCGAGATCACGCCGGACGTGATCGAGCTGCGCGATCAATTTGGTCTGCCGGGCATGAAAATTTTGCAGTTCGCCTTCAGCACCGACGCCAGCGACAAATTCCTGCCGCACAACTACACCCGCAACTTCGTTGTCTATTCTGGCACGCACGACAACGACACGAGCTGGGGCTGGTATCGCACCACTGCCAACGACCACGAGCGCGACTTCTTCCGCCGCTACTTCCGCACTGATGGCCACGATGCGGCGTGGACGCTGATCGAGGGCGCGTTCCGCAGTGTCGCCAATACCGCCATCGTGCCGCTGCAAGACTTGCTCAACCTGGGCGGCGAGGCGCGCATGAATCTGCCGGGGCGCGCGTCGGGCAACTGGAGCTGGCGCTTCGTGCCCGAGCAGTTGACCGGCCACCTGGCCGACCGCCTCCTGGATGCCACACTCACCTTCGGGCGCGATCCCAAGATTTATGAAGGCAAAGGGCGCGAAGCTGGCGGGCAGTCCGGGCAAGAACAAAAAGGCGCTGGCGCGCTCTGACAACCGTGAATTCATCAGCCGGCAGGTCGAACCTGCTCAAGTCCTACACCCTGGTGGCGATCCAGTTCGGTGCGCTGGGATTGCTGGCGCTGACCGGCCCCATCCTGGCGCGCCACCCGCTCTTGCTGGCGCTGGAGATCGCTGCGCTGGCGCTGGGGATTTGGGCAATTCTGACAGTGCGCATCCACAAGGTCAGCGTGATTCCAGATGTGCCCCCCGGCGCCCGGCTGGTCAGCGACGGACCTTACCGCTGGATTCGCCACCCCATGTACGCGTCGATCCTGCTTGGCGCGCTGGCGTTGGTGCTCGATGCACCGACGCCAGCGCGCTGGCTGGTCTTCGCCGTGCTGGCGATCGATCTGCTGGTCAAACTCAACTATGAGGAGCGATTGTTGCTGGCGGCGTTTCCCCATTACGCCGCCTACCAGGAGACAAGTAAACGGTTGATACCCTTTCTCTATTGATGCAAGCGAGGTGGATTCATGGCGGTTAGTCTGGCGCTCACCCTTGCGGCCATCATCTCCGGCGGCGGCTACATCTGGGCGGCGCGCGCCGGCTCCCCAACCCAGCGCTACATCTTCAAGCCGCTGACAACCGTGCTGATTCTGTTGCTGGCGCTGGCGCTTCCTGATGCCGTGTCGCCGCTCTACCGGGTGCTGGTCGCTGTCGGCATACTTTTCTCGCTGGGTGGCGACATCTTCTTGATGTTGCCACGCGATGCCTTTGTTTGGGGATTGGTGAGTTTTCTGGTCGCGCACCTGTTCTACATCGGCGCCTATGTTTCTCGCGCCGGCTGGCAGTTGAACTGGCTGCTGCTGGCGCTGTTTATCCTCTACGTCGCCGGGCTGCTCTATCTGCTGCTGCCGCAAGCGGGCGCGATGCGCATCCCGGTTATGCTCTACGCCCTTGTGCTGATGACCATGGGCTGGCAGGCGGCGGCGCTGTGGGCGGTGATGCGCGACGTCGCCACGCTGCTGGCAATGGTGGGCGCGCTCCTCTTTATCGCCTCCGACTCGATCCTGGCGCTGGACAAGTTCCGCGCGCCGATCCCCCAACGCGACCTGTTGATCATGAGCACGTACTACGGTGCACTGCTGTTGATCGCATGGTCGGTGTACAATTTTGGCGCATGATGCGCCTTCCGACTGGGGTGAGGTGAGAAGAAGGGCGAGGGACGAGGGGCGAGGTCTGCTCGCCATGTTCGTCGTGATTGGCGCCGGCAAAACGTGACGCTTGCCGCGACCAGCGTATCCGCGATGGAAACCGCATCCATAAGGTGAGAGATGAGATCATGGCTGATTGGATGATCAGACTCGAACGGCTGCTGTTGGAAAATCGACTCGGTGAGGCGGCGCTGCAATTTGCGCTGGCGGGGCAATCCAACCCGATGGCAGCGTGCGTATTATCATTGCTATGTCCGCCACAGCTTGCTGCGTCCGCGCCGGGCAGCGCATCCGCCTGCTGGTCTCTAGCGGGGCGCATCCGCGCTTTGCGCGCAACCTGGGCGTGCCTGGCAACCAGGCGCTGGCGACGACGATGCAACCTGCCCTACAGACCATCTATCACGATGCCGCGCATCCGTCGGCGCTGGTGCTGCCGCTGCTGGCAGGCTGACGGCTGCCGGGTGGCGAATCGTCAGCGGGCTGCGTGCGGGCATTGCGACTGTGCGTCGGCATAGTGACGCCTGGACGCAGGGCAAATGACAGCTTACTGCAAGCAAATCTCACCATTTTTCAGCTACGATACAGAGCGTGAATGTGATCGAGTTGCGCCAGCCGCCACAACATGAACCGAGCACTACCAACCTGGTGCACCGCTGTCTCCAGGGAGATGCCCACGCGTGGGGACAACTGGTGGCGCGTTATGCGCGCCTGGTGCACGCCGTGCCTGTGCGACATGGCCTGGCGCCGCATGAAGTCGATGATGTTGGGCAGGAGGTCTTTCTGGCGCTGGCGCAGAACCTGCACACCATCGACGACCCGGAACGACTCCCCGGCTGGCTGGTGACAACAGCGCGCCGCATCACCTGGCGCGTGATTCAGCGCCGCCGGCATGAAGAGTCGCTCGATCAATTCACCGACTCCGGCGAGGATGATCGGCGCACGACGCACCCGGTCGCCACGATGCCGACGCCAGAGGATTTGCTGGTCACCTGGGGCCGGCAAGAGGCGCTGGCGCAGGGGATGGCGCGGCTGCAGCCGCGCTGCCGCGAATTGTTGGCGCGGCTATTTCTCGATCACGTTGAGCCGAGCTACGACGAGATCAGCGCAGCGTTGGGAGTGCCGAAGGGCAGCATTGGGCCAACGCGCAACCGCTGTTTACAACAACTACGCACAATCCTGGAGGGGTTGGGCGTTGGCGCAGTCGAGTAACTTTGGGCGAACGAACTTCGTGTATCATACGAATTACCTACGTGCACTATTGTTGTGAAAGGGGCAGGCTGCCAAGGGGAAAGATTCACCGTCGCCACCGCTGCTGTCCGCTTTGCCCGTGTCGATAAGATGGTACTGAAACAGGAAACCCAACATGACTGTGCACGTTTCGCCTGACGAGCTCCTGTCCCTGGTGTTTGACGCCACCGAACTCTCCACCGCCGCCGCCCGCCACCTGGCGACCTGCGCACACTGTCGCCGGCAGGAAGCCCAATTGCGCTTATTGGCAACGGATCTGAGAATTGCGCGCCTCAGTGAGCCGGGGCCGGCTGCCCTGGCGCGGTATCAGGCGCTCTTCGACCAGGTGCAGCAGCAGCCCGCGCCGCTGCAACGCCTTGTCAACCGGCTGCGCGCCGTGCTCACCTGGGATGGCCGCCAACAGCCATTGCTACAGGGCGTGCGCAGCGGCGGCGCCGCCGCCTATCGCCAACTCTACGCTGCTGACGATGTCGAGCTTGAGCTGATGGTGGAGCCAAACGGGCCTTTGCGTCGGGTGGAAGGTGATTTGATCGCCGATGCGGACGGCGGGCATGCTGCACCAGCGCTGGTGGAATTGCTTGACAGGCAGGGCGCGCCCGTCTACAGCGTCGAGACTGATGCGGATGGCATCTTCCGCTTTGAGGGTGTACAGCCGGGGCGCTATCAGGCTGTGATCACGCGTGCGTACGCAGCGCCGATTGAGGTCGAGACGCTGGAGATCGTCTGATGGCAGCCGCTATCTCTATGCAAGAGGCGATCCGCCTGGCCGGGTTGCCTCTTGCGGACGCGTTGGATGCGCTGCAACGTGCAGAGTTGTTGGCGCCAGCGACGGCGGCGGCGATTGCGCGCCACAGCCTCGCCGCCGTCGAGAATGCCAGTGACGTAGCACCTTTACTCGCCCTGGCGGAAGGCATCCATGCCGCCACCGGCGCTACGGCGGCGGCGGCGCCATGGCTGGCCTATGCCCAGGCTCGCCAATCGGTGATGGCGGGCAACCTGGACGTGGCCGAGGCGCAACTGGCTGCGGCGCGTGATGGTTGGGCGCAACAGGGTGACACGCTGTCACAGGCGCGCAGCGGGCTTGGCCTCACCCAGGTGCTCGCCATGCAGGGGCGCTTTGCGGAGGCCCAGGCCGCAATTGCCGCCACCATCGACGCGCTGTCGCAGCCCACCGATCGCACCCTGGAACTCGACCTGCTCCTCGCCGCCGCTCGACAAAATCTTGCCACCCTGCTTTCGTATCAAGAACGCCACGCCGAAGCCCTGGCCGTATTGCAGGCAGTGCGCAACGATGTCGCCCAGTGGCTGACCACCTATGCCGATGATGCGGCGCAAAGAGAACTGCGCACCTTGCTTGGGCAAACCGGCATCGACGCCGCCGTCTACCAGAGCTATCTGGATCGCCCAGCGGAAGCCGAAGCAACCCTGCGCACCGCTATCGACCAGTTGACCGCCGCCAGTGCTCTGCACGACCGTGGGCGAGCGTACACCAATCTGGGGCATCTTTACACACACACCGGTCGCTTTGCCGCCGCCCTGCCTGCGTTCGATGCTGCCACGCTCGACCTGCTCGGCACGCGCGAAGTCGACGCTGCAACCGGGCGCTGGGAAGCGGCCGGCATCCTGTTTCTGGAGCAGGCAATTGCTCATCTGGCGCTCAATCTGTTGCCGGAGGCGGCCATTGATCTCGATCGCGCCATAACCCTCTTCGCACAGCGTGGCCAACAGTACGAATGGGCGCAGGCAACCTACCACCGCGCATTGCTCAACCTGCGCACCGACGCCATTGCCGCCGCGCGCCAGCAACTCACGGCGGCGGCGGCGCAGTTTGCGGAACTGGAGAATCGCTTCTGGCTGAACCGCGTGCAGGTGGCGCAGGCGTTGGCGGCAGCCCAGGCTGGCGCTGATGACGAAGCCGCCGCGCTGCTGGCGCCGCTGCTGGCTGACGCCGCGCAGCCCGACGGGGACGCCGCGTTGACCTGGGATCTCAGCGCGCGCATCGAGACCGCGCAACTGGCGCTGCGCCTGGCGCTCCAGCGTAGCGATGTCGACGAGGCGCGGCGGTTGGTCGAACGCATGGCTGGCTGGCTGGCGGCCGCCGCGCCGGCGGATGCGTCGCAACTTTACCCACAGTTATCGCTGCAACTGCTCTACGCGCGCGGCCAGGTGGCGCGCGCCGAAGGCGACATTGCGGGCGCACGGCGTTTCTTCGAAGCCGCCGTGGCTGCACTCGAAGCTCAACGCGCTGCGCTGCCGGTCGAAGATTTCCGCACCGCCTTCCTGACCGACAAGACAGCGATCTACGCCGACCTGGTGTTGACGCTGCTGAGCGAACCGGCGCCAGCGGCGGACATGGTGGCAGATGTGTTTACTGTTGTGGAGCGGGCGCGGTCGCGGGCGCTGCTGGAGCGGCTGTTGGTCGCGGTCGAGACCACGGCGCTGGCGCCAGATTCGCCGGAGGCTGTGCGCAGCGCAGCCGTGCGCCAGCAACTCACCTGGCTCTACAATCAGTTGCTGCGCGAAGGTGGCGCCAGCCGCGCCGCCGATCAGTCGATCTCGGCTGAGATCCGCGCCCATGAGGCGACCTTGCAGCGGATCGAGTGGCAGCTTGCGCCGTGGCTGGTGGAAGCCGAACCGGCCACGTTGACGGCGCTGCAACAAGCGTTGCCTCCAACCGAGCAAGCCATCATCTATTATTGCGCTGGCGACGAATGGTTGGCGTTTGTTGTTGCGCACGATGCCGTGCAGTTGGTGCGGCGCCTGTGCACCAATCAGCAGGTTGACACTGCACTGGCCGACCTGCGCTTCCAGATGGGGCGCGTCGAGATTGGCGACGACCATGCCGCACGTCATGCCGCACGCCTGCAGCGCGGGGTGCGCAGCGTCCTGGGCCGGCTGTACGAGCTGTTGATCGCCCCGCTGCAGGCGCACTTGCACGCGACGCAACTGCTGATTGTGCCGTACGGTGCGCTGCACCTGGCTCCTATCCATGCCTTGTGGGATGGGGCGCACCATCTGCTGGAGCGACACGAAATCCACTACGCGCCGAGCGCCAGCGTCGAGGTGTTGCGGCGTCGGCGCGCACAGAGCGCAGCGCCTGTTTCGCTGGCTGCCTTTGCCCTGCGCGAGCCGTCGATTCCCCAGGCAGAGGCGGAGGTGCGCGCAGCGGCGCAGCACTTCCCGCACGCTCGGCTCTTTGTCGATGAGGCGGCGCAATTGGAGCAGGTGCGCGCGGCTGCCGCCGATGGCGACGTGTTGCACTTTGCCACGCACGGTCTCTTCCGCCCGGACAATCCGTTTTTTTCGGCGCTCAAACTGGCCGACGGCTGGATCGATGTTCGCACGATCTACCGGCTGCCGCTGCAGGCGCGCCTGGTGGTGCTGAGCGCCTGTGAAAGCGGCGCAGTGCAAGTGCAGGGCGCCGACGAAGCGATCGGGTTGGTGCGCGGTTTCCTGGCGGCGGGGGCGCAGGCGCTAGTGGTCAGCTTATGGAATGTGCACGATGCCAGCGCTGCCGAAATCATGACCGACTTCTACGCCGGGCTGATGCAGCGGCGGATGACGCCAGCAGCGGCGTTGCGCGCCGCGCAATGCCATGCGATTCAGATGGAGCGCCATCCTTATTTCTGGGCGCCCTACGTGGCGATTGGCTGAGAGGCTGTTGGGTAAGGTCGCTTTTGACGCAGAGTGTAACAGGCGGCTCGCCGCCGCCTTGCCGGACAGAAAGCTGCGATTTGCGCTGCGAATAGCTTTCGCTACGCAATAGAAGTTTCGACTTTCTTGGTAGACGCGGGGACGCAGAGCTTCGCAGAGAGACAACAGTGCAGTTTCCAAGGCGCTTTCTCTGCGTTTCTCTGCATCTCTGCGCCTCTGCGTCAAATCAGGTGACTTTGCAAACAGTCTCTGAGTATCAGGCGCAACTCCAGACGACATTGCGGCTACATAGAGGAGGCTTACCGATGGAACACAACCAGACACTTGCTATCGCCATGACGGGACAAGCGGGCGGCGCGCGGCGCACGATCTTCTTCCTGGTTGCGCTGAGCGTTGGGCTGTTGACGACGTTGTTGTTGATTGCCAGCGTGCAGGCGGCGGGAGAGGCGCCGATGCAGAATGGAGCACGCCCGCTGGTGGGGACAATGGCGCACGATGGCGGCGGCGAAGATGCCAATAAGCGTGAAGTGCATGGACAGTTGTTGACGTCTGTCACTGCGTTTACGGGTGAGTGGGTGCTTATCATCGATAACGCTGAACAAATCACCGTGGTTCTGACTGCCAACACCGACGTGCGCAAGTTCAAGAACCAGTTGCCTGTGCCTGGCGACTGGCTGGAGGCTGAAGGCCGCGTGCTGGCCGATGGACGGCTGGAGGCAAAAAAAGTGCGTCCAGACGAATTCGAGGCGAATGAGGTGATTGTCCGCCTCAAGGCGGGCGCAGACCCGGCGGCGCTGGCGGCAAGTTACGAAATGACGGTGAGCGCCGTGCTATCTTCCGCCAATATCTTCCTGTTCACCACGAAGGAGGATGAGGAGAATGAGGTCGGCGCGCTGAGCGCCGATCCGCGCGTAGACTGGGCTGAGATCAACTGGGTCAGCCGTGTGCCGACGGGCGATCCCTACCGCACGTGGAAGTGGGGAGAGACCGATGCCAGCGGCTACATCAACCAACATGCCTTTGCGCAGGTCAATCTGGCGCCGGCGCTGGAGAAGGTGACCGGCGCAGGGGTGACGGTGGCGCTGCTTGACACTGGTCTCGATCTGCAACATGCAGTCTTTGCGAACCGGCTGACGTTGTTGCCGAACAGCGACATGATCTCCGACACGAACGCCCCTGACGATGTTGGGCCGGGGTTGGCGTGGGGGCATGGCACGCATGTGGCTGGCATCGTCCACGGCATTGCGCCGGATGCCATGCTGATGCCGATCCGCGTGCTGGACAGCCAGGGGCGCGGCAACACCTTCGTGTTGGCTTATGCGATCGAGACCGCAGTGGCGAACGGCGCCGACGTCATCAACCTGAGTCTAGGCGCCGATTGCGGTTCGCGCGTGTTGAGCGAGGCGGTGCAGTCGGCGATTGCTGCCGGCGTCGTGGTTGTCGCTGCGGCAGGTAATGAAGGGCGTGACGTGCCGCAGTGTCCCGCCGCCCTGCCAGGTGTGCTGGCGGTTGCGGCTGTCAACGAGAACCGGCAGCGCACAGCATGGTCGAATTATGGCGCCTGGGTCAGTCTGGCTGCGCCCGGCGAGGGCATCACCTCCACCTTTCCGGTGGGGGTTGGCGCCGAAAGCGGCGCCACACCGGGATATGCAGTCTGGAGTGGGACATCGATGGCGACGCCTTTTGCGGCGGGGGCAGCGGCGCTGGCGGTGGAGTACGCAGCACTGGATCAGGAGTCTCTGACGGCGGCGGAGCTGCTGCTGTTGCATGGTGACGACATCACCGCCATCAACCCGACGCCAGTTGGCCGTCATCTCAATATCGGCGCCGCCATCGCCGGCTTGCCAACTGAACCGGAGCCGACGCCAGCGCCAGCCGGCGTGCAACTATTCCTCCCCACGGTGACGCGGTAAGGCGGCGATTGCTGCAAAGCCAGTCGTTCAGACGCGCAAGGAGGGCGCCACGCCAACGGCGCCCTCCTTGCGCGTCTACACAGCAACGCTCCTCGTGCTATCTTTTGTTAATGGCAATCTTCACCAGTTTCCCATCGAGATCGAAGCTCACCTGCGGCAGATTCTCCGCGATTTTGTCGCCTTGTTCCGCATGGAGTTGCACCAGCTCGACGCTCAGCGTCTCCTCGCGCACATACGCGCCGAAGTGCGCCAACACTGCGTGCATGAGCTCCGAATCGACGATGTAGGTGACGATGCGGTCGCTGATCTCCAGCCCGGCGTCCTTGCGCAACTGTTGGATGCGGCGCACCAGCTCGCGGGCGTAGCCTTCCTGGATCAGCGCCTGATCAAGCTCCGTCGTCACGGCGACGAGATAGCCTGCCTCTTGCGCCACGCTGAAGCCGGCGCGCGGCGTGACACGCACCTCGACATCCTCCGGCGCCACCGCGTAGCGTTCGCCTTCCGCCTCGATCTCGACCGTTTCGCCTGCCTGGAAGCGCGCCGCCAGTTCGGCCTGATCCAGGCCGCTCATCGCCTGGCGAATCTTGGGGTAGCCCTTGCCGTACTTTTGGCCGAGCTGTTTCGGGTACGGGAAGACGACTACATCGACCAGGTCGCCGCCGGCGTGCGTGAAGCTCATCGCCTTGACGTTCAGTTCATCGAGCACGAATTGCTGCAGCCGGCGCAGCGCTGCCTCCTCCTCGGCGTTGCGCGTGCGCACGACGACCTGCGCCAGCGGCTGCCGCACTTTGAGATTGGCGTTCTGCCGCGCGGCGTGACCCAGGCTGGTCACACGTTGCACCATCGCCATGTCTGCGCTCAACTGCTCGTCGATCAGGTCGAAGTTGACCTGGGGCCAGCGCGCCAGGTGGATGGAATCGGGAGATTGGAAATTGGAAACTGGCTCTTCGCCCTTCGCAGCTCGCCCCTCGCCCCTCGCTACTCGCACGACCAGGTTTTGATATAGCTCCTCCGCCACAAAGGGCGTCGCTGGCGCCAGCAGGTGGGCGACGGTCACGAGCACGTCGTAGAGCGTCTGGAGCGCAGCAGGGTCGCCATCCCAAAAGCGGCGACGGCTGAGGCGCACGTACCAGTTGCTCAGGCTCTCCACGAAGTCGGCGATGGGGCGCGTGGCGCTGAGCACATCGTAGTTCTCGTAGGCGAAGGTCACGTCGCGCACGAGGCGGTTGAGTTCGGAGCGCACCCAGCGGTCGAGGAGATTCTGCGATTGGAGATCGGAGACTGGAGATTGGGCGTTCGCCGCAGCGCCAACATCTTCTACTCTCCAATCGCTGAGATTGGCATAGGTCACGAAGAACGAATAGGTGTTCCACAACGTGTTCAGGAAGCGTCGCACCGTTTCGCCGACCAGGTTGACGGAGAAGCGACGGCTGTTGCCAGGCGGGCTGGCGGTGTACATGTACCAGCGCGTGGCGTCGGCGCCGTGCGTGTTGAAGACCTCCCACGGGTTGACGACGTTGCCTTTGCTCTTGCTCATCTTGCTGCCATCTTCCGCCAGGATGTGACCGAGACAGATCACGTTCTTGTATGCCGGGCGGTCGAAGAGCAGCGTGCTGACGGCGTGCAGCGTATAGAACCAGCCGCGCGTCTGGTCGATGGCTTCGCAGATGTAGTCGGCCTGCGCCTGCCGCGCCCAAACTTCGTGGTTCTCGAACGGATAGTGCCACTGCGCGACAGGCATCGAGCCAGAATCGAACCAGACGTCGGCCACCTCTTTGATGCGGCGCATCGTGCCGCCGTCGGGCGCGGGCCAGGTCAGCTCATCGACATAGGGGCGGTGCAGATCGAGCTTTTCCAGCTTGCGCCCCACTTTTTCCTCCAGCTCGGCGATGGAGCCGATGCATTCCATGTAGGTGCTGCCGGGCGCGTCGCTGCGCCAGATGGGGATCGGCGTCGCCCAGTAGCGTTCGCGGCCGAGCGCCCAGTCCACGTTGTTCTCCAGCCAGTTGCCGAAGCGGCCGTCCTTGATGTGCTCCGGGTACCAGTTGATGAGCTGGTTGTTCGCCACCAGCCGGTCGCGGTAGGCGCTGGTGCGCACATACCATGTCTCGCGCGCCATGTAGAGCAGTGGCGAATCGCAGCGCCAGCAGAAGGGGTAGGTGTGTTCGTAGCTTCCGGCTTTGTAGAGCAGCCCACGGCTCGCCAGCTCCTCCTGGATCGCCGGGTCCGCCTCTTTGACGAAGACGCCCGCCCAGGGCGTCACTTCGGGGCGGAATTTGCCGGCGGCGTCCACGGTCAAGAGTACGGGCAGGCCGTACTTTTTGCCAACCTCCATGTCGTCGGCGCCAAAGGCGGGGGCGATGTGCACGATGCCAGTGCCGTCTTCGGTGCTGACAAAATCGCCGGTGACGACGTAGCAGTAATCCTGTTCCACTGGATAGAAGCGATAGAGCGGCTCGTAGTGGACGCCGACCAGGTCGCTGCCCTTCATGCGATCGAGCACCTCGAAGCCAGGTCGCAGCACGCGCTCCGCCAGCTCGGCGGCCAGCGTCAACAGGTCACCACTGACGTCGCGCACGCGCACATAGTCGATGTCGGCGCCGACCGCCAGCGCCACATTGCCCGGCAACGTCCACGGCGTTGTTGTCCACGCCAGCAAGTACTCGACCTCTTCGGGCGAGCGCCCGCTCTGCACGAAGGAGCGCCCCGCGCCGCGTTTGATGCGGAACTTGACATAGACGCTGGGATCGATCGTGCCTTCCTTGTAGCCAAGCGACAACTCATGGCTGCTTAGCGGCGTGCCACAGCGCGGGCAATAGGGCACGATCTTGTAGCCCTGGAAGAGCAGGTCTTTCTCCCAAAATTGCTTGAGAATCCACCACAGCGACTCGATGTACTCATTGTGAAAGGTCACGTAGGCGGTCTTGAGATCGACCCAGAAAGCCATGCGCTCGGTGAGTTCCTCCCACTCCGAGATGTACTCCATCGTCGACTCGCGGCAGAGCGAGTTGAAGCGGGCGATGCCGTACGCCTCGATCTGCTGCTTGCCGGTCAGCCCCAGCTTTTTCTCGACCTCGATCTCGACGGGCAGGCCATGCGTATCCCAGCCGCCGCGGCGCTGGACATAGTAGCCCTGCATCGTCTTGTAGCGCGGGAAGATGTCCTTGAAGGCGCGCGCCAGCACATGATGAATGCCGGGGCGGCCATTGGCGGTGGGCGGCCCTTCGTGGAAGACATATTCTGGCCCGCCTTCTCGTTCACGCATGCTGCGCTGGAAGACATCGCGCTCCCGCCAGAGCTGCAGGATTTTCTCCTCCATCTCCGGGTAGCTGACGGTTGGTTTGACTTCGTTGAACTGTGGTGCTTTTGTCATCCTGACACCTCACGAGAGAAAAATCACAATATCGGTTTGACTGGTTTGCGGCCAAAGAGGGTCTTGATTACTGGTCACAACGGTATCAACTCCTCAACAAGGCAACTCTTTGACCCCTCGCGACTACTTCATCAACCTGCAACAGCACGTACTGGCAACAGCTTTTGTTGCAACCAGCGATCTCGCCTATCAGGAGATCAACCTGACTCGATGCTACATCAGCGGTGTGCTGCATCTCAAGAACGGGTTTCAACTTCACGTTGCCGAATTTGTCATAGTGGCCTCTTCCGTAACTCGCCTGAAGTATCGGTGTCATCTTCAACTGATGGATGCCAGGTCGCACAAATAAAAAAGACCCATCCTCTCACGAGGACGGGCCAATCGGTCCGCGGTGCCACCCCGATTCCTGCCAGACAACGGCAGGCGCTCAGTGCAAAGCCAGCAATCTTGCTGAATCTGCCGTGAAGATAACGGCTCACGTCACCGGCGGCGCCTACTGGCGGATGCGTTCGGGCCGCTGCTCCGGAGGGATTTTCGCCACCGCAGGGTTCATCCGGCTTCCACCCTCCCGGACTCGCTGACGAACGTTGCGTCGGTTACTCGTCTCCATCAACGCAGGTTATTGATAGTGCGCAGTGTAGCACGCAAGCAAGGCTGTGTCAATCCAGCGAGAATTTAACGCGCCCCCCAGCCAGGCAGGGCGCTATCGCTGCAGCAGTCGATCAGCGCACACGGGCTTCGATCAAGGCGACGGCGCGCCCGACGCCATCCTCTGCACGAATGGCGGCGCCCAGCTGCCGTGCACGCAGGAGCATCTCCTGGTCGGTGGTGGCGCGTTGCAACGCCGCTGCCAGCCCTTCTGCGGTAAGCCGTTTTTGTGGGATGGGCGTCGGCCCCACGCCAAGCGCTGCGACGCGGCGCCCCCAGAATGGCTGATCGCCAAAGAATGGGCAGACAATCGTCGGCACGCCAGCTGCCAGGCCAGCGGCCGTCGTGCCCGCACCACCATGATGCACGACGGCCGCCATCTGGGGAAAGAGCCAGCCATGCGGCGCACTTTCCAGCAGGAAGACGGTGTCAGGCGCGTGGACGTTGCTCAAGCCACCCCAACCGGTCGCCACTACGCCGCGCTGTCCACTCATTGCCAGCGCCTGCAAGACCAGTTTGGTTTTGGCAGGGGCATCCTCCGAAGGCATGCTGCCAAAACCGACGTAGACCGGCGGTTGACCGCCCGCCAGAAAATCGACAAGTTCAGCGGCGGGCCGCCAGGTTGGCTCCGGCGGCAGGAACCAGTAGCCGGTGGCGACACTGGTCGCATCCCAGTCGGCGGGTGTGGGGAGCACGGCAGGGCTATAGGCGTAGAGCCGTAGAACCGGTGCGCCATGCTGTTGCAGCTCGTTGAGTGCAGGCGGCAATCCCAATGTCTCCACCCGCCAGCGCCGCAAGACGCCACGCGTCGACAGCGTCGCCAGCCAGATCGCCAGCCTATGGCTGACGTGGTTGAACGGTCCGAGGTCGGCAAAGGGCAAGATCGGGCTGGGAAACGCGCGTGTCGGCGAGTAAAGAGGAAGCGGCAGCGCCAGCACGGCCGCCGCGTCCAGCTTCTCGGCGATGCTGTAGCCGCCCAATGCTTTGGGATGATAGACGATGACGTCGAAGGCGCGCGTTTGAGCTGCGCGCCAGGCGTCATCGAGCTGAGCGCGCAGCATTGGCTGCACCATGCGCAACAGCTTGAGCTGATTGCCCTTGCCCGCCACGGCTGCTTTCCCTGCACCTGTTTGAAGGAGCTCGAGATAAGCGGCGGAGAGCGGCGCAAAGTCCAGCCCGTAAGCGGTGACGAAGTCAGCGAAGGTCGCCGCGGTCGCCAGCGTCACGTGATGACCGGCCTGTTGCAAGCCGCGTCCAAGCGCAACGTACGGCTGGACATCGCCGCGCGAACCGGCGGTCAGAATCAACACCTGCATGGTCGCCTCCTTGTGGACAAGATCAGCGGGCAAGCCCGCTGCGTAACAGCGCAAGCAAGTGGTCGTAGATGGCCTCGACCTCTGGCCTGTCCAACAGCGTCAGGTCGGCGGCCACTGCATCCAGCGACCTAGATAACGTTGTATTCATGCAGGCGTTGAGCGTCGGCAAAGCGGCTGTAGCCCAACTCGCAGATGTCGAGCGTGTGCGCTTTGCCGTCAAGGATGATCTCGCTGAGGAGGAGGCCGGCGCCAGGGCCGTGCATGAAGCCATGCCCCGAGAAGCCGGTGATCACGTAGTAGCCCGGCAGTGAGGAGATCGCGTCAATGATCGGGTGTGCGTCTGGCGTCACTTCATAGAGGCCGGCCCAGTGTGCGGCGCGCCCGGCGTGCGCCAGAATCGGCAGCCGCTGGATTGCTGCCTCCATGTGCGCCAACTCCCACTGCAAATCGACGCTCTCGTCGTAGCCGGGTCGCTCGTGTGGATTGGACTGCCCGGTGAGCAAGCCCTCGCCCTCGCGGTGGAAGTAAAGGCTCTGGGCAAAGTCGATAATGAAGGGGAAGTCTGCGGGTATTTCAGGCAGCGCCGTCGTGGTCAGCATTTGGCGGCGCAACGGCGTGACCGGCAGAGGGATCCCTGCCATCTCACTCACACGCGCCGACCAGGGGCCGGCGGCATTGACTATGCCCTCACAGGCGATCTCACCGCGATTGGTGACGACGCCGGTGATGCGCCCCTGCGTCGTAACGATATCCGTAACCTCCACACCGGTGACGGCGCGCACGCCCAGCCGTTTGGCAGCGTTGATGTAGCCCATTACCACACTGTTCGGGTCGGCAAGCCCGTCGCCGGCGTGAAATGTTCCGGCCAGGACATCATCAGCGGCCAGCAAGGGCACGCGGCGGCGCACCTCGTCGCCATCCAGCCACTCTGTTGGCACGCCGAGACGGTGTTGCAACGCCACATTGCGGCGAAAGGCGGCGACATCTTCCTCATTGGTCAGTAGAAAGAGATAGCCGTCGCGCCGCAGCCCGATCGGCTGGCCTACCTCCGCCTCGAAGCGATCGAACATTGGCAGGCTGAGCAACGACAGCCGGATGTTGATCTCGGTCGAGAATTGATAGCGAATCCCGCCGGCGCACTTGCCGGTGGCGCCCATGCCGAAAAACGGTTGCCGCTCGAGCAGCACGATGTCGGTGCAGCCGCGCTGCGCCAGGTGATAGGCTGTGCTGGCGCCCATCACGCCGCCGCCGATGATAACGATCTGCGCTGTAGGTGGAAGTGACATAAGAATAGAGCTGTGTCAGGCGATTGGGAGATCGAGGGATTGGAGATTAGCGATTGGAGATTGTACAACGACGAGAAGAGTCTCCAGTTTCCAATCTCCAATCGCTAATCTCCAATCGCCCAATCTCAGTGTTTCTACAGACGTGTTTCTACAGACCGAGGTATGCAGCAATGACTCTGGGATCGTGGAGCATCTCTTGTGCGGTGCCGCTGATCGTGATGCGCCCGGTTTCGAGGACATAGGCGCGGTCGGCGACCTGGAGCGCCGCCTGCGCGTTCTGTTCGACCAACAAGATGGTTGTGCCGTGTTCCTCGTTGAGACGGCGGATGATGTTGAAGATCTCCTCCACGAGCAGTGGCGCCAGGCCCATCGACGGTTCGTCGAGAAGCAGGATGTTGGGCTGCTGCATCAGTCCGCGCCCGATGGCGAGCATCTGCTGTTCGCCGCCAGAGAGCGTGCCGCCCTTTTGTTCGACGCGCTCCAACAGGCGTGGAAAGACCTGGAAGACCAGCTCGATGCGGCGATTGAACTCAGCGTCGTTGCGAAGCAGAAACGCGCCCATCTCCAGGTTTTCCAGCACGGTTAGCGCCGGGAAGATGCCGCGCCCTTCCGGTACGTGACCAATGCCCATCGCCACGATCTTGTGCGGCGGCGTTGTGGTGATCGACTGGCCGTTGAGCCGCACATCGCCCTGGCGCGGGCGGAGCAGCCCAGAGATGGTGCGCAGCGTCGTACTCTTGCCGGCGCCGTTGCTGCCGATCAAGGTGACGATCTCGCCTTTTCCCACTGTCAGCGAGACGCCTTTGAGCGCGTGAATCTTGCCGTAATAGGTATGGACATCGGCGAGTTCCAGAACAGGTGTACTCATGCGCCTACTCTCCACGATAGATGTGCACTCAGTGCATCGGATCAGTGCATCGAAATAGTCGTGCTCTCTGCGTGGCGCCCAAGATACGCTTCGATGACGCGTTGATCTTTGCGCACTTCCGCCGGCGTGCCTTCGGCGATTTTCTGACCGTAGTCGATCACCGAAATCCGCTCCGAGATGCCCATTACGACCTTCATGTCGTGTTCGATGAGCACCACCGTGATGCCCAGGTCGTCGCGCAATTTGCGAAACAGCCGTGTGGCGGATTCGGTCTCTTGCGGGTTCATGCCCGCTGTCGGCTCATCGAGCAAGATCAGCTTGGGTTTCGAGGCCAGCGCTCTGGCGATCTCCACGCGGCGCTGCTGACCGTAGGGCAGGTTGCGCGCCAGTTGATCGCCCAACCCGCGCGGCAGCCCAACGTAGAGCAACAACCGCTGCGCCTCCTGGCGCGCCGCTTCCTCGGCGCGCTTGAAGTGACGTGTGCGCAGGACGGCGCCCCAGGCCGTGCTAGGCGTCCTGGTGTGTGCGCCGACCAGGATATTTTCGAGCACCGTCATGTTGTGAAAGAGGCGGATATTCTGAAAGGTGCGGCACATTCCCTGCGCTGTGATCTGATCCGGGCGCAAGCCGATGATGGTGTGACCGTCGAAACGAATGTCTCCTTCTTCGGGCTTGTAGATGCCGGTGATCGTGTTGAAGATGGTGGTCTTGCCGGCGCCATTCGGCCCGATGACGCTGGAGATGCTGCCTGTCTCGATGCGCATATCGACGGCGTTCACGGCCACCAATCCACCAAACCGTTTGGTAACTTTTTCGAGTTCAAGAATGACGCTCATTGCTCTGCTCCCCGTGTGCGCCGCCGGCTAGTCAGCCAGCTTCTCATCCGGCGTAATGTCCCCTTCGATCTCGGCATCGGGGATTGTCTCGCCTTCCTCTTCGTGCAGTTCCAGGCGGGCGCGCTCGGCAGGCGCCATGCCTTCAGGGCGGAAGATCATCATCAGAATCAGCAGCAGCCCGAAGAAGAAGCGCTGATAGCGCGCCGGGTCGAGCTGCGTCGGCAGGGACTTCCACGGAATGCCCAACAAAGGTATCGAATCCGCTCCCTGGCGCAGGCTGCTGAGTTGCAGCGACAGCGACTGCAGGATGTCGATGTTGAGCAAGGTGACGACGGCCGCCCCCATCACCACACCAGGAATGCTGCCCAGCCCGCCCAGGATGACCATGACCAGGATGCTGATCGATGCTGTGAGGGAGAAGGTTTCAGGGCTGACAAAGGTGCGATTGGCGGCGTAGAGCACACCCATCGCCCCTGAAAAGGCGGCGCCGATGGCAAAGGCGGTCAACTTGGTGCGGCGCAGTGGCACGCCCATCGCCACGGCGGCAATGTCGTCTTCACGAATCGCCGTCCAGGAACGCCCAAGTTTGGAACGGTCGAGACGCCGCGCAATGACAATGGTGATGGCAAGAATCAACAGGCCCACGAAATAGAAGAAGAAGCCGTAGATGTCGTTGGCGTTGATGGGTCTCCCCGCCCATCGTGTCAACGTTGCCAGCAGATCCGGATTGGTCAGGAAGTCAGGCAGCGGCGGGCGCTGAATCGGCGTGATGCCCTGCGGCCCATTGGTGAGGTTGATCGGTTTGTCCAGGTTGTTGGCAAGCACGCGGATCACTTCGCCAAAGCCAAGCGTGACGATCGCCAGATAGTCGCCGCGCAGCCGCAGCACCGGGAAGCCCAGGACAATGCCCATGCCAGCGGCGGCCAGGATGCCAAGAGGGATGAAAAGCCAGAACCACCAGTCCGGAAAGGGAAAGGTCGGATACACGGAAAAGGTGCCGGGTGGCTCATCGACATGCCAGATCTGCTGTGACCCAAAAAACGCCCAGAGATAGGCGCCTACAGCAAAGAAGGCAATGTAACCCAGGTCGAGCAGCCCGGCAAAGCCAACGACAACGTTCAGTCCCAGGGAAAGTGTGGCAAAGACCGCCACCTGGAAGCCAATTTCCAGCAGAAAGGGGTTGCGCAGGCCGATGGCTGGCGCCACTATCAACACGATGGCTGCGCCCAAGAGGAACTTGACAGCGGGGCGCTGGGGGATCAAATAGATCAACGCCAGTGCGCTGAATAGCAGCAGGCGTCCCAACAGCGAACGCGGGTCAAGCGTCAACATGTAGGTGATGGCTGCGGCGTAGAGCAGCGCCAGCAGCGCGCCAAATGGTCCGCTGAAGATCCGCAAAAATCGGTTCGAGGATGTTGCTTGTGCACTCATCATCTTCTCCCTACGCCTTCTGCGTTGTCTTGCCGCCCAACAGACCCTGTGGCCGGAAAATCAAGACCAGAATCAGGATGCCAAAAGCAAAAATGTCCTTGTATTCCGCACCAAACGCACCCCTGGAGAAGATGCTGAAGTAGGCGGCGGAAAAGGACTCCAGCAGCCCCAACACCATTCCGCCCAGCATTGCCCCTACGATGCTGCCGATGCCGCCCAGAACGGCGGCCGTAAAGGCTTTCAAGCCAGGAATGAAGCCCATGTAGGGATCGACGCGGGTGAAGCGGAACGCCCACAGCACCCCCGCTGCCCCGCCCAACGCACCGCCGATCAGAAACGTCAGCGCAATGATGCGGTTCACATCGATGCCCATCAGCGCCGCTGTCTTCTGATCCTGCGCCACAGAGCGAATCGCTTTGCCCAGGCGCGTGGCGTTGACCAGATAGTTCAGCGCCACCAGCATCACGACGCCAAATGCAATCAGCATGATCGCTTTGTATTGAATGGCAACATCGATGGGGCGACCACTCATGTCAACCGTAAAGAGCGTCAAGCGCTGGGCGAAGGGGCCATATTCGGGAAAGGTGCGGTAGAAATCACCGTTGATGGCGCTTTGCAGGAAACGCATCGTATCTTGCAGCAGGAACGAGACGCCGATGGCGGCAATCAACGGCACAAGACGCGGTGAACCGCGTAAGGGGCGATAGGCCAGGCGTTCGGTCGTGACGGCCAGACCACCAGCCACCGCCATGCCCAGAAGCACCGCCAGCGTGATCCACAGCAACGCTGGCCCAAGTTCCGCCGTCTTGAGCATACCCTGCGCGTTCAGCCAGATCAGCAGTTCCACGCCAGCAAACGCGCCAAACATCACAAATTCGCCGTGCGCAAAGTTGATGAATTCCAGCACGCCATAGACCATCGTATAGCCCATGGCAATGATCGCATACATGAAGCCAAGCGTGATGCCGTCGATCAGCACCTGCGGCAACAACACCAGCGTCACTTGTAAAATGTCGATATCGGAGCGTGTGGGGCGCAAAAGCACCGCCAAAAGCAATGTAATCGCCGAGATGACCACTGCACTCCCGACGATAAAGATGAACAGTTGCCCCAGCGGGCGCAGAATTTCTTTGAAGGGATTGACTCTACGCAGGTGCATGACGACTCCTCACAGGTTTGCCTGAGGACAGATGCAGTCGTTTTCTGCCAGTGGCGGATATAGAGACGGTGCAGGTTGCTGGATTTCCAGGGTCACAACCTGCACCGTCTTCATGCAAATCTAGGCAGGAGCAATCAGTTGGAGGCTGGCGCCGGGATGTCGAGCACCTTCACAACTTCCGCCGCTCCCCACTCTGCCGGGTCGGAGGACTTGACCTGCTTGACGAAGTACTGCGCCACCGTCAGGTCGCCGATCTCATTGAAGGTCTTCATGCCGGTGATGCCGTCGTAGTCGGCGGTGGCGCGCACGGCCTCAGCCACCTGCGCGCGCGTCGGCATGGCGCCGCCATTCGCCTCGATCGCTGCCGCAATACCATTCAGGCAGATGTTCATTGCGTCGAAGCCTTCAGCGGCGTAGGGCTGCACCTGCTCGCCAAAGCGCGCCTCGTAATCGGCGATGAACTGCTCGGCTTTCGGGAAGAGGCTCAGCGGGCCAGCGGTCGTCGTGAAGTACATGTCAACGACAAAGTCGCCCGCCAGGTTTGCCATCTCGGAGCTGTCCAGACCGTCCGGGCCGAGGAATTGCGCCGTGATGCCCTTTTCGCGCATTTGCTTGAGGATCAGACCACCCTGGCTGTAGATGCCGCCAAAGTAGACCAGATCGGGATTGGCGGCCAGGATCGGCGTCAACACGCTGTCGAAGTTCGCCTGTTCTTCAGTGCCCTCGAAGCCGAGCACGCTCATGCCCAACTTCTCTGCCTTCTGGCGGAAGAACTCGGCCACGCCCTGACCATACGCCGTCTTGTCGTGCAGAATGTAGACGCTCTTCACGCCCATCTCGCTGTTGGCGAATTCGGCGCCCACCACACCCTGCACGTCGTCACGCCCGACGATGCGGTTGACTTCCGGGTAGCCGCGCGTGGTGACCAGCGGGTTGGTATTGGCCGGCGAGACCATCGCCAACTGAGCGTTGTGATACTCCTCCGAACTGGGGATCGCCACGCCGCTGTTCAGATGGCCGACCAGACAGAGCACAGCCGGGTCGCCGACGATCTGCTTGGCATTGGCGACGCCGGTGTCGGGCGTGGCCTGATCGTCGAAGGGCGCCAGCTCGACGGTGAAGCCCATTTCCTGAAGCTTGCCGCCGTTCTGCTCCAACGCCAACTGGGCGCCGTTCTTGATCGCAGTGCCCAGCACAGACTGCGGGCCGCTCAACGGCGACTGGGTGGCAACCTTGATCACAGTGCCGCTGGAAGCCGGCGCCTCCGCAGAGGCCTCCGTCGCCGCAGCCGGCGCCTCCGTGGCTGCAGCGGCAGGCGCAGATGGTTCGGGCGCTGGCGCACAGGCTGTGACAACCATCGCCAGAATGAGCAACAAGGCCAGAGATGCTGTTCTCATACGCATAATCCCGTTTTCTCCTTTTGCGAGTGTTGACAAACTTTAACTGGAACAGTCGGATGCTAGATCAAACGACACGATCTATCTCAATCAGCGATGCGTAGAGCGTCACTGTCGAGCGCAAATTGTCTTTGTGCTTCCATGGCACGGCGGCTAAGTCAACGATGGCAGGGCGTCATGCATGCGGAGGAGCCAGCGATTGTATCGGTTCCCTGTCAGCGGAAGGGATTATAGGTGACTGATTTTCATTTGTCAATCAGCGTAAATTGTCGCAGAAACAATTTTGACTTCGGTCGCCTTTTGCATCTGTGATATACTAAACGCTTGTGAATCGAGCGCTGACGATTGGTTTGACAGGAAATATTGCCACGGGCAAGAGCGCCGTGCTCGCTTACTTACAGCAGCGCGGCGCCGCCGTGATCGACGCCGATAAGCTCGCCCATCAGGCGATGGCGCCAGGCGGCCCGGCATACGCGGCTGTCGTCGCAGCGTTTGGACCGACGGTCGTCGCAGCGGATGGCGCTATCGACCGGCAGGCGCTTGGCGCTATTGTCTTTGCCGATGCAACCAGGCTGGCGCAACTGGAGGCCATCGTTCATCCCGCGGTTTTTGCGCTGGCGCAACAGGCGTTGGCGGCGACAACCGCGCCTGTCGTTGTGATCGAAGCGATCAAGTTGATCGAATCCGGGCGACTGCTGCCCTTATGCGATGAGGTGTGGGTGGTTGTAGCCGATGAAGCGACGCAATTGCAGCGCCTGATGCAATTGCGCGGCCTGAGCGAAGCTGAAGCGCGCCTGCGGATGGCGGCGCAGTCGCCGCAGGCTGAAAAGATCAAACACGCCACGCGCGTCATCGAAAATAACGGCGACTGGCGCGCCTTGCACGCTCAACTGGACGCTATCTGGAACGAATTGATGGCGGCGACGTAATCAATCGCATGGATTGCACGCAAGGGGAACGATGAACACACTGAAACGATTCTGGGTCGAGCACCCGATTCTTTCCAACTGGGCAGTGTTGACGTTCGGCATGGTGATTATTCTTTACTTCAGCGCTCGCCATGTTGGGTTCGCACCCACACAGTGGGCGGCGCTGGTCGGCGCAACGATTGTGTTGGCCGGTCTGTGCGCCTGGATCATCAACTGGGAGTGATGCTTCGCTGATCATGGAAAAACAAGATTATTACGAGATTCTCGGCGTGCCACGCGACGCCAACAAAGACCAAATTAAAAAAGCCTTTCGCCGCTTGGCGCAACAGTACCATCCCGATGTGAATAAGTCGGATGATGCTGAGACACGTTTCAAGGAGATCAACGAAGCCTATCAGGTGCTCTCCGATGATGAGAAACGCGCCATTTACGACCGCTACGGCCACGCCGGGCTGCAGGGCGCCGCAGGCGGCGGCTACAGCGCCGACATGAGCGGTTTCGGCGACCTCGGCAGCATCTTCGAGGAACTCTTCGGCGGCTTTGGAGGGCGCGCCGGGGGCGGCGCCAATCGGCGCCAACCGCGCCGCGGCGCCGACCTGCGCGCCGATATCCGCCTTACCTTCGAGGAAGCCGTCTTTGGCGCCGAACGCGATCTGGAAATCCCGCGTATGGAGGCGTGCGATCGCTGTCACGGCACAGGCGCGGAGCCGCCGACCGCGCCTGTTGTTTGCGCCACCTGCAATGGCAGCGGCGAGGTGAAGCGGCGTCAGCAAAGCCCCCTCTTCGGCGCCATCGTGACCGCTTCGCCCTGCCCAACCTGTAACGGAACCGGCGAGGTGATCCCTTCGCCATGTACGAAGTGCCGCGGCCGCAAGTTCGTGCGTGTAACGCGCAAACTCAATGTCAAGATTCCCGCTGGCGTCGACGAAGGCACGCGCATCCGCCTGGCTGGCGAAGGCGAAGCCGGTCAATTCGGTGGGCCGCCGGGCAACCTGTATGTCGTCGTGTCCGTGGCGCCGCACAAATTTTTTGTGCGCAATGGCAGTGATATTCTACTGGAGTTGCCAATCAATGTCGCACAGGCCGCGTTGGGCGCTACTGTCCAGATTCCCACGCTTGACGGCGTCACCGAGACCATCGAAGTGCCGCCCGGCACACAGACTGGCGCACAATTCCGCAAGCGCGGGCTGGGCGCGCCCCATCTGCAGCGCAACGGTCGCGGCGACATGCTGATCACTGTGCGCGTGGAGGTGCCGACCCGGCTCACCGCAGAACAAAAGGAACTCTTTCGCCAGCTTGCCAAAACCTTTGGCGACGACGCACCGCGTGAAGAGTCAAAGGGCTTCTTTGATCGGTTATTTGGTTCAGACTAGAGAAGCTGAGAGTGAGAGATTGGGTGACGTCAATCCCGGATCGCTGGAGAGCGCCTGGGAAGTGAGCGGCGCCTACCAGGAGAAACCGGGTTTCTCATCAGCGCAACCCTGACTGCACCGATGGCTAAGAAACCTGGTTTCTCTATTGCACCTTACCGTAATACACCACCGCCTGCTCTCAATTTAGATTTCCATGTGCGGAATCCAAGCTCAATCACCTGAATCTCCTATGTCGACCATTCTCGAAATTTCCGTCGAATGTGACGCCGAGGCCGCCGAGGCGGTCAGCGAACTTTTTAATCGCTTCAACGGCGGCGATTACGACGCCGACAGCGAAGCCGGCGAGACGAGCGGCGGCGGCGCCGTGATCGAGACCACCGGCTACGACGACTTCAACGAGCCGATCGCCGGCGAGTTTCGCATTGTCGTCAAGACCTATATCAAGCCGGGCGCACGCGGGGCGCAGATTCGCCGCCAGATCGAGGAAGGTCTGTGGTTCCTCTCACGCATCTACCCGATCCCGGAGCCGCACTTCCGTGAATTGCGCGAAGAAGACTGGGCGCATGCCTGGAAGCGCTTTTACAAACCACTGCGCGTGGGGCGTCGCATCCTGCTCAAGCCGAGTTGGGAGAGCGTTCCAGCGGCGCCCGATGACATCCTGGTCGAACTCGACCCTGGCATGGCCTTTGGCACCGGGCTGCATCCCAGCACGCGGCTTTGCATCGTCGCACTGGAAGAGACGGTCAGGCCCGGCGATGCTGTCCTGGATGTCGGCGCCGGCAGCGGCGTGCTGTCCATCGTGGCGCACAAGCTGGGCGCAGCGTCAGTCCTGGCGACTGACATCGATCCCATCGCTGTCGAGGTGACGCAGGAAAATGCAGAGCGCAACGGCGTGCCGCTGAACACCCAACCAGGGATTACCGTGCAGCCGGGCAGCGTGCCAGCCGCCATGGCCGAACGCTTCGATCTCATCGTCGCCAACATCCTGGCTGAAGTGCTTGTCAAGCTCTTCGATGCCGCCTATGACTATCCGCCGCTGACCGAGCCGCTGAAGCCAGGTGGTCTGCTCATCCTGGCTGGCATCATCGAAGAACGTGCGCAGCTCGTGATCGCCGCCGCGCAGCGTCACGGCTGCACGCTGGTTGACCGCAAGCAAGAGGGTGATTGGGTGGCGTTGGTCGTGCGGAAGGAATAACACCGTGACGCGTGAGGCATGGCCGGCGCGCCACCGCTTCTTTGTGCAAAATCCCCTGCACGTCGGCGATTTCCCCTGCCTCGACGCATTGGCGCATCAACTTGCTGTAGTGCTGCGTCTGACGCCTGGCGCAGCCATCATCCTCATCAACGGCGACGGCAACGAATATCTCACCACCCTGACGACCCTCTCACCGCGTCGCGCCACCGGCGCCATCGTCGCTGCGCGGCTCAGTGCTGCGGACCCACGCCTTCACCTCACGCTTTTTCAATGCACACTCAAGCAAGACAAATTCGACTGGGTGCTCCAGAAAGGCGCCGAGCTGGGTGTAAGCTGCTTCGTTCCCGTCGTGAGTGAACGCAGCGTCGTGCGCCCGCTGGCGGCGCTGGCCGGCAAGCGCGCCCGCTGGCTCACGATCCTGCGCGAGGCCACCGAGCAGTGCGGTCGCACCCGCCCGCCGGAACTGGCCGCCGCCGTCGAACTGAACGCAGTGGCCTTGCCATCGGACGTGCGCGGCTTTATCGCGTGGGAAGAAGCTGAGACCGCGCCAGCCCTGGCCGACGCGGTTGCTGCTGCACTGCACGCTGCGTGCGATCATACGCCGCCCCTGGCGCTGCTGGTTGGGCCAGAAGGTGGACTGTCGCACGCCGAGGTGCAGACGCTTGTCCAGCGTGGCTGGCAGGCGGTGACATTGGGGCGGCGTATTTTGCGCGCCGAAACCGCCGCACTTGCTGGCGTCACTGTGATCATGGAGCGCAGCGGCGAGCTTGGTCAGCATCCCGTTTGAGCGGATAATATGGGCCGCCTGACTTGGCGGCATCCATCGCAGGTCATCGCCTCTGGCGTGACATAGCTGCGTAAAAAAGGGGGGCAATTCTGTAGATTCGGCTAATCAGCCGTATCGGGGCAACCGTCGCAGGTCATCGCCTCTGGCGTGACATGGCGCCACGTCACGCCGGAGGCGATGACCTGCGACATACGTGATTTCGCCCCCCCCCCAATATGAAATAGACCCCTGAGTTGCGGCGTTCTTGACTTACGTGCTGTTGGCGACTATAATTCGCACTATAAAAAATGTAGCGACTACAGGAGCAGATCATGACAGGCACCAACGGACACAACGCCGGCGCACAGGCGCCGATTGAAAATGTAATTATCATTGGCAGCGGACCGGCGGGCTTCACGGCTGGTTTGTATGCAGCGCGTGCCAACCTGTCGCCGCTGCTGATCACCGGCAACGACTACGGCGGCCAGGTCAGCATCACTTACGACATCGAGAATTACCCTGGTTTTCCGGAGAGCCTTAGCGGCCCAGAGTTGGTCGAGAAGTTCAAGGCGCAGGCGGAGAAGTTTGGCACGCGCGTTGAGTTCGACTACGTGAAGGAGATCGTCGTGGATCGACACCCCTTCCTTGTCCGCACTGAGAGCGGGGCCGAATACCGCACGCGCACAATTATCGTCAGCACCGGCGCTCGCCCCCGCTACCTGGAGGTGCCCGGAGAGAAGGAATTCACCGGCAAGGGCGTCAGTTACTGCGCCACGTGCGACGGTTTCTTCTTCCGCGGCAAGGATGTGCTGGTCGTCGGCGGCGGCGACAGTGCAGCGGAGGAGGCGCTCTTTCTGACGCGCTACGCCAGCCGCGTGCGGATTCTCCACCGCCGCGACAAGCTGCGCGCCAGCAAGATTCTACAAGATCGCGTCTTTGCCAATGAAAAGATCGAGGTGCTCTGGAACACCGTCGTCACCGAGATTGTAGGCAGCAACGGGGCGGTGTCCGGCGTCAAGACGCAAGACACCGTGACTGGCGCGGAGGGTTTCCTGACGACCGACGGCGTCTTCATCTTTGTCGGTCATCTGCCCAACAACGAGCTGTTTCCCGGCAAACTGGAGCTTGACGAAGATGGCCACCTGATCACCGATCGCAAATTCCGCACCAACGTGCCGGGCATCTTTGCGGCTGGCGAAATTCAGGACAAGGTTTTCAAGCAGGTCGCCACCAGCGTCGGCCAGGGCTGTGGGGCGGCGATGTCGGCCACGCGTTTCCTGGAAGAGCTGGAGGCCGGTCACGCCATCGACTGGCGCGCCGACCCGCGTGAGTTTGCCACGCCACGCGCCGCTGTCCTGGCGTGAGCACGCGTGAGATGAACAGGGCATAGCACGCGGCTGGTGCGAAGCGCGGGTTTCCGTATCTGCAATCCGTGTGGTTCGCGCCGGTCGCGTGCGCATGTCAATTTTCCCGCACAATGAGCCTGGGTGGCCGCCATGAGCGTTCCCGACGAAGTGACAGAATCGAGCCGGGCGCCTGCGCGTGGACTGGCGCGCTCGGCCAGCGTGCTGGCGGTCGGCAGCCTGGCAAGCCGGGTGCTGGGCCTGCTGCGCGAGATCGTCATTGCTGCGCTCTTTGGCGCCACAGGCCAGGTCAGCGCCTTCCGGGTGGCGGCGCAGGTGCCCACGCTGCTCTACGATTTCCTCGTGGGCGGCATGTTGAGCGCGGCGCTGGTGCCTGTGCTCAGCGACTATGCCGGGCGCGGCCGCCAGGCCTTCGCCCAGGTTGTCGGCGCGCTGCTTGCGATCTTCGCCATCGTGCTGGCGCTGGTGGTGATTGCGCTGGAGGTCGCAGCGCCCGCGTTGACGTTGCTGCTGGCGGGTGGCTTCAGCAACGCCGACCCTGCACTGCTGACGCTGACCACACAATTGATCCGCTGGCTGGCGCCGGTGGTCTGGTTCCTGTCGCTGGCCGGCGTGTTGATGGCGGTGCTCTACGCACTCCAGCGTTTCACCTTCCCCGCCATCGCCACCGCCGTCTTCAACCTGGGCATCGTGCTGGCAGCGCCCCTGCTGACACCCGTCGTCGGCATCTTTAGCCTGGCGGTTGGGCTGCTGCTTGGCGGTCTGACTCAACTGACGTTGATGGCCGTCGACGTGCGCCGCGCTGGAGTCCCGTTGACGCCCAACATCCAGTGGCGCCATCCGGCGCTGCGGCGTATTCTCTGGCTCTATCTGCCGATCGCCGCCGGGCTGGTGGTCAGTCTCTTCCAGGTTGGCTTGGATCGGCGGCTGGCAAGCGGCACGGGCGCCCAGAGCATTGCCTGGATGGCAAACGCCACCACCTTGCAACAGATGCCGCTTGGCCTGATCAGTGTGGCGATCTCGCTGGCGGCGCTGCCACGTCTGAGCCAGTTCTATGCCGTTGGCGACGAGCGCGCCTATCGCCAGACATTGGGGCGTGGTTTGCGCATGGTGTGGATGTTGATCTTGCCCGCGGGCATCCTGCTGTGGTTGCTCGGCGCACCGGCGACGCAGCTTCTCTTCGAGCGCGGCGCCTTCACCCCGGGGGATACAACGCAGGTGGTGAGCGCGCTGAACATCTACCTGCTCGGCATGCTCTTTGCCGCCGTCGATTTTCCACTCAATTTCGCCTTTTATGCCCGTTTCAACACGTGGCTGCCCGCGCTGATCGGCGTGGTCAGTGTGGGCGTCTATGCCGTGGCGGCGCTGGCGCTGGTGCAGCCCCTCGGCTATCTTGGCCTGGTCTGGGCGGATACAGCCAAGCAAGCCGGTCACGCTGCGATCATGGTCTTCTTGCTCTGGCGCGTGGTTGGCCGGCTGCGAGCGGATACACTGGCGGGCTTCGCCGTGATCGCGCTGGCGGGCGGCGTCATGGCGGCAGTGACCTATGCCGCGACGGCGCTCCTGGTTGGACGGCTGCCGGCTGGCGTGCCTGGCGCCCTGTTGTCGGTTGCAGTGGCTGGCGGCGTGGGGATTGCAGTCTACGCGGCAATGTTGATGGCATTTCGCTTGTCAGAAGCACAAACATTAGCGAATGCGATACGCACCAGGTTGCCAACCTCGCGCAGGGCGTAGCGGCGGGCGCATCCTCCGGTGCACTGCACGTAGCGCCATATGTGTGATATCATCGCGTCAGGAGGTGGAGGATGAGTTCAAGAGTTGCCGATATAATCGATGTGCTTGCTTTGCCAGCGGCGGCTGATAGTCCGGCATCCGCGCACATGCTGCGCCGTCGTCTGCTGGAAGTGTTGCTGGCGTCGCCAGAAAAAATGAGTTACGAAGAGTTCCTGGAGTGGGCCGACGAAGATACACTGGCGGAATGGGTGGATGGCAAAGTCATCATGACAAGTCCAGCGTCCGATGAACATCAAGATATTGCCGCTTTTCTGACTGCGCTTCTCCGTATTTACGTCGAAATGCGCGATCTGGGCGTCATTCGGGCTGCACCTTTTCAGATGAAGTTGGCGCATGGTCGAGAACCCGATTTGCTGTTTATTGACAAGAGCCACTTTGATCGCCGCAAGAAGAATTACCTTGACGGCCCGGCTGATCTGGTGGTCGAAATCGTCTCGCCGGAGAGCGCCGGCTGCGATCGTGGGGAGAAGTTCATCGAATATGAGGCGGGTGGCGTGCCGGAATACTGGTTGATCGACCCGCAACGGCGATGGGCGGAGTTCTATCGCTTGCAGGGTCAACGTTACCACCTGGCGTACGCGGGCGAGGAAGGCGAGTATCACGCTTGCGCCTTGCCCGGCTTTTGGCTGCGCGTCGAGTGGCTCTGGCAACAGCCGATGCCAAAGGTGCTCGACGTGTTGCGCAACATGGGCGTGCTGTAGATTGCGCCTCGTAGATTGCGCCTCAACGCCCGGTTGTCATGCAAGCCAGGGGCATCCAACGCAGGTCATCGCCTCTGGCGTGGCATCGGGGCCCCGTTGCGCCGGAGGCGATGACCTGCGGCAGCGACTTTGCCCCCAGCGTGAAGTAGAGCCAACGCCCGCCTGGTTTGCGTAGAGCCGCCGGGTGCTGGATAATAGGGGCTTGGAAATCAGCAATTTGTGCATTGCCACGCCAGTGAAGAAGGATGTCGAAATGACTGCCAGTAAGCCCAAACCGCCCAAGGGGCGCAGCGCCGCCAATCCCAGCAACTACAGCCAGCTCTATAAGCAGAGTGAGCAGAATGTTCGGCAGAGCACAGCGGTGACTGCGGCGGCGGTTCAGCCCGCAGCTGCCCCGCGCACCTCGGAGCAGGTCGACTGGAAGACTGAATATGGCTACGTCTTCCAGGATTTACGCTATCTCTTGATCGTCTCCGCCATCCTCTTTGCGGCGATCATTGTGCTTGGCTTTTTCCTGTAGACGCAACTCGTACGGCGGCAGGCTGGGCGAGCAGCAGCCAGGTGATGGCGTGCACCGCCCAGCACAACCAGAAATTGCGCGTATAGAAAAACAGGATCGAGGTCATCACCAGGATCGCACCCTTCACGAGCCGGTGGTGCGCATCCGGTTGCTGCAGCAGCGCAAAGGGTAAAGCCAATGCTGCTGCAATCCAGATTGACCAATAAGTCGGTGTATCCAACGAAAATTGCATTCGCAGGAGCGTTTCCGCCACTGCCCCACGCAGGAAAGACCAGAACCACTCTTCGACGCCGTGCAGGGCGATGCCGCTGGCGAGTGAGCCCAGAGCGGGCGCCGGCGATGGCGCGTCATCCACTGCGTGGGGGCGGGGCAAGAGCGTGATGCGCGCCACGCCTGCCAATGCCACCGCCGCCAGCGCTAACCCCACACCCAGCGTCAAACTGGTGCGCCAGTCGATGTACATCACACCCATCAGTCGCGGTGAAATCCCGCCGGTGATCAGCGCCGCGTAGGGGAGCAGCCCCCAGTAGCCAGCCATACTCCACTGCTGCGCTGCGCCCGACAGATACGGGCGTACACCCAGCACGACCACGCCCACGAGCAGCGTCAACACCAGCCAGAACCCTGGCGCGTGAAAGCTCAAAAAAGCATCCATCTACAGAATCACCGGCTCCTCGTAGACGCCCCACGCCTCGCGCAGCACATCCATCATCTCTTGCAGCGTGGCGTACTCGTTTACAGCAGCCAGAATCGGCGCCATCAAGTTGACATCCTCTCTTCGCGCTGCGTGCGCCAGCTCCGTGAGGCGTTGAGTCACGGCGCGGTTGTCGCGCGTCCGGCGCACTTCGTGCAAGCGCGCCACCTGGCGGCGATAGCCGTCGGCGTCCATCTTGAGCAAAGGCGTTGGCGGCTGTTCGCCGCTCACATAGTCGGTCACCCCGACGATGACACGGCGACCCCGTTCCACCTCGCGCTGAAAGCGCACCGCCGCCTCGGTGATCTCGCGCTGGAAGAACCCTTCCTCGATCGCAGGCAGCACGCCGCCGTGCGCCTCGATCTGTTGGAAGTAGGTGCGCGCCTGGTGCTCCATGGCGTCAGTCAGCGCCTCGACAAAGAAGGAGCCGCCGAGCGGATCGACGGTGTTGGCAACGCCGCTCTCATGGGCGATGATCTGTTGCGTGCGCAGGGCGACGGTCACTGCCTCTTCGCTGGGCAACGCCAGCGCTTCATCGAGCGAATTGGTGTGCAGGCTCTGCGTGCCGCCCAGCACCGCCGCCAGCGCCTGGATTGCCACGCGCGCCACATTGTTCAGCGGCTGTTGCGCAGTCAGGCTTACGCCAGCGGTCTGGGTGTGAAAGCGCAACATCCACGAACGCGGCTCGCGCGCGCCGAAGCTCTCCTTCATCTCACGCGCCCAAATGCGGCGCGCCGCCCGATATTTGGCGATCTCCTCGAAGAAATCATTGTGCGCGTTGAAAAAGAAAGAAATGCGCGGGGCGAACTCATCGATCCCCAGCCCGCGTCCCAGCGCCCAGCGCACATACTCGAAGCCGTCCGCCAACGTGAATGCCAGTTCCTGCGCAGCCGTCGAACCTGCCTCGCGAATGTGGTAGCCGGACACCGAGATCGGGTTCCACAGCGGCATCTGGCGGGTGGCGAATTCAACGGTGTCGGTCACCAGCCGCATCGATGGTCGCGGTGGGAAGATGAATTCCTTCTGGGCGATGTACTCCTTGAGGATGTCATTTTGCAGTGTGCCGCCGAGCTGCGCCCGCGCAAAGCCGCGCTTCTCGGCGGCTGCAATGTACATCGCCCAGATGATCGCCGCGGGGCTGTTGATCGTCATCGAAGTGGTGACAGCGTCCAGCGGCAACCCATCGAGCAGCACCTGCATATCCGCCAGCGAGCAACAGGCCACGCCGCACAGCCCAAACTCGCCTTCCGCTTCGGGCGCATCGGTGTCGTACCCGTAGAGCGTTGGCATGTCGAAGGCGATCGACAGTCCGCTTTGACCTTGCTCCAGCAGATACCGAAAGCGTTGGTTCGTCTCCTCCGCCGTGCCAAAGCCAGCAAACATGCGCATCGTCCACAGGCGGCCGCGGTGTCCAGTGGCGTGCACCCCCCGTGTAAATGGAAATTCGCCAGGAAGACCGAGATCGCGGGCATAGTCGGCGTCGGCGACATCGGTCGGCGTGTAGACGCGTTCGACGGGCAGCCCGGAGAGCGTGCTAAACTCTGTGTAGCGTTCGGGGAAACGCGTCAGCGCTTTGCGCAGCGCGTCTTCCTCCCAGGCCTGGCGTTGAGCGTGCAGCGCTTCGAGTGCATGGCGTTCGTACAGTTGCATGTGGCGTGCCTCCTGATAGTGGGTGGCGTCAACACGACGGCTGGTGCGCAGGCGTCTCCCATTTTCCATGAAGTCGGGTCTGGCGACAAGTTTGCCTCGCTCCCCAGGCGACATGACTTCCTGCCGCCTGGCCTGGTCTGCAATCGGCGAGCATCGAACCCTGGCGCCCGACCTGCCGACGCGTGCGCACACCGCCTGCCGCGTTTGACGCTGCGTCGCAGAGAATCCATACTACAGGCGCTCACCTGTGCTTACTCACGGAAACGAAGCATCGACAAACCACTATGGACATTTTGGAATCACGGATCGACCCTACCAGTGCAGATTTTGCCGCCAACGCCGCCTACCATCGTGGCCTGGCGGAGTTATTGCGCTCCCGCCTGGCGCAGGTTCGGCGTGGCGGCGATGAGAAGGCGCACCGCCGCCACGCCGAACAGGGCAAACTCTTCGTGCGCCAGCGCATCGACCGTCTCCTCGATCCCGGCGCACCCTTTCTGGAGCTTTCGCCGCTGGCCGCCTGGGAGCTCTACGACGGCGACGCACCTGGCGCAGGCATCGTCACCGGCATCGGGCGCGTGGCCGGGCGCGAGTGCATGATCGTCGCCAACGACGCCACCGTCAAAGGCGGGACCTATTACCCGATGACCGTCAAGAAACATCTGCGCGCCCAGCAAATTGCGCTGGAAAATCGCCTGCCGTGCATCTATCTGGTCGATTCAGGCGGCGCGTTTCTACCGCTCCAGGATGAGGTCTTCCCCGATGTGGACGACTTCGGCCGCATCTTCTACAACCAGGCGGTCATGAGCGCCGCCGGCATCGCCCAGATCGCGGCAGTGATGGGGTCGTGCACGGCGGGCGGCGCCTATGTCCCCGCCATGAGCGACGAGGCGGTGATCGTTCAGGGCACGGGCACGATCTTTCTGGGTGGGCCGCCGCTGGTCAAGGCGGCGACCGGTGAAGATGTCAGCGCCGAGGAGCTGGGCGGCGCCGACGTGCACACCCGCATCTCTGGCGTGGCCGATCACTTCGCCGCCGACGATGAGCAGGCGTTGCAGATCGTGCGCGACATTGTGGCGACGCTCAACACGCGCAAGCAGGTGACGCTAGACATTGCGCCGCCCGAAGCGCCCCGCTACGATCCGGCGGAGCTCTACGGCGTGTTGCCGGCGTCATTCAAAGTGGCCTACGATGTGCGCGAGGTGATTGCGCGCCTCGTCGATGGCAGCCGGCTGCGCGAGTTCAAGCCGCGCTATGGCGAGACGCTGGTTTGCGGCTTTGCGCGACTCTATGGCTATCCGGTCGGCGTCATTGCCAACAACGGCGTTCTCTTCAGCGAGTCGGCGTTGAAGGGCGCACATTTCATTGAACTTTGCACATCCCGACAAATTCCGCTACTCTTTTTGCAGAACATCACCGGTTTCATGGTGGGTAAAGAGTATGAAAATCGCGGCATCGCCAAGGACGGCGCCAAGATGGTGCACGCCGTCGCCAACGCACGCGTACCCAAGCTCACGGTGATCATTGGCGGCTCGTTCGGCGCCGGCAATTACGGCATGTGTGGCCGCGCCTACAGCCCACGCTTCTTGTGGATGTGGCCCAACGCGCGCATCAGCGTGATGGGCGGCGAACAGGCGGCGAACGTACTCCTCACCGTGAAGCAGGAGCAGGCGACGCGCCTGGGGCAGCCGCCGCTGTCGCCGGAAGCGCAGGCCGCTTTCAAGCAGCCGATCCTGGACAAATACGAACGCGAGGGCAATCCCTATTACGCCACCGCGCGCGTGTGGGATGACGGCATCCTCGACCCGGTGGAAACGCGCAACGTGCTGGGGCTGGCGCTCTCCGCCTGCCTGAATGCACCGATTGCGCCGACGACGTTTGGCGTGTTGCGCATGTAATCACGAGGAGGTTCGTGATGGAATATCCTGATCTGGAACGCATCCGCGCTGCGCGCCGCCGGTTGGGCGACCTGGTGCGCGAGACGCCCGTCTGGCGCTGGCAGGCGCTGGAGCTGGACGCGCTTCTCGGCGCCGCGACCTCGATCTTTCTGAAGCTGGAGTTGTTTCAGCACACTGGCTCCTTCAAGCCGCGCGGGGCATTGATGGTGATGCTCGATCTCGCGCCCGGGGAGTTGCGCCAGGGTGTCACTGCGGTCAGTGCGGGGAATCACGCCATCGCCGTGGCCTATTCAGCGCAACTCTTGGGCACGACCGCAAAGGTCGTCATGCCCAAGACTGCCAATCCCTTCCGTGTGGCGCGCTGCCGCGCCTATGGCGCAGCAGTGGAGATGGTCGACGATGTGCAGCAGGCGTTTGCACGCGTGCAGCAGATTCAGGAGGAGGAAGGCCGCGTCTTCGTCCACCCCTACGAGGGGCCGCTCACGGCCTTGGGCACTGCCACGCTCGGCCTGGAATTCGCCACCCAGGCGCCCGACCTTGACGCTGTGATCATTCCCATCGGCGGCGGCGGGTTGTGCGCCGGCATGGCTTGCGCCTTCAAGCAACTGCAACCACGCTGCCAGGTGATCGGCGTGGAGCCGGTGGGCGCGGACACCATGCACCGTAGCTTTCTGGCCGGATCACCGCAAGCCATCGACCGCGTGCGCACGATCGCTGACAGCCTGGGGGCGCCTTACGCCCTGCCCTACAGTTTCAAGATGTGCCGCACCTTTCTCGACGATCTGGTCCTGATCGATGACGCCGCCATGCAGCGGGCGATGGGACTGCTCTACAGCAGCATGAAGCTCGCCGTCGAGCCGGCGGGTGCGGCTGCAACGGCGGCTTTGTGTGGCCCGCTGTGCGAGCGGCTGCGCGGCAAGCGCATCGGCGTCATCATCTGCGGCGCCAATATCGATCTGGCGACCTTTGCCAGCCAGGCGCTGGTGTGATCTGGCGTGCGTCACGAGTCAGGCGCCACAATTTACTCATGACTCGTGACTCATATTGATACCTTTCGCCTATGCGACACAATGCACTCAATCAGGTTTCAAGGGTTTTCTTGCTGATCTTGCTCGTCACCCTGGCAGGGATGGCATGGATTCTTGCGCAGGCGTTTGGCTTTGGGCTGCCCGATGCCAGCGGGCTGCGTCCACAAGGTGTGGTTGCCGCCGCGTGGAATCGCGAGGTGGCGCTGATCAGCGGGCACGCTGGCAACGATTCGGGTGCGGTTTGTGAGGATGCCGCCGGCAACGTGTTGGTCACCGAGGCTGCGATCAACGCACGCATCGCCAGCCTGACAGCGGAACGTCTGCGTCGCGCTGGCGCGGACGTGACGATCCTCGATGAGTACGACTCTCGTTTGGAGGGTCTGCGTGCGGCGGCGCTGGTCAGCCTGCACGCGGATAGCTGCATCGAGGCGTCGGGCTACAAGGCGGCGGTGCACGCTTTCTCAGCCATTCCTGCCACCAACGAACGCCTCTTAGCCTGCATCGACCAGAACTATCCAGCGGTGACGGGGTTGCCGCACCACCCGAATACGGTGACGCACAACATGACCGAGTATCACGCCTTCAAGCGCATCGACCCGTCGACGCCCGCCGCCATCATCGAGCTGGGCTTTCTGGGCGGCGACCAGACGCTCCTGGTCAATCAGCCTGAGTTGGCGGCAAAGGGTGTCGCCGACGCCATCCTGTGCTTTCTGGCAGGTGAAAAGGAATCAACGCCATGAACAACGTGACCACACCGACGCTCAGCGTGATCGACCCGGCGACAGCCGCAGCGGAAGCCTACACGAGCGCCTTGAGCGCGTTATGGAATGCTGCGCTTGGCGCGGCCATGCCGATTTCAGCGGCCTTCGTGCGTCACAATTTCATGCCCTCGACTGGGGTGATGCGCCGCCTCTTTGCGCTACAGATCGATGGCGTCCTGGTCGGCGTGGCATTGGCAACCACTTTACGCGGAGAGCCGCTGGTGACCCCGCACGGCGAGGGATGGATCGACGCGCTGGTGGTGACCCCGGCCTGGCAACGCCGCGGTTTAGGACGGCGGCTGCTCTCTGCGGCGGAAGCATGGCTGGCGGAGCAGGGCTGTCGCACTGTCCAGGTTGGCGGCGGATTGCGCCCATTTGCACCTGGCGCGCCAGAAGCAAGCGACGCCGCCCCATTTTTCACCCAGTGTGGCTACACCAACTTCGGTTTAAGCTGGGACATGGCGGCGAATCTGGCGACCTACACACCGCCGCCGCTGCCCGCGGCGCCGTGTCGCGCTGCGCCTGCCACTCCTCGTCAGGTGGATGATCTGCTTGGTTTTTTGCGCCGCGAATTTCCTGGACGGTGGCGTTACGAGGCGGAGATGTTTCTCGCCGACGGCGGACGCATCTCCGATTTCATGCTGCTGTGGAGCGAGCGCGGCGTCGATGGCTGCTGTCTGTTGACCTTCCCCGACTCGACGCGTCCGCTGGAGCGGTTCTATCCCTATCAGTTGCCCAAGCCGTGGGGCCAGCTCGGTTCGATTGGCGTCAGCGCCGATCGGCGCGGGCAGGGCTTTGGTGCGACGTTGCTCGATGCCGGGCTGCGGCGGCTGCACAACAATGGCGTCAATGGCTGCGTCATCGACTGGACAACGTTGACGGAGTTCTACGGCAAGTTCGGCTTTGCGCCCTATCGCACTTACGTAATGCTTGGGCGCGCCCTGTAGAGCGGCGAAGGAGAGGTGCAGACAATGGCTGGCGACGCACTTCGCAACGAATCACTGCGCGGCAAGAGCTTTCCCATCGGCGCCACCATCCTGCCGGATGGCGTCAACTTTTCGGTCTACTCGCGCAGCGCCACCGCTATGGAGCTCTTGCTCTTCGATCACGTCGATGACGCCGCGCCCTCCCGTACGATCCGCCTCAACCCACAGCAGAACCGCACCTTTTCGTACTGGCACATCTTCGTGCCGGGCGTGCGCGCGGGGCAACTCTACGGCTTCCGGGCGCACGGTCCCTATGAGCCGTTGCTCGGCATGCGCTTCGACCCCGACAAAGTGTTGCTCGATCCCTATGGCCGGGGCGTTGCCGTGCCGGCGCGCTTCAGCCGTCAGGCCGCCTGTCAGCCGGGCGACAACACGGCGCAAGCCATGAAAAGCGTGGTCATCGATGTCGCTCAATATGACTGGGAGGGCGACGCCCCGCTGCGGCGCCCCTTCAGCGAGACGATCATCTACGAGATGCACGTGCGCGGCTTCACGCGTCACCCCAGCTCGGGGTTGCCCCCGCAAAAACGCGGTTCCTACGCCGGGCTGATCGACAAAATCCCCTATCTTCAGGAGCTAGGGATCACAGCAGTCGAGTTGCTGCCCGTCTTCCAGTTCGATCCCCAGGACGCCCCAGCCGGGCGCGTCAACTATTGGGGCTATTGTCCGGTCTCATTTTTCGCTCCCCATGTGCAGTACAGCGTCAGCGGTGAACCGGTGGCGGCCGTCAACGAGTTTCGCGACATGGTCAAAGCCCTGCATCGCGCTGGCATCGAGGTGATCCTGGACGTTGTCTACAACCACACTGCCGAAGATGACGAACAGGGGCCAACATACTGTTTTCGTGGGCTGGAAAATGAGGCGTACTACATCCTGGAAAGCGATCGCTCTCGCTACGCCAACTACAGCGGCACCGGCAACACCCTCAACGCCAACCAGGCCATGGTGCGGCGGCTGATCCTGGACAGCCTGCACTACTGGGTGGAAGAGATGCACGTCGACGGCTTCCGCTTCGACCTGGCGTCCATCCTCTCGCGCGACGAAAAGGGCGTCCCGCTGGCAAACCCGCCGATCTTGTGGGACATCGAAACCGACCCGGTGCTGGCGGGCGCCAAATTGATTGCAGAGGCATGGGACGCCGCCGGCTTGTATCAGGTGGGCACTTTCCTGGGCGACCACTGGAAGGAGTGGAACGGGCGTTTCCGCGACGATGTGCGCTCCTTTGTCAAGAGCGATCCAGGCATGGTCGAGCAGGTGGCGTCGCGCTTTTTTGCCAGCCCCGACCTCTATGGCACTGAGAATCTTGGCCCAGAACAGAGCATCAACTTCGTCACCTGTCACGATGGCTTTACGCTCAACGACCTGGTTTCCTACAACGAGAAGCACAACTGGGATAATGGCGAAGAAAATCGTGACGGCGCCAACGATAATCGCAGCTGGAATTGCGGCGTCGAAGGGCCAACGGATGACCCGACCGTCGAAAGCCTGCGCCAGCGCCAGATCAAGAACTTCTTTGCGATTACGTTGCTCTCGCTGGGCGTGCCGATGTTGTTGATGGGTGATGAAGTGCGGCGGACGCAACGCGGCAACAACAACGCCTACTGCCAGGACAATGAGATCTCCTGGTTCGATTGGACGCTCTGCGCGCGTTACGCTGATCTGCTAGATTATGTGAAAAAATTGGTGAAATTTCGACGTGAGTTGAGCATTTTTCACGATGGGCACGGTCTGAGCCTGATCGAGCTGCTCCAGTATGCGCGCATCGAGTGGCATGGCGTCGAGTTGTTCAGCCCGGATAAGCATGACTACTCGCGCAGTCTGGCGCTGACTGTGCGCGGCGCCAGCGAAGCATTTCACGTGATTGCGAATTTTTATTGGGAGCCGCTCGACTTCGTATTGCCGCCGCCGCCGCGCCGCAGCCCGAGCGGCTGGCGCCGCGTGCTCGATACGGCGCTGCCGGCGCCCGACGACTTCCGCATGTTGGCCGAGGCGCCGCGCATTGCGGGTGAGCGCTATCGCGTGGCCCCGCGCACCGTGGTGCTGCTGGCGACGGAGATGCGCACGCCGCCGCCTGGGAGCAGGTGAGGGATTGAGAGATTGGAGGACAGAGATTGGAGATTGGAGATTGCGAACTTGCTGGCAAGTCACGAAATCGCTCAATCTCCAATCTCCAGTCTCTTCTTACTCCACGTCTACGTCGAGGTCCTCGAACGATTCGGTCTCTTCCTCTTCTTCGTCTTCATCAAGCATATCGAAGTCAAGGTCGAGGCTGTCGTCCTCTTCGTCGCCCAGATTGACGGCGGCGCCCAGGGGTTCCATGCCCAGTTCTGTTACGCCATCCGCATCATCCAGGTCGAAGTCGTCCAGCGCCAGTTCCGTATCGTCGAGATCGCCCAGGTCTTCGTCGTGATCGATCTCGGTGTCGATCAGCAGCTCGACTTCATCCGAGATGTTGGAGGTGATGATGCGGCGCTGGCTGAAGCCGGTGCCGACCGGGATCAGCTTGCCGATGATAACATTCTCCTTGAGGCCGCGCAGTTCGTCGCGCTGGCCGCGGATCGCCGCCTCGGTCAACACTCGCGTCGTCTCCTGGAATGACGCCATCGCCAGGAAGCTCTCGGTGTTGAGCGCCGCCTTCGTCAACCCCAACACCACTGGCTCAGCCTTGGCTGGCTTGCCGCCACGCGAGACAACGTAGTTGTTGATGTCCTCGAATTTGAAGCGGTCGAGCAACTCTCCGGGCAACAGGTCGGTGTCGCCAGCGGTGCGCACCATCACGCGACGCAACAACTGGCGCAGGATGACCTCGATGTGCTTGTCGTGGATGCCGACGCCCTGGCTGCGGTAGACGCGTTGCACCTCCGACAGCAAGTAGAGTTGCGTGGCTTCGCGACCGGAGATACGCAGAATTTCTTTCGGATTCTTGGCGCCTTCGGTTAATTGCGTGCCTGCCTCGACGGTCTGCCCATCTTCGACGCGCAGGCGGGCGTTGGCAGGCAGCTCGACTTCCCAGACTTCCGTTACTTCCCGGCGGATGGTGGCCGTGTTCTCTTCGATGAAGATTTCGCCGTCCATCCCCGCCGCGATCGTGTCAGTTTCGCCGCGCCGCGCGATGATCGTGTCTTCTTGCACGCGGTCACCGTCACTGACCACGAGCGTATAGCTGGCAGGAATCTTCACCTCGCGGCGCTTCAGGTCGGTGCGGCTGATGCGGAGGATGCGCACGTCGCCCTCGCGTTGGATCGACACCGTGCCGTCCATTTCGGCGATCAACGCCTCGCCCTTGGGCGTGCGCGCCTCGAAGATTTCCTCGACGCGTGGCAGACCCTGGGTGATGTCGTCGGCGCCGGCGACACCGCCCGTGTGGAAGGTGCGCAGCGTGAGCTGGGTGCCCGGTTCACCGATCGATTGGGCGGCGACGATGCCAACTGCTTCCCCGATCTTGATCACGCCGCCGCGCGCCAGGTCTTCGCCGTAGCAGTGCGCGCAGAGGCCAAAGCGCGCCTCGCACGTCATCGGCGTGCGCACAAAGGCTTTTTCCACCTTGTGCCGCTTGAGCGTTTCGAGCGCGGCTTCGGTCAGCAGTTCGTTGCGACGGAGCAGCACCTCGCCTGTCTCGGGGTCAGAGACATCGGCAGCCAGGAAGCGCCCGGCGATCCGCTCGCTGAAGCTCTCCTGCATCACCTTCGACTCCGCCGCTGTGATCCAGATGCCGGTGGTGGTGTGGCAATCCTCTTCCGTGATGATGACATCCTGCGCCACGTCCACCAGGCGCCGGGTCAGGTAGCCCGCGTCGGCTGTGCGCAGCGCGGTGTCGGCGAGACCCTTGCGCGCACCGTGCGTGCTCAGGAAGTACTCCAGGGCGGTCAGCCCCTCGCGGAAGTTGGAACGGATCGGCAGCGGAATGATGCGCCCGTTCGGGTCGGCCATGAGGCCACGCATGCCCGCCAGCTGGCGGACAGGGTTGATGCCGCCTTTGGTGGCGCCGGAGCGCGCCATGGCGCCTAGCCCTTCGATGGGGCTGAGCAGTTCCTTGACCGCGTCGGTGACTTCGTCGGTGGCGCGCGTCCACAACTCGACCGTCTTGTTGTAGAGCTCCTCCTCGGTGATCAGACCGCGACGGTATTGCTGTTCGGCCTTTTCAACCTCCGCCGTTGTCTGTTCGAGAATCTCCGCCTTGCGCTCCGGCACGTTGATATCCGAAATGGCGATGGTGATGCCAGAGCGGGTGGCGTAGCGGAAGCCCAGGTCTTTGATGTTGTCGACGGTGTCGGCGGTGACGGCGCGCCCCAGGTGTTTGTAGCACCGCGCCACCACCGCATCGACGCCCTTGCGATCGAGCAGCTCATTGACAAACCAGAGTTCATCGGGCAGCGCGCGATTGAAGATGATGCGGCCAACCGTGGTGCGCATCAGCCGTTCCTGCGGCCAGCTTGCGCCCAGCAGCCCCAACTTGCGCAACGCCGTGCGCGTTTCCTCCAGGGCGGCGGCGCCGAAGCCGGCAATTTCTGCCACCATCTTGCGCTCGCCGCGCGCATAGCTGTCCATCACCTGACCGATGGTGTGAAGACCATGCCCCTTGAGCGCTTCGAGCACGCGGTCGCTCACCTCCAACGCATCGACCGGCATGGCGTCGAACTTGCTCTTGAAGATGACGCGGATCGGTTGGCGCAGCTTGATGATGCCCATGTCGTAGGCGTATTCTGCCTCTTCCATGCTCGAAAAGGCGGGCAACTTGTCGGTCTCGGCCTTCTCGTCCTCATCGACCGTCAGGTAATACACGCCCATGACCATATCCTTCGACGGCCCGACGATCGGGTCGCCGCTGGACGGCTTAAGCAGGTTCTGCGTCGCCAGCATCAACTCGCGCGCTTCCTTGACTGCCTCGTCGCTGAGCGGGACGTGCACAGCCATCTGGTCGCCGTCGAAGTCAGCGTTGAAGGCCGAGCAGGTGAGCGGGTGAAGTTGGATGGCGCTGCCCTCGATCAACACGACCTCGAACGCCTGGATGCCAAGGCGGTGCAGCGTGGGTGCGCGGTTGAGCAACACCGGGCGCTCATGGGTGATCTCGTCGAGCACATCCCACACTTCGGGCGACATGCGATCGACCATGCGCTTGGCGCTTTTGATGTTGTGGGCGAAGTTATTCTCGACCAGACGGCGCATCACGAACGGCTTGAAAAGTTCGAGCGCCATTTTCTTGGGCAGACCGCACTGATGCAGCTTGAGCGTCGGCCCAATGACGATGACTGAGCGGCCAGAGTAGTCGACGCGCTTGCCGAGCAGGTTGCGGCGGAAGCGCCCCTGCTTGCCCTTGAGCAGGTCGCTCAGGCTCTTGAGCTTGCGCTTACCGGAGCGGCTGACCGCGCGCCCGCGGCGCCCGTTGTCGACCAGGCTATCGACGGCCTCCTGCAACATGCGCTTTTCGTTGCGCACGATGACATCGGGCGCGCCCATCTCCATCAGCCGCTTGAGGCGGTTGTTGCGGTTGATGACGCGACGGTAGAGATCGTTGAGATCGCTGGTGGCAAAGCGCCCGCCGTCGAGCTGCACCATGGGGCGCAGTTCCGGCGGAATAACCGGCAGCGCAGTCAGGATCATCCACTCCGGGCGGTTGCCGCTCTTGCGGAAGTTTTCGACCACGCGCAGCCGCTTGGCCGCCTTCTTGCGCCGTTGCTTGGATTTGGTGGTGCGCATCTCGCGGCGCAGCTCTTTCTGCATCTTCTCCAGGTCGAGCTTGGCGACGATGTCGCGCACGGCTTCGGCGCCCATGCCTGCGGTGAAGACATTGCCCCAGCGGTCGGAAAGCTCGCGGTAGCGATTCTCGGTCAGCAGTTGCTTCTCTTCGAGCGACTTCAGATCAGTGAGCGCGCCTTCCATCTGGCGGCGGACTGCTTCCTGCTTGGCTTCGACTTCGTTGCGGCGGCTGTCGATCTGGCTGCCCAGGTCGCGGTGCACAAATTCGCGCTTGGCGCCGATGCGCATGCGGATGTCGGCCTTTTCTTCATCGGACTGGGTCTGAAGGGCGTCTATCTTCTGCTGCACCAGGTCGTTGACGATGCCGTCGTACTCTTTCGAGATGATTTCGCCCGCGCGCCACACCGCCTGCTCCGACCAGGAGAGGAATTCATCCTTTGGCGCCTTCTTGCCGACGTTCAGGTGAATCCAGGTTTGCAGCTTCTGCGCCTCGGCGATGATCTGCGAAGTCTCCTCCGAGATGCGATCGTTGAGCGCCTGAATGGCGGCTTCTTCTTCCTGGTCGAGGGCGGCCAGGGCGGCGTCGCGCTCGGCTTCGAGGCGGTTCAATTCGTCCTGGACTTCGCCCTCGATGCGCTGGAGGCGCATCTGGAGTTCGCGCTCGTGGCGCTGGATGGCGCGCGACCGGGCGTCTTCGTTGACGTTGGTGATGATATATTGCGCAAAGTAGAGGACGCGCTCCAGGTGGCGCGGGCTGATGTTCAGCAAGAGCCCCAGCCGGCTTGGCACGCCCTTGACATACCAGATATGGCTGACGGGTGAGGCCAGCTCGATGTGCCCCATGCGTTCGCGGCGGACGCGGCTCGGCGCCACCTCGACGCCGCACTTGTCGCAGACAATGCCCTTGTAGCGGACGCGCTTGTACTTGCCGCACGCACATTCCCAATCGCGTGTGGGTCCAAAGATGCGTTCACAGAAGAGACCGTCGCGCTCTGGGCGCAACGTGCGGTAGTTGATCGTCTCCGGCTTGGTCACTTCGCCGTAGCTCCACTCGCGGATGCGTTCGGGCGAGGCCAATGAAATCTTGAGGGCGTCGAAATTCTTTACTTCCATTCTATTTCTTCTCCGATAATGCCCACTGTATGGTGCGTGTTGCGTGTGACGTGTTGCGTGTGACGTGTTGTCGCTTGCGCATCACGCACCACGCAACACGCATCATGCATCACGCACCACGCACCACCACGTCATACACTACTCGTTGGCCGTCTTGGTCATGGCGCCGGGCAGGTTGAGGCTGAAACCGAGCTTTGGCATGGCGTCGGTCGTGTCTTCCTTGCCGAAGTGGACGGTCTCGCCCTTTTCGTTGATGACTTCCACATCCAGCCCCAGGCTCTGCAACTCTTTGACCAGCACACGGAAGCTCTCAGGCACGCCAGGGCTTTGAATCGGCTCACCCTTGACGATGGCTTCGTACGTCTTGACGCGCCCCGTGATGTCGTCGGACTTGACGGTGAGCATCTCCTGCAGGATATGCGCCGCACCATAAGCCTCGAGCGCCCACACTTCCATCTCGCCGAAGCGCTGACCGCCGAACTGCGCCTTGCCACCCAGCGGCTGTTGTGTGACCAGGCTGTAGGGGCCAGTGGAACGCGCGTGGACTTTGTCCTCGACCAGGTGGTGCAGCTTGAGCATTTGCACCACGCCAATCGTCACAGGTGAATCGTAGGGCTCGCCCGTTTTGCCGTCGTAGAGGCGCTGCTTGCCGGTGGTGGGCAGCGGCCAACCGACCTTGCGGCTCAACGCGTTGGCCTGCGCCAGCAGGGTTGCATCATCGTAGTCGTCAAGCTCACCTTCGGGCGCGCCGCCGTGGAAGCGCATCCACTCCCACAGCGCGATCCGCTGGGTGACGGCGTTCGCCTCGGTGCTGGTGCGGCGCAATTCGTAGCTATCTGGCAGCACCACTTCCGGCGCGTAGCCGCGTTCGCGTAGCCATTCACGCAGAACCGAGTGGCGAGCGTAGGTGCGGTCGCTGAAGATGCGTTCGGAGTCGTAGTCGCCGCGCGCTTGCAGCCAATCGAGCAGATAGATGAGCCGTGCATCGGTGTCGTCTCTGATCTCATCCTCGCCGATGTGCTGTTCGCGGAGATAGGGCCAGGCGCGCTCTGTGATCTCTCGCCAGGCCAGATCGACCAGCCAGGCGCGCGCCAGCTCAGCTTCGATCTCGTTTTCCTTGGCGCCGTCGAAGACCGGCGTCTCAGCCTTAAAACCAAGTTGATAGGCCGCCCAACCCAGGTGCGCTTCCAGAATCTGACCAATATTCATGCGACCCGGCACACCCAGCGGATTGAGAATAATGTCGACCGGCGTGCCGTCGTCCAGGAAGGGCATGTCCTCAACTGGCACCACTTTCGAGATGACGCCTTTGTTGCCGTGGCGACCGGCCATTTTGTCGCCTTCCGTGAGGCGACGCCGCTGCGCCACACTGACGCGTACGATCTTCTCGACGCCAGCGGGCAGGTCGCGATGTTCGTCGCGGCCAAAGACCTTGACATCCACCACCTTGCCGCGTTCGCCGTGCGGCAGCCGCAGCGAGGAGTCTTTGACCTCGCGCGCCTTCTCGCCGAAGATCGCGCGCAGCAGCTTCTCTTCGGGCGTCAGTTCAGTTTCACCCTTCGGCGTAATCTTGCCAACCAGGATGTCTCCCGGCGTCACCTCAGCGCCGATGCGGATGATGCCGTCCTCGTCGAGATCTTTGAGCGCATCTTCGCCAACGTTTGGAATATCGCGCGTGATCTCTTCCGGCCCCAGCTTCGTCTCGCGGGCGTCGATTTCGTGCTTCTCGATGTGAATCGAGGTGTATTTGTCGTCCTGCACCAGCCGCTCGCTGACGAGAATAGCGTCTTCGAAGTTGCCACCCTCCCAGCTCAGGTAGGCGACGATGACGTTTTGCCCCAATGCCAGTTCGCCGCCTTCGGTGCTGGAGGAATCCGCCAGCACATCACCGGCTTTCACGATGTCGCCCTTGAAGACAACCGGGCGCTGGTCGATGCAGGTGCTCTGGTTGGAGCGGTTGTATTTGCGCAGGTGATAGACGCGGCGCGTGCCATCCTGCTCTTGCACGACGATCTGGTCGCCAACCACGCTGACCACTTCACCGTCATGCCTGGCCACGACCACTTGCCCCGAATCGACCGCCGCCTGAAACTCCATACCGGTGCCGACGAGCGGCGCATCCGGACGGATAAGCGGCACCGCCTGGCGCTGCATGTTGGAGCCCATCAGCGCGCGGTTGGCGTCGTCGTGCTCCAGGAAGGGGATCAGCGCAGCGGAGACGCCGACGATCTGCTTGGGTGAAACGTCCATGTAGCGGATGGCGCTGGGATGCTCAAACTTGAACTCCTCGGCCTGCCGGGTTGAAGGGCGTGTATTGAGGAATTCGCCCAGGGCGTTCAGAGACGACGACGCCTGGGCAATGGGCGCGGTCTCATCTTCGTCGGCAGTGAGATAGACCACCTCGCGGCTGACGAAGGGTTTGACGCGTACACTCTCCAGGTTCATGCTCGCCAGGCGCGCCGCCAGCTCATCGCTGACAACCTCGTTGCGTTTGGCGACTGTAGCGCCAGTGACCGGGTCGATCACATCGGCGTCGAGGGTGCGTCCTACCAACGCCGCGGCCTCGACCGGCTTGATCTCCTTGAGCACCTTGCGATAGGCAGTCTCGATAAAGCCGTAGTCGTTGACGCGGCCATAGGATGCCAGCGAGCCGATGAGACCGATGTTCGGCCCTTCCGGCGTCTCGATTGGGCAGATGCGCCCGTAGTGCGAGAAGTGCACATCGCGCACATCGAAGCCGGCGCGTTCGCGGCGCAGCCCACCGGGGCCCAATGCGCTGAGGCGGCGTTTGTGCGTCAGCTCGGCGAGCGGGTTGGTCTGATCCATGAACTGGCTGAGCTGGCTGCCGCCGAAGAACTCGCGCGTCGCCGCCACCACCGGGCGAATGTTGATCAGGCTGAGCGGCGTCACCTGGTCGGGGTCGCGGATCGACATGCGCTCGCGCACCACGCGCTCCATGCGCAGGAGGCCGATGCGAATCTGGTTCTGGATCAACTCACCGACGGTCTTGACGCGGCGGTTGCCGAGATGATCGATGTCGTCCGGGCGCCCTTCGCCGTTGTTGATCTGGATGATGCGTTTGATCACGGCGATGAGATCGTCGGTGGTCAAGAGACGCGCACCGCGCTCCCCTTCGCGCACATCCAATCCCAGGCGCCGGTTGAGCTTGTAGCGCCCAACCTTGCCCAGGTCATAGCGCCGCTCTGAGAAAAAGAGATTCTGCACAAAGCTGCGGGCGTTGTCGAGCGTCGGCGGGTCGCCAGGGCGCAACTTCTTGTAGAACTCCAGGAGGGCGTCGTTTACACCCTTTTCGGAGTCGGTCGTCGGGTTGCTCGTCGTATCGCGCTCGATAGTCGACTGGATGTAGGGATGATCGACGTTGGTGTCGGTGTCGGTGAACAGAGCGCGGATTTCGTCGTCGGTGCCAAAGCCGATGGCGCGCAGCAGCAGCGTCACCGGCAACTTGCGCTTGCGATCCACCTTGACGCTAATGATGTCGCGCTTGCTGGTTTCGAATTCCAGCCAGGCGCCCCGGCTGGGAATCAGCTTGGCGCCAGCCAGGTCGCGCCCGGTGGTGCGGTCTGGTTCGACGGTGAAATAGACGCCAGGCGAACGAATCAACTGGCTGACGACGACGCGCTCACTGCCGTTGATGATGAAAGTCGCCGATTCGGTCATCAGCGGAAAGTCGCCCATGAAGACTTCTTGCTCGCTGACCTCGCCTGTGTCTTTGTTGACCAGCCGCACTTTCACCCACAGCGGCGCAGCGAACGTGATGTCGCGTTCCCGACATTCATCTTCGGGATACTTCGGTTCGCCAAAATAGAAATCGCCAAAGTGAAGCTCCAGGTTCTTGTTGAAGCTGACAATCGGTGAAATCTCGGCAAATAGCTCCTCTAGCCCTTCCGTTTTGAACCACTCAAAACTGCGAATCTGCACCTCGGTCAGGCGCGGCAAATCGAGGACAGTTGGCGTCCGCGCATAGCTCTTGCGGCGTACGCGCCCTCCCTGGGTGGACACACCGGTTCCGTTTGCGGCTTGGCTCATGTAATCCAGCTCCTTGATTGGCCCAAAAATGGCAATAAGACACCTGAGCAGACAGCTTCCAGCCGCCGCATCGCTGCGGCGCGCCGACTATCTACATCCGGTGTCTTTTCCGTGACACTAACTGCTTCAGACGTCTATCGGTTGTACAAAATAAAAAATCAGGCTGCCGATGGAGCGGAAAGAAAACTTACGTGCTGCCAACTCCATCATTCGCCTGAACTCCTGCCTGAAAAATTAACAATTTTTCACATTGCGACCGACAACATGTCGCAAGTCGTAACCATAAAGACTACCGGATTGCGCCAAAACTGTCAAATTGACCCAACGCAAAATGACAAAAATTCCACAGTCACACTTTAGATCGTTGTCACAACGATTACTGTAGCTTGCATTACGTTAGGCTAACGGCGTGGCGTCGTTTCTGCTACGTTTGCACGTCGCCAGTCAGGCGCATTGCTCCCGGTGCATGTTTTTGCTACGCGCAATATCCCAACTTTCCAAACTGAATCTGAAAACTCATTCATTTTGCTACTAGACAAGCAGCGATTTGTGTTCTATAATGTGGGGCGTAATGGGGTGATGTGGGGCAAAATGTCATCAATTGCCCTGCCATCGGCGGAAAAGTGGGAGAAGTGACGTCACAACCGCCGATTTGGGATATGCGAGTTGCCTGTTGTTCGGGGTGTTTCTGTGTAATGAGTGGTGCGTAGTGCGTACATACTTGCCGCACCAGGTATGAGCCTACGCATTGCGCATCACTCATTACGGCCCGCAATGTCTCCGACTCGGCAGACATAAATATCAGCAGATGCAAAGCGGCAGATGTAGATCAATGTAGTAGGACTTACGCATTTAGCTCAGCAACCTTCCTGGAAGCTCTCAGCTTCCAGGAAGGTGACGCAAGGAAGGTGACGCACTAGAGCCTGCGTAAGCCCAATGTAGATTAGCAGATAGATGTCTGTGCGGCAGGCTCTCAATACAACGGCGCAAATACAATGTTTCTTGGCGAGTACACGCACACACTGGATGCAAAAGGTCGCCTCACGATTCCGGCAAAATATCGGAATGAACTGGCGGCTGGTCTGGTGGTGACTCGCAACCCGGTGGATAACTGTCTTTTGCTTTTCCCGCAAGGGGAATGGGAGCGGCTGGCAGAGAAGGTCAGCGCCCTGCCTTTGACGGACCCGCGTTCTGCTGCCTTCCGGCGTGCATTTTTTAGCGCTGCCGAAGACCTGCAGCCCGATGGGCAGGGGCGCATCCTGCTGAGTCAGCGACTGCGCGATTACGCTAATATCGCCACTGATGTGGTGGTGGCAGGGATGAACAAGTTCGTTGAATTGTGGAATCCCGCAGCCTGGGAAGAAAAAGTCGGCGGTCAACAGGGCAATGCTGACTTTTCGAGTGACTTCTTCAGCACCTTAAGCCTGTAAAAACATGGGAGATCGCCTGCCCATTGCTGCAGACCCGGCCAATGCCAGCCACATGCCGGTGCTCTTGGCCCCGACGCTCGACGGCCTCGCTGTCCGCCCCGGCGCCTGGGTAATCGATTGCACTGTTGGCGGCGGCGGCCACACCGAAGCCTTGCTGTCCCGGTCGGCGCCTGACGGTCGCGTGTTGGGCATCGACGCTGACCCGGCTGCGATCCGGCGAGTCTCACTGCGTCTGGCGGATGCTATCGCTGCCCGGCGACTGGTGCTCTTTCACGGGGACTTTGCCCGGCTGGAAGAAGCGGCTGCCGCTCACGCATTTGCCCCGGTTGACGGCGTTCTGTTGGATCTTGGGGTGAGCAGCTTTCAGTTGCAGACGTCGGAGCGGGGGTTTTCATTTTTGCAATCCGGCCCCCTGGATATGCGCTTCGACCCGGCCCAGCCGTTGCGCGCCGCCGACATCGTCAACGACTGGGATGAGCGCGACCTGGCGGATGTCATCTTTCGCTACGGTGAAGAGCCGCAGAGTCGACGGATTGCCCGCTATCTGGTGCAGCACCGTCCTTTTGCGACGACAGCGCAACTGGCGGACGCAATCGAGAAGGCTGTTGGCGGGCGCCGCGGCAGCCGGCTACACCCGGCGACGCGCACCTTCCAGGCGTTGCGCATCGTCGTCAATGGGGAACTGGCGCAGATCGAGACAGTGTTGCCACAGGCGTTGCGCCTGCTCAAGCCCGGTGGTCGACTGGCAGTGATCAGCTTTCACAGCCTGGAAGACCGCATCGTCAAGCAGTGGATGCAAGACGAGGCGCGCACCTATGTGCCCGACCCGACCCGGCTGCACGGTGGTTACGATCGGCAGCCAACCCTGCGGATTCTCACCAAGAAGCCCATCGTCGCAGATGAGGCGGAGGTGAGCCGCAACCCACGCAGTCGCTCGGCTAAGCTCCGAATCGCCGAGAAACTGCCAACAATCTAGTGTGGCGCGTGATGTGTGACAAGTGAGCTACTGGCCCTCCCTCACACCACACATTGCGAATCACTAAATTCGGAGGCTCTTCGCAGCCTTCCGTAGTGTAGGGGCGACGCATGCGTCGCTCCTACTACAACCCAACACAGTTCACGCCAACATGATCGATTGAGGGAACGATGCTAGAGCGCAGCAGTCTGCCAACCTATGTCCCAACCGAGCTGACCGACTCTTTGCAACAGACCTTTAACCGCCGACGGTTCGAGGTTTTGCAAGAAATGCTGTGGCTTCCAGAAACATATCAGCAATACCTGCTGTTGCTGGCGGGGACGTTGGCGGTTGGGTTGGGGATGCTCGTGCACATCTGGCTAACGGTGCAGATTGCCGAGGCGCGGGCGCTGGTGAGTCAGCTCGCTGCGGAAAGCCAGCGGATCGAGCGCGAGAACAGCGAACTTATCTACGCGATTGCGAACAGCTCGACATTGACCAGGGTCGAGGCGGCGGCGCGGCAGCAGGGCTTTCGCCCCGCCACCGAGCGCGTCTATGTGCGGCGTGATGCCGTGCGGCGTGATGCCGTGCGCAGCGATGGTGGGCGCAGTGCAGGGCTGAACGGCGCCGCGCCTGAGTCGACGACGCCAGTCCCGTCACCGGCGACTGCGGCGGCGAGCAGCGAAGACCTCCCAGGCGCTGGTCTTCTTGACGCCGTCGGCAGGGCGCTGGGCGCCGCCGGTGAATGGTTGCAGAGATCTGCCGCGACGACAGCGCAGACCGTCGGCGGCTTCACCTCAGGATTCAGGGAGCGTTGGATGCCATGACAGCGGCGCCCGAAGTTGCTCGGTCTGCAGCGCCGCAGGCGATGAGCGAACAACATACCGCAACGATGGAAGTCATCCAGAAGCGTGAACTGTGGCGCTTCTGGATGCTTGTCTTTGGGTTTGGGCTGTTAGCGGGCTCCGTCGCCATTGCCCTCTTTGTGCATCAGGTGCTGCAATTTGGCGAAGGGCGGCCTGCCGGCCTGGCGCATCAGGGCGAATCTCCGCGCGGGTCGATTGTTGACCGCAACGGCGAGCTGCTCGCCGCCGACCGTTATTTCTACGAGGTTTCGACAACGCCGAGTTATTTCGAGGACGATGAACAGCGTCAGGTCGTTGCCGACTTGCTTCAAGAGTTAGCCGACATCCCGGCGTCGGCAACCTTTGATCTGTTGCGCACCTACCCGGACAATCTTTATTTGCGGTTGGCTGAGCGCATCAGCCTGGAGGCCGGGCATCGCATCCTGGCGGAACAGGAGCGCCTGACAGAGGAGCAGGGCATCCATCCGTTGCTGTATGTGGTGCTGACGCCGACTCCGCAGCGTTACTACCCGGAGCAGCGCGTGGCGGCGCATCTACTCGGCATTATGACCATGTTGAAGGAGACAACCTGGCGGCGCGGGCTGTATGGGTTGGAAGGTTTCTATGAATCCTACCTGCGTCAGCGCAATGGCGTTGGACTGACGAGCAAGACGACCGTGCCAGCCTCGACATTGTCGGCGAATGTGCGGCGCTATTTGCCCTCAGTGGCGGGGCGCGACCTGATCCTGACCATCGACCGCAACGTGCAGTGGATTGCCGAGGAGGAACTGGCGCGCGCGCTGGAGTTGTACAAGGCGAAGGCAGGCACAATTATCGTCATGGCGCCGAAGACGGGCGAGGTGTTGGCGATGGCGAACGCACCGACCTTTGACCCCAACGCCTTCACCGAGTACGATCCGGCGGCGTTGCAAAACCCGGCGGTCAGCGCCCAATATGAGCCTGGGTCGGTTTTCAAGATCATCACGGCCGCCGCCGCGTTGGATAGCGGCGTCGTCACGCCGACGCAAAAGTTGACCGACACCGGCTCGATCGCAGTAGGTCAACGCGTGATCCTGAATAGCGACCGCGCCGGGCATGGCCAGGTGGATATGACCGAGGCGCTGGCGCGCTCGCTCAACGTGATCACGGCGCAGTGGGCCCTGCTGATGGGGCAACGTCAGTTTTACCAGTACGTCGAGCGCTTTGGGTTTGGCAAGGTGACGGAGATCGATCTGGCGGGTGAAGTCTACGGCCTGATCAAGAAGCCCGGCACGTTGGACTGGAGCCTTTCCGACCTGGGCACCAACAGCTTTGGGCAAGGGCTGGCGGTGACGCCGATCCAGATGGCGAACGCAGTCGCCTCGATTGCCAACGGCGGCAAGTTGATGCGCCCTTATGTCGTGCAGGCGCGTCTGCTTGATGGGCAGGTGCAGGTTACGGAGCCGACAGTGTTGGGCGCCACTGTGCGCCCGGAGATCGCCAAAGAGTTGACTGAGATTCTCGTTCGTGTGGTGGAACAGGGGAACCCGGCGGCGGGTGTTGCGGGTTATCGGATTGCCGGCAAAAGCGGCACGGCGCAGATTCCGACTCAGGAGGGCTACACAGAGGATGACACCATCGTGACCTTTGTCGGCTACGCCCCGGCTGATGACCCGCAGTTCGTCATTCTGGTCAAGCTCGAACGGCCAGATCCGTCGATCAGTCGTTGGGCGGGCTACACAGCGGCGCCGACTTTTGCGCAGGTGGCGCGTCGGTTGTTCTATTATTACAACATCCCGCCCGACAATATCCGTCTGGGCGCCAACGAGACAGAGTAGAGTTGAATTTTGGCTGAACGACCTTATCCGCCTACTTCTATTACACAGCACACGCTGTGGACGGCGTTGACCGGCGACGCACCACCGCTGGCGCTGCCGCCGATCCCAATTGCGCACGCCGCGCTGGACAGCCGTGACATCCGCGCTGGGGATATGTTTGTCGCGCTGGCGGGCTCCAACACCGACGGCCACGCGTACATTGGCGCGGCGCTGGCCAATGGCGCCCAGGCGATCATCGCCGAGGAACGCGGGCGCGCGATGGCGCAAGATCTGGGCGCGGCAGTGGTCGATTGCACGCGCGGGCGTTGGTCGCTTGACGCCACGCTACCCCCCGCCTACCAGCCTGGCGCTCCAATCGCCTACATCGTCGATGACAGCGTGCTGGCGCTCCAGAAAGTCGGCGCGTTTCAACGTGTGCATCGCACCCAATCGACGCTGCGCGTGATCGGCGTGACGGGCAGCGTCGGCAAAACCAGCACCAAGGAATTGACGGCCAACGTGCTGCGGCAGCGCTACGTCACCCATGCTTCGCCGGGCAATCTCAACAGCGAACAGGGGCTGCCGCTGGCGTTGATGGGGCTCAACGTCACCCACGAACGCGCCGTGTTGGAGATGGGCATGTACGGGTTGGGCGAGATCGAACGACTCTGCGTGCTGGCGCGGCCAGTCATCGGCATTGTCACCAACGTCGGGCCGGTGCATCTCAGCCGGTTGGGCGCCATCGAACGCATTGCCCAGGCCAAATCTGAGCTGGTGCGCGCACTGCCTGACGCTGAACACGGCGGCGTCGCCATCCTCAACTGGGACGACGAGCGGGTGCGCGCCATGGCGACGCTGACGACCGCACGCACCTTTCGCATTGGCCTGACGCCCGACGCCGACTTGTGGGCGGATGAGATTCAGAGCATGGGCATGGAGGGCATCCGCTTCCGCTTTCACTATCGCACGCCTGGCAAGGGGAAGGTCGAATCGCTGCATATCAAAGTGCCATTGATGGGCCGCCACAGCGTCCACACTGCGCTCTGCGCCGCCGCTGTCGGGCTGGTGGATGGGCTGAGCTGGGCCGAGATTGTCGCCGGTCTGCAGATGATGGCCGGGCAGTTGCGCCTGGTGGCGGTGCGCGGCATCAATGGCAGCACGGTCATCGACGACACCTACAATGCCAGCCCGGCCAGCACGATCGCGGCGCTCAACCTGCTGGCGGATATCACCCCGGCGACGGGCGGGCGCCGCGTGGCTGTGTTGGGTGACATGCGCGAGCTGGGCAGCTATGAGACTGAAGGACACAAGCTCGTGGGGCGCCGCGCTGCCGATGTGCTCGACGTGCTGGTGACGGTTGGCGAGCTAGGCGCCAGCATTGGCGAAGAAGCACGCGAAGCCGGTTTTCCGGCTGCCAACCTGCACCGGATGGCAACGCACGGGGAGGCCATCGCGCTGCTGCGCCAGATCATTCAAGCGGATGATCTGGTGTTGGTGAAAGGCAGCCGCGCCGTGGGGATGGATGTCATCGTCGCCGAGATTGCCACTGGCGCCAACGCCAATCCCTCTACCGAGGAGCCGGTCAATGGATAATCCACTCGAACCGCGCATGGCGTACGCGCTGGCGCTGGGCGCGGTGAGTTTCTTTTTTGCTGTGATCTGGGGTCGCCCGTTGATCGGTTTCTTAAAGCGTAAAGGGGTCGGCAAGCAGATTCGCATCGAACAGCCGGGCAGCCATCAGCTCAAGACCGGCACGCCGACGATGGGCGGGCTGCTCTTCGTGGCGCCAGTGCTGGTGATCTTTGGCTTGCTGAACATTGTGAATTTGCTGGGTATGGACGCCATCGGGCAAAGCACATTGCTGCTCTTCTTCTGTCTTGGCTCCCATGCTGTGCTGGGCGCTGTCGACGATTGGCAGGGCATCAAGGGCATTCGGGGGCGCGGGGAAGGGATGAGCCCGCGCATGAAGAGCATCTTCCAGTTTATCTTTGCCACGATCATTGGCCTGGTGCTCTATTACGGCCCGCCGCAGTGGGATTACGTGGGCGTGCCTGGATTTGTGGATTTCTTCCGGGTTGGGCCGTTGATCATCCCGATCACGATCGTGGTGCTGTACCTGACCAGCAACGCCGTCAATTTCACGGATGGCCTGGACAGTCTCGCTGGCAGCGCCAGCCTGGTGGCCTTTGCCTGTTACGGCACTATCGCCTACCTGCAGGATCAGGTCTACCTGGCGACGTTCTGCTTTACGTTGACGGGCGCGCTCATGGGTTTTCTCTGGTACAACGCCTACCCCGCGCAGTTGATCATGGGCGACGCCGGCAGCCTGGCATTGGGCGCCACGCTGGGGTTGGTGTCGATCATGACCGGGCAGTGGCTGCTGTTGCCCGTGATCGGCCTGGTGTTCGCCGCCGAAGCATTGAGTGTGATGACGCAGGTCAGCTATTTCAAGCTCACGAAGCGGATCTACGGTCAGGGGCGTCGCATCTTCAAGATGGCGCCTTTGCATCATCACTTTGAGTTGCTTGGCTGGAGCGAGATGCAGGTCAAGGAACGCTTCTTCATCGCGTCGGTGCTGGCTGGCATGTTGGGCGTGGCGCTGGCGTTGATATGAGGAGGGGCGAGTTGCGAGTTGCGAGGGGTGGTTCAGGCTGACGGTGTGCGTTGTTGCGCCGGGCCACTCGCGCGGACCTGGGCGTGCGGCCAGTGAGTTGCTGCATCGGGGGGTGATGGGATGACAGATTTTCGCGGATGGCGGATCGTGATACTGGGGCTGGCTCGACAGGGGTCGGCGTTGGCGCGCTTCTTTGTCGCCGCTGGCGCCGATGTGACGATCAGCGACGCCGCACCCGCCGAACGCCTGGCTGCCGACCTCGAACGCCTCGGCAAGCTGCCGGTCAGGCTGGCGCTGAATGGTCATCCGCCAGCGCTGCTCGACAACTGCGATCTGCTGTGTCTGAGCGGCGGCGTCCCTGCCCAACTACCCATTGTGCAAGAGGCGATCCAGCGCGGCATTCCGCTGAGCAACGACAGCCTGCTCACCTTCCAACTGGCGCGGCAGCGCGGCCTCGGCCCGCTGGTGGCGATCACCGGCAGCAGCGGCAAGACGACCACCACAACGCTGGTCGGCAGGATGCTGGAGGCGAGCGGCAGGCGCGTCCACGTCGGCGGCAACATCGGCGCGCCGCTGCTCGACCGGCTAGACAGCGTGGCGCCTGGCGATTGCGTTGTGTTGGAGTTGAGCAGCTTCCAGCTTGAGCTGTTCGACGCACGCTGGGCGTGGGGCGACGTGACAGGAAGCGGCCCCGACGTAGCGGCCATTCTCAACATCACGCCCAATCACCTGGATCGACACCCAGACATGGCGGCGTATGCGGCGGCAAAGTTCAACCTGTTGCGCTGCCTGCCCGACGCTGCCACGATCGTCCTCAACGCGGAGGATGCCGTCACCCGGAGAGTGGCGAGCGGCGAGTGGCGAAGCAACGATCCGCCTCTGCCAGCAAGTTGGGCGATGGACGCCCTGCTGGAGGAGGTGGGGACGCTTGTAGCCGGACGGCGTTCGCCGCTCGCCCTCTTTCATCGCGATCAGCCTGTCGCCAACGGCGCCTGGGGTGCAGATGGTTGGCTCTACGTGCAGGGCGAGCCCTTCTGTCGGCGTGATGAATTGAAGCTCCGCGGTGAACACAATGTCAGCAATGTGCTGGCGGCAGCAGCGACCAGCTTCGCTGCGGGCGCCACGCGTGAAGGCATCGCCAGCGTGGCGCGCACCTTCGCCGGTGTGCCGCATCGTCTGGAGATCGTCGCGGAGGCGGGCGGCGTTGTGTGGGTCAACGACAGTATTGCCACTTCGCCCGAGCGCGCCGTGGCAGGACTGCGCAGTTTTGACTCGCTCAACCAGACGTTGATTTTGCTGGCCGGCGGCAAGGATAAGAACCTGCCCTGGGAAGAGTTCGCCGACGAGGTGCTGGCGCGTGTGGATTTCCTGATCGGCTTTGGCGATGCTGGCGGCATGATCGTGCGCAAAGTGCAAGAGCGCGCCAACTTCCGCCAACGACCCGCGCCGAGCACCGCCGTCGTGCATCGATTGGATGAAGCGGTCGAGCTGGCGGCGCGCGCGGCGGAGACGGGCGCCGTGGTGTTGCTCTCGCCAGGCGGCGCCAGCTACGATGCATACCGTGACTTCGAGGCGCGCGGCGAGCACTTTCGCCGCCTGGTGGCGCAGATCATGGAGGCAACAGCATGACGACGCCCGGCAGAAACAACAAGCCGAAAGGACGCTACGACTGGGGGCTGCTCTCTGTTGTTACAATTTTGCTCATGCTGGGAGTCGTCATGGTCTTTAGCGCCAGCTATCCACGCGGCATCGAGGGCTATGATGACCCCTACTATTTTGTCTTCCGACAGGTCATCTGGTTGGCGATAGGGATCGTCGGGTTGATCGCGGCGGCGCGCATCCCCTACACCTTCTGGGAACGCTGGAGCATCCCAATCATGGGGATTGCCCTGCTGTCGCTGCTGGCTGTCATCATCATCGGCGCCGAACGCTTCGGCGCCACGCGCACCTATTATCAGGGCAGCATCCAGCCCAGCGAACCCGCCAAGATCGCCATCATCATCTACGTGAGCGCCTGGCTCACCAGCAAAGGGCGACGCATCCGTGACGCGCGGGCAGGGCTGTTGCCCTTCGGCGTGTTGATGGGCATTGTCGCCGTGTTGATCGTCCTGCAGCCAGAGATCAGCACCGCTGTCTTGATCGTCGCCACAGCGGCGGTGATGCTCTTTGTCGCCGGCGCGGATCTCAAACAACTGGCGGCGGTCGGCGTGATTGCCGCCGGCACCTTCCTGCTGGTCATTCAATACAGCAGTTACGCCGGCGACCGCATCCAACGGTATCTGGCTTCGATGGGCAATCCTATCGCCAGTGACGAATGGCAGGTGAGCCAGGGCGTACAGGCGTTGATGCGCGGCGGACTCTTCGGTCGCGGCCTGGGCAATGGGCTGGCGCAGCAGACCGGCTATCTGCCTGTCAGTTGGAGCGACAACATCTACGGCGTCATCGGCGAAGAGCTGGGGCTGTTGGGCGCGCTCTTCGTGATTCTGATGTTTGCGCTGTTAGCGTACCGCGGCTTGCGAATTGCTCTGCGCGCGCCTGACAACTTCGGCATGTTGCTGGCAACGGGCATCACCACGATCCTGATTTTGCAGTCGCTGCTGAACATGGCGGTGATTGTGGCCGTGTCGCCACCCACCGGGGTGACGTTGCCTTTTGTCAGTTACGGCGGTAGTTCGCTGGTGGCTTCGCTGATCGGGATCGGCATTTTGCTCAGCATTAGCCGCTTCAGCGCCGAAAGCGCGCCGCGCACGTCACAACCAGGAAGGTATTCGTATGAACGTGTTGATCTCGGGCGGGGGAACGGGCGGTCACGTGTATCCCGCCCTGGCCGTCGTGACTCAGCTCGCGCCGGCGCTTACCAGGCGACCACCCCGCGCCCTCCCAGCGTCGGCGATGGTCGCGTCCGTCGCGGGGGCAAGCGCACCGATTGAACGGCAGGCGTCAGCGCAAGTGCAGACGCTGTGGGTGGGCAGTCGTGGCGGCATGGAAAAGGAGCTGGTCATGCGCGCCGGCATCGAATTCACGGAGATCGACACGGATCAGTTGCGCGTCGCCAATCCGCTGAGAGTGGTGCGCAACCTGGCGCGGATGGGCGCCGGCATTCGGCAGAGCCTGGCGATCATCGATCGCTTTCGCCCGGATGTCTGCTTTGTAACGGGTGGCTATGTCTGTGGGCCGGTGGTGGTGGCCTGCTGGCGGCGCAGGATTCCAGTGCTGATCTACCTGCCCGACATGTCGCCTGGCTACGCCATCCGCCTGTTGAGCAAACTGGCGACGCGCGTGGCGGTGAGTTTCCCGGAGGTGGCGCACTGGTTCGGCGGCGAAGCGCCCGCTGGCAAGGCGATCGTGACCGGCTACCCGGTGCGGGCGGAAGTAGCGGCGGCCGCGCAGGATCGACGCCTGGCGCGTGCACAGTTGGCGGCGGCGATGGGTGCTTCCTTCACCGAACCGGATGGCGCCGAGCTGCCGTTGTTGTTGGTGTGGGGCGGGTCGAGTGGGGCGCGCGCCATCAACCAGGCGACCTGGGGCGCGCTGCCCGCGTTGTTGCCGTTGGCGCAGGTGGTGCACATAGTCGGCGTGCGCGATTGGCCGCTGTACGAGGCGTGGGCGGCGGCGCATCCGCTGCCAGCCGGACTGCAACAGCGTTACCATCCGACGCCATACCTGCATGAGGCGATGCCGCTGGCGTTAGCTGCCGCCGATCTGTCGGTGGCGCGAGCAGGCGCCAGCACGCTGGGCGAGTTTCCGGTCTGCCGGCTGCCATCCGTGTTGGCGCCGTTGCATAGCGTCAACCAGGCGGACAATGCCCGGGCGCTGGCAGAACGCGGCGGCGCCGTGATCGTTGAGGACGTTGACCTGCCAACGCAACTGGCGCCGATCGTCGCCAACCTGCTGACCGAGCCGGCGCAACTCCAGGCGATGGGGGCGGCGCTGGCGCAGATGGCGCAGCCAGATGCCGCGCTGCGCATCGCGGAAGAGATCGTGCGGCTGGTGTGAAATCGTAGAACTTGACAGAAAATGATGGCAGGAACCGCAAGTCTGCATGACGCCTGATACGCAAGTCCTGATCGCGTTCATCCTCTTGCTCGGCCTCTTCGGGTGGGTCGGGACGCGGCGCGGGAACTTCTCGGAGCTGATCTTCCTGGCCGTCACACTTATCAGTTGGGTGCTGTTGCAAGAACGCGGCGCCTTCGTCGTGCGCCTTACGAACCTGGGCGGCAAATTCCTGGCGCTGTTGCAGTCGGGCAAGCTAGGCAGCGAGGACCCCGCCGAAGCGATCCAGGTGGTGCAGGCGGCGCCGGATGTCGTCACTGACGCCACGCGTGATGGCTTTCTGTTCTTGATATGGGCTTTGATCGTGATCGTCGCCTTTATCGTGACCAGTGACCCACGCATCACGAAGAAGGGGAAGAGCAAGCCGCTCGGCTTTCTGCTGGGCGCTGTCAACGGCATCGTTCTGATCGCGCTGCTGCTGCCGCGGCTGTCCTCCTGGCTGACTACCACGACGGGTGAAGCGGCGACCGCCGGCTCGCTCAACGCGATCGTGGCGTTTGTCAGGGGGCTGTGGGATCTGTTCTATCAAACGTTGCAAAACATCCTGCAGCGCGTCGGGCCGATTTCACCCAGCGGCTGGCTGCTGATCATTACGGTGATTCTGGTGCTGATCGCCTGGCCGATGCGCGGCGCCGCCAGCAAGAAAAAGTAGGCGTCTATGGGGCCGATTGAAATTCTGTTTTACACGGTGCTGTTGATCTTTGGCGTCATTGGCCTGGTGCGCGGTGTGCATCGCGAGTTGGGCAACGCCATCATTTTCATGGCCGTCGTGGCGATCTTGGGGCTGGCAAACAGCCAGGGCTGGATCGAGCGCGGCGCCCAGGCGGTGGCCTCCGCCCTAAGCGCCGACGCTGTGCGCACGGTGGAGATCACCTTTACGGTGTATTTCGTGCTCCTGGTCGTTGTCGTCATTGTCACCTACCAGGGCAAGACGCCGGATTTCAGCACCAAACCGATCATGGGATTCTGGGGTGGCGTGCTGGGGTTCATCGTCGGCGCGTTCAACGGCTATCTGATTGCTGGCACGCTGTGGTTCTATGCCGACCGGTATCAGTATCCGTTCAACCTGCTCACAGGGCCGTTGACGGCGACCGGGACGCTGTTGCTGCAA
>Ga0272446_1000126_pt1 | contig 107985 bp, 106 predicted proteins | sample YNPCB0061_FD_194587 | JGI IMG/M metagenome (GOLD analysis project Ga0272446, IMG submission 194587) | Hot spring microbial mat communities from Yellowstone National Park, WY, United States - YNP-CB-006-1 | ecosystem: Environmental > Aquatic > Thermal springs > Hot (42-90C) > Sediment | place...
TGGGCGAGGCGACGGTGATGCTGCCGCTGGCCGATGTGATAGACCTGTCCGCCGAGCGCGCGCGGCTGGCGAAGGAGCGCGACAGGGCGCTGGCCGAGGCGCGGAAGGTGGCGGCGAAGCTCGGCAATGCCGAGTTCGTCGCGCGCGCGCCGGAGGAGGTGGTGGAGGAGAACCGCGAGCGGCTGGCGGGCTATGAGGCGGAAGCCGCGCGCCTGGATGCCGCGCTGGCGCGGATCGCGTGACGAACGGGAGGTGCAGGAACCTCAGGTTCCTGCCGGGGTTTCAGGGGCGGAGCCCCTGACGTCCTCGCCGAACAGCGCCTCGACCGCGACGCTGATCCCCGGCGGCTCCAGCGCCAACGCCCCGCCGGTCAGGATCGCGCTTTCGATCCGCCCGTCCACGGTGCGGCGATGGTGGATCACCCGCCGCAGCGCCAGATGGACGATGACGCAGTGGCGCAGCGACGGCAGGCGGAAGTAGTCGGCGAACTTCGTCATCAGGTCCACGCGGCTGTTGGAGGGCGAGGCGACCTCCACGACGACCATCGGCGACGGGACCGCGAGCACATCCCCCGGGATCTCGCCGCAGGCGATGACGACGTCTGGCTCATAGGACGTCGCATCGCCGATCACGACGGACGCGCCGTCGGCGATCGCCTCGCAGGGCAGTTCGGCGGCTGCGATCGCCGCGCGCAACGCCAGCCAGCAGGCGGATTTCGCGCGGACATGGGCGATGCGCTCGGGAGCCATCGCCACCACCTCGCCGTCCAGCAGTTCGAAACGGCCGCGTGCCTGCGTTTCGGCCCAGGCCTGGAAGGCGGAGACCGTAAGCCGTCCGGGCGGTGTGGGGGCAGCATCGGACATGCCCCAATCATAGCCCGCGGCGGGCGGCTCCTGCCACCACCTTGCCGCCCCGCCCGCCGCGGGGCATTACGCCAGGGCCTGCACAGGGAAACGCCGCCATGACCACCTGGGACAAGTCCAAGCTGCCGAGCCGCCATGTGAGCGTCGGCCCCGAGCGTGCGCCGCACCGCTCCTACTACTACGCCATGGGCATGACAGCGGAGCAGATCGCCGCGCCCCTCGTCGGCGTCGCCACCTGCTGGAACGAGGCCGCGCCCTGCAACATCGCCCTGGCCCGCCAGGCGCAGCCGGTGAAGAAGGGCGTGCTGGAGGCGGGTGCCACGCCGCGCGAGTTCACCACCATCACCGTCACCGACGGCATCGCCATGGGCCACCAGGGGATGAAGTCCTCGCTGGTGTCGCGCGAGGTGATCGCCGATTCGGTGGAGCTGACGATGCGCGGCCATTCCTATGACGCGCTGGTCGGGCTGGCCGGCTGCGACAAGTCCCTGCCCGGCATGATGATGGCGATGCTGCGCCTCAACGTGCCGTCCGTGTTCATGTATGGCGGCTCGATCATGCCGGGGCGGCACCATGGGCGGGACGTGACGGTGCTCGACGTGTTCGAGGCGGTCGGCCAGCACGCGGCGGGCAGGATGAGCGACGAGGAGCTGCTGGAGCTCGAAGCCCATGCCTGCCCGGGTGCGGGCGCCTGCGGCGGCCAGTACACCGCGAACACCATGGCCTGCATCAGCGAAGTGATCGGGCTTGCGCTGCCGTTCTCGGCCGGCGCGCCGGCGGTGGACGAGGACCGCGACCGCTGGGCGTATGAATCCGGCAAGGCGGTGGTGGCGCTGATCCGCAGCCAGCTCCGCCCGCGCGACATCGTGACGCGGAAGGCGCTGGAGAACGCGGCGGCGATCGTCGGCGCCACCGGCGGCTCGACCAACGCGGCGCTGCACCTGCCGGCGATCGCGCATGAGGCGGGGATCGACTTCCCGCTGGAGGAAGTGGCGGCGATCATGCGCAAGACGCCGCATATCGCGGACCTGAAGCCGGGCGGGCGGTATGTGGCGCTGGATGTGCACCGCATCGGCGGCGTGCCGGTCATCATCAAGGCGCTGCTCGATGGCGGCTTCCTGCATGGCGACTGCCTGACCGTGACGGGCAAGACGCTGGCCGAGAACCACAAGGATGTGGTGTTCCCGACCAACCAGGACGTGGTGCGGCCGACCTCTAACCCCATCTCCGCCATGGGCGGCGTCGTCGCGCTGAAGGGCAACCTGGCGCCCGAGGGCGCGATCATGAAGGTCGCCGGCATGAAGGGCGGCCATCGCTTCGAGGGCACCGCGCTGTGCTTCGACTGCGAGGAGGACGCCTTCGCCGCGGTGGACGCGCGCGCCTACAAGCCGGGCGACGTGATCGTCATCCGCTACGAGGGCCCGAAGGGCGGCCCCGGCATGCGCGAGATGCTGTCCACCACCAGCGCCATCTACGGCCAGGGAATGGGCGACAAGGTGGCGCTGATCACCGATGGCCGCTTCTCGGGCGCGACGCGCGGCTTCTGCGTCGGCCATGTCGGGCCGGAGGCGGCGGTCGGCGGGCCGATCGCGCTGCTCAAGAACGGCGACCGCATCGTGCTGGACGCCGATGCCGGGACGATCGAGGTGCTGATCAGCGACGAGGAGATGGCCCGCCGCCGCGCCGAGTGGCAGCCGCGCAAGACCGACTACAACTCCGGCGCGCTGTGGAAATACGCGCAGCTGGTCGGGCCGGCGCGCAACGGCGCCGTCACCCATCCGGGCGGGAAGGCGGAGACGCATTGCTACGCCGACATCTGATCGCGGCCGGGCTCGCGCTCGCCGTCGCCGCTCCGGCGGCGGCGCAGGATGCGGTGTGGAGCGGGCGGCTGATCTGCGACCCGGTCGAGGGCTTCACCACCCAGCCCTTGAACGTGCCGTTCGAGGTGACGGTGCGGCGCGGCGTTGCGACCTATGCGCGGCCGGTGCTGTCCAGCCAATCGGCCCGCACCGGGGTGTGGGAGCGCGGCGAGGGGCGCGTCGGGCCGGATGGCGCGGTGGTGCTGGAAGGCGGCGCGGGCGGGCGGGGTTTCCTCTACGCCGCGCGCTACGAGGGGCGGCTTGGCCCCGAGGCGACGGCCGAGTTCACCGGCTGGCAGGACTGGACCACGGATGGGCGGGAGTTCCGCCGCCCGTGCCGGGCCACGCTGACGCGGCAGGGCGGGTAGCGGCGGCTCAGCGCAGCGTGACGATCACCGGCGCGTGGTCGGAGGGCTGCTCCTCGGCCCGCGCCGCCACGTCCACCTCGGCCGATGCGAGGCGTTCCGCCAACTCCGGCGACAGCAGCGCATGGTCTATGCGCAGGCCGCGGTTGGCCTCGAAGGCCGGGCCGTAGTCCCAGTAGGTGTAGGGGGCGTCCGCCGGGTGCACGGCGCGCAGCGCGTCGGTCAGGCCGAGATGGAGCAGGGCGCGGAAGGCGGCGCGCGATTCCGGGTGCACCAGCGCGTCGGTCGGCGGCAGGGCGCCCGGGGCGAGGTCGGCGTCGGTCGGGCAGACATTGAAGTCGCCGAGGAGGGCGAAGGGCGTGAAGGCGTCCAGCCGGTCGGCGGCGACCGCGCGAAGCCGTTCCATCCACCGGATCTTGTAGGCGAACCCGTCCTCGCCGCCGCTGTTGCCGTTGGGCAGGTAGATGCCGGCGATGCGCGCGCCCATCGCCTCCACCTCGATGTAGCGGGCCTGGTCGTCGGCGTCGTCGCCGGGCAGGCGTTCGGCCACCACCTCGAAGGGCACGCGGGCCACGACGGCGACGCCGTTGCGCCCGCCGGGCTGGCCGACGGCGTGGGTGCGGTAGCCGGAGGCCTCGATCTCGAGGGCCGGGAACTCCTCGGTGCGGCATTTCAATTCCTGCAGCACGACGAGATCGGGCTCGAAGCGCGCGAGGAACCGCAGCAGATGCGGGACGCGGCGGCGGATCGAGTTGACGTTGAAGCTGGCGAGCCGCACGCGCTCAGGCGATCGAGAAGGACGCGCCGCAGCCGCAGCCCGACACCGCTTGCGGGTTCTTCACCGCGAAATGCGCGCCGATCAGCGCCTCCGCCCAGTCGAGTTCGGCGCCGGCCAGAAGCTCGAGCGACACCGGGTCCACCACCACGCGCGCGCCGTCCCCTTCCAGCACCAGGTCCTCGGCGTCCGGCGCCTCGGCCAGGTCGAAGCGGTACTGGAAGCCGGAGCAGCCGCCGGCGTCCACGGCAAGGCGCAGGATGGCGAGCCGGCCCTCGCGCGCGGCGATCTCGGCGACCTGGCGGAAGGCGCGGGGGGTGACGCGGAAGGCGGGGGTGGCGGCGCCGTCGGGCATGGCTGGGTCCTCTCTGTCGTGAAGATAGGGCCTGGCGAGGCGGCGTGCCATCCCTGGGGCCGCCGGTGCGGCCCGCGGCCGCCGGTGCGGTCCGCGGCCGCCGGTGCGGTTGCGACGCGGGGCCCCCGCTGGTATCCCGCGCCCATGCCGCAAGACGCGCCCGCGCCCCAGGACCGCCTCGCGCCCTGGGCCGTCCGGCCCGAGGAGTCGCGCGGCCGCCTGCACCCCGAACCCGACGACCCGACCCGCACCCCCTACCAGCGCGACCGCGACCGCATCGTGCATTCCACCGCCTTCCGGCGGCTTCAGTACAAGACGCAGGTGTTCATCTACCACGAGGGCGACGCCTTCCGCACGCGGCTGACCCATTCGATCGAGGTGGCGCAGATCGCCCGCGCGCTGGCCCGGCAGCTGCGGGTGGACGAGGACCTGGCCGAAGCCCTGGCGCTGGCGCATGACCTCGGCCACCCGCCCTTCGGCCATGCCGGGGAGGAGGCGCTGAACGGGCTGATGCGCCCCTATGGCGGCTACGACCACAACGCGCAGAGCCTGAAGGCCGTCACGGCGCTGGAACGCCGCTACGCCGGCTTCGACGGGCTGAACCTGACCTGGGAGGCGCTGGAGGGGCTGGCCAAGCACAACGGCCCGCTGCGCAAGCCGCCCGCCTATATCGCCGAGTTCGACGCCGCCTATCCGCTGGAGCTTTCCACCCACGCCTCGGTCGAGGCGCAGGCGGCGGCGATCGCCGACGACATCGCCTACAACAACCACGATCTGGACGATGGCCTGCGCGCCGGGCTGTTCAGCCTGGAGGAAGCCGCCGCCCTGCCGCTGTTCGGCGAGGCGCTGGCCGATGCGCGCGACGCCGCCCCCGACGCGCCGCCGGAGCGGCTGGCGAGCGAGGCGATCCGACGCGTCATCAACCGCATGGTCAACGACGTGGTGGCCGAGGCGCGGCGGCGCCTCTCTGCCCTGAACCCGAAGAGCGCCGCCGATGTGCGCGCCGCCAAGGCGCCGGTCGTCGCCTTCTCCGAGCCGATGCTGCGCGCCAACCGCGTGGTGCGGGAGTTCCTCTACGGCCGCATGTACCGCCACTGGCGGGTGAACCGCACGGCGCAGAAATCGAAGCGCGTGGTGCAGATGCTGTTCACCCTGCTGCATGGCGGCCCCGACATGCTGCCCGGCGAATGGCAGGTGCGCGCCGGCGAGCCTGGCACGGCGGCGACGGCGCATGCGGTATGCGACTATATCGCCGGGATGACGGACCGATTCGCCCTCGACGAGCATCGCCGCCTGACCGACCCGACCATCCCCGGCTGAAGGGCCCGACTGCGTGACCGATCCCGTGCCCGAGAACCTGTTCGCCGCCATGCAGGCCGAGGTGGCCGCGGCGCTGCGCGACCTGCTGCCCGACCTGCCGGCGGACGTCGTCGCCCGCGTGCAGGTGGAGCCGCCGCGCGACCCGGCGCATGGCGACATGGCGACCAACGCCGCGATGCTGGCCGCCAAGCCCGCGCGCCAGGCGCCGGCCGCGATCGCCGCGGCGCTGGCCGAGAAGCTGAGGGCGCTGCCCGCCGTCGCCGACGCCGCGCCGGCGGGCCCCGGCTTCGTGAACCTGCGCCTCAGGGACGACGCGATCCGCGCGCAGCTCCCCGTGATCCTCTCGCGCGGCGAGTCCTATGGCGACAGCCGCATCGGCGGCGGCGTGCGGGTGGATGTGGAATACGTCTCGGCCAACCCCACGGGGCCGATGCATGTCGGGCATTGCCGCGGCGCGGTGGTGGGCGATGCGCTGGCCAATCTGCTGGCCAAGGCGGGCTGGGCCGTCACCAAGGAATACTACGTGAACGACGCGGGCGCGCAGGTGCTGGCGCTCGCCTATGCGGCGTATTGGCGCTACCTGCAGGCGCTCGGCACGCCGCTGACGGAGGAGGAGTACGCCCAGTCCATCCCGGGCGGGCTGCAATACCGCGGCGAGTATCTGGTGCCGGTCGGGCAGGCGCTGAAGGAGCGCTTCGCCGACGAACTCGCGCCCGGCGCCATGCCGGCGCCGGTGACAGACTGGCTCGATCCCGTGCGCGACGTGACGGTCGGGCTGATGATGCGGGCGATCCGCGAGGATCTCGCGGCACTCGGCGTGCGGCACGACGTGTTCATCAGCGAGCGCGCGCTGGTGGAGGCGGGCATGCTGGAGAAGGCGGAAGCGCTGCTGGCGGAAAAGGGCCTGATCTACCGCGGCGTGCTGGAGCCGCCCAAGGGCAAGACGCCCGAGGACTGGGAACCGCGCGAGCAGACGCTGTTCCGCGCAGCGCAGTTCGGCGACGACACCGACCGGCCGCTGCGCAAGTCCGACGGCAGCGGCACCTATTTCGCCAACGACATCGCCAACCACCTCGACAAGATCGCCCGCGGGCATCAGGCGCTGGTGCATGTCTGGGGCGCCGACCACGGCGGCTACGTCAAGCGCATGAAGGCGGCCGTCGCCGCGCTGTCCGGCAACGCGGTCACGCTCGACGTGGTGCTGACGCAGATCGTGCATGTGCTGAAGGGCGGGCAGCCGGTGCGGATGTCGAAGCGCGCGGGCACCTACGTCACGCTGCGCGACCTGATCGAGGAGGTCGGGCGCGACGCCGTGCGCTTCACCATGCTGACGCGCAAGGCCGACGCGCAGATGGAGTTCGACCTCGACCGCGTGATCGAGCAGAGCCGCGACAACCCGGTGTTCTACGTGCAATACGCGCATGCGCGCTGCCGCAGCGTGCTGCGCCAGGCGGGCGATCCGCCGGCGGCGGCGCTGGCCGAGGCAGAGCTCTCGCACCTGTCGGACCCGGCGGAGATGGCGCTGATCCGCCGTCTCGCCACCTGGCCGCGCACGGTGGAGGCGGCGGCGGTGGCGAAGGAGCCGCACCGGATCGCCTTCTTCCTGCAGGAGGTGGCGGCCGAGTTCCACGCCCTGTGGAACAAGGGGCGCGAGGAGGCGACGCTCCGCTTCATTCGCGACGACGAGCCGGAGGCGACGCGCGCGCGGCTGGCGCTGGTGGCGGCAACCGCGGCCGTCATCCGCTCGGGGCTTGCGGTGATGGGCGTCACCCCGGTCGAGGAGATGCGCTGAGGCGTGAGCGAGTTCGGCCCCCCGTCCTGGAAGGTGCAGGCGGCCGGGCGGCGGCCGGTGCCCTGGCGGCTGGTCGCCTTCGGGCTCGGGGCCGCGCTGATCCTGGCGCTCGCGCTGCTGTGGCTGGTCTCGGGCGGCGGCGGGCCGCGCAGCGTGCCGGTGGTGGAGGCGGAGGAGCGCCCGGTGCGGGTGCGGCCGGAGAACCGCGGCGGCCTGCAGGTGCCGAACCGCGACGAATGGATCTTCGACCAGCGGCGAGGGGCGCAGCCGCCGACGCCTGCCGGGCTGGCCCCCGCGCCGGAGGCGCCGGATCTCGAGCGGTTGCGGGCCTTGGCGGCGCCGCCGCCCGTGCCGGCACCTCAGCCCGCCTCTTCGCCGCCTGCCGCGCCGCCGCCCGCCGCCACCCCGCCGCGCCCGGCGGCCCCGGCTGCAGCGCCGCCACCCGCCGGCGGCGTGCTGGTGCAACTCGGCGCCCTGCCGAGCGAGGAGGCGGCGCGCGCCGAATGGGCCCGCCTGTCGCGCCTGCTGCCAGAGCAGTTCCGCGGCCGCAGCCCGATGGTGGTCCGGTTCGACCGGCCGAACGCGGCCCCGCTGTGGCGGCTGCGGATGGGCGGCTTCCGCGACGCCGACGCCGCCCGCGCCTTCTGCGACACGGTGCGCGCGCGCGGCGGCGCCTGCGCGGTGGTCGGCGGCTGATGGCGCCCCGCGCAGCGATCCTCGGGGTTGCGGGGCCTCGGCTGACGGCGGACGAACGCGCGCTGTTCCGCGCCGCCCCGCCGATGGGCGCGATCCTGTTCCGCCGCAATGTCGAGACGCCCGCGCAACTCCGCGCGCTGACGGCCGAGCTGCGCGAGGTGCTCGGCGAACGGGCGCCGATCCTGGTGGACCAGGAAGGCGGCCGTGTCGCGCGGCTCCGCCCGCCGCACTGGCCGGCCTTCCCGCCGATGGCCGCCTTCGAGGGCCGCGACGCCGCCGCCGCGGAGGCGAATGGCGCGCTGATCGGGCTCGCCTGCCGGGACGCGGGCTTCGACGTGGTGTGCGCGCCGGTGCTCGACCTGCGGCTGCCGGGCGCGCATGAGGTCGTGGGCGACCGCTCGCCGTCGGCCGACCCGGCGGAGGTCGCGCGGATCGGCGCGGCGCTGCTCCGCGGGCTGCATGCGGCCGGCGTGCAGGGGGTGATGAAGCACATCCCCGGCCACGGCCGCGCGCTGGTGGACAGCCACGAGGCGCTGCCGCGCGTCGCCGCGAGTGCCGCCGATCTCGCCGCCGACATCGCGCCCTTCGCCGCGCTTGCCGGCGCGGGGGCCTGGGCGATGACGGCGCACATCCTCTACGACGCGTGGGATACCGAACGCCCGGCGACGCTCTCGCCCGCGGTCATCGGCCGCGTCATCCGCGGCGAGATCGGCTTCGACGGGCCGCTCCTGTCGGACGATCTGGCGATGAGGGCGCTGTCCGGCGAGCCAGGCGCGCTGGCCGAGGCGGCGATCGCGGCGGGCTGCGACGCGGTGCTGTACTGTCCGGGCGATGCGGCGGGCAACGCCGCGGTGCTGGCGCGCTGCCCGGCGTTGTCGGAGGCGTCGCAGGCGCGCTTCGCCGCGGCGCGGGCGGCGGTGCGGCCGCGGCCGCTGGATGCGGCGCGGCTGCTCGCGCTGCGCGATCCGGCGCTCGCGTGATGCATTCCTTCCCGCCGCGCGGAGGCGCCTGATGCCCTGGTGGATGGAGCTGGTCCCGCTCGTGCTCGCCGCCGTGCTGGCGATCACGCTGCACGAGGCGGCGCATGGCTACGCCGCGCGCGCGCTCGGCGACGACACGGCGGAGCGGCTCGGGCGCATCAGCCTCAACCCGCTGCGGCATGTCGACCCTGTCGGCACCATCGTCGTGCCGCTGGCGATGGCGGTGGTGCAGCTGCTGGCGGCGGGGCAGGTGCTCGGCGTGTTCGGCTGGGCGAAGCCGGTGCCGGTGGACATCATGCGCCTCTCCAACCCGCGGCGGGACATGATGCTCGTCGCGGCGGCGGGGCCGGCGATCAACTTCGCGCTGGCGCTCGGCGCGGCGCTGTCCGGCCATGCGGTGCTGCTGCTCGAGGGCGGGATGTCGCCGGACCTCGCGCATCTCGTCTTCCGCTTCCTCGGCATGATGATCCTGACCAACCTGGTGCTCGGACTGTTCAACCTGATCCCGATCCCGCCGCTGGATGGCGGGCGGATCCTGGTCGGGCTGCTGCCGCTGCGCGCGGCGATGATGGTCGCGGGGCTCGAGCGCTTCGGGCTGCTGATCGTGATCGGTGTGGTGTTCCTGCTGCCGCTCGCGGTCCCCGGGCTCGACCCGTTCGGTTTGTTCCTGCGCGAGGCGGTGGCGCCCGCCATCCGCCTCGTCCTGTTCGTCACCGGGCATGGCGCATGAGCGGCGCGCGCATCGAGGACCCGGGGCGGCTGATCCTGGCGCTGGAGGGGTTCGAGGGGCCGCTCGACCTGCTGCTCGACCTCGCGCGGCAGCAGAAACTCGACATCGCCAGGATCAACATCCTGGCGCTGGTGGACCAGTATCTGGCGGTGATCGAGGGGGCTAGGTCGCTGCGGCTGGAACTGGCCGCCGACTGGCTGGTGATGGCGGCCTGGCTCGCCTGGCTGAAATCCCGCCTGCTGCTGCCGGCCGAGGAACGCCCGGCCGAGGAGGAGGATCCGGAAACCCTGGCCGGGCGGCTGGCCGAGCGGCTGCTGGAACTCGACGCCATGCGGCGCGGCGCGGCGTGGCTCGGGCGGCGGCCGCAACTCGGGCAGGAGGTGTTCGCGCGCGGCGAGCCGGACTCGCTGACGATCGAGGACCGCTCCCGCATCGCTGCCGATCTGCCGGGGCTGGTGCGCGCCTATCTGGCGGCGGAGGCGCGCGCGGCAGCGAAGCGGCCCTGGCGGCCGAAGCCGCGGCGCATCTGGACCGTCGCCGATGCCGCAGGCATGTTATCGCGAATGCTTCGCAATTCCACCGGGTGGGACACCCTCGCCGCCTTCCTGCCGCCGGGCCTCAGCGACCCGGTGGAAAGCCGCGCCGCGCTGGCCGCGACGCTGGTCGCGAGCCTGGAGATGGCGCGCGGCGGGGCGGTGGAGGTGCGGCAGGACGCGCCCTTCGCGCCCATCCTGCTGCGCCCGGCCGCGAGGCCGACATGACCGCGCCCTCCGAACAAGCGCTGCGGCTGGCGGAGGCCCTGGTGTTCGCGGCGGAAAAGCCCGTCACCCGCGCCCGGCTGCAGGAGGCGCTGCCGGAAGGCGAGGAGGCGTCGGCGGTGCTGGCGGCGCTGGCGGAGCGCTACGCCGGACGCGGGGTGGAGCTGGTGGAGGTGGCGGGCGGCGTCGCCTTCCGCACCGCGCCGGATCTCGCGCCGCTGTTGACGAAGGTGGTGGAGACGCCGCGCCGGCTGTCGCGGGCGGCGATGGAGGCGCTGGCGGTGATCGCCTGGCACCAGCCGGTGACGCGGCCGGAGATCGAGGAGATCCGCGGCGCCGCGCTGGCGCAGACGACGCTGGAAGCGCTGCTGGACGCCGGGCTGGTCGCGCCGCGCGGGCGCAAGGAGGTGCCGGGGCGGCCGACGCTCTGGGGCACTACGCCGAAGTTCCTGGAGCAGTTCGGGCTGACGTCGCTGAACGACTTGCCGAAGCGAGAGGAGCTGCTGGCGGAGCGCCCGGCGCCGCTGGCGCTGCCGGCGGGCGACGGGGCGGAGGATGGCGGCGAGGCCGGGCGGCCGGCGGCGGGCAAGGCGCCCGGCCCGGAGGCGCGAGCCGGGGCGCCCGGACGCGGCGACGCCGCGCGCGGCGTCACGGCCCTGCCCGGTGCGTCGCGTCCGGAGCCGGCGCCGTGAGCCTCCGCTTCTCCGGCATCCATCACGCCTTCGGCGAGCGCGAGGTGCTTCGCGGCGTGGATCTGGCCGTCGCGCCCGGGGAGATCGTCTGCCTGCTCGGCCCTTCCGGCGACGGCAAGACGACGCTGCTGCGCCTCGCCGCCGGGCTGGAGCCCGTGCAGCGCGGGACGGTGGAGCTGGCCGGGCGGGTCGTCGCCGAGCCGGGGCGGGAGGTGCCGCCCGAGCAGCGCCAGGTCGGCTTCGTGTTCCAGGACTACGCGCTGTTCCCGCATCTGTCGGTGGCCGAGAACATCGCCTTCGGCCTGCGCGGCAGCCCGCGCGGGGAGCGGCACTGGCGGGTGATGGACGCGCTGGCACGCGTCGGTCTCGAAGCCTATGCGGCGTCCTATCCGCACATGCTCTCGGGCGGGCAGCAGCAGCGCGTCGCGCTTGCCCGGGCGCTGGCGCCGCGGCCCAAGGTGCTGCTGCTGGACGAGGCCTTCGCGAGCCTCGATGCGCGGCTGCGCGAGCAGGTGCGCGACGACACGCTGCATGTGCTGCAGACCTCGGGGATCGCGACGCTGCTCGTCACCCATGACGCCGAGGAGGCGATGTTCATGGCCGACCGCATCGCGCTGCTGCGCGGCGGGCGCATCGAGCAGGTGGGGACGCCGGCGGATCTGTATCTCCGTCCGACATCGCGCTTCGTCGCCACCTTCCTCGGCGAGGTGAACCGGCTGCCGGGGCGGATGACGGGCAATGGCGTCGAGACCGCGATCGGCTCGCTGCCCGCCGGCCCGGCCGGGACGGGGGCCGAGGGCATGCCGGTCGAGGTGCTGCTGCGGCCGGAGGGGCTGCGGGTGGACCCGGCGGGTGCGGGGGCGGAGGTGGAGGCCTGCCGGATGCTCGGCGCGATGACGCTGGTGCACCTGGCGGTGCCGGACGGTCAGGGCGGATTGCTGCATCTTCATGCGCGGATGCCGGCCGGCCAGATGCTGGCGCGCGGCCAGCCGGTCGGCATCGCCGTGGACCCGGAGCGGGCCTTCGTGTTCCCGGCCGAGGCGTCGTAGCGGCGGCCGGACCGCACTATATCGCCCTCGGCGCATTGGCCGCGCGGCGGGTTCCTGCTAACGGAAACGCCTCGCAGCGGACCCGGGTGCCGCGCACCCGCTCGGGGACAGGATGTTCGACCTAGGCTGGACCGAAATCGCCGTCATCGTCGTGGTCGCGGTGGTCGTCATCGGGCCCAAGGACCTGCCGGGCGCGGTGCGCGGGGTCGCGCAGCAGATCGCGAAGATCCGCCGCTGGGCGGCGGAGGCGCGCGGCACGCTGGACGAGGTGGTGCGCGAGGCGAAGCTCGACGAGGTGCGGAACCAGATCAACGAGATCCGCAACTTTGACCTGAAGGGCGAGATGGAACGCGCGGTGGACCCCACGGGCGACCTGAAGAAGACCTTCGAGGACGACCCGCTGCGCGACACGGCGCCCCCCGCCTGGACGCCGCCGCCGCCGCCCAAGACCGCCGCCGACCTGCCGGACGCCCCGGCCTTCGTGCCGCCGCAGACGCTGGCGCCGCTGCCGCCGGTGGCGCCCGCGCCGCCGCCGCCCACCGCGCCGTCCTTCCTGCCGCCCTCGACTTCCGCGCCGGCCGCCTTCGTGCCGCCGCCGGCGGTCGAGACGCCCCCGCCGGTCGCCGCGCCGGCGTCGGTGCCGTCGGCAGAGACCCGAAGCTGAACCGAGGCCCGCCGTGCCGCGCGACCCGAAGGACGACGAGATCAACGACAAGCCGATGCCGCTGATCGATCACCTGATCGAGCTGCGGCAGCGGCTGCTCTATTCCATCGCCGCCTTCGCGGTGTGCTTCGTCGTGTGCTATTATTTCTCCCAGCAGATCTACGGGTTCCTGGCACAGCCGCTGGCCGACATCCTGCACGCGCATGGCGGCGGCGACCGGCGGATGATCTTCACCGCGCTGTACGAGGCGTTCTTCACCTACCTGCGCGTCGCGCTGTTCGGCGCGCTGTTCTTCTCCTTCCCGATCTGGGCGACGCAGCTGTGGCTGTTCATCGCGCCCGGCCTCTACCGCAGCGAGAAGAACGCGATCCTGCCCTTCCTCATCGCCTCGCCCTTCCTGTTCGTGCTGGGCGCGGCGATGGCCTACTACTTCATCTTCCCGCTGGCCTGGCAGTTCTTCATCTCCTTCGAGACGGGCGGCGCCGATGGCGCGCTGCCGGTGCAGCTGGAGGCGAAGGTGAGCGAGTATCTCAGCCTCGTCATGCACATGATCCTGGCCTTCGGGGTCGCGTTCCAGCTGCCGGTGCTGCTGACGCTGCTGGCGCGCGTCGGCATCGTGGACGTGGAGACGCTGAAGAAGGGGCGGCGCTACGCCATCGTCGCGGTGTTCGTGGCGGCCGCCATCATCACCCCGCCCGACGTGATCAGCCAGGTCGGGCTCGCGGTGCCGATGCTGCTGCTCTACGAGGTCTCGATCTGGGTCGCGGCCTGGATGCAGAAGAAGCGCGAGCGCGAGGAAGCGGCCACCTGACATGCATGACGTGAAGGCGATCCGCGCCGAGCCGGCGGCGTTCGACGCCGCCTTGGCGCGGCGCGGCCTGCCGCCGGCGGCGGGCGAGCTGCTGGCGCAGGACGAGGCGCGGCGTGCCGCGCTGGCCGCGGTGCAGGAGAAGCAGGCGCGGCGCAACGCGATCGCCCGCGAGATCGGCCAGGCGAAGAAGGCGGGCGCCGATACCGCGGCGCTGGAGACCGAGGCGCTGACGCTGCGCGAGGAGATCGCCGCGCTGGAAGCGGAGGCCGAGGCGGCCGAGGCGCGGCTGACCCATGCGCTCGAGCGGCTGCCGAACCGCCTGGACGCCGAGGTTCCGGACGGACCGGACGAGAGCGCCAATGTCGTTCTCCACGTCCACGGCGCGCCGCGCCCGGCCGAGGGCGTGAAGCAGCACTTCGAGCTTGGCGAGGCGCTGGGGCTGATGGAGTTCGGCCGTGCGGCGAAGCTGGCCGGCAGCCGCTTCACTGTGCTGTCGGGGGCGCTGGCGCGGCTCGAGCGCGCGCTCGGGCAGTTCATGCTGGAACGGCACACGCAGCGGAACGGCTATGCCGAGGTGTCGCCGCCGCTGCTGGTGAACGACGCCACCATGTATGGCACCGGGCAGTTGCCGAAATTCGCCGACGACCTGTTCCGCACCACCGATGGCCGCTGGCTGGTGCCGACGGCCGAGGTGCCGCTGACCAACCTGGTGGCGGGCGAGATCCTCGACGCCTCGGCGCTGCCGATGCGGCTCACGGCGCTGACGCCCTGCTTCCGGGCCGAGGCCGGCTCGGCCGGGCGCGACGTGCGCGGGATGCTGCGGCAGCACCAGTTCTGGAAGGTGGAGCTCGTCTCCATCACCACGCCGGAGCAGTCGGCCGACGAGCATGAGCGCATGACGCGCTGCGCCGAGGGCGTGCTGACGGAGCTCGGCCTAGCCTGGCGGCGGGTGCTGCTGTGCGCGGGCGATACCGGCTTCGCCTCCGCGAAGACCTACGACCTGGAAGTCTGGTTGCCGGGGCAGGGGGCGTGGCGGGAGATCTCCTCCTGCTCCAACTGCCGGGATTTCCAGGCGCGGCGGATGAACGCGCGCTACCGCCCGGCGGGCGGCAAGGGAACGGAGTTCGTCCACACGCTGAACGGCTCGGGTGTCGCGGTCGGCCGCGCGCTGATCGCGGTGCTGGAGACGTTCCAGAACGCCGACGGCAGCGTCACGGTGCCGGAGGTGCTGCGGCCGTATATGGGCGGCATCGAGCGGATCGGCTGAGTCACCACATCGTCGCGGCGGCGCGGCCGGGCCATTCGCGGTCGTAGGTCTCGCCGCCCACCTCGCCGGCCGTCAGCCGCCCCAGGATCTGGCCGGGCGTCGGGATCGCGGGCGTTTCGTGCGGTTCCCAAAGCCGCGCGCGCAGGATGGCGCGGGCGCACTGGAAATAGACCGCCTCGGTGGTGATGACGGCGACGCTGCGCGGCGACTTGCCATCCACCGTGAAGCTCTCGCACAGCCCGGCATCGGCGGTGATGCGCGCGCGGCCGTTCACGCGCAGCGCCGTGCCGCTGCCCGGGATCAGGAACATCAGCGCCACGCGCGGGTCGCGGATCATGTTCCGCAGGCTGTCGATGCGGTCGTTGCCCCGGCGGTCGGGGAGCGCAAGGGTGCGGTCGTCGAGCACGCGGACGAAGCCCGGGCGGTCGCCGCGGGGAGAGCAGTCGAGCCCCTCGGGCCCGACGGTGGCGAGCGCGCAGAAGGGGGACGCCTCGATCAGGGCCCGGTAGTCGGGCGTGATCGCCGCGATTTCCTTCCGCAGCGCGGCGGGGCCGGGCGTGCCGTAGAGCGCGTGCAGCTCCTCCAGCGTGTCCAGGAACCTCATAGCCGGCGCTCCATCCGCCCCGCCAGGTCCTGGATGAACTGCCAGGCGACGCGCCCCGACCGCGCCCCGCGCGTGACGCTCCATTCCACCGCTTCCGCGCGCAGCCGCTCGGGCGGCACGTCGAGGCCGTGAGCGGCCGCATAGCCCTCGACCATGGCGAAGAAGGTCTCCTGGTCGCAGGCGTGGAAGCCGATCCAGAGGCCGAAGCGGTCGGAGAGCGAGACCTTCTCCTCCACGCTCTCCTGGCCGTGGATGGCGCCTGCGCGCTCGTTCTCGATCATCTCGCGCGGCATCAGGTGGCGGCGGTTCGAGGTGGCGTAGAACAGCACATTGGGCGGGCGGCCCTCTATCCCGCCGTCGAGCACGCTCTTCAGCGCCTTGTAGTCGGCGTCCTCGCGCTCGAAGGACAGGTCGTCGCAGAACACGAGGCAGCGGCGCGGCTGCCCGCGCAGCAGGTTCAAGAGGTCGGGCAGGGAGCGGATCTCCTCGCGGTGGATCTCGATGAGCGCCAGCGAGCCGGGGTGCCGCGCGTTGGCCTCGGCGTGCGCCGCCTTGACCAGAGAGGATTTGCCCATGCCGCGCGCGCCCCACAGCATGGCGTTGTTGGCAGGCAGGCCGCGGGCGAAGCGCAGCGTGTTGTCGAGCAGGATGGATTTCTGCCGCTCCACCCCCTGCAGCAGCCCGAGCGCCACCGCCGAAACGCGCGCCACCGGCGAGAGTCGCGGCGCGACGCCGGCCCCGCCCGGGTGCCAGACGAAGGCGTCGGCGGCGGCGAGCGAGGGCGGGGGCGCAGGGGCGGGGGCGATGCGGTCCAGCGCGTCCGCGATGCGGGCGAGGAGCGGCGCCAGGTCATTCGGCATGTGGTCGGACGATCCGTGGTTGACGGCGGGGCGGCGGAAGGTAGGTTCCGCGCCACCTTCCCGCAACACGGAACCCCGACCCGATGCTGATCTCCCCCGCCTATGCCCAGGATGCCGCCGGCGGCGGCGGGCTGCTCGTGCAGATCCTGCCGCTGATCCTGATCTTCGCGATCTTCTACTTCCTGCTGATCCGCCCGCAGCAGAAGAAGATGAAGGAGCACCGCGAGATGCTGGCCGCCCTGAAGCGCGGCGACCGCGTGATCACCGGCGGCGGCATCGTCGGCACCATCACCAAGGTGCGCGACGAGTCCGACGAGATGGAGATCGAGATCGCGCCGGGCGTGAAGGTGACGGTGGTGCGCGGCACCATCGGTAGCCTCGTCAAGCCGACGGCGGCGAACGACGAGGCGGCGAAGAGCTGATCCGCCGCGCCCTCCTGGCCGCCCTGCTGCTCGCCGCCCCGGCGGCGGGGCAGGAGCGGCCGATCCTGGAGCTGGCCGGCGCCTCGATCCTGGATCTCGCCGCGCATGGCGAGGTGGCGGGCGTGTTCCGCTCCGCCGTGCGCGGGCGGCAGGGCGTGGTGGCGGCGGCCCTGCGCGGGCCGGACGCCACGCCGGTCGAGGTGACGGAGGGGCGCTTCCTCGTCGCCCGCGCCTGCGGCGAGGCGGGCTGTTCGCGCCTCGGCATCGTGCTGGGGTGGGACGCGCAGGCGGCGCGGATGTATCTGCTGGTGGTCGAGGACGGGGCGCCGGTGCTTGTGGTGCCGCCCGCGTCGCGCTGGCCGACGCCCTTCGCGCCGCATGTGGCGGCGCTGCGCGGGGAGTGAGCGGCCCGCGCAGCGCGCGCCCTCAGGCCACCTGGCCGGAGGTCATGCCGCCGGAGAGCATCAGGTGCTCGACGAACTCCCAGTTCACCAGCCTGTCCAGGAAGTTCTGGATGTAGTTCGGGCGGACGTTGCGGAAATCGAGGTAGTAGGCGTGTTCCCACACGTCGCAGCCGAGGATCGGCGTGCCCTCGCCGGTCGAGACCGGGTTCGCCCCGTTCGGCGTCTTCGTCACGGCCAGCTTGCCGTCGGCCTTCAGGATCAGCCAGCACCAGCCGGAGCCGAACTGCGTCACGCCGGCCTGCTTGAAGGCCTCCTTGAACTGGGCGAGGCCGCCGAAATCCTCGGCGATCTTGGCGCCGATCCTCGCGGGCAGGCTGTCGCCGCCGCCGTTCGGCTTCATCGCCTGCCAGAACAGCATGTGGTTCCAGTGCTGCCCGGCCTGGTTCAGCACCGGCAGCCCGTCGGCGCCCGCGCGGCCGGCCTCGGCGACGATCGTTTCCAGCGACTTGCCGGCCAGGCCCTTGCTCTCGATCAGGCCGTTCAGCGCGACGACATAGGCGTTGTGGTGCTTGCCGTGGTGCAGCTCCAGCGTCTCCTGGCACATGCCGGAGGCGGCGAGGGCGTTCACGTCATAGGGCAGTGGCGGCAGGCTGAAGGGCATGTCGGTGTCTCCTTGAGCGGCGCGCAGGCCGCGCACCTGCGCCGCGAGGTAGGCGGGGCGCGAAGGGGCGTCAACCGCGCCCCTTCCGCCGCGGCGGGCGGCGTGCCACCTGCCATGGCGTGACGCCGCTGTTCGACCTGGCCCGCGCCCGCGACCCGGACCGCGCGCTGGCCGCCGCCTTCGCCCCGCCCGCGCGGCGGGAGGCGCTGTCGGCGCTGATCTGCTTCGACCATGAGCTCGCCCGCGCGCGGGCGGCGGTGCGCGAGCCGATGGCGGCGCTGATCCGCCTGCAATGGTGGCGCGAGGCGATCGCGGATGCATCGGCTGGCCGGCCGCCGCGGCGGCACGAGGTGGCGGAGCCGCTGGCGCGGCTGGTCGCGGAGGGCCTGTTCGACGCTGCCTCGCTCACCGCCATGGTGGACGCGCGCGAGGCCGAGGCGGAGGGCGGCATCCCGACACGCGCCGCCTTCCGCGCCTGGGCCCGCGGCACCGCGGGGGGCTTCGCGGTCGCGGCCGCGCGGCTGCTCGGCGCGCCGCTCTCGGCCCTGCCGGCGGTGGAGCGGGCGGGGGAGGCGTTCGGCGTCGCTCGCGCGCTGCGCTCGCTGCCCGAACAGGCGCGGCAGGGGCGATCGCTGCTGCCCGCCGACGCGCTGGCCGAGGCGGGGGGCGACGCGACGCGGGCGGCGGCGATGCTGGCGGCCGAGGCGCTGGCGGAGCTTCCGGGCACTCGCGCCGCCTTGCGCCGCCTGCCGCGCGCGGCGCTGCCCGCCGTGCTGCCGCTGGTGTTCGCGCGCCGGGATCTCCGCCGGATCGCCGCCGGGCGGCCGACGCGCGGCGCGCGCCTCAGCGACGACCACGCCGCGCTCCTCCTCGCCTGGCTGTTGCGGCGCCCGTGACGGCGGGTTGCGCGGGGGGCGGCGGTGGTGGAACCTGTCGGCCACGCAATGACCGCGGCCGGGGCGGGTGCGGCTGGGATTCCGCCGCACCCGGCCCGAACAGGAGAACCACCCGATGGACGGCACGGAACCCGAGACGGTCAGCGACCCAGATCCGCGCCTCGCGCCGCATCTCGAGCCCGGCGAGCGGGTGCTGTGGCAGGGCTGGCCCGGGCTGGCCGGGCTGCTCTCCTTCGCCACCTTCTGGCCGATCCTCTTCGCCGGGTTCATCTTCGCCGGCGGGCCGTTCCTCGTCATGTTCACGGCGGACGAGGACATTCCGCTGTTCTTCCCGTTCGTCACGCTCGCGGGCTTCGCCGCCGTCATCGCGATCTTCGTCTGGATGAAGCGGAAGGAGGCGGCCGAGACGGTCTATGCGCTCACCGACCGGCGGGCGCTGCATGTGCAGGGCGCGCGGCTCAGGCTGGCCGAGGGGCCGGAGAAGGTGGAGCAGGTGAAGATCGCCCGCCGCGGCTCCGCCCATGGCGACGTGTACTGGCGGACCGAGCGCCGCACCACCGGCAGCGGCAAGAACCGCAGCACCACCACCATCCGCATCGGCTTCAACGGCGTGCCGGAGCCCGAGGCGGTCGCCGCGCGCATCACCGCGTGGAAGAGCGAGATCGTCGCGCGCTCGGCGGCGCTCGCCGCGCGCTTCGCCGACGCCGCCGGGGCGGGCACGCTGGAGGCGATGCTCGAGGCGCGCGAGGCCAAGCGCGTCTCGGCCGCGGAGGCGGGGGTGACGTTCCTCGCGCCCGCCGACTGGCTGCGCGTGGATGGCGGCAAGGTCGCCGAGATCTCGCTCTCCGGCGGGCTGATGCAGATGGTGCAGGCGATCACCAGCGGCGCGAACACGGTGCGGATGATGAGCCCGGGCGGCGGCGCCTTCCAGGTGACGGCCGGCCACGGCCCGCCGCCGCAGGGCTTCGCGCAGGCGAGTCAGCCGAGGGGCAGCTTCGCGCTGATCTCGGCCGACCCGGAGGTGCGGATCGGCCCCTGGAAGGGTTACGCGGTGGCGCACAAGATCACGGGGGTCAACCTGCTTGGCTTCACGCTGTTCGCCGCCGATGTGCTGCAGCGGGAGATCTGGCTCGATCTCGGCGGGCGGCACCTGGCGGTCAAGATGGCGGCGCCGACCGAGGCGCATGACCTGCAGCGGGCGCTCGACGCGATGGCGCAGACGCTGCGGCCGGCGTGAGGCAGGCGCGGCCGTTGCCCGCCCCGGGGGCGGCGCCTATCGTCCCCGCGACGACGTCCAGGGAGGGAACGCCCATGACCACACGGCGGCTGCTGCTGGGGGCGGCGCTCGCCGCGCCTGCCGCCTCGTCGCTCGTCCTGCCCGCCTTCGCCCAGGCGCCCTGGCCGCAGCGCCCGGTGCGCTTCGTCGTCGCCTTCGCGCCGGGCGGCGTGGTGGACCAGATCGGGCGGCTGCTGGCCGAGCATCTCGGCGAGATCTGGGGCCAGAGCGTCGTGGTCGAGAACCGCCCCGGCGCGGGCGGCAACATCGGCACGCAGGTGATGGCGCGGGCGGCGCCGGACGGGTATTCGGCGCTGGTCAACTCCTCGACCTTCGCGACCAACCTCAGCCTGTTCCGCAACCCGGGCTACCGCGAGGAGGATTTCGCCGCCGCCTCGGTCGTCGCCGGCACGCCGCAGCTTCTGGCCGTGCGCGCCGACGGGCCGTTCCGCACGCTGGCGGACGTGGTGGAGACGGCGCGGCGCCGGCCCGTGACCTACGGCACCCCCGGCGTCGGCAGCCCGAACCAGTTCCTGACCGAGCTGCTGTTCCGCCGCCTCGGCATCACCGACACGACGCATGTGCCCTACAGCGGCGCGGGGCCGGCGATGACGGCGCTGATCGCGGGCGACATCGACGTGGCGGCGGCGGCGGTGGCCTCCGCCATGACGCTGGTGCGCGGCGGGCGGGCCCGCGGCATCGCGGTGATGGCGGAGCGGCGAAGCCAGGCGCTGCCGGATGTGCCGACCGTCGCCGAGGCAGGCTTCGAGCCGCTGGTGGACACCGTCTGGGCCGGGGTGTTCTTCCCGGCCGGCACGCCGCAGCCGGTGCTGGAGCGTGTGAACGCCGACATCGGCCGGGTGATGCAGCGCCCGGCCTTCCAGCAGCGCCTGGCGGCCACGGGGTTCGAGCCGATCGGCGGCGACCTGCCGACGACGCAGCGCTTCGTGGCGCGCGAGATCGCGAAGTGGCGGGAGATCGTCCGCACCCTCGGGGTGCAGGCGGGGTGAGCGGGGCGGCGGCCGTCGCGCGCCACCTGCCGAATGTCGAGCGGCCGGACCTGTTCAACCCGCTGCTGCTGGCGTGGGTGGCGCGCGTCCGCTGACGGGCGGCGACGGGCGGGCCGCTCAGCCGCCGGCGCTCGGGTGCAGCGTCACGGCGGGGCGCAGCGCGGGCAGGGCGCGGGTGAGGAACCAGCGCTCATAGGCCAGGTCGTGGAACGGCGCCGCCAGAGCCTTGCCGTAGTAGTGGCCGGCGCCGCCGGGGCGGAAGAAGTCGAAGCCGTAGAGGCGGAGCGGCTTGCCGAGCACGAGGCCGATCAGCACCGCGCCGAACAGGCCGGTGCTGCGCTCGGCGTAGCACAGCCGGTCCACCAGGCGTTCCAGCGCTTCCGGGGCCGCGGGGCGCGGCTCGTCGTCGGGCGGCGGCGGAAGCGGCGGCTTGGTGGGACCCGAGGAGAGGGCCGGCAGCGCCGGGTAGCGCGGGTCCCGCGCCAGCAGCTTGGGGAGGATGCTGCGCTTCGCGCCGTGGAACAGCACGAGGTCGGCGCGGCCGCCGGCATCGGCCCGGAACCCCTTGAGCTTCGGGTAGTTGCAGCGCAGGACCAGATCGTGGCGGTCGATCTCCCGCCCGGCGCCCGAGCCGGCGAGGGTGGGGGCGTTGCCGACCAGCGCGACGTCGCGCGCGGCGCGCAGCAGGGCGAGGATCTCGGCCAGCCGCGCCCGGGCCGCCGCGCTGTCGGGCGCGTTTGGGGGCGGTGCGGCCGGGTCGGGCGTCGGGCGCAGGACGCGGGAGAGCGCGGCGAGCACGCCGCCCCGGGCGCCCTGTCCGGCCGCGCCGTCGCCAGGCGCCGCCAGGGCGAGGGAGGCGCGGGCGAGTTCGGCCTCGAAGGCGGAGAGGTCTGGGCTGCCGCCCTCGGCGATGGCGCGCTGGGCAAGCAGGGCCAGCCGCGCGAGGCCGGGCGCCGCCCCGGGCAGCGCCAGCCGCCAGTTCGCCTCCCGCGCCTCCGGGTCGGGCGAGGGGGCGACCAGTTCGCTGTGCGCGAGGCGGAGCCGCCAGGCCTGCGGCGTCCTGGCGACCAGCAGCGCGCGGCGGGCCAGCGCCTTCACCCGGTCGTGCCGCTCCTCCCGCACCTCGCGCCAGCCGAGCAGGTCGAGCACGAGCGGATGGCCGGGGGCGCTGGCGGCGGCGGCGTCGAGGCCGGCGTCGAAGGCGGCCGGGTCGGAGAGGCGAAGCTGCCAGAGCAGGTCGGCCAGCGGCCGGCTCCAGGGCTGGGCCGGCAGGAAGGCGGCGACGAGCGCGGCGCGCTCCTCCGGCGCGGCGGCGGCGAAGCGTTCGGCGAAGGGATGGGCGGCGGGGGCGGCGCGGGTCATGCCGGCGGGACGAGGTGCCGCGCCACCACCTCCGGCCGCGGGCGGGCCTCGATCAGCGCCTTGATGATCTCGAAACTGTCGCGGTCGTCCACGTCGAGGCCGGTGATGCGCGGCAGCACGATGGGGACGACGCGGCGGCCGATGAACAGCGACCCGCGCTCGACCCAGCCCTGGTGTCGGAACACTTCGAGGTTGAAGGGCTGATAGACCTTCGGGAACTCGCTGCGGCGCATCTTGCTGCGCCCGGGGTCCCAGCCGGGCAGCAGCGGCGCGAGGAATCCCTCGGCGTTGACGACATGCAGCCGGGCGTCGGCCTCGCTGACGAGGCGCACCGCGTCGAGCTCGGGGCGGGCGGCGAGCAGCGCGATGGCCTGCGCGACGGCCGCCGGGTCGCGGAACGGGCAGGTCGGTTTCAGCCACACCCAGATGTCGGGCAGAGGGATGCCGCGGGCGGGGAGGGACTGCGCGAGATCGGCGAGGATGTCCTCCTCCATCGCCGTGTCGTGGCTGGCGGCAGGGCCGCGCAGGCCCGGCACCTCGGCGCCGTAGGCGCGGCCGATCTCGGCGTAGCCTTCCGAGTCGGTGGAGAGCAGGATGCGCTCGACCGGGATCGTCCGGGCGAAGGCGACGGCGTAGGCGAGCAGCGGGTGGCCGTCCACCGGCAGGATGTTCTTGTCCGGCAGCCCCTTGGAGCCGGAGCGGGCGGGGATCAGGGCGTAGGCGCGCATGCTCGATCTCGGGAGAGGTGCAGGAGGGTAGGCCGGCGCCGCCCCGCGGCAAAGCGGTGGCGTCGGGGCGCGGCGTGTCGGATGCTCCGGCCATGCGCATCGCCCTCGTCAGCACGCCGCGGTCCGGCAATACCTGGGTGAGGCTGGTCCTGCAGCGGGCGCTCGGGCTCGAGGGGATCGCCGTGCACACGCCGGGCGAGTTGCCCGGGCGGCTGCCCGCGCGCTGCATCGTGCAGCTGCATTGGCCGCGCGAGGCGGGCTTCGCCGCGCTGCTGGCGCGCGACGGGCTGCGGCCGCTGGTGCTGGCGCGGCATCCGCTGGATGTGCTCGTCTCCATCCTGCATTTCGTGCGGCATGAGCCGCTGACGGCGCGCTGGCTCGACGGCGGCGGGGCGATCCCGGCGGCGCTGGCCGGGGCGGGGCCGGCGGATGCGGCGTTCCGCGACTTCGCGCTGGGAGAGGGGGCGGCGAGGCTGCTCGGCGTATCGGCCGCCTGGTGGACGGCGCCGGGCGCGGTGCGGGCGCGCTACGAGGCGCTGGCGGCCGATCCGGTCGGCGGCTTCCGGGCGGTGGTGGAGGCGCTCGGCGGGCCGCCCGAGGGTGTCGCGGCGGCGGTGGCGGCGACGCCCTTCGCGGAGCTGGCGGCGGCGGGAAACCGCCATGGCTGGCAGGGCAGGGCGGGGCTCGGGCGGCGGCTGGTGCCCACGGGGCTGGCGCTCAGGATCGCCTGGCGGCACCGCGGCGTGTTCCGCACGCTCGGCTACGCGCCCTGGCCCGGGCTGGTCACCGCGCGGGGGGCGGCGGCGGAATGGGCGCGGCTTGCCGTGCCGCCCTGAGGCCGAAGCGGCTCGCGCCCGGCCGGCTCCGCCGGCTGCGTGACGATGCCCGGGCGGAACGGCTTGTGCGGCGGCGAGCCCTCCGGAAACCGCGTCAGGCGCGCTTGCGGGCGCGCTTCGGCGCGGCGGCGGGGAGCAGCGGCGCGAGGAAGCGGCCGGTGTGGCTGCCGGGCGTGGCCGCCACCTGTTCCGGCGTGCCTTCGGCGACGATGCGCCCGCCGCCCTCGCCGCCCTCGGGCCCGAGGTCGAGGATCCAGTCGGCGGTCTTGATGACTTCCAGGTTGTGCTCGATCACCACCACGCTGTTGCCGGCGTCCACCAGCGCGTGGAGCACTTCGAGCAGTTTCCGCACATCCTCGAAGTGCAGGCCGGTGGTGGGCTCGTCCAGGATGTAGAGCGTGCGGCCGGTGGCGCGGCGGGAGAGTTCCTTCGCCAGCTTGATGCGCTGCGCCTCGCCGCCCGAGAGGGTCGTCGCCTGCTGGCCGAGATGGATGTAGCCGAGGCCGACCTCGGACAGCGTGGCGAGCTTCTCGCGGATGGCGGGGACGGCGGAGAAGAAGTCGCGCGCCTCGTCCACCGTCATCTCCAGCACATCGGCAATGGACTTGCCGCGGAAGCGGACCTCCAGCGTCTCGCGGTTGTAGCGCTTGCCCTTGCAGGCGTCGCAGGTGACGTAGACGTCTGGCAGGAAGTGCATCTCGATCTTGATGACGCCGTCGCCCTGGCAGGCCTCGCAGCGGCCGCCCTTGACGTTGAAGCTGAAGCGGCCGGGCTTGTAGCCGCGCTGCCGGCTTTCCGGCAGTTCGGCGAACCAGTCGCGGATCGGCGCGAACAGGCCGGTGTAGGTGGCGGGGTTGGAGCGGGGCGTGCGGCCGATCGGCGACTGGTCGATGTCGATGATCTTGTCGAGGTGTTCGAGGCCGTGGATGGCGCGGTGCGGCGCCGGCACGGTGCCGGCGCCCATCAGGCGGCGGGCGGCGGCCTTGTAGAGCGTCTCCACCGTCAGGGTGGACTTGCCGCCGCCGGAGACGCCGGTGACGCAGGTGAACAGGCCGAGCGGGATGGTGGCCGTGACGTCCTTCAGGTTGTTGCCGCTGGCGCCCTCGATGCGGAGCACGCGCTTCGGGTCGGGCGTGCGGCGCTTCGCCGGGACGGGGATGCTGCGGCGGCCGGAGAGATAGGCGCCGGTCAGGCTGTCCGGATGCGCCGCCACCTCGGCGGGCGTGCCCTGGGCGACGATGCGGCCGCCGCCGGCGCCGGCGGCGGGGCCGATATCCACCAGGTGGTCGGCCTGGCGGATCGCGTCCTCGTCGTGTTCCACCACCAGCACGGTGTTGCCGAGGTCGCGCAGGCGGCGGAGCGTGGCGAGCAGCCGCTCGTTGTCGCGCTGGTGCAGGCCGATCGAGGGCTCGTCCAGCACGTAGAGCACGCCGGTGAGGCCGGAGCCGATCTGGGAGGCGAGGCGGATGCGCTGGGATTCGCCGCCCGACAGCGAGGCGGAGCCCCGCGCGAGCGACAGGTAGTCGAGCCCGACATCCACGAGGAAGCGCAGCCGCTCGTTGATCTCGCGCAGGATGCGGCGCGCGATCTCCTGCTTCTGCGGCGGCAGCGTGGCGTCCAGGCCGGCGAACCACTCGGCCGCCTTGCGGATGGACAGCGCCGAGGCCTCGCCGATGTGCAGCCCGGCGATCTTCACGGACAGGGCTTCCGGCTTCAGGCGATGTCCGCCGCAGGCGTGGCAGGGCTTCTCCGCCTGGTAGCGGGCGAGATCCTCGCGCACCCAGGGATTGTCGGTTTCGCGCAGGCGGCGTTCGAGGGATGCGATGACGCCGGCGAAGGGCTTGGCCACCTCGTAGGCGCGCAGCCCGTCCTTGTAGCGCAGCGTGACCGGCGTCTCGCCGGTGCCGTGCAGGATGGCGTGGCGGACGGCGGCCGGCAGGTCCTGCCAGGGCGTCGTCAGCTTCACCTTGAAGTGGCGGGCGAGGCTCTCGATCGTCTGGTCGAAATAGGGGCTTGCGGTGTTGCCGGCCCAGGGGGCGATGGCGCCCTCGGCCAGGCTGCGCGACTCGTCCGGCACGATGAGGGCGGGGTCGAAGAAGGATTCCGTGCCGAGTCCGTCGCAGGCCGGGCAGGCGCCCTGCGGCGAGTTGAAGGAGAACAGCCGCGGCTCGATTTCTTCGAGCGTGAAGCCGCTGACGGGGCAGGCGAATTTCTGGCTGAACACCGTCCGCTCGCCGGTATCGGCATGTTCGGCGTAGGCGATGCCGTCGGCGAGCGCCAGCGCGGTCTCGAAGGAATCCGCGAGGCGCTGGGCGATGCCCTCGCGCACCACGATGCGGTCCACCACCGCCTCGATGTCGTGCTTGCGCTTCTTGTCGAGGGGCGGCGCCTCGCCGATCAGGTGCAGGGCGCCGTTGATCTTCACGCGTTCGAAGCCGCGCCGTTGCAACTCCGCGAGTTCCTTCTTCCACTCGCCCTTCTTGCCGCGGGCGATCGGCGCCAGCAGCAGCAGGCGCGTGCCTTCCGGCATCGCCAATACGCGGTCCACCATCTGCGAGACGGTCTGCGCCTCGATCGGCAGGCCGGTGGCGGGCGAGTAGGGCACGCCGACCCGCGCCCAGAGCAGGCGCATGTAGTCGTGAATCTCCGTGACGGTGCCGACCGTCGAGCGCGGGTTGTGGGAGGTGGTCTTCTGCTCGATCGAGATCGCGGGCGAGAGGCCCTCGATCAGGTCCACGTCCGGCTTCTGCTGCAGCTGCAGGAACTGCCGCGCATAGGCGGAGAGCGATTCGACATAGCGGCGCTGGCCCTCGGCGTAGATGGTGTCGAAGGCGAGGGAGGACTTCCCGGACCCCGACAGCCCGGTGATCACCGTCAGGCTGTTCTTCGGGATGTCGAGGTCCACGTTCTTCAGGTTGTGCTCCCGCGCGCCGCGGATGCGGAGGAAGCGGTCGGGTTCGCTCATCGGTCGGCGGGCTCCGCGCGGGGGTCTGTTCGCGTTGTGTTCGCTTGTGGCACAGGCGATGGGGCGGGGGGAAGGGCGTCCTCGGGGGTGGCCGGAAGGCGGCCGCCGGGGTAGTGTCATAGGCTCAGTTTCGGGGTTTGGTGATGGCCGGCAGCGTCAACAAGGTGATCCTGGTCGGGAATCTGGGAAGGGACCCGGAGGTGCGGAATTTCCAGAACGGCGGGCGGGTGGTGAACCTGCGGGTCGCCACCAGCGAGACCTACAAGGACCGCGACGGCAACCGGCAGGAGAAGACCGAGTGGCACTCGGTCGCGATCTTCAACGAGAAGCTCGGCGAGATCGCGGAGCGCTACCTGCGGAAGGGCAGCAAGGTCTATCTCGAAGGCAAGCTGGAAACGCGCAAGTGGACCGACCAGGCGGGGCAGGAGCGCTACACGACAGAGGTGGTGCTGCGGAACTACGGCGGAGAACTCACGCTTCTCGATTCGCGCGGCGAGGGCGGCGGCGACGTCGCGCCCCGCAGCGCGCCGGCCGAGCGCGGGGACCGCGAGCCGGCGCCCGCCCGCTCCGGCCGCGGCCAGCAGGGCTGGGACGCCCGCAAGGGCCCGGACCTCGACGACGACATCCCGTTCTGACCGCCGCACTGGCCGCACCCTGCCGGGCGTGGCATATGCGCCCGCAGATGACCCGTCCGGACCGCAGCCTTGAGCACGCCTGACGCCCCGACCCCGCCCGAGGAGACGCCGCCCGTCGCCCTCGAGGAGGAGATGCGGCGATCCTACCTCGACTACGCGATGAGCGTTATCGTCGCGCGCGCGCTGCCCGACGCGCGCGACGGCCTCAAGCCCGTGCACCGGCGCATCCTGTTCTCCATGCACGAGAACGGCTTCGCGCATGACAAGCCGCACCGGAAATCCGCGCGCATCACCGGCGACGTGATGGGCAAGTACCACCCGCATGGCGACGCCGCGATCTACGATGCGCTGGTGCGGATGGCGCAGCCATTCTCGATGCGCGTGCCGCTGATCGACGGGCAGGGGAATTTCGGCAGCGTGGACGGCGATCCGCCGGCCGCGATGCGCTACACCGAGAGCCGGCTGGCGCGCGCGGCGACGGCGCTGCTGGAGGGGATCGAGGAGGACACGGTCCCCTTCCAGCCGAACTACGACGAGAGCGCGGAAGAGCCGCGGGTGCTGCCCGCCGCCTTCCCGAACCTGCTGGTGAACGGGGCGCAGGGCATCGCCGTCGGCATGGCGACGAACATCCCGACCCACAACCCGGGCGAGGTGATCGACGCGACGCTGCTGCTGATCGAGCAGCCGGACGCGACGCTCGATGAGCTGATGAAGGTCATCCCCGGGCCGGATTTCCCGACCGGCGGGCTGATCCTCGGGCGTGGCGGAATCCGCGCGGCGTTCGAGACGGGGCGCGGCTCCATCATCCTGCGCGCCCGCACGGCGATCGAGGAGATGCGGGGCGGGCGGCAGGCGATCGTCGTCACCGAGATCCCCTACCAGGTGAACAAGTCCTCGCTGGTCGAGAAGATCGCGGAGCTCGTGCGCGCGAAGCAGGTCGAGGGCATCTCCGACCTGCGCGACGAGAGCGACCGCGACGGCATGCGCATCGTCGTCGAGCTGAAGAAGGACGCGACGGCGGAGGTGGTGCTGAACCAGCTCCACCGCTTCACCCAGCTGCAGACCTCCTTCGCGGTGAACTTCCTGGCGCTCGACGAGGGGCGGCCGCGGCAGATGGGGCTCCGGGACGCGATCGGCTGCTTCATCCGCTTCCGCGAGGAGGTGATCGAACGCCGGAGCCGCTTCCGGCTGATGAAGGCGCGGGAACGCGCGCATCTGCTGATCGGGCTCGCCGTCGCGGTGGCCAACATTGACGAGGTGATCCGCCTGATCCGCGCGAGCCGCGACGCCGCCGAGGCGCGGGCGGCGCTGATGGCGCGCGACTGGCCGGCCGCCGACATCGGCGCCCTGCTGGCGCTGGTGGACGAGCCGGGCAACCGCATCGCGGACGACGGCACGGTGCGGCTGACGGAAGCGCAGGCGCGCGGCATCCTCGACCTGCGGCTGCAGCGGCTGACGGGCCTGGAGCGCGAGAAGATCGACGCCGAGCTGCGCGAGGTGGGGGCGAAGATCGCCGATCTGCTCGAGATCCTCGGCTCCCACATCCGCCGCATGGAGGTGATGGCGGCGGAGCTGCGCGCGGTGCGCGAGATCCTCGCCGTGCCGCGCTCGACCGAGATCGTGGACGCCGTCGCCGACCAGGACGACGAGAGCCTGATCGAGCCTGGCATGATGGTCGTCACGCTCACGCGCGACGGCTACGTGAAGCGCACACCGCTCGAGACGTTCCGCGCGCAGACGCGCGGCGGCAAGGGGCGCTCCGCCGCCGGCACGCGGCAGGACGACATCGTCATCCGCTCCTTCAACGCGCATACGCACCAGTGGGTGCTGTTCTTCACCTCGCGCGGGATCGCCTTCCGCGAGAAGGTGTGGAAGCTGCCGGAAGCCGGCCCGACGGCGCGCGGCCGCTCGCTGCGCCAGGTGCTGAACCTGACGGATGGCGAGGAAGTCACCGCCGTGCTGCCGCTGCCGCAGGACGAGGCGCTGTGGGAGGCGCTGCACCTCGTCTTCGCCACGCGCCAGGGCAATGTCCGGCGCAACAGGCTGTCGGACTTCCGCAACGTCCGCGCCGCTGGCCTCATCGCGATGAAGCTGGACGAGGGGGATTCGCTCGTCGGCGTCGCCACCTGCCGGGAGGGCGACGACGTGCTGCTGGCGACGCGGGCGGGGAAGTGCATCCGCTTCCAGGCCGAGGCCGAGACACTGCGGGTGTTCGCCGGGCGCGAGTCCGCGGGCGTGCGCGGCATCCGGCTGGCGGAGCGCGATTCCGTCGTGTCGCTCTCCGTGCTGCGGCATGTGGAGGCGACCGCCGAGGAACGCGCGGCGTATCTCAAGCTGGCGTCCGCCAGGCGCCGCAGCGCCGACGACGCCGAGGCGCCCGCGCCCGCGGAGGATGCCGAGGCGACGGGCGGCGAGGTGACGCTGACGCCGGAGCAGGCCGCGGCCTTCGAGGCGGCCGAGGAGATCCTGCTGGCGGTGACCGACCGCGGCTTCGGCAAGCGCTCCTCCGCCTACGAATACCGCACCACCGGGCGCGGCGGGCAGGGCATCGTCAACATCACCCTCTCGGCCAAGACCGGGCGCGAGGTCGTCGCCACCTTCCCGGTGCGCCCGGGCGACCACGTGATGCTGGTGACGGACGGCGGGCGGCTGATCCGCCTCGCCGCCGACGAGATCCGCATCACGGGGCGGGCGGCGATGGGGGTGATGCTGATGCGGCTGGAGGAGGGCGAGCGGATCACCTCCTGCTTCCCGGTCGCCGAGGAAGGGGAGGAGGCCGATGGCTGAGCGCGTCGCCGTCTATCCCGGCACCTTCGACCCCATCACCAACGGCCACATAGACGTGATCAGCCGCGCCGCCAGGCTGTGCGACCGGCTGATCGTCGGGGTCGCGATCAACATCGGCAAGGGGCCGCTGTTCGAGCTCGAGGACCGCGTCGCGCTGGTGCGCGACGAGGTGGCGCTGCTGGACGACGGCCTGCGCATCGAGGTGCGGCCCTTCGACAGCCTGCTGATCGCCTTCGCCCGCTCGGTCGGCGCCAGCATGATCGTGCGCGGGCTGCGCGCCGTCTCCGACTTCGACTACGAGTTCCAGATGGCGGGGATGAACCGGCGCATGGACCCGGTGATCGAGACCGTGTTCCTGATGGCGAGCGAGACGAACCAGTTCATCTCGTCCCGCTTCGTGAAGGAGGTGGCGCGCCTCGGCGGCGATGTCTCCTCCTTCGTGCCGCCGCTGACGCTCGCGCGCACCCGCGCGCGGCTCGGCGGCCTCAACGCCTGACCGCAACGGGAGAACGCCATGCCAAGCCGGCGCAGCATCCTGACCGCAACCCTCGCAGCCACGGGAGCCTTCATGTCCGACGCCACCAGCAACGATGCCGCGGCGCAGGCGGCGCCGGACCCGGAGAATGTCCTGGTCTTCACCATCCCGCATGGCGATGTGCGCATCCAGCTGCTGCCGGAGCTCGCGCCGCGGCACGTGGAGCGGATGAAGGTGCTGACGCGCCGGGGCTTCTACGACGGCACGCCCTTCCACCGGGTGATCGAGGGCTTCATGGCGCAGGGCGGCGACCCGACGGGCACCGGCACCGGCGGATCGGACCTGCCGAACCTGCCGGCGGAGTTCAGCCCGCCCTCGCGGGCGCGCTTCCTGCGCGGCACCTGCGGCATGGCGCGCACCAACGACCCGAACAGCGCCAACAGCCAGTTCTTCATCATGTTCGCGCCGGCGCCGTTCCTCGACGGGCAGTACACCATCTGGGGCCGGGTGATCGCAGGCATGGAGGCGGTGGATCGCATCCGCCGCGGCGCCGGGCAGTCCGGCATGGTGCAGAACCCGGACCGCCTTGTCCGCGCGCGCGTGGCGGCCGATATCCGGGGTTGACCGGCGCGAGGCGGCGTGGTTTGCGCCGTCCCGCTTCCAGGAGCCCGTAGCTCAGCGGTAGAGCATTCGACTTTTAATCGAATGGCCCTGGGTTCGAATCCCAGCGGGCTCACCCGCGCTGCGGCGCCGTCCTCCCGGCTGCGGCCGGACGGGGGCGTAGCAGCGCCACCAGCGCGGCCCCGACCAGAAGGCCGGCGATGACCCCTGCGAGCCGGATGCCGAAGCGTTCGTCGGTATCCTCGTAAAGCTCCGACAGGCCCTGGCCGTGCAGCAGCGCCATGGCGATCAGCCCCTTGGCGGCGGCCCCGCGCCAGCGCCCCGCCTCGGCCGCGGCGCGCGCGATCGGCCAGACGCAGAGCATGGTGGCGGCGGCGAGCATGGCGAGCGACGGGGAGAGTTCCGTCAGCAGCGTCGCGGCGAGCGCCAGCGCGCCACCGGCCAGCGCCCCCGCCAGCCGGTCGCGCGCCGAGGAGCGCAACCCGCCATCGGCCCGCAGCAGCACGATCACGCTGGCGACGAAGGGCAGCAGCGCGTCGGTCTCCGCCGCCCAGGCGGCAGCGGTGACGAGCAGCAGCGCGAGGGCGGCGACGGCGTCGGGGAGCGGAGGGTCGGGCGTCGCGGGCGGCGGGTCGGGCGTGCGCGCGGGCAGCAGCAGGGCGACGAGCAGCACCGCCGCCGACGCGATGGCGGTGTTGGCGACCAGCCAGCGCGTCACCTGCTCGACCGCCTCCGGGTGGCGGAGGAAGGCATCCGGCAGGGCCGCGAGCACGACCAGCAGCACGAGCGCGGCCGGCGCCGACGCCGTCCGGCGCGACAGGCGGAAGCCGAGCCAGAACCCCGCCGCGAGAAGGAGCAGGAGCAGCGCCGGAAGCCTGCCGCCAAGCTCCGCCAGCAGCGCCGAGACGAGGCAGAGGCCGAAGGCGAGGACCGGCAGCAGCAGCACGAGGCCTGGCCGAGTGCGGTTCACCATCAGCGTCCCGGCGACCAGCGGTGCGACGAAGGTGAGTTCGATCTCCGCCATCTCCGCCGCCACCAGGGCCGCGGTGAAGGCGAGTGCGATGCGCAGCGCCTCGTGGATGGCGGGCGTCACAGCGCGAAACGGGACAGGGCGACGGCCCGGATCCACAGCCACGCGAGCGGCGCGACGGGCCAGGAGCCCTGGGTGTAGGCCACCACCGCGGCGCGCGAGCCGACGCGCACGGGCAGCTCGGCGGTGTCCTCGTCGATGCGGATGCGGACCGGGATGCGCTGCTGCGCGCGCAGCCAGCGGCGGCGCTCCTCGACGCGCGGCAGGTCGCCCGCCAGCGCGGCCGCGACCGTCTGGTCCACGCCGCCGGCGATGCTCTCCACCTCGCCGCGCAGGATGCGGCCGGGCAGCGCGTCGAGCACGATCTCCACCCGGTCCCCGGGGCGCAGGTTGCCGAGGGTGTTCTCCGGCAGGTTCGCCACCAGCCAGCTGCTGGCGACGTCGATGACGGTGGCGGCGGTGCGGCCCTGCGCCGCGAACTGACCGGGGGCGAGGGAGAGGTTGGTGACGATGCCGTCCACCGGCGCGACGACGGTGGTGGCCGCAAGATCGAGCACGGCGCGGGTGAGCGCGGCGCGGGCCTGGGCGATGGCCGGGTTGTCGTCGCCGGCGGGGCCGATGCGCTGGCGCGCCTCCTCGGCCTGGGCTTCGGCCGCCTGCACGGCGGCGCTGGCGGCGGCGAGCAGCGCCGCGGCGTCGTCCCGCCGCGCCGCCGGATAGACGCCGCGCTCGACCAGTTCGATCGTCCGCCGCGCCTGTTCGCGGGCGTTGCTGAAATTGGCGCGCGCCTCCAGCAGGCGGGCGTCCGCCGCCCCGATCGCCGCGGTGCTGGCGCCCACCTGCTGGCCGGCCGAGGCGAGGGCGGCTTCCGCCTGGGCGACCGCCGCCTGGTAGCGGCGCGGGTCTATGCGGAACAGCGTGTCGCCGGCGCGGACGCGCTGGTTGTCGCGCACCAGCACCTCGACGATGTCGCCAGAGACGTTCGGCGCGACGCCGATGACGGGGGCGCGCAGGGTGGTCTCCGAGGTGTAGGGCGTCAGCCGGTTGAACAGGACGTTGACGGCCAGCACGGCCAGCGCCGCCGCCGCCAGGGCAAGGCCGACGCGCCAGCGCCGCGGCGGCGGGCCGGCGCTGTCGGGGGTGGAGGGCTGCGTGTCGGTCATCCCAGAGCTCCGGCTGCGGCAGCTCAGCATAGCCCGGCTGGCGCGGGATTCATCCCGGGCGTGGGCGCGGCGGCTGCCGCGGCGCGCGACGCCCCCGCGGCGGGCGGGGTGCGCGGCATGCCGTTCGTCTTCGCGGGCGAGCGTGCTGCCGCGCCCGGGCAGCCCGTCGCCGCCCGGCCTCGGCCGTTCGCGCCCGCCGCGGCGGCGAGGCCCGCGCCCGCCGCGTCAGCCCGCGGCCGGGGCCGCCGCCTGTTTCGGCTTGCGGGTCTTCGCCACCCAGCCGAGCCCGACCGCCGCGGCGATGCCGAGGGCGAGCACGATGGCGCCGACCACCGGGCGGTAGGCGAACCAGGCGATGGCGATGGTCAGCGGCGCCAGGATGGCCGTCAGGATCAGCCCGATCAGCCCGGTGCCGGCGCCGACGATGGAGCCGAACAGCGGCACCACGTCGGCCAGCACGCGGAAGGGCGCCAGGATCATGCCGAAGCCGATCATCATCAGCAGCGCGCCGCCCGCGCGGATGCCCCAGGTCATCAGCGTGTTGGCCTGTTCGGCCTAGCGGATCATCTCGGCCGCCGGGACGATGCCGGTCGCCGTCATCATCAGCCGGTCGCCGGCCTGGGTCTGGTAGGGGGCGAAGCCGTCGCCGCGCTGCGCGGCCAGCACCGTCGCCTGATCGGCCCGCGCCACCTGGAAGCGGATGCGCATGTCGCCGATCTGCGGCGGGCCGCCGAAGCCCTGGCTGATCTCGACCACGCCGTCGCGCAGCTGCGCGCCGAAGGGCAGCGTCACCTGGCCCTGCTGCAGCGGCACAGGGCGGGTCTCGCCGATGCCGGAGAGCTGCGCCTCGGCCAGGCGGAAGCCGCCGATCGTGCCCTCTGGCGCCGTCTGCGTCGCGGGCTGGTAGCGGAAGGGCGGGTTCTGCCGGCCTTGCGGCTGCTGGAAGCGGCTGGAATCGATCGGGCGCGGGGACCAGACCTGGCGGTAGGAGTAGGTCGTCACCGTCTCCTGCCCGCCGCCCAAGGTTGTGCGGGTCTCGCTGCGGCGCTCCTCCTCCCACTGGAACATCTCGACGCTGCGGACCAGCCGCACGGCGCCCTCGGCCGTCACGCCGAACTCCGGGTCGCGCAGCGTGCCGGGCACCCGCAGCGGGCCGGCGACGTGGACCAGGCGGCCTTCATTGGCCGGGTCGGGGCGGGCGATGTCCACGCTCCGGACGATGCCGGCGCCCTCGGCGAGCGAGCGGGCGGTGGTGACGGCGCGGCCTTCGTTCCAGGCCAGCAGCCACATGGAGGCCGGGATCAGCAGCAGCCCGAGGATGATGCCGCCGAAGGCCTGCTTGATCCTGGTGAACCAGGAGGTGTGGGTGGTGACCGTGAACTGGTCGTTGGGCATGGGGCGTCCTTCCGTCCGAGGGGGAGGGCGGGCCAGGGCGGCCCGCCCGCGTCGGTCAGTTGGAAATCCTGAGGCGTTGGTTCCGGTTCGGCAATGCCATCGCCGCCTCCACGCCCGCGGCCGTCACGCGGCTTCGGGTGGAGCTGATCGAGGTGATCGTCGGGATCCCGGCCAGCACGAGCAGCCCGGCATCGCCGACCTGCGTCTGGTTGATCATGATCGAGGTCAGCGGCAGCCGCGCCAGGTGCTGCATGCCGGCATCCGTCACCGGCGTGTTGCTGAGCCAGAGCGTGCGGAGCTTCGGCGCGGCGGCGAGATGGGCGAGCCCGGCATCGGTGATCGGCGTGTGCCGGGCGAACAGCCGCAGGAGCGACGAAATCCAGCTGGGATGCGCGGCCGCCGCGCCGTCCACTTGCGTGTTCATCAGCCCCGTCCCCTGCAGCTGCCGCAGCGCGGCGAGGTGCCGGAAGCCGGAGCCGGGCGGCCCGGTCCGCGACGCGGATCACGGTTGGCTGCAAGATTGTTGCGCCGTGATCATGGGCGCCCAGCCTCCCGCTTTCCATCGCAACATGTCGCCGGTCTCGCCCGGAGTTGGACCGCCCGCCGCCCGGCGGCTAGAAGGCCGTCGTGCCCACCCTCCTCGCCGTCGCCGCCATCACGCTGCTCCGCCTGCTCTGGCTGGCGACGGACACGCCGAATCTCTACGCCGACGAGGCGCAATACTGGATCTGGGCGCAGGAGCTGCGCGGCGGCTACTATTCGAAGCCGCCGCTGATCGCCTGGTCCATCGCCGCGACCACGGCGCTGTGCGGGGATGGGGAGGGCTGCGTCCGGCTGACCTCGCCGCTGTATCACGCGGCGACCGCGCTGCTGCTCGGCGCGGTGGCGCGCCGGCTGTTCGACGCGCGGGCCGGGTTCTGGGCCGCGGTGATCTACGCGACGGTGCCGGCGGTGTTCGTGTCCTCCACCATCGCCTCCACCGACGCGCCGCTGCTGACCTTCTGGGCGGCGGCGCTGCTGGCGGTGGTGCGGCTGCGGGAGGGCGGCGGGCTCGGCTGGTGGGCGCTGCTCGGCGCCGCCTTCGGCGCAGGGATGCTGGCGAAATACGCGATGGCGGGGTTCCTGCCCTCGCTGATCCTGCTGCTGCTGCTGGACAAGCCGATGCGGGCGGCGCTGCGGGGCCCGGGGCCCTGGCTTGCCGCGGCGATCGGGCTCGCGGTGCTGGCGCCCAACCTGCTGTGGAACCTGGCGAACGGCATGGCGACGGTCGTGCATGTCGGGGAGAACACCAACCTCGACCAGGGCGTGCGGTTCAGCCCGCTGGAGGCGGCGGAGTTCCTCGGCGCGCAGTTCGGCGTGTTCGGCCCCGTCACCTTCGCGCTGCTGCTGTGGGCGCTGGTCCGGCGCGAGACCTGGGCGGAGCCGCGGCTCCGGCTGCTCGCGCTGTTCGTCGTGCCGCTCGGCGCGATCATGCTGACGCAATCCTTCCTGACGCGCGCCAACGCCAACTGGGCGGCGGCGATCTACGCGGCGGGCACGGTGCTGGTGGTGGCGGTGGCGCTGCGAGCGGCGCGGGAGCGGCTGCTGAAGGTCTCGGTCGCGCTGCATGTGGCGGCGGGCGCGGCGATCTTCCTGCTGCCGCCGGCGCTGGCGGCGGCGGGGGTGGAGCTGCCGCGGCGGCTCGACCCCTGGATGCGACAGACCGGGTGGGACAGGCTGGGCGCGCGCGTGTCCGAGGTGGCGGCCGCGCACCCCGGCGTGACCCTGCTGTTCGACCAGCGGCGGGACATGGCGTCGCTGGTCTATTACATGCGCCCGCACCCGTTCGACGCACGGATGTGGACGCCGGGACCGCGGGCGCGCAACGCGTTCCAGATGTCGGCGCCGCTGCTGCCCTCCATGACGGGGCCGTTCCTCTACGTCACGCGCCACCGCGACCCGGCGCATGTGCTGGGCCGCTTCGCGGCGTCCGAACGCCTGGCCGACATCGAGGTGCGGACGCATCCGAACGCCGCGCTGTCCTACTCGGTCTGGCGGGTGGAGGGCTTCCGCGGCTACCGGGACTGACGGGCGGCGGCTGCCTTGCGCCGCCGCGCCGATGGTCCAATGTCCCCCGTATCCGGGCCTCGCGCCCGCTCGAGGACAGGACCGACGCCATGCTGATCCGCCGCCCCCGTGGATGGGAGACGCCCGAGGCCCGCGTGACCGAGGAGCGCCTGGTGCTGGGCCGTCGCACCGCGCTCGGGCTCGGCGCCGCGGTGCTGGCCGCGCCGGCCTCCGCGCAGCAGGCCGCGCCCTTCCCGGCCGAGCCGGACCCGGCCTTCACCGCCATGCGCAACCCGCGCTTCCGGCCGGAGCGCGAGATCACCGCCATCCGCGAGGCGGCGACCTTCAACAACTACTACGAGTTCGGCAGCCACAAGAACATCTGGCAGGCGGCGCAGCGCCTGCCGCAACGGCCCTGGACCATCCGCATCGAGGGCCTGGTGGAGCGCGAGCGCGAGATCGGCATCGAGGAAATCCTCCGCATCCCCGCCGAGGAGCGGGTGCTTCGGCTGCGCTGCGTCGAGGCCTGGGCGATGACGGTGCCTTGGACCGGCTTCGCGATGAGCGAGCTGCTGCGGCTTGCCGCGCCGCTCGCCTCCGCCCGCTACGTCGTGTTCGAGACGGCGCAGCACCGCGCCAGCATGAGCGGGCTGCGCCAGTCCTGGTACCCCTGGCCCTACACCGAGGGCTGCACCATCGAGGAGGCGGCGAACGAACTCGCCTTCGTCGCCACCGGCATGTATGGCCGCCCGCTGCCGCCGCAGAACGGCGGGCCGGTGCGCATCCTCTTTCCGTGGAAATACGGCTTCAAGTCCGGCAAGAGCATCGTCGCCGTCCGCTTCACCGACCGCCGCCCTGTCTCCTTCTGGGAGAGGCTGCAGGGCAATGAATACGGCTTCTGGGCGAATGTGAACCCGGAGGTGCCGCACCCGCGCTGGAGCCAGGCGACGGAGCGGCTGCTCGGCAGCAACGAACGGGTTCCGACTCGCCTGTTCAACGGCTATGGTGAGTTCGTCGCCGGGCTCTACACGAACCTCCAGCATGAAAGGCTCTGGGCCTGATGCTGATCTTTCCGGTCCTGCTCCTCGGCATCGCGCTGGTGATCGGCATCGTCTACCGCATGGAATCGCTCGGGGCGCTCGTGTATTCGCTGGACCCGCCGCTGTTGAACACGATGCAGGCGGGCGTCCAGAGGAACCTCTCGCCCTGGCTGTGGGACGAGCTGTTCGTGCCGGTGCTGGAGATGCCGGCCTGGCTGCTTCCGGCGCTGCTGGGGGCGGCGCTGTTCGCGCTCGGGCTCTGGCAGCAGCGTGGGCGCTGAGGCGGCGCCGGAGCGCGTCCTGCTGGTCGAGGACACGCCGAGCCTCGCCGCCGTCTATCTCGAATATCTCCGCAAGGGCCCGTGGGAGGTGCTGCATGCCCGCAGCATCGCGGAGGCCGAGCGGCTGGCAGCCGAACGCCCGCCCGAGGGCGTGCTGCTGGACCTGAGGCTGCCGGACGGCGACGGCCTCTCTCTGCTGAAGCGTCTGAAGGCGCGGCAGCCCGACGTGACGGTGGTGGTGATCACCGCGCATGGGTCGGTCGCCACGGCGGTCGCCGCCATGCAGGCCGGGGCGGCGGACTTCCTGGTGAAGCCCTTCCCGGCCGAGCGGCTGCTGGTCACGCTCACCAACGCGCTGAGGACGGCGGCGCTGGCCCGCGAGGTGAAGGACCTCGCCGCCGCGCGCACGCGCGAGGGCTTCGCGGGGTTCCTCGGCGCCTCGCCGCCGATGCAGGCGGTGTACCGGGTGATCGAGGCGGCGGCGCCGTCGCGCGCCACCGTGTTCGTCACCGGCGAGAGCGGCACCGGCAAGGAGCTGGCCGCCGAGGCGGTGCACCGCCTCTCGCCGCGTGCGGGCGGCCCCTTCGTGCCGATCAACTGCGCCGCCATCCCGCGCGAGCTGATCGAGAGCGAGATCTTCGGCCATGTCCGCGGCGCCTTCACCGGCGCCGTCGCCGACCGGCAGGGCGCGGCCCAGGCGGCCGATGGCGGGACGCTGTTCCTCGACGAGATCTGCGAGATGGACCTGGCGCTGCAGGGCAAGCTGCTGCGCTTCGTGCAGACCGGGCAGTTCCAGCCGGTCGGCTCCACCCGCCTCGTCTCGGTGGATGTGCGCTTCGTCTGCGCGACGAACCGCGACCCGATGGCCGAGGTGAAGGCCGGGCGCTTCCGCGAGGACCTCTACTACCGCCTGCATGTCGTGCCGCTGCGCCTGCCGCCGCTGCGCGAGCGCGGCGAGGACGTGGTGATGCTGGCCGAGGCGTTCCTCGCCCGCGCCGCGAAGGAGGAGGGGCGGCGTTTCGTCCGCCTCTCCCCGGATGCGAAGGCGGCGCTGCTCGCGCATCCGTGGCCGGGGAATGTGCGGGAGCTGGAGAACGCGATCCGCGGGGCGGTGGTGCTGGCGGATGGCGAAGAGCTGACGGCCGAGATGCTGCCCGCGGCCGTCCGTGCTCCGCCGCGGGCGGCCCGCCGCACGCCGCCCGCCGCGGCGGAGCCGATCCGCACTCTTGCCGAAGTGGAGCGCGAGGCGATCGAGCGGGCGCTGCAGGCGACCGGCGGCAACATCCCGCGCGCGGCGGCGGCGCTCGGGATCAGCCCGTCCACCCTCTACCGCAAGCGGGCGGGCTGGGCGGCGGAGTAGCGGGCTACAGGCCGAGCGCCCGGCGGGCGGCGGCGATGGCGCGCTCCGCCTCCTCCCACAGCCCGAGGCCGGGCAGCGCGTCCGGGGCGAACCAGGCGGCGTCGGAGACATCGTCGCCGGCGCGCGGTTCGCCGGAGAGCCACATGCCGCAGAAGTCCAGGATGGTGTAGTGGAAGCGCGGCGCGCCGGCGACGTCGCGGCTGATCGCGTCCACCACGCAGGCGAGGCGGAGCGGCCCGACCTCGACGCCGGTCTCCTCGCGCAGTTCGCGTCGGGCGGCCTCCTCGGCGGTTTCGCCCAGGCGCTGCGCGCCGCCGGGGATGGACCATTCGCCGAGGCGGGGCGGGCGGCCGCGGCGGACCAGCAGCACCGCCTCGCCGCGGAAGGCGATCAGCCCGATGCCGACCCAGGGGCGGGCGGGGTATTCGCGGGCGTCGGTCACTCGCTGCGGGGTTCGGCGGGGGCGTCGGCCGCCGGCGGCTGGTCGGGGGCCGCCGCCTCGCGCAGCAGCGACGCTGCCTCGGGCAGGAAGGCGTCCGCCTGCCACGCGCCGACGCGGTAGGCGAAGCCGGCCCACAGCGCCATCAGGCGCTCTGCCTCCTCGCCGCCCTCGGCGCGGGGCATCAGCCACAGCGTTTCGCCGTCGCGGCGGAGCGCGACGGTGATCGTCAGCCCATCGGTGAAGGCAAAGCGGGCAGAGCCGAGGGCGTCGCCGGCCGCATCGGCCTCCCGGGCGACGTCGGTGAGGGTCAGCGCCTCGAAAGCGCGGGCGACGGCGGCGAGGCGTTCGGGATCGGCCTCGCGCCCTTCGGGCAGCGGATCCAGCGACAGGTCGCCGTCCGGGTCGCCGCCGCGGCGGATGGCGAAGGGCTCGGCGCCGGCGCGGGCGATGATCGCCTCCCGCAGCCGCTCGCGCGGGATGTTGGCGATGTCGCGCGGCAGCCAGAGATTCGGGTCGTGGTCGGCGGGCAGGCGGCCTTCGGCGAGCCAGGCCTGGGTCTCCGCCGGGCGTCGGACATAGGCGGTCTCCGGCAGGTTGCCGCCGGTGCGCACCCGGCGCCGGCCGATGACGAGTTCGGCAAGCGGCGCGCCGGAGGCATCCAGCACCCGCAGCAGCGTGCCCGTCGCGCCCTGCTGCAGAGGGTCCTCGAGGCCGAGGCGGGAGAGGAGCTCCGGGTTGGCGGTGCGCGGTTCGGCGAGGCGCAGCTCGGCAAGACCGACCAGCAGCTCCCGCACGCGTTCGGGCCGCGCCGGGTAGCCGCCGCGCTCGGCGATGAGCCAGCGGTCGCCATCGCGGCGCAGCGTCACGCGGCCGTCATGGCGGGCCACCTCGATCGTCGCGGCGCTGGCGAGGCGCTCAGCGATGCCGGGGAAGGCCGCCGTGGGCTGGCCCACTGCCGGGGGCGCGGTGCGGTCGGGCGCGAGCAGGATGGCGGCGCCGATCGCGGCGGCGGCGGCGAGGGAGAGGGCGAGGACGCGGGCGGGCCTCATGGCGGTCAGCCCCTGGCGGCGGCGCGGCGGCGGGCGCGGGCGAGGCCGAGCAGCAGCGCGACGAGCGCCAGCAGCACCGGCACGGCGGCGATGTTGGCGATGCGCAGCCAGGTCTCCAACGCCTCGATGTCCTGGCGCAGATCCCGCTGCACGGCGCGCAGTTCGGCGCGGGTGCGGAGGATTTCCGCGCGCGCGCGCTCGATCTCCGCCTGGGTTTCCGCCGTGACGGCGGCCTGCGCCTGCTGGCCGGAGCCCTGGCGCAGCTCGCGCAGCCGGCGCTCGGTCGCCTGCAGCCGTTCGGCAAGCGCGCGTTCGCGCTGGCGGAACTGCGCTTCCGCGTCCCGGCGCATGCGCTCGACCAGGGTGAAGGGGCGCAGCGCCTCGCCGCGGCTGCGGAGCCCAATGAGCGCGTCGCCGCCGGCCAGCGTGTCGAGCAGATTGGCGACGGCCGAGCCGTTGTCGCTGAAGGGGGTCGCCACCTGCTGGCCGAAGAAGTCCTGCACCCGCACCCAGAAGCGGTCCTCGAGGATGTCGGCGTCGTTGCCGACGACGAGGTTGGCGGGGCCGCTCGTGCGCGCGATGTGGGCGGGGAAGTCGGCGGGGCGTTCGGCGTCCTCCGGCGGGCCGTCGGGGAAGGCGGAGGAGAGCGGGCCGCGGAAGCGGGCGAGCAGCACGCGGCGCAGGCCGTCCGGGCGGAACTCGGCCAGGATCTGCGCGGGTTCCGGGTTGCGCTGCACGCGCGCGACCGGGATGCGCGCTGAACGGTCGGAGGAGAAGACGAGCGGCGTCATCTCGAGCGGCGAGTCGCTGCGGAGGATCACTTCCCCGGCCGAGGCGAAGGTGAGTTGCGACAGCTGCGCCACCGCCACGTCGTCGCGGTTGATCGCGCTGCGGTCGAGGGTGAACCACGCCACATAGTCCACCGCCTGCACGCGTTCCTGCGGCCCCGCGCGCACCCGCCAGGCGCCGGAGAGGTCGCCGATCACGTGCTCGCGCGGGGTCTCGATGCCCCAGGCGTTCAGCAGCCGGTCGAGATTCGAGGATGTGTCGCCGCCGCCGCCCGTGGAGCGGAAGGCCTGGCCGTCGCTGTGCGGGTCGGTCAGCACCATCAGCCGCCCGCCGCGCATCACGAACTGGTCTATGGCGTAGAGCGTGGTCTCCGGCAGGTCCTGCGGGTGGGCGACGAGGAGGACGCGGATCTCCGGGTCTATCACCCGCGCATCGGCGGCGATGTCGCGCACGGTGAAGAACTGCCGCAGCTGGGTTGCGATGACGAAGGGCTGCCCGGCGCCGGGGATTCGCATCATCATCGCCCGCGGATCCCCCGACAGGGGCAGGGAGGTGAGCACACCGATCACCGGCCGGGCGGGGTTGGAGAGTTCGTAGATGAGGCGCGTGAGGTCGGCTTCCAGGAAGCGCTCGCGCTCGGGCTGGAAGAAGGGGATGGTGCGCTCGTCGTCGAGCAGGTTCAGCCCGACCAGGCCGAAATAGACCTGCTCGCCGGACTGGTCCACCGGCACGCCCTGCAGGCCGTAGCCCAGCGCCCGGTCCTCCGCCTCGGTGAAGGGTTCGGGGTCCAGCACCTCGAGGCGGATGCGGCCGCCGGAGAGGGCGACATATTCGTCGAGCATGGCGCGCACGCGCTCGGCATAGGCGCCATAGGCCGGGATCGTCGCGCCGAGGCGGCGCGAGTAGAAGAAGCGGAGCGTCACCGGGTCGGAGAGGCCGCCGACGATCTGCCGCGTGCCGTCGGAGAGCGTGTAGAGGCGCTGTTCCGTCAGATCGAGCCGCGCATGGGGCGCGAAGCGGTCCACCAGCATGTTGACGCCGACGGCGAGCGCGATGGCGGCGACAAGCCCGAGCAGCGAGAAGGTGCGGGAACGGGCGAAGGGGTGGCGCATGTCAGTCGGCCTTCCGGTGCTCGACGGCGAGCGTGTTGGCGAACAGCCAGACGCCGATGAAGGAGGCGAAGAACACGAGATCCGACAGCGACACCACGCCGCGCACGAAGCCGTTCAGCCGCTCCGTCACCGAGATGGCGCGTGCCGCCTCCGACAGCGCCGGCAGGTTGCGCGACAGGAACTCCACGACGATGCCGCTGCCGCTGGCGGCGAAGAGGAAGCAGACGGCGACGGCCAGCACGAAGGCGATGACCTGGTTCTTCGTCAGCGCCGAGATCGCGGCCCCGATGGCGAGATAGGCGCCGGCCACCAGCAGGCAGCCGAGATAGCCCGCCGCGATCACGCCATTGTCCGGATCGCCCAGCAGATTGACGGTGACGACAAGCGGGAAGGTGAGCGCCAGCGCCACCGCGCAAAACGCCCAGGCGGCGAGGAACTTCCCCGCCACCGCCTGCCATTGCGCCAGCGGCAGGGTGAGCAGCAGTTCGATCGTGCCGAGGCGGCGTTCCTCCGCCCACAGCCGCATGGTGATGGCGGGCACGAGGAACAGGAACAGCCAGGGGATGAACTGGAAGAAGGGCATCAGATCCGCGCTGCCGCGGGCGAAGAACTGCCCGAGGGTGAAGGTGAGGGTGCCCGAGAGCGCCAGGAAGATGACGATGAACACGGTGGCGACGGGGGTGGCGAAATAGGCCGCGAACTCCCGGCGGAAGACGGCGAGAAGGCCGCTCATGCCGCCGCCGCCAGGGTCAGGCTGCGGAACACCGCGTCCATCGTGGGGCCGCGGGCGGCGAGGCCGGCCGGCGTGTCGTCCGCCACGATCTTCCCGCGGGCGATGATGATGGCGCGGGTGCAGATGGCGCTGACCTCTTCCAGGATGTGGGTCGAGATGACGATCGCCTTCTGTGGCGCCATGCGGCGGATCAGTTCGCGGACCTCGTGCTTCTGGTTGGGGTCGAGCCCGTCGGTCGGCTCGTCCAGCACCAGCACCGGCGGGTCGTGCAGCAGCGCCTGGGCGAGGCCGACGCGGCGCTTGAAGCCCTTGGACAGCGTCTCGACCGGTTGCAGCCGCACGCCTTCGAGCTGCGTCAGCGCAATCGCGTCGGCCACGCGGCGCGCGGCGCGGCGCGCGTCGTAGCCGCGCACGCGGGCGCAGAAGGTCAGGAACCCCTCGACCGTCATCTCCGGATAGGTCGGCGCGCCTTCCGGCAGGTACCCGAGGTTGCGCTTCGCCTCGACCGGCGACTCCTGCACGTCATGGCCGCAGATGCGCGCGGTGCCGGAAGAGGGCGCCATGAAGCCGGCCAGCATGCGCATGGTGGTGGTCTTGCCGGCGCCGTTCGGGCCGAGGAAGCCCAGCACCTCGCCCTTCGCCACCTGGAACGACACCTCGTCCACCGCGACGAAAGCGCCGAAGCGCTTGGACAGGCGCTCGATCTCGATCAGCGCGGACAAGGCGGGCCTCCCGGGTCTTGGCGCCGCCCGGTTTACCCGCGGGCGGCGGCAATGCAAGGGCGGACGCCGGATCAGCCGGCGTTCAGCACCGCCATCGAAACGTCATGGCCGAACAGGGCGAGGCAGAGCCGCATCGCCTCGCCGCGCGGGGAGGCGAGGGCGGGATCGCGGTCCAGCAGCACCTCGGCGTCCTTGTGGGCGACGGCGACCAGGCGGGAGAACTCGGCCGGATCCTCCTCCGGATCGGCGAGGCGGAACCCCATGCGGCCGGACTGCCGGGCGCCGAGGGCGTCGCCGCCGCCGCGCAGCAGCAGGTCCTGCTCGGCGATCTCGAAGCCGTCCTCGGTGTCGCGCAGCACGAGCAGGCGCCGCTTGCCGGACTCCGTCAGGCCCGGCGAATGCACGAGCAGGCAGGAGGAGCGCGCCGCGCCGCGCCCGACGCGGCCGCGGAGCTGATGCAGGGCGGAGAGGCCGAAGCGCTCGGCCTGTTCGATGATCATGATGGTCGCATCCGGCACGTCCACGCCCACCTCGACGACGGTGGTCGCCACCAGCAGCCGCGTGCGGCCGGCGGCGAAATCGGCGAGCGCGGCTTCGCGCACGGACACATCCTGGTCGCCATGCGCCAGGCCGACGAGGCCGGGGAAGCGGGCGGAAAGTTCGGCGAAGCGGTCGCAGGCGGCGACGGAATCGTCGTGCTCGCCGCCCTGGATGGCGCGCACTACCCAGTAGGCGCGTTCGCCGCGGGAGAGGGCGGCGGCGAGACGGTCCACCACCTCGGGCAGCCGGTCCTGGCTGACGATGCCGGTCGTGATCGGCTGCCGGCCGGCCGGCTTGCCGAGCAGCCGCGTCACCGACACCTCGCCCCAGCGCGTCAGCAGCAGCGTGCGCGGGATGGGAGTTGCGGTCATCGCCAGGATGTCCACGGGCTGCGCGCCCTTGGAGGCCAGCGCCAGACGTTCCGCCACCCCGAAGCGGTGCTGTTCGTCCACGACGGCAAGCGCGAGGTCGCGGAAGGCGACGCCCTTCTGGAACAGCGCATGGGTGCCGATGACGATCCGGGCGCTGCCCTCGGCGATGGCGCGCAGGCCGCGGCGGCGCTCGGCGGCGGAGAGGCTGCCTGTCAGCAGCGCCACCTCGACGCCGGCGGCGGCGGCGAGCGGCGCGATCGCGCGGTGGTGCTGGCGGGCGAGCAGTTCCGTCGGCGCCATCATCGCCGCCTGCGCGCCTGCCTCCACCGCGCGCAGCATGGCGAGCAAGGCGACCAGCGTCTTGCCCGCGCCGACATCGCCCTGCAGCAGCCGAAGCATGCGGCGGGGTGCGGCGAGGTCGGCGTCTATCTCGGCGATCGCGGCCTGCTGCCACGGGGTCAGCGGCTTTCCGAAGGCGGCCAGCGCCGCGGCCCGCAGGCTGCCGTCGCCGGCCAGGCTGCGGCCGGGCTCGCCGCGCACCCGGCGGCGGAGCAGCGCGATGGCGACCTGGCCGGCGAGCAGCTCGTCGTATTCCAGCCGCTTGCGCGCCGCGGGGCCGGGCGGGGCGGCGGGCGCGTGCAGGGCGCGGAGCGCCTCGGCGAAGCCGGGCCAGCCCTCCCGGCGCAAGAGCGGCGCATCCTGCCATTCCGGGACGTCAGGCAGCGCGGCCAGCGCCGCGCGCATCGCGCGGGCCAGCATGCGGTGCGTGACGCCGGCCGAAAGCGGCCAGACCGGCTCGGTCAGCGGCAGCTCCGCCTCGTTCGCCGCCACTTCCGGGTTGATCAGCTGGAAGCCCTCGGCGTCGGCGCGGAGTTCGCCGGCCAGCACGCGCTCCTCGCCCGGCGGCAGCAGTTTCAGCAGCCAGGGCAGCCGCCCGTTCATGAAGCGCAGCAGCAGCGGCGAGCCGCCGGCGCGGGCGCGCACCTCCACATAGCCGCGGCCGGACCGGGCGCGGGCGGCGCGGTGCGTTTCGGCCACGGCACGCAGCCGGACGCGGGCGCCGGGGGCGGCGTCTTCCGGCCGCGCGACGGCGATGCGCGTCTCGAACCGCTCGGGCAGATGCAGCAGCAGGTCCGCCGGCCGCGTGCCGCCGACCAGCGCCGCCACGCGCTGCCATGCCGCCGCCGGCACGCCGGGCGGCGGGCCGAGCGGCGCGAGCAGCGCATGGGCGGCCTGATCGGCCCGGGCTGGCGCGAGTCCCATACCCGTCTATATGCCAGCGCCCGAAGGACACCGCATGACCGACACCCCGTCCCCCCGCGCCCGCCGCATCCTGTTCCGCGCCAGCCACCGCGGCACCAAGGAGGCCGACCTGATGATCGGCGGCTTCGTCACCCGCCATGTCGCCGCGATGGACGAGGCGGAGCTCGACGCGCTGGAGGCGGTGCTGGCCCACCCCGACGCCGACCTGACGGACTGGCTGATGGGCCGCAAGCCGGTGCCGCCAGAGGCCGCCTCGCCCATGCTGGAGCGCATGCTGGCCGAATGCGGCGCGGCGGGCGGCGGCGTGAGCGAGGGCGCGCGCCGGGGCCTCGGCCGGGCATGAGCGGGATCGCCGTCGGCGGGGCGCCGGAAGGCTTCGACGCGCTGCTGCTGGCACGCCGGCGGCTCGAGACCGACGGGCCGATCCTGCATGTCTGCCGTGACGATGCGCGGATGGCGCGGCTGTCGGAGGCGCTGGAGTTCTTCGCCCCCGAGGCGGAGATCCTCCGCGTCCCGGCCTGGGACTGCCTGCCCTATGACCGCGTGTCGCCCAACCACGAGATCGTCGCCGAGCGGGTGGCGACGCTGACGCGGCTGATCGAGCCGGCGCCGAGGACGCGCCCGCGCGGCCGCATCGTGCTCACCACCGTCAACGCGCTGGTGCAGCGCGTGCCGCCGCGCGCGGTGTTCGAGGGGGCGGTGCTGTCGCTGTCGAAGGGCGGGCGGGTGTCGCCGGAAGGGCTCGTCGGCTTCCTGGAGGCGAACGGCTACGGCCGCGCCGGCACGGTGATGGAGCCTGGCGAATATGCGGTGCGCGGCGGCATCATCGACCTGTGGCCGGCGGGAGAGCCGGGGCCGGTGCGGCTCGACCTGTTCGGCGACGAGATCGAGAGCATCCGCCGCTTCGACCCCGACACGCAGCGGAGCGCCGAGGCGCTGACCGGGCTGCGGTTGCGTCCCGTCGGCGAGGTATTCCTCGACGCAACCTCGATCGAGCGTTTCCGCACCGGCTGGCGCGAGCTGTTCGGCGCCGCCGCCGCCGAGGACCCGATCTATGTGTCGGTCAGCGCCGGCCGCCGCCACCCGGGCATGGAGCACTGGGCCGGGCTGTTCCACGCGCGCATGGAGACGCTGCTCGACTACCTGCCCGGCGCCTCGGTCAGCCTGGATCACCAGGCCGAGGAGGCGCTGGACGCGCGGCTCGAGATGATCGAGGACCACTACCAGACGCGCCGCAGCCCGCCGCGCGGCGAGGAGACGCCCTATCGCCCGGCGCCGCCCGGGCGGCTCTATCTGTCCCGCGCGGAGTGGGACGCGATGCTGGCGGCGGTGCCGCTGTTCCGCTTCGCGCCCTTCTCGGCCGATGGCGCGGTGGATGCGGGCGGGCGGCCGGGGCGGCTGTATGCCGAGATCCGCTCGGCCGGGCAGAACGTGTTCGCGGCCTTCGCCGAGTTCGCGAAGGCGCAGGCGGAGGCGGGCGCGCGGCCGGTGCTGGCGGCCTGGACCAGGGGTTCGCGCGAGCGGCTGGCGAACCTGCTTCGGGAGAACCGCTGCGCCGCGCAGCCGGTCGAGACCTGGATCGAGGCGCAGGCGCTGCCGCCGGGCGTGGTGGCGCTGGCGGTGATCGGCCTCGAGCGCGGCTTCACCGGGCCCGGAATCGCGCTGACGGCGGAGCAGGACCTGCTCGGCGAGCGCATCGCCCGCCCGCCGCGCCGCAAGCGCCGCGCCGACCAGTTCCTGGCCGACGCGACCGGCATCGAGGAGGGCGATCTGCTGGTCCACCAGGACCACGGCATCGGGCGCTACGAGGGGCTCGTTACCATCGAGATCTCGGGCGCCCCGCATGACTGCCTGAAGCTGACCTATGACGGCGGCGACCGGCTGTTCGTGCCGGTCGAGAACATCGAGGTGCTGTCGCGCTTCGGCTCGGAGGCCGCCGGCGTTGCGCTCGACAGGCTCGGCGGCGCGTCCTGGCAGGCCAGGAAGGCGCGGGCGAAGCAGAAGATCGCCGACATGGCGGGGGGCCTCATCCGCGTCGCCGCCGAGCGGGCGGTGAAGCAGGGCTTGCTCGCCACCCCGCCGGAGGGCGCCTGGGACGAGTTCTGCGCGCGCTTCCCGTTTGCGGAAACCGACGACCAGGCGCGCGCCATCGCCGATGTTCTGGAGGATCTCGCGTCGGGCAGGCCGATGGACCGGCTGATCTGCGGCGATGTCGGCTTCGGCAAGACGGAGGTGGCGCTGCGGGCCGCCTTCGTCGTGGCGATGTCGGGCGCGCAGGTGGCCGTCGTGGTGCCGACGACGCTCTTGGCGAGGCAGCATTTCCGCACCTTCTCGGCGCGCTTCGCCGGGCTGCCGGTGAAGGTCGCGCAGCTGTCGCGCATGGTGACGGCGAAGGAGGCGGCGGCGGTGAAGGCGGGCCTCGCCGACGGCTCGATCAACATCGTCGTCGGCACCCATGCGCTGCTGGCCAAGGGCATCGCCTTCGAGCATCTCGGCATGGTGATCGTGGACGAGGAGCAGCATTTCGGCGTCGCCCACAAGGAACGCCTGAAGGCGCTGAAGGCCGATGTGCATGTGCTGACGCTGACGGCGACGCCGATCCCGCGCACCTTGCAGATGGCGCTCTCCGGCGTGCGGGAGATGAGCGTGATCGCGACGCCGCCGGTGGACAGGCTGGCCGTGCGCACCTTCATCATGCCCTGGGACGGGGTGGTGCTGCGCGAGGCGATCCAGCGCGAACGCTTCCGCGGCGGCCAGGTGTTCTGCGTGGTGCCGCGCATCGAGGACATGGAGCGCGTCGCCGCGCGGCTTGCCGAGATCGCGCCGGAGGCGCGGATCGTGCAGGCGCATGGGCGCCTCTCGCCCACCGAGCTCGAGCGCGTGATGACGGAGTTCGGCGACGGGCGGCACGACATCCTGCTCTCCACCAACATCGTCGAGAGCGGCCTCGACATGCCGGCGGTGAACACGCTGATCATCCACCGCGCGGACATGTTCGGCCTGGCGCAGCTCTATCAGCTGCGTGGCCGCGTCGGGCGCGGCAAGCAGCGCGGCTACGCCTATCTCACCTGGCCCGCGCAGCAGGTGCTGTCCGCCAGCGCGCAGAAGCGGCTCGAGGTGATGCAGACGCTCGACAATCTCGGCGCGGGCTTCACGCTGGCGTCGCACGACCTCGACATCCGCGGCGCCGGCAACCTGCTGGGCGACGAGCAGTCGGGCCATGTGCGCGAGGTCGGCATAGAGCTCTACCAGCAGATGCTGGAGGAGGCGGTGGCCGAGCTCCGCGCGGGCGAGGGCAGGGGGCAGCACGCGGAGCGCGAATGGACGCCGCAGATCGGCCTCGGCGTGCCGGTGCTGATCCCGGAAAGCTACGTGAAGGACCTGCCGGTGCGGCTCGGCCTCTATCGCCGCATCGGCGGCCTCGCGAGCGAGGCGGAGGTGGAGGCGATGGGCGCGGAACTCGCCGACCGCTTCGGGCCGCCGCCGCCCGAGGTGGAGAACCTGCTGCAGGTGGTGGCGCTGAAGGCGCTGTGCCGCGCGGCGAACGTGGAGAAGCTGGACGCTGGGCCGAAGGGCATGGTGCTGGCGTTCCACCGCAACCGCTTCCCCGACCCTGGCGCGCTCGTCGCCTGGGTGGCGGCGCAGAAGGGCGCGGTGAAGGTCCGGCCGGACCAGAAGCTTGCGATGGTGCGCGAGATGGACGCGGCCCAGCGGCTGAAGGAGGCGAAGCGGATCGTCGCCGCGCTTGCCGGGCTGGCGACGCGGGCGAAGGCGGCGTAGCGCTACCCTGCCCAGCCGATCGGCGCGCCCGACAGGTCCCAGTACAGCGACTTCTGCCGCAGATAGCCGCGGATCCCGAGGCGCCCCTTCTCCAGCCCCGGCCCCGACGCCTTCCAGCCGCCGAAGGGCGTCGAGATCGAGAACTGCTTGTAGGTGTTGATCCACACCGTCCCGGCTTCCAGCGCGCGCGCGACGCGCCAGATGCGGCGGTAGTCGCTGGACCAGATGCCGGCGGCGAGGCCGTACACGCTGTCATTCGCCTGGGCGAGCAGATCGTCCTCGTCGCGGAAGGGCAGCACGGCGAGAACCGGGCCGAACACCTCCTCGCGGCAGACTCGCGCGCTGTTCGTCACGCCGGCGAGGATGGTCGGCAGGTAGTACGAGCCGCGGGCGTAGAGGCCGCCTTCCGGCGCCGCGCCGCCGGCGAGCAGCGTCGCACCCTCGGCCAGGGCGCCCGCCACATGCGCGGCCACGCTGTCGCGATGCGCCGGGCGGATCAGGGGCGCCACCTGCGTCGTCGCGTCCTCCGGGTGGCCGACGCGCAGCGCCCTGGTGCGTTCGACCAGCCGCGCGACGAAGGCGTCATGCACGCCGGCCTGCACGAACAGCCGCGATCCCGCGATGCAGGACTGGCCGGTCGAGGAGAAGATGCCGAACAGCACGCCGGCGATCGCCTGGTCCATGTCGGCATCCTCGAACACGATGGTCGGCGACTTTCCGCCGAGTTCGAGCGACACCGGCATCAGCTTCCCGGCGGCGAGCCGCGCGATGGCCCTGCCCGTCTCGGTGCCGCCGGTGAAGGAGATCTTCTGCACCAGCGGGTGGCGCACCAGCACGTCGCCCACTTCGCGCCCGGCCCCGGGCAGCACGGACAGCAGGCCTTCGGGCAGCCCGGCCTTCTCCGCCACGCGCGCGAGCTTGAGGCCCACCATCGGCGACCAGCCCGAGGGCTTCACCACCACCGCATTGCCGGCGGCGAGGGCGGGCGCGACCTTCTGCGCATCCGAGGCGATCGGCGAGTTCCACGGCGTGATGGCGCCGACCACGCCCATCGGCTCCCACAGCGACATGGTGACGTGAGCGCCGCGCGGGGCGGTGATGTCTTCGTCGTGCGTCTCGGCCGCGGCCGCGAAGTAGCGGAAGGTGCCGGCGGCGGAGGCGACCAGCGCTCGCGTCTCGGCGAGCGTCTTGCCGGTGTCGCGCGTCTGGGTGCGGGCGATGTCCTCGGCTTCCGCCTCGAGCCCGTCCGCGATCTTCAGCAGCACGCGCGCCCGCTCGCGCGGCAGGGCGCTGCCCCAGCCGGTGGCGCGCTGCGCGGCGGCGGCGCGCTCGATCGCCTGTTCGGCGTCCGCCGCGCTCGCTGCCGCGACCACGCCGTTCAGCGAGCCGTCATGCGGGAAGCGGGATTCGATCGGCGCGCCGCGGCCCGCGACCCAGCGCCCGGCAAGAAAGATCGGCAGGGCGGTCATGAGAGCGCTCCCTTCAGGGCGAAGCCCGGGTCGGCGAGGGAGGCGGCCGGCACGGTGATCCCGCGCTCCACCAGCCGCCGCGCCACCTGGAAGTCGCGGCTGTTGTTGACGGCGATGGCCTGGGCGATCCGCTCGCCGGCCAGCAGGAACACGAGGAAGGAGCCGGAGGCGGGGTCGCCACGCGTCACCGTCTCCGTAACGCCTTCCGGCAGCCCGGCCATCTGGATCAACGTCTTCCCCTGAGTGGACCAGAACCACGGCAGCGGCACCGGCGCGTCCGGCAGGCCGAGGATGGCGCGCGCCGCGGCGGCGCCCATCGCATTGGCCTGCGCCCAGGATTCCAGGCGGATCGGCGGCTGCCCGTCGCGTTGCCAGGCGACGACATCGCCGATGGCGAATACCTGCGGGTCGCTGGTGCGGCCCGAGGCGTCGGCCAGCACGCCGCCGATCGGCGCGCAGGCGAGGCCGGCCTCGCGCGCCAGCTCGTCGTTCGGCTTCAGGCCTGTCGCCACCAGCACCGCGTCGGCCGCGATGCGGGTGCCGTCCGCGAGCGTGACGCCATCCGGCGCGACGCCGGCGGCGCGGGCGTTCAGCAGCACGCGCACGCCGCTGGCCTCGTGGGTGGCGCGCAGCCACGCCGACAGCGCGGGCGGCAGGGCCCGGGCGCAGAGCCGGTCGGCGGCCTCGATCACCGTCACCTCCACGCCGAGCAGCCGCGCCGCGGCCGCCACTTCCAGCCCGATGAAGCCGCCGCCGAGCACGGCCAGGTGCTTCCACCCGCCGCGCAGCCCGGCGCGGAGCGCGCGCGCGTCGGCGATCTCGCGCAGCGTGAGCAGGCGCGGGTCGTCGGCGCCCGGGATCGGCGGGCGGGCGGCGCGGCCGCCGGTCGCGAGCACGAGCGCGTCGTAGCGGATGGTTTCGCCGCCCTTCGTGCGGATCGTCTTCGCCGCGCGGTCGAGCGCCGCCACCGCGACGCCGCCACGCCATGTCGCCCCGTCCAGCGCCGGCAGGCGGCCGGGCAGCTCGGCGGGCGCCTCGTCCAGTAGCGCCTCCTTCGACAGCGGCGGGCGTTCGTAGGGGGGATCATGCTCCGCGCCCAGCAGCAGCACCTGGGCGGCAAACCCTTCGGCGCGCAGCGCCTTCGCGCAGGCATGGCCGGCCTGGCCGGCGCCGACGATCACCACCCTGTCCATGCGGAACGCCCCTTCAGGCCGCGGCCTCGCCCTCGGCATGGCCGAGCGCGCGGGAGATCTCGGCCGCCGTGCGCTTCACCTCGCCGATCAGCGCATCGTTCACGCGCGCGCCGCCGAACAGAGTCGCGTTGATGCTGGCGACGACGCGGCCCGTCGCGTCGCGCACCGGTGCGGCGACGGCCGAGACGCCGCTCTCGAAATAGCCTTCGCTGACGCCGGCGCCGCGCGCGCGGTCCTCGGCGATGCGCGCCTTCAGCGCGGCGAGGGTGGTCGGCGTCTGGGGCGAGAAGGCGCGCAGAGGCTCCGTCGGGAACACCGCGCGCAGCTCCGCGTCGGAGAGGTCCAGCAGCAGCATGCGGCCGAGCACCGAGGCGTGGGTCGGCACCCGCGTCCCGACGGAGAAGGAGCCCGTCAGCGCGCCCCGGCCCGGCGCGCGCAGCACGACGACGCCATCCGCGCCGTCGCGCACCGCGAGGTGGCAGGAATGCCCGGTGCGGTCGCGCAGCGCCTCGAGCGGCGCGCGCCCCGCCTCCGTCACGTCGAGCGAGGCGAGCCAGGCGAAGCCGAGCCGCGTGACACCGGGGCCGAGGCGGAAGGCGTTGGCGTGCTCCGTCCGCCCGATCAGCCCGTAGGCTTCCAGCGTCTGCAGCAGGCGGAACACGGTCGAGCGCGGGATGCCGAGCGCGCGCGCCATGTCCGACGGCGCGACCGGATCGCGCGAGGCGGCGAGCAGTTCCAGCACCTCAATCCCGCGCGCGAGCGCGGGGACGATGTAGCGCCCGTGGCGCGGATCGTCCCCGCCCCCGTCAGGCATGGGCCACCTGGCGCGCCGCTTCCTGTTCCAGGATCCGCCGCACGCGGCTCATCCCCACGTCGTGCTGGTACAGGTATTCGTTGCCGCGGGCGTCGGGGGCCATGTCCTCCAGCACCACGCGGTCCTGCTCCAGCACCTGCCAGTGCAGGCCCTCGAGGCGGGTGCGGTAGAGGAAGCGCCACACGCCGCGCTGCCAGCCCTGCACCTTGCGGATGCGCCAGAAGAACACGCGGCAGCTGTCCTCCGTCACCGGGGTGACGAAGCCGACGATGGTGAACATGCCGCCCGGCCCGAACTTCTTGCGGTAGGGGATGGACAGGCGAAGCCAGATGGCGCCGGAGTTGCCGTATTCGACCCAGTCGAAGTTGACGCCCATCTGGCCGGTCTTCTCGAAGACGAGGCCGGTCGGCGTCTTGCGGGTGCGGAACTCGGCCTGCTTGTCGCCCTCCGCCATCGAGTGCGACTGCGCGTGCAGGTAGGACCCGTGCATCGGGTCCATCACGTTGTCCACCGCGTAGCGCCAGTTGCAGTTCCAGTGCGCGGTGCACAGCATGCGGCTGTATTCGTCGGAGACCATCTCCTCCGGCAGGTCGAGCGGCGGCGGAGGCTCGTCGGCCAGCGGGAAGTAGAGGAAGATCGCGCCGTTGATCTCCTTCGCGGCGTAGGACGCCACCGCCTTCTGGCCTTCCAGCGGGCAGTTCTGCACGGCGGGGACGGAGGTGACGACGCCATCGCCCCGCACCTCGATGCCGTGGTACCAGCAGGCGACGCGGTCGCCGAGGTTCCAGCCGAGCGAGAGCCGGGCGCCGCGATGCGGGCAGCGGTCCTCGGTGGCGTGGACGGTGCCGTCGCTGTCGCGCCACACGGCGATGTTCTGCGACAGGCGGGTGATGCCGACGGGCGTGCCCTGCACCGCCCAGGAGGGCAGGACAGGATACCACAGCCCGCGGAGGCCCTGGTTGAGGCGGGCTTCCGCCTCGGGGCTCAGGCGCTTGATCTCGTTCATCGCGTCCTCCTCACCAGCCGAGCCTGGCCATTTCGGCCGTGAAGCTCTGCTCCGTCCAGGGCTCTCCGGAGGGCGTACGGGAGCCGCGGGCGTTGAGCGCCGCGACAAGATCGGGCAGTTCCTCCGCACCCGCCTCGAAGCAGGCGATCAGGCTGTCGGCCAGAGCGTTCTCGTAGGCCGTCGGCGGCGCGGGGCGCGTCTGCCAGACGATGTTCACCACCTGGTCCGGCCGCTCGAGCGCGCCCTTGCCGGCGGCCGAACCCGGTTCCGGCCGCTGCCAGGGGCGGAGCAGCGGGTTGTAGTCCGCCGCCCAGGCCGGGCTGTCCGCGTCACGCACGGACGAGGATGTTTCCGCCATCGACTTTCACCTCATAGGTCTTGAGATCGCGCTGCCCGATCTCCCGCAGGCACTTGCCGGTCGGGATGTCGAACAGCGCCTCGTGCAGCGGGCATTCCACCGTGGTGCCGTCCACGAAGCCTTCCGAGAGCAGCGCGAAGGCGTGCGGGCAGATGTCCTCGATCGCGTGGATGGCGCCGTTCAGGCGGAACAGGCCGATGCGCTGGCCGTTCAGGGTGACGGAGAGGGGCTGGTCCTCCGTCAGGTCCGCCTCTTTCGCGGCGACGTGCCAGGATGCGGGGGTGGTGTCGGTCATGCCTGCTCCGCGGCGCGGGGTGTTTCATTCCGGAAACCGCGCTCCGTGGATGAAACGTAGTCCGAGCGCGGCAGCGATGTCAACGCAAAGGTGCGGACAGCGCGCGGGAAGAGTATCGTAGGGGGGTGAACCTCGTCGCCCCGCCCCGCGCGCGCCTGTCCATCGAGATCGTGCTCGATCTCGTCTGCCCCTGGTGCCACCTCGGCGTGAAGCGCCTGAAGCGGGCGCTGCACGCCCGGCAGGACCTGTCGCCGGACCTCACCTGGCGGCCCTTCCTGCTGAACCCGGACCTGCCGGCGTCCGGCCTGCCGCGCCAGGAATACCTCGTGCGGAAATTCGGCGGCGAGGAGCGCGCGCGGCGGCTGCAATCCACGCTGGCCGAGCTCGGGCGCGCGGAGGGACTCGAGTTCCGCTTCGACCTGATCCGCCGCATGCCGAATTCGCTCGACGCGCATCGCCTGGTGCGCTGGGCGGGGCTGCATGGCATGGCGGGCGAGATGGCCGAGCGCGTGATGACCGCCTTCTTCACCGAGGGCGTGGACATCGGCGACCCCTCGGCGCTGACGATGCTGGCCGCCGAGGTGGGTCTCGACCCGCTGCAGGCGCGGCGCTTCCTGGCCTCGGGCGCCGAGGCGGCGGCGGTGCATGCGGAGAACCTGCGCGCGCATCGCCTCGGCATCAGCGGCGTGCCGTGCTTCGTGCTGGGCGGGCGCCACGCCATCGCCGGCGCGCAAGAGGCCGAGGTGCTGGACCGCCTGTTCGACGTGGCGCTGGCGGACCCGCCGCCGCAGGGGTGAGGCGTCCGGCTCAGTGCTTCTTCGGCGGCCCGGCGAAGCTGATGCCGAAGGCGCCGAAGGTGTGCATGTCCACCTCGATGACATCCACGCCGCGCCGCGCCAGCGCCGCATCCATCGCCGCCGCAAGCGACGCCGCATCCCCCACCCTCGCATGGTGCGCGCCGAAGGCGCCGATCAGCCCCGCGAAGTCCGGGTTCATCAGGTCGGTGAAGCCGTGGCGGCCGCCGTATGTCGAATCCTGGATGTTGCGGATGACGCCGTAGCCGCCGTCGTTCATCAGCAGCAGCATCAGGTCGCAGCCGGCTTCCACCGCCGTGCCGAGTTCGCCCGGGTTGAGCATGAAGCCGCCATCGCCGCAGAGCGCCACGGTCTTCACGCCGGGCCGCGCCAGCGCCGCGCCGATCGCGTGCTGCAGCCCCTGGCCGATGCCACCGCCGAGCGCATGCACGCCCTGGCGCGGATCGGTCAGCACGGGCCGGCGGTTGCCCCAGATGGAGTTGGACAGCGTGATGTCGCGCACCCAGGGCGCATGTTTCGGGAAGCGGGCTTCCAGCGCCGCGATCAGCGCGGCGTAGGCACCGGCCTCCTGCCTGGTGCGCGCGACGGCCGCCTCGCGCGCCGCGGTGCCGCGGGCAAGCCAGGCGGGATCCGGCCGCGCGGATTCCGCCAGCGCCGACAGCGCGGCGGCGGCATCGGCCACCAGCAGCAGGGCTTCCGGATAGCCGCGCCCGGACGCCGCCGGATCGGCGTCGATGCGGATCAGGTTGCGCGGCAGCGTGATTCCGTAGGTGCGCGTCTCGTTGGACCGCAGCCGCGATCCGGCGACGACCAGGCAGTCGCTCTCGGCCAGCAGCGCGGCCACGCTCGGGCTGGTGGCGAAGGCGCCGAGGCAGGCGGGGTGGTCCTCCGGCAGCACGCCGCGGCCGTTCACCGAGGTCACCACCGGGACGCCGGCGGCGGCGAAAGCGGCGACCGCCCCGCCCGCGTGCCGCGCGCCGCCGCCCACAAGCAGCACCGGGCGCTCGGCCGCGGCGAGCAGCGCGCGCGCCTGACCCAGCGCGCGGGCGTCGGGGACCAGCGCGGGCAGCGGCAGCGGCGAGATGTCGCCGGGCGGGCAGGGGGCCTGCTGAATGTCGATCGGGATCTCGACCGACACGGGTCCGGTCGGCGCCGTCAGCGCGACGCGCAGCGCCTCGCGCAGCACGGGCCGCGCCTCCTCCGGCCGCGACACGCGGAAGGCCGCCTTGCCGCAGGCGCGCAGCATCGCGAGCTGGTCCTTGGCCTCATGGATGAAGCCCCAGCCGCGGTCGAGCCAGGGGGTGTCGATCTGGCCGGTGAGGTGGATGAGCGGGGTGCCCGCCGTCAGCGCCTCGATCAGCGCGCCCATCGCATTGCCGGCGCCGGTGCCGGTGGAGGTGAGGCAGAGCGCCGGGCGGCCGGAGACGCGCGTCGCCGCATCCGCCATGTTCATGGCACCTGCCTCGCCGCGCGCGGGGATGAAGCGGATGCCCGGCGGGCGGCGCAGGATCGCGTCCAGCACCGGCATGTTGTGCAGCGAGATGACGCCGAAGCCGAGCTCGACGCCATGCGCCTCCAGCACCTCGACCAGCGCCTCGCCGACCGTTGCGCTGCGCGTCGCGCTCCCGTCATCCGGCATCGGCTCAGCCCTTCCAGCCCGGGTCGGGGTCGCCGGCCATGGCGGTGCGCATCTGGCGCGAGGGCGGGCCGGCGGTCATCCAGAGGTCGGACTTCTCCGGCGTGCGCGGCCACACCTGCGGTTCGTGCGTCGCCTCGTCGATCTGCTGCACCTCGGCCGTGTATTCGATGACGAAGCCCGACGGGCCCGCGTAGTAGGCGAAGGGGTTGTTGCCTGGCCCGTGGCGGCCGGGACCCCAGTTCACCGGGTAGCCGCCGGTCTTCATCCGCCCGATCCCGCGCATGTAGGCGTCGATCGAGGGCATCTCGAAGGCCATGTGGTTCACGCTGTTGCGGTCGGCGCGGACCAGCGCGATCGAGTGGTGGTCCTGGTTGCAGCGGAGGAACGCCATCACGTTCTCGCTGTAGTCGGAGACCTTGAAGCCGAGCGCCTCCGTCAGGAACGCCACCATGCGGTCCATGTCCACGGTGTTCAGCACGACATGCGAGGCCTTGCGCGGGCGGTCGGGCGCATCGGCGGCGTCGGCGTGGCGAGCCACGTCGGAGGAGATGCGGAACACGCGGCGGTCCGGGTCCAGCAGTTCGAAGCCGTAGCCGCCGCCGGGGGTGGAGAGGTCGCGCGGCGCGTCCAGCACGGGGACGCCCTTCGTCGTCAGCGACGCGTGCAGCGCATCCACCATTGCGCGCTCGGCGACGCCGAGGTTGATGCGCACGATGCCGCGCGAGGGGCGTTCGTGGATCGCCAGGATGTACTGCTCCGGCCCCGTGGCGCGGAAGAACACCGCGTCATTGCTGCGCGCGACCTCCTCGAGGCCCCAGAGGGACGTATAAAACTCCACCTGCGTCATCGCGCCCGGGCAGCCGTATTCCAGGCCGCGGAGCCACATGCGTTTCTCGGTCATCGGCGTCACCTCGTCTCAGGGCAGGGCGGCGGCGACCGCGCGCGCCCAGGCTTCGGGGTCCTCGGCGTAGGGGGCGTGGCCGCAGGCGGGCAGCACGACGAAGCGGCTGCCGAGGCGGGTGGCCAGCGCGCGCGAAGATTCCGCCGGCACGATCGCGTCCTCGTCGCCCGTGATGACGGCGACCGGCGGGCGCGTGGCGAGCCACCCCATCGTGTCGCCGCGCGCCAGCAGGGCGGTGGAGCCGGCGAGGCCGGCGCGCGTCAGCCGCGCCATCTCCGCCTGCACGGCCGGCGCGGCGTGCTGCCGGTGCACGAGGCGCGGCGCGCGCGCGGCGGCGTAGGCCTCGGCGCCCATCGCCTCCAGGTCGCGCAGGCGCTTCCAGGCGCCGGGCGGCCAGTCCGCCGGATCCTCGATCGCGTAGCCGCGCGCGGGCGCGGAAAGCACGATGCGGCGGATGCGGTGCGGATGGCGCCGCGCGAAGGCCGCGACCATCACGCCGCCGAGGGAGTGGCCGAGCAGATCGGCCTCGCCGATGCCGGCGGTGTCGAGCACCGCGGCCAGCCAGTCGGCGAAGGCGTCGGGCTGCGGGAACTCGGCCGGCAAGGGCGCGGAGCCGCCATAGCCCGGCATGTCGGGCGCCAGCATCCGCCGCTGCGGCAGGAAGGGGAGCGCGGGCGAGAAGCCGCGCGCGGAGGAGCCGATGCCGTGCAGCAGGATGAGCGGCGGGCCGTCGCCCTCGGCGGAGAGCGCGGTGACGGGGCCTGGAAGGATGATCTCGCGCGCCTGCATCAGTCGAGCACGAAGCCGCCATTGACGGGCAGCAGCTGGCCGGTGACGAAGGCCGCCGCTGGCGACAGAAGGAATACCGCGGCCCCCGTCACGTCCTCCGGGAACTGCGCGCGCGGGATGGCGCGGCCCTGCTCGTAGAGGTCGTGGCGGTCCTGCGGCACGTATTCGGTGGCCCAGACGCGGACGAGGCCGGGCGCGATGGCGTTGACGGTGATGCCGCGCGGGCCGAGTTCGCGCGCGAGGCTGCGCGTCATCGCGATCACCGCGCCCTTGCTGCCGACGTAATGCAGCAGCCGCGGCGCGCCCCACAGCGCAGTGTCCGACGCCAGGTTGACGATCGCCCCGCCATCGGCAAGCAGCGGCGAGAGGTGCTTCACCATCAGCCAGGTGCCGCGGACATTGACGCGGAACACGCGGTCCCAGGTCTCGATGTCGATCGCATCGTAGGTCTTGCCACCGATGCCGGTGGCGATGGCGGCGTTGTTCAGGAGGCCGTGGATGGTGCCGAAGCGCTCCCGCACGGCATCCGCCAGCGCGGCCACGCTGTCCGGCTCGCCGATGTCCACCGGCAGCGCGGTCGCGTCGTGGCCGGCGGCGCGGAGCTCGGCGGCCGCCGCCTCGCCCGCCGCCGCGTCGAGGTCGGAGAGGATCACCCGCGCGCCGTGCTCGGCGCAGGCCTCGGCGAAGGCGCGGCCGAGACCGCGCCTCGCGCCGGAGACGAGCACCGTGCGCCCGGCGAGGCTGACGGCGGGAAACGCCATTCAGGCCGCGGCCTTCTTCTTCCGCGCGGCCTTGGCGATGGCGATCGGGTGGCCTTCCGGATAGTCCGGCAGATCGGGGCGGTTGGCGCCGAGCATCACCACCATCAGCGCCTCCTCCTGCCCGGTGTTGTGCAGGCCGCGGTAGATGCCGGGGGGGACGGAGATGATGTCGCGCTCGCCGAGCTCGGTTTCCCACGTCTCTCCGTTGTACTCGAAGAAGAACTTCAGCCCGTGGCCCTTCAGGATGAAGAAGGCCTCCTCCACGTCGTGGTGGACGTGCAGCGGGCCCTCGCAGCCGGCGGGCAGGATCATCGTCGAGAAGGTGAAGTGCTCGGCGGGGACGGTGTTGGCGTCATGCGTCGCGCCGGCGGCGCCAACCCCGATGTAGCGCGTCTGCGCGCGGCGGTATTTCGGGTCCACTTCCGCCTGCCAGCCGAGCGCGTTCCAGTCATAGGTGCGGGTGGCGCGGCGGGCGGTGCGGCTGGTCAGCCATTCGCCGAGGGTCTTGTCCTTCGGGCGCTTCCAGCTCGGGAAGGGCGGGTTCTCCTGCTCCGGGATCGGGATCGCGGGGGCTTCGTGCTTGTGGGAGGCGGACATGGCTCTCTCCTGTGCGTGCTGGCCCGGAGGCGGATGGCGGTTCACTAGTGAAACGCTGTTTCTCCTACAAACGAAGGTAAGGCGCGGCCCCGTCCGCTGTCAAGCGGCGCGACAAAGGCGGGCGCCGGGCGGCGGCGCTACTGGATCTGGACCCTCAGGCCGAGGCGGCCGAACAGCGCCTGCGGCCCGGACACCGACAGCGCCTCGGCGAGATCGGCGAAGCGCACCGGCTCCGCAGGCTGCACGGTGAGGGTGATGCGGCCCGGGCGGTCCAGGAACTCGCGCAGCGTGCGCCCGCCGGACGCCGGCGCGCCGGCCTGCGGCCCGAGCTTGCTGTTCGGCAGCGGCGGCTCGGCGCCGCCCTTCGGCTCGGGCCCCGGGGCGGGTGGCGGCACGGCGGCGAGCATCGCCTCGAGTTCGCCGAGCGCCTGCCGCAGCTGCGCGCGCATCTCCGCCTCGGTCGTGCCGGACAGCCGGGCGGCGCCGGCCAGCGCCCGCGCCGTAAGCCCCGCGTCCTCGAAGGTGATCGTCAGGCCGTGCAGCCGGCCGTTCGCCATCGGGTCGCCGAGCGGCGGCACCGGCGCGCCGGTGACGCGGCCGGTGATCTCGATGGCGCCGAGGCCCTCGGCCTCCAGCCGGAAGCTCTCGATCTCGTAGTCGCCGCGCTCCTGGTCGGAGAGGCCGCGGCCGCCCAGCTCGATCCGGATCGCCTCCAGCCCGTCCAGCGCCTCCCGCGCCTCATGCGGCAGGCCGATCACCAGGTCGCGGACGGCCAGCATGCTGCGCTGCGTGCCCGGCCGCTCCTCGGCATCCTCGGCGTTCGACGTCAGCTCGCCAAGGCGCACGAGGTCGAGCCCATCCGCCTGCACGAGCAGGTTGCGCACCGTCATCTGCGAGGCGCCGCGAGGGACGGGCGGGGCGCGCCCCTCGATCGTGGCCAGCACGATCGGCAGCAGGCGGACGCCGTCCATCTCGAGCTGGCCGAGTTCGAACCGCTCGAAGCCGATGTCGCGGCTGCCGACCATGACGAGATCGGAGATCTGGAACCGGTCGGAACGGTCGCCGCCGATGCCGCCGGCGCCGAGGTAGCTGACGTGCAGCGCGCTGCCGTCCGGCAGGTCCCACGCCAGGTCGAGCACGTCGAGCGAATCGAGGGTGATGTCGGCGACGGCGAAGCCGGCCTCGGCCGGCAGCGCCAGCCCCTCGATCGTCACGCTGCCGATGCGGCCGCGCTCCTCCTCGCCGACCAGGATGCGCGTGCCATGCAGGCTGAGCCGCCCGAACCCGGCGCCGCCCGGGCGCAGGTTGTCGGCCACCACGTCGGCGACGAGGAAGCGCTCGCCGTTCGGGCCCTCCGGCATGATGGCGAGGGAGGCGAGGCGGATGCGGCCGGCGATCGGCTCCACCCGCACCGCGCCGTGCTCCACCACGGCGCCCGGCCCGAGCGCCGCGCGCAGCCGCCCGATCGCCTCGGCCACCGCCGTCTCGGCCGCCGATTGCGCGACCGCATAGGCCCCGCCGGCGAGCAGGCCGAGGGCGAACACGCCCGCGGCCAGGGGTTTCAGCAGGCGCATCGGCGTTGCCCTCCGCTCAGGTCACGGCGAGGTGACGGTGATGTTCAGCAGCCGCGCGGCCCCGTCAGGCGTCCGCCCGCCCTCGCGCTCCAAATCCGACAGCGCGACCGGCGCGGGCGGCGCGGCGGTCACGGTCAGGCTGGTCGGGTTGGCGAGGAAGCCGCGCAGCGCCTGGACATTGGGCCCGGCATTGGGGCCGGAGAACAGCATCGGCGACATCTCGCCGATCTGCTGGCGAAGCTCCTCGGCGCGCATCCCGGACTGCTTCGCGCCTTCCTCCAGCGCGCGGGCGACCAGCCCGGCGTCGGTGTAGCGCAGGGTGAAGCCGTGCAGGCGGCCGTCGCGCATCGGGTCGGCGGCGAGCCCGGTCATCCGCCCGGCGATCTCCAGCGCGCCGACCTCCTGCAAGGCGAGACGGAACTGCGGGAGGTTCACGTCGCCCGCGGCGAGGTCCACCTCGAAGCCGAAGGCGAGCGCGGCCTGGATGCGCGCGTAGCCGAGGGTGAAGGGGCCGATCTCGGGCGGCACCGCGAGGTCGAAGCCCTCGGCCGAGAGGCTGCCGCGCAGGCGGTCGCGGTTGCCGCCGACCGCCTCGGTCTCGCTCGCGAAGCGGGCTAGGCGGAAGATCGGCGCGTCGCCCTGCGTCACCGCGAGCCCCTCGAGCGACAGCCGCGCCGTCGCCTGCGGCAGCGGCGGCGTGTCGCCCGCGGCCAGCGTCAGCAGCAGCGGCAGCAGCCGGATATTCTCGGCCGAGAGGCGGGCGAGCGCGAGCCGGTCGCCGACCATCAGCTCCGGCAGCCGGAGGTCCACGCCCTCGATGTCGAGCCGGTCCGGCCGGTCGCCGCCGATGCCGGCCAGCGCGATCCGGCCGATGCGGCCGGACGGGTCCTCGGTCGGGTTGGCCGGGGTGAGGACGAAGCCGGCCGCCTCGGCCGAATCGACCGTGATCGCCGCCGGGTCGAAGGGCTGCCCGGCCTCGGGCAGCGTCAGCCCGGCGACGCGCAGCGAGCCGAGCGTCATCAGCTGGTGCGCCGCGCCGCGCTCGGTGACGGTGAGGACGAGGGAGTCGGCGCTGAGCGAGCCGAGGCCGCCGCCCTGCGAACGCAGGCCTTCCAGCACCATAAGCGGCGCGCGCAGCCGCTCCTGCGGGTCGTTGCGCGGGCCGAAGGCGACATCGGCGACGGTGATGCGGCCGGACACCGGATCGGCGGTCACCGCGCCGTGTTCCAGCACCACCTCCGGCGGCAGGGCGGCGCGCAGCCGTTCGACCGCCTGGGCGAAGGCCTGTTCCGCCGCGGTCTGCGCCACGGTGTAGGCGCCCCACAGCCCGGCGGCGCAGAGCGCCGCGGCGGCGGCGCCGGCCCTGAGCCCGGCGCGGATCCTGTTCGACATGCTTCGTCCCCCGCGTGTGTCCCCCCGCATCAAACCACCCGGGGGGTGGCGCGCCAAGCGCGGAACGAAACTGTCACTCCACGCGGATGTCGAGGGCGCGGATGATCTCGGCCCATTCGGCGGTCTCGCGCCGGATGCGGGCGGCGAAGACGTCGCCCGCCTCCTCCGAGAGCGTCATGCCCTGGGCGCGCAGCGCCTCGGCGGCCTGCGGCGCGCGCAGCGCGGCCGCCGCGGCGGCGCGGATCGCCTCCTGCACCGGCGCAGGTGTGGCGCGCGGGGCGAACAGCCCGTACCAGGAGGCGACGTCCACCCCGGCCAGCCCCTGCTCCGCCAGCGTCGGGATCTGCGGCGCGAGGGGGGAGCGCGCGGCGGTCGTCACCGCCACCGCGTTCACCTGGTTGTTCTGGATCAGCGGCAGGGCGACCGGAAGGTTGCTCACCATCAGCGGAATCTGGCCGGAAAGCAGGTCCGGCACCGCCTGGGTCGTGCCGCGATAGGGGACATGGGTCAGCGGCAGGTTCATCCGGCGCTTCAGCACCTCCATCGTCAGGTGCAGCTGGCTGCCGACGCCGGGCGTGCCATAGGGCAGGTCGCCCCGCTGGCGGGCGACGGCGGCGAGCGTGGCCAGGTCGCGGATGCCGCTGTCCCTGTTGGCCAGGATCAGGTTCGGCGTGGCGGCGAGCATCAGGATCGGCGCGAAGTCGCGCTCCACGTCCCAGGTCAGGTTCCGCAGCAGCGTCGGGTTGATGGTGAAGTTGCCGGCCGGGATGACGAGCAGCGCCGAGCCGTCGGGCGCGGCGCGGCGGACGATGTCGATGCCGATGTTGCCCGCGGCACCGGCGCGGTTCTCGACCACTGCGGACTGCCCGGTGGCGGCCTGGATGTGGGCGGCGATCATCCGCGCCAGGATGTCCACCGGGCCGCCGGGGGTGAAGGGCGCCTGGATCGTCACCTGGCGCGTGGGCCAGGAGGCCTGGGCGCGGGCCAGGCCGGGCAGCAGCAGCGCCCCGCCGGTTGCGAGGGCGGCGCGGCGGGAGAGGCGGGCGGTCATGCGCGGGGCTCCGGTGCAGGGTCGGCGGATGCTGCGCCCGCGCCGACGCCCTTGCCCAGCCTCACGCGCCGGAGGGCGGCTCCGGGTCCGGCGCATAGGCCGCGCGCATCCGCACCACGTCGTGCAGCTTGAGGCCGTCCAGGGTGAGGAGGCGGGTCGCGAAGCTGCCGTCCGCGTGCAGCGTATGCTCCACGGCGCCGACCAGCTTGGTGCCGAAGGAGGGCTGCGCCTCCTCGCCGACGATGAAGGAGACGGGCGGCGCCCAGACCTGGCGGAAGCCGTCCAGCTGGCGGTCGCGCCACTGGTGGATGTGGCCCGACGCGACGAGCAGCGGCGGCTTCGCGGCCAGCGCATCGAGCAGGCGGCGGCGGGCCGCGGGCAGGATGGGCCAGAGGTCTATGCTGGTGTCGGTGAGGCGCTCGACGCAGAGCGGCTTGTGCAGGAACAGCGCCACGCTTCGGCTGCCGGCGCCGGCGAGCGCGTCCGCCAGGAAGGCCCATTGCTCCTGCTCCTCGGGCAAGCCGCTGCCGAGGATCTGGGTGTCGAGGCCGATCAGCCGCCAGCCGGGCAGGTCATGCACCCAGAAATCGGGGCCGATGAGGGCGCGCCAGCGGGCGACGCGGGCGGAGGTGGCGGGCTGCTTCGCGCCGAGTTCGGCGTAGTCCCCGACATCGTGGTTGCCCGGGATCATCAGGCAGGGGGCCGGCAGCGCATCGTGCTCGGCCTTGGCGAAGACGAGGTCCGCCTCGCGGTCCGCGCCGTCGAGCGAGATGTCGCCGGTGTTGACGATGAGGTCCGGCGGGTCGGCGGCCAGCGCCTCCGCCATGCGCCGGTGGTTGTCGAGAAACAGCGGGCGGGTCGGCGAGAGATGCGTGTCGGTGATCTGGACGAGGCGGATTGTCATGCGGAACCCCTGCGCTGCGGGGCGGCTGTAGCGGCCGCGCGGCGCGAGGGGAAGCCCGTCAGCGGCCGCGTTCGGCCGGGTCTCCGTAGCCGCCGCCCGTGGGCGTGACGATGATGACGGCGTCGCCCGGGCCGACCTGCGTGTGGGCACAGCCTTCCAGCCGTTCCAGGCGGCCATCGGCGCGGCGCACCCAGTTCTCGCCGAGCTGCCCCGGCTCGCCGCCGGCGAGGCCGAAGGGACGGACCTTGCGGTGGCCGGACAGGATCGAGAGGTCCATCGCCTCCAGGAAGCGGATGGTGCGGCGCGTGCCGTCGCCCGCGTTCCAGCGGCCTTTCCCGCCGGAGCCGGGGCGGATGCGGAAATCCTCGAGCACCACGGGGTAGCGGAGTTCCAGCACCTCCGGGTCCGTCAGGCGGGAGTTGGTCATGTGGGTGTGGACGCCAGGCGCGCCGTCGAAGCCGGGGCCGGCGGGGGCGCCGGAGCAGATCGTCTCGTAATACTGGTGGCGGTCGTTGCCGAAGTTCACGTTGTTCATCGTGCCCTGGGCGGCGGCGAGCGCGCCGAGCGCGCCGAACAGGCAGTTGGTCACGGCCTGCGACACTTCGACGTTGCCCGCCACGACGGCGGCCGGGAAGCGCGGCGAGAGCATCGAGCCTTCGGGCACGACGAGGTTGATGGGCCTGAGGCACCCGGCGTTCATCGGGATGTTGTCCTCGACCATCACCCGGAACACGTAGAGCACGGCGGCGCGGGTGACGGGCAGCGGCGCGTTGAAGTTGGAGGGCTGCTGCGCGCTGGTGCCGGTGAAGTCCACGGTGACTTCGCGCTTCGCGCGGTCCACCCGGATGGCGACGCGGATTTCCGAGCCCTGGTCCATCGGGTAGGCGAAGGTGGAATCGTGCAGCCGGTCCACCACACGGCGCACGGCTTCGGCTGCATTGTCCTGCACGTGGCGCATGTAGGCCTCGACAACGGGCAGGCCGAACTCCGCGACCATGCGGCGGAGTTCCGCCTCGCCCTTGGCGTTGGCCGCGAGCTGCGCCTTCAGGTCGTTGATGTTCTGCGTGACGTTGCGCACCGGCCAGGGGCCGGAGGTGAGGAGGCTGCGGATCGCCTCCTCCTGGAACACGCCCTCCGCCACCAGGCGCACATTGTCGATGTAGACGCCCTCCTCCTGGATCGTCGTCGCGAGTGGCGACATCGAGCCGGGCGCGATGCCGCCGACGTCGGCGTGGTGGCCTCGGCTTGCCAGCCAGAAGATGATGCGGCCGTTCGCCTCGTCGAACACCGGCGTGCAGACGGTGATGTCCGGCAGATGCGTGCCGCCATTGTAGGGCGCGTTGAGCACGAACACGTCGCCCGGGCGGATCACCGGGTTCTGCGCGATGATCGCCTGCACCGAGCGGTCCATCGAGCCGAGATGGACGGGCATGTGCGGGGCGTTGGCGACGAGGTTTCCTTCGCCATCGAACACGGCGCAGGAGAAATCGAGCCGTTCCTTGATGTTGACCGAATAGGCGGTGTTCTGCAGCGCCACGCCCATCTGCTCGGCGATCGCCATGAAGCGGTTGTTGAAGATCTCGAGCATCACCGGGTCGGAGTCGGTGCCGATGGCGGCGCTGCGCGCCTTGGCCTCGGCGCGGCCGAGGACGACATGGTTCTTCCGCGTGATCTCGGCGGTCCAGCCGGGCTCGATCATGATGGTCTGGTGCGGCTCGATCAGCAGCGCGGGGCCGGCGATGCGGTGGCCGATGCCGAGCGAGTCGCGGCGATACACCGGCGCGTCGTGCCAGGCGCCGTCGGTGTAGATGGGCGTGAGGCGGACCCGGGCGGGGAGGGGGGCGTCGGTCGGCGGCAGTTCGGGTTCGACGAAGGCGGCGGCGTCGGAGAAGGCCTCGACCGAGACGGCCTCCAGCACCAGCGCCTTCGAGGGTTCGACGAAGCCGAAGCGCTGGCGGTGGGCGGCTTCGAACGCCGCCTGCATTGCGGCCGGGTCGCCGGCGTCCACGATCATCGCGGAATCCGATCCCGCGTAGCGGATATGGGCGCGGACGACGTGGCGGCGGTCGGCGATGCCCTGGGCTTCGAGTTCGGCCAGCGCCTCGGCGGCGAGCCGCGCGCCGGTTTCGGCCAGCGCCGCCGGCGCGCGCTCGAATGGCACCTCCACCGCCTGTTCGCGCGTGGCGCGGATGCGTGCGAGGCCCATGCCGTAGGCGGACAGCAGCGAGGAGAGCGGATGGATCAGCACCGTCCGCATGCCTAGGGCGTCGGCCACCTTGCACGCGTGCTGCCCGCCCGCGCCGCCGAAGCAGTTGAGCGCGTAGCGCGTCACGTCATAGCCGCGCTCGACCGAGATCTTCTTGATGGCGTTGGCCATGTTCTCGACGGCGATGGCGAGGAAGCCGTCGGCGACCTCGGCCGCCGAGCGGCCGTCGCCGATCGCCTCCGCCAGCGCCGCGAATTTCTCCCGCACGGTGCCGGCGTCCAGAGGCTGGTTCTGGTTCGGACCGAAGATCGCGGGGAAGAACTCGGGCACCAGCTTGCCGACCATGACGTTCGCGTCGGTGACGGCGAGCGGCCCGCCGCGGCGGTAGCAGGCGGGGCCGGGGTTGCTGCTGGCGGACTCCGGCCCCACCCGGAAGCGCGCGCCGTCATAGTGCAGGATGGAACCGCCGCCGGCGGCGACCGTGTGGATCAGCATCATCGGCGCGCGCATGCGCACGCCGGCCACCTCGGTCTCGAAGGCGCGCTCGTATTCGCCGTCGAAATGCGCCACATCGGTCGAGGTGCCGCCCATGTCGAAGCCGATGATGCGGCCGAAGCCCGCCGAACGCCCGGTTTCCGCCATCGCCACCACGCCGCCCGCGGGGCCCGACAGGATCGCGTCGCGGCCCTGGAACAGCCGGGCGTCCGTCAGCCCACCGGACGACATCATGAACATCAGGCGGATCGCGTTGCGCTCGGCGTCCAGCGCGCCGGCCACGCTGTCCACGTAGCGGCGCAGCACGGGCGAGAGATAGGCGTCCACCACCGTCGTGTCGCCGCGTCCGACGAGCTTCATCATCGCCGACACCTCGTGGCTCACCGACACCTGCCGCAGCCCGAGCGAGCGCACCAGCGCCGCCGCGCGCTTCTCGTGCTCCGGCCAGCGCCAGGCGTGCAGGAACAGGATGGCGACGGCGGTGATCCCGTCCGCCAGCGCCTGCCGCGCCGCGAGTTCGACGGCGACGAGATCCACCGGGCGTTCCACCGTCCCGTCGGCGAGCACGCGCTCGTCCACCTCGGCCACGCGCTCGAACAGCATCTCCGGCTTGATGATCCGTTTCGCGAAGATGTCGCGCCGGGCCTGGTAGCCGATGCGCAGCGCATCGGCGAAGCCGCGCGTCGTGATGAGCAGCACGCGCTCGCCCTTGCGCTCGAGCAGGGCGTTGGTCGCGACCGTCGTGCCCATCTTCACCGCGCCGATGCGGCCGGGGGGGATCGGCGCGCCGGCCGGCAGGCCGAGGAGGTCGCGGATGCCCTGGATGGCGGCGTCGGCGTAGGCGCCCGGGTTCTCGGAAAGCAGCTTGCGCGTGTGCAGCCGGCCCTCCGGGTCGCGGCCGACGATGTCGGTGAAGGTGCCGCCGCGGTCGATCCAGAAATCCCAGGTGGCAGGCGCGGCGGTGTCGGTCATGCTGGGCTCCGGGCCGGAAGGGCCCGGGAGAGGTAGAAGGACGTTGACAAATCGTCAACGATCTTTCAGCGTCCCCCCCACCACCAGGGAGAGCACTTCATGACGATCACCCGACGCAGCCTCGGCCTTGGCGCCGCCGCGCTCGCCGCCCCCGCCATCCTGCCCCGCCACGCCGCGGCGCAGACGGTGTGGAACATGCCCACCCCCTATGGCGATGGGAACTACCACACCCAGAACATCCGCGCCTTCGCCGAGGCGGTGGCGACCGCGACGGGCGGCGGCTTGCGCATCACCGTGCATTCCAACGGCAGCCTGTTCCCGCACCCGCAGATCAAGCGCAACGTGCGCCAGGGCCTGGCGCCGATCGGCGAGGTGCTGATCTCGCTGCACGCCAACGAGGCGCCGATCTACGGCCTCGATTCCGTGCCCTTCCTGGTGTCCAACTTCGCCGAGGCCCGGCGGCTCTACGACGCCTCCAAGGCGGCGCTGGAGGCGCGGCTGGCGGAGGAGGAGCTGCTGCTGCTGTTCTCCGTCCCCTGGCCGCCGCAGGGCCTGTTCGCGCGGCAGCTGATCACCAGCGTCGAGGATCTCCGCGGCAACCGCTTCCGCACCTACAACCCGGGAACCGCGCGCATCGCGGCCATCGCCGGCGCCACCCCGGTGCAGGTGGAGGCGGCCGACCTCTCCACCGCCTTCGCCACCGGCCGCGTGCAGACGACGATCACCTCCGCCGCGACCGGCGTGGACACGCGCATCTGGGAGTTTACGACGCACTACCACGACCTGCAGGCCTGGATCCCGCGCAACATGGTGATCGTCAACCGCCGCATGTTCCAGGCGCTGCCGGCGGCGCAGCAGACGGCGCTGCGCGAGGCCGCCGCCGCCGCCGAGACCCGCGGCTGGGAGACGGCCGAGCGCGAGACCGGCGCCCGCACCCAGATCCTGCGCGACAACCGCATGACGGTGGTCGAGCCTTCGCCCGCGCTGCGTGACGGGCTGCGCCGGATCGGCGCGCAGATCGCGCAGGAGTGGGAAGCCTCGGCCGGCGATCTCGGCCGCCAGGTGCTGGCCCGCTTCCGCGCCTCCTCGTGACCACCCTCGCCGGGGGCCGCGCGCCCCCGGCCTGACGGAGGCTGGCCATGCGCCGTGCCCTCGATGCCCTCTATGGCGCGGCGCTTTGGCTGGCCGTCGCCTGCCTCGTGGCCATCGCCGTGCTGGTGATGCTGCAGGTGATGGGGCGGCTGTTCGACGCGGCGCTGCTCGCCCTCGGGCGGCCGCGCTACGGCTTCAACATCCTCTCCCTGCCGGAGATCGCGGGCTTCCTGCTGGCGGCGGCGAGCTTCCTGGCGCTGGCCGGCAGCCTGAAGGCGGGGGCGCATATCCGTGTCACCCTCGCCCTGTCCTTCCTGCCGGCGGGGGCGCGGCATGTCGCGGAGACCGTCGCGTTGCTCATCGCCACCGTCTGCGCCGCGTGGACGGCGTGGTTCCTCGGCACGATGGCGTTCGATTCCTGGCGGTTCAACGAGCTGTCCGTCGGCATCCTGCCGATCCCGCTGTGGATCCCGCAGACGGCGACCTTCGCGGGCGCGGCGCTGCTCGCGCTCGCCTTCGCGGACGAGCTGCTGCGCGTGCTGCGCGGGCAGGAGCCGAGCTACCGCGCGCCCGAAGACGCCATCGCGCTCGGCAAGGAGGGGTGAGGCGATGGAGCTGCTGACCCTCTCCGTCCTTCTCATCGTCCTGCTGTTCGCCTTCCTCGCGGCCGGCGTCTGGATCGCGATCGCGCTCGGCATCATCGGCTTCGTCGCGATGGTCGCGGCCGCGCCGGCGCCGCCCGGGCCGATCATGGCCTCCGCCGTCTGGTCATCCTCGATCTCCTGGAGCCTGACGGCGCTGCCGATGTTCATCCTGATGGGCGAGATCCTGTTCCGCACCCGCCTGTCGGAGGACCTGTTCCGCGGCCTCGCGCCCTGGCTGCAGCGGCTGCCGGGGCGGCTCGTCCACACCAATGTCGTCGGCTGCACGGTGTTCGCCGCCGTCTCCGGCTCCTCGGCCGCGACCTGCGCGACGATCGGGCGCATGTCCATCCCGGAACTCAGGAAGCGCGGCTATCCGCAGAATGTGGCCATCGGCTCGCTGGCCGGCGCGGGCACGCTCGGGCTGCTGATCCCGCCCTCCCTCATCATGATCGTGTATTCCGCCGCGACCGACGAGAGCGTCGCGCGGCTGTTCATCGCGGGCGTCATCCCCGGGCTGATCCTGGCCGGGCTGTTCATGCTCTACATCATGGCGTGGTCGGCGCTGAACCCGAAGGCGATGCCGGCGGCGGAGCCGCGGGAGAGCATCCGCGAGCGCCTCGATTCCACGCTGCGCCTCATTCCCGTCACGCTGCTCATCCTCGGCATCATCGGTTCGATCTATGGCGGGCTCGCCTCTGCCACCGAGGCCGCCGTGGTCGGCGTGTTCCTGTCGCTGCTGATCGCCTGGCGGCAAGGGACGCTGACGTGGCACACGCTGAAGGCCGCGCTGCTGGGCGCCGCGCGCACCTCCTGCATGATCTGCTTCATCCTGGCGGGTGCGGCCTTCCTCACGGTCGCGATGGGCTTCACCGGCATCCCGCGCGGGCTCGCGCAGTGGGTCGGCTCGCTCGGGCTCGAGCCGTGGCAGCTGATCCTCGCGCTGACCATCTTCTTCATCATCCTCGGCTGCTTCCTGGATGGCATCTCGATGATCGTGCTGACCACCTCGGTCGTCATGCCGATGGTGGACGCCGCGGGCATGGACCGCATCTGGTTCGGCATCTTCCTCGTCATCGTGGTGGAGATGGCGCAGATCACGCCCCCGGTCGGCTTCAACCTGTTCGTGCTGCAGACGATGACGGGGGAGAACATCTTCCGCCTCGGCCTCTGGGCGCTGCCGTTCTTCCTGCTGATGGCGCTGATGGTGGTGCTGCTGTTCGCCTTCCCCGACATCGCGCTGTGGCTGCCGCGGCAGATGCTGGACGGATGAGCGGGGCGGGGAAGCCCGTCGGGCCGGTCGTCTCCTCCGGCCATCTTGCCTCCGGCGCCCTGCCGGCGCTGTCCGAGCTCGAGTTCGGCATGATCCTGATGGGCCACGCCTTCGAGCGCTGGATGGTGCGCTGCATGGCGGCGGCCGGGATGCCCGGCCTGTCGCCGCTCGCCATTCTCGTGCTGCACAACGTGAACCACCGCGGGACGGCGAAGACGCTGGCCGACATCTCGCTCGTGCTGAACGTCGAGGACACGCATCTCGTCAACTATGCGGTCAAGAAGCTGGCGTCGCTGAAGCTGGTCAGGACCGGGCGGGCGGGGAAGGAGAAGGTCGTCTCCGCCACCGAGGCGGGGCGCGAGTTGTGCCTGCGCTATCGCGAGATCCGCGAGAGCCTGCTGGTCGCCCCGGTGCTCGGGACCGGGGTGGACCCGAAGCGCCTGTCCGAGATCGCGGCGATGTTGCGCGCGCTGTCCGGCACCTACGACCAGGCGGCGCGGGTCGCGGCGAGCCTGTAGGCCCTTTGCAACGGAACGTTTCCACGCTGGCAGGTTCCGGTGCACGCTGCTACCGGAGCCGGCAGGGTATAGTCCCCGGCCAGTGGAGGGTGACGGAATGCGGGTTCGGATGGCTGCGGTCGCGGCGGCGCTGGTCGTCGCGGTCGGTGTGGGCGCGCCGGTGCTGGCGCAGGACGCGGCGCGGATCATCGCCGAGCGTCGGGAAGGCCTGCGCGCGGTGCAGACCGACATAGAGGCGATGTTCGCGATCGCCCGCGCGGGCGGCGACCCGCGCCCGGCCGCCGAGCGCGCGGCCCGCATCCAGGCCTTCTTCCAGGGGTTCCCGGAGCGGTTCCCGCCCGGCACCGAGACCGGCGACACCCGTGCCCTTCCGGGCGTGTGGCAGAACCGCCCCGCCTTCCTGGAAGCCTATGCCGGCCTGGGCCCGCGGCTGGCCGAGTTGCGCACGGCCGCCGAGACCGGCACCCCGGCCGCCTTCGCCGCCGCCGTGCAGGCCACAGGCGCCGCCTGCCTGAACTGCCACCGGCAGTTCCGCGCCCGCTGAGCGGGCATGAGGGTCAGCCCAGCCGGCTGATGCCCCACACCGCCGCCGATGCGGCGGCCAGCAGCGCCAGCGCCAGCAGGGGCGAGGCGATGCGCGGCGGCGCCGCGCCGGCCGGCAGGCGCTTGCGCCCGGTGATCATCGCGCCGATCAGGTCGGTGCGCCGAACGACGGCATAGGCGACCACCGCCGCGACATGCACCGCGACGGCCGCGAGCAGGACGATCCACAGCCGGATATGCAGGCTCGTCGCGGCGCTGCTCGCCTCCGGCCCGACCGTCCGGGCCAGCGGGCCGAAGGTGAAGATCTCATCGGTCGCCATCAGCCCTGTGGCGGACTGCGCCAGCAGGAGCCCGAGCAGCGCGACGACCGCCCAGCCGCCCGCCGCGTTGTGGCCGGGTGTCGTCTCCGGCGCGCGGCTGCGGAACTCCGCCAGGTGGTGCAGGACGGCCCGCGGCCCCTTGAGGAAGCGCGCGAAGCGGGCGGTGTCGGAGCCGACCACGCCCCAGGCGATGCGGAAGAGCACGAGCGCCAGCAGCGCGTAGCCGACGCGGAGATGCGTGTCGAAATCGCCGCGGATGCCGCTGACCACCGACAGCACGACGAGCACGGCGATGCCCCAATGGGTGACGCGGACCCAGGGGTCCCAGATGCGGATTCGGGCGGTGGGCGGTCGGTCGGTCATGCGCGGCTCCGGTGCTGCGCGGCAGCATGGCCGGGCGGGGCAGGGCGGTTCAACCGGGGGCTGGCGGACGGGGTGGGATTCGAACCCACGAGGGGTCGCCCCCTGGCGGTTTTCAAGACCGCTGCCTTCAGCCGCTCGGCCACCCGTCCCCGGCCGCAGATTCCCCGGCGGCGGGCGTGGCCGCAAGCCCGCGCTGTTGCGTCGCGCCCGCCCACCATGGCACCCAGTCAGGCCATGACCCGACGCCGACTCCTGCTCGCGGGCGCCGCCGCGCTCGCCGGCTGCGCCACGGCCGAGGCGCCCGCCACCGCCCAGACCCGGCCTGCCGCGCCGCCGCCCGCCGCGCCGCCGCGGCCCTTCGCCGCCTTCCTGCAGGAGGTGCGGGCCGAGGCGCGCGCCGCCGGCGTCTCGGACGCGACGCTGAATGCCGCCTTCGCGGGCGTGGAGCCGATCCCGCGCGTGCTGGAACTGGACCGCCGGCAGCCGGAGTTCACGCTCACCTTTGCGCAATACCGCGAACGCCAGGTGACGGCGCAGCGCATCGAACGCGGGCGCGCGCTGAAGCGGGAGAATGCGGCGCTGCTCGCCCGCATCGAGCAGCGCCACCGCATCCCCGCCGACATCGTGCTGGCGATCTGGGGGATCGAGACGAATTTCGGCAGCATCACCGGCGGCTTCAACGTCATCGCTGCGCTGGCGACACTGGCCTGGGACGGGCGGCGGGCGGCGTTCTTCCGGCGCGAGCTTCTGGCGGCGCTGCGCATCCTGCAGGCAGGGCATGTGCGCCCCGCGGCGATGCGCGGCTCCTGGGCGGGCGCGATGGGGCACCCGCAATTCATGCCGACCAGCTTCGAGCGCTTCGCGGTGGACGAGGATGGCGACGGCCGGCGCGACATCTGGAACAGCCGCGCCGACGCGCTCGGCTCCATCGCCAACTACCTGGCGCGCAACGGCTGGCAGCCGGGCGAGGCCTGGGGGCGGGAGGTGCGCCTGCCGGCCGGCTTCGACACCTCGGGCCTGTCGCGGGAGGCGACGCGGCCGCTCTCCGCCTGGGCGCGGGCCGGGGTGAGGGCGGCCGATGGCGGCCCGCTTCCGGCAAGCAACCTTGCCGCCGGGATGGTGCTGCCGGACGGCGCGGGCGGCCCCGCCTTCGCCGTGTACCGGAATTTCCACGCCATCCGCCGCTACAACCCGTCGGACTTCTACGCCCTGTCAGTCGGGCTGATCGCCGACGGCATCGCGGGGCGCGGGGCATGAGGGCGGCGGCGCTGCTCTGCCTGCTGCTGCTCGCCGCCTGCGGCCAGCCGCGCTACGTGGTGGGTGACCCGTATCTCCTCGGCGGCCGCTGGTACTACCCGCGGGAGGAGTTCGCGCTGGACACGACCGGCCTTGCCTCCGTGCTGCCCGACCGCGCGGCCGGGCGGCGTACCGCCAATGGCGAGACGCATGACCCCTCGGCGCTGATGGCCGCGCACCGGACCTTGCAGCTGCCGGCGGTGCTGCGGGTGACGAACCTGGAAACCGGCCGCACCGTCAGCCTGCGAGTGAACGACCGCGGGCCGGCCGATCCGGGGCGCGTGGTGGCCGTGTCGCGCCGCGCGGCGGAGCTGCTCGGCATCCCGGCGGGCGGCGCGGCGCAGGTGCGCATCGCCGTGGACCAGGACGCGTCGCGCGCGCTGGCCGCCGCGGCGCCGCGCCCGCCGGAGGCGGCGCCCGCGCTGCGGATCGCGACCGCCCCGCGCGCCCGGCTGGACAGCGAGAGCCTGGCGCCGCCGCCCGGCGCCCGCGGCGGCTCGCCGGCGCCCGTTCCCGCTGCCGTCGCGGCGCCCGCGGCGGCCGAACCCGCCGCCGCCGCGCTGCCCGCCACGCGGCTGCCGGAGCGGGTGGAGCAGGGGGCCCCGCGCCCTGGACGGCTGATGCTGGAGGCCGGGACCTTCTCGGCCGAGGCGCCAGCGCGGCAGCAGGCCGCGCGCATCGGCGGCCGCGCGGAACCGCTCGGCAGTGGCCGGGCGCGGCAGTGGCGCGTGCGGCAGGGCCCGTTCCCGACCGTCGCCGCCGCCGACGCGGCGCTCGCCAGGGCGCTGGCGTCGGGGCTGGCGGATTCGCGCCTCGTGGTGGAGTAGATGCGCCGCGCGCCAACCGGAGGACCGCCCATGCCCGACCGCCGTCTGCTGCTCGGCCTCGGCGCCGCCGGCCTGGCCGCGCTGCTGCCCGGGGCGGCGATGGCCCAGCAGCGCCCGCAGCAGCGCCCGGCGGCGCAGCCGCGGACGCCCGCGCCCCCGCCCGCGAGCCCGGCGCAGACCCCGATCGGTCCCTTGGACACGCTGGCGCGCCACGCCATCCTGGTGGATGCCGACACCGGCGCCGTGCTGCTCGAGAAGGCGGCCGACGAGCGGATGCCGCCGGCCTCCATGTCGAAGCTGATGACGATGTATGTCGTCTTCGAGCGCATCCGCGAGGGCGCGCTGCGGCTCGACCAGGAGCTGCCGGTGAGCGAGCGCGCGTTCCGCATGGGCGGCTCGCGCATGTTCCTCGAGCTCGGCAGCCGCGTCTCCGTCGAGAATCTCGCGCGCGGCGTCATCATCCAGTCCGGCAACGACGCCTGCGTGGTGCTGGCGGAGGCGATCTCTGGCAGCGAGGAGCGCTTCGCCGAGCTGATGAACCAGGTGGCGCGGCGGATCGGGCTGCGCGACTCGACCTTCCGCAACGCGTCCGGCTGGCCGCATCCGGAACACCGGATGACGGCGCGGGATCTCTCCTTGCTGGCGCGGCGGCTGATCGCCGATTTCCCGGAATTCTACCGCTTCTACTCGGAGCGTTCCTTCCGCTGGAACAACATCGAGCAGGCGAACCGCAACCCGCTGCTCGGCCGCGTGCCCGGCGCCGACGGGCTGAAGACCGGCAGCACCGAGGAGGCCGGCTTCGGCGTGACGGCCAGCGCGCTGCGCGACGGGCGGCGGCTGATCCTGGTGGTGACCGGCCTGCCCTCGATGCGCGCCCGCGCCGAGGAGAGCGAGCGGCTGATGGAATGGGGCTTCCGCGAGTTCGAGAACGTCACCCTGTTCCGCGCCTCGGACACGGTGGAGGAGGCGCCGGTGTGGCTCGGCGAACGGCCGAGCGTGCCGCTGGTCGGGGGACGGAACCTCGTGCTGACGCTGCCGCGCAGCTGGCGGGACCGGCTGCAGGTGCGCGTCGCCTATCCGGCGCCGCTGCCCGCCCCGGTGCTGCGCGGGCAGGAGGTGGGCGAGCTGCTGGTGGGCGGGCAGGGCGTGCCGCCGATGCGCCTGCCGCTCTATGCCGGGGCGGATGTCGGGCGGCTCGGCGTGCTGCAGCGCATCCCGCCGGTGCTGCACCGGGCGCTGTTCGGCGCCTGAGCATGCGCGGGCGAGGGGCCTTCATCAGTTTCGAAGGCGGCGAGGGGGCAGGGAAGACGACGCAGCTGAAGCGCCTGGCCGAACGGCTGCGCGCCGCCGGGCGGCAGGTGGTGGAGACGCGCGAACCTGGCGGCACGCCGACGGCCGAGCGGATCCGCGCCCTGCTGCTGGGCGAGGGCCCCTGGGAGCCGGTGACGCAGGCGCTGCTGCATTTCGCCGCGCGGCGGGAGCATGTGGCGGGGCTGGTGCTGCCGGCCCTGGCGGAAGGCCGCGTCGTGCTGTCCGACCGCTTCGCGGATTCCACCCTGGCCTACCAGTGCTACGGCCTCGGCCTGCCGCGGGCGGTGTGGGACCGGCTGGCGGAGGTGACGCTGGAGGGCCTGCGCCCCGACCTCACGCTGGTGCTGGACCTGCCGGTCCAGCGCGGCCTGGCCCGCGCCGCGGCGCGCGGCGGCAACAACCATTACGAGGCGCTGCCGGAAGCGTTCCACGAGCGCGTCCGCGCCGGCTTCCGCGCCATCGCCGCCGCCGAGCCCGGGCGCTGCGCCGTGGTGGACGCCGACGCCGACGCCGACACGGTGGCCGCGCGCGTCGCCGCCGCGGTCGCCGCGCGCCTGCCCGGGCTGCTGGCGTGAGCGAAACCTACGCCCCGGCGCAGACCGCCGATCTGCTGGGCCACGCCGCCCAGGCGGCGATGCTGGCCGAGGCGGCCTCCGGCGGGCGGCTGCACCACGCCTGGCTGATCTCGGGGCCCGAAGGGGTGGGCAAGGCGACGCTGGCGCTGCGCTTCCTGCGCTGGCTGCTGGCCGGGCGGCCGGAGGGGCGCTCGCCGCTGGCCGTGCCGGAAACCCACCCGGTGTTCCGCCGCATCGCCGCCGGCGCCCACCCCGACCTGCGGGTGCTGGCGCCGGAGGCGGGCGAGAAGGGCGTGAAGCGCATCATCCGCGTCGAGGACGCCCGTGCCCTGCCGCGTTTCCTGTCCCTCACCCCGGCCGAGGGCGGCTGGCGCGGCGTGCTGGTGGACGAGGCCGAGGCGATGAACGCCGAAGCGCAGAACGCCCTGCTGAAGACGCTCGAGGAACCGCCCGCCCGCGCCGTGCTCGTGCTGACGAGCCATGCGCCGGACCGGCTGCTGCCGACCATCCGCAGCCGCTGCCGGCGGCTGGAGCTGTTCCCGCTGCCGGAGGCGGAGGTGGCGTCGCTGCTGGCGCGGCTGCTGCCGGAGATGCCCGCGGCCGAGCGCGCGCGGCTGGCGGCGCTGGCGGATGGCGCGCCGGGGCGGGCGCTGCGGCTGGCGGAAGGCGAGGGGCTGGCCGCGGCCGAGGAGGTGGAGCGTGTGCTGGCCGCGCCGCTCTCCGCCGCCGAGCGCCATGCGCTGGCCGAGCGCCTGGCGGCGAAGCGCGACGGCTCGGCCTTCCTGCTGTTCGTGGCGCTGCTGCGGCGGCGCCTCGCGCGGGCGCTGTCGGCGGCGGCGCGCGGAGAGCGGGCGGAGCCCTGGCTCGCCGCCCGTCCGCTTGCCGAGTGGGCGGGGCTGTGGGACACGCTCGGCCGCATCGCCGCCGAGACCGAAGCGCTCAACCTGGACCGCAAGCAGGCGGTGCTGACGAGCCTCGACCTGCTGGCGCCGGGGACCGACAGGCCATGACGCGCGACACCTACTTCATCACGACGCCGATCTATTACGTCAACGACAAGCCGCATATCGGCCACGCCTACACGAGCATCGCGGCGGATGTGCTGGCGCGCTGGAAGCGGCTGGAGGGCAGGCGCGTCTTCTTCCTGACCGGCACCGACGAGCACGGGCAGAAGGTGGAGAAGGCCGCGCGCGACGCGGGCGAGGCGCCGAAGCCCTTCACCGACCGGGTGAGCCAGGCGTTCCGCGAGCTGACGGGCGTGATCGGCCTGTCGAACGACGATTTCATTCGTACGACCGAGGACCGGCATTACGCGGCGTGCCAAGCGCTTTGGCAGCGGCTGGTGGAGGCTGGGGACATTTACCTCGGCCACTACGAGGGCTGGTACGCGGTGCGCGACGAGGCCTTCTACGGCCCGGACGAGCTGACCGAGCGGGACGGGGCGAGATACGCCCCCTCCGGCGCCCCGGTCGAGTGGGTGCGGGAGCCGTCCTACTTCTTCCGTCTGTCGAAGTGGCTGCCGGAACTGCTGCGCCGCTACGACCTGCCGGAGGGCCACCCGGAGCGCATCGCCATCGCGCCGGAGAGCCGGAAGAACGAGGTGGTCGCTTTCATCCGCCAGGGCATGAAGGATTTTGCCGAGACGCCGGGGAAGCTCGACCTGTCGGTGTCGCGGACGAGTTTCCGCTGGGGCGTGCCGGTGCCGGGCGATGCGGACCATGTGATGTATGTCTGGCTGGATGCGCTGACGAACTACATCACCGCCGCTGGATACCCGACGGATCCTGAACGGTTCGCCGCGTTCTGGCCGGCCGATCTGCACATGGTCGGCAAGGACATCGTGCGCTTCCACGCCATCTACTGGCCGGCCTTCCTGATGTCGGCGGGCATCGCGCCGCCGCGCAAGGTGTTCGCGCATGGCTGGTGGACCAATGAGGGCCAGAAGATCAGCAAGTCGCTCGGCAATGTCATTGATCCGCTGGACCTGGTGCAGCGCTTCGGGCTGGACCCGGTGCGCTATTTCCTGCTGCGCGAGGTTCCCTTCGGCCAGGACGGGGATTTCAGCCGCAAGGCGCTGATCGCGCGGAACAATGGCGAGCTGGCGGATGCGCTGGGGAACCTGGCCAACCGGGTGCTGTCGCTGATCCAGAAGAACTGCGAGGGGCGGCTGCCCGTCAGCGTTGTGCCGGTAACGGAGGACGATGCCCATATCGTCAACGAAGCCGTCGCGCTGGTGTCCGAGGTTAGCAAGTCTCTCGACGCCCAGGAGTTTTCGACAGCGCTTTTCAGGGTAATGGTCAGGGTGAAGGACGCCAATCTGTACATCACCCGCGAGGCGCCGTGGGCCTTGAGGAAGACCAACGTCGAGCGGATGGAAGCGGTATTGAGGTATCTGCACACGGCCATCCGGGCCTATGCGACAGTGCTGCAGCCCTTCATGCCCGGCACCATGGCGAGGCTGCTCGACCAGCTCGGCGTGCCCGCGGACGCGCGGGATTTCGCCTCGCTCGCCACCCCGCTGCCCGCCGGCACGCCGCTGCCGCCGCCATCCCCGCTGTTCGCCAAGATCGAGGACGCCGCCTGATGCTGGTGGACAGCCATTGCCACCTCGACCCGTATTTCCAGGGGGAGGTGCCGGAGGTGGTGGCCCGCGCGCGGGCAGCGGGCGTCGGGCGCGTGGTGACGATCGGGGTGCGGCTGTCGCAGGCGCCGCTGCTGGTCGCGATCGCCGAGGCGCACCCGGAGGTGTTCTGCACCGTCGGCATCCACCCGCACAATGCGGGCGAGACGCCGCCGCCGGAGGTGGCGGAGCTCGTGCGTCTGGCGCAGCACCCGAAGGTGATCGGGATCGGGGAATCGGGGCTCGACTATTTCTACGACAAGGCGCCGCGCGACGCGCAGGCCGAGAGTTTCCGCCGCCACATCCTCGCCGCGCGCGAGACCGGGTTGCCGCTGGTGGTCCACGCCCGCGACGCGGACGAGGACATCGCGGCCATGCTGGAACGGGAGACGGCGCGGGGAGGGGGTTTTCCCTTCCTGATGCACTGCTTCTCGTCGGGGCCGGAGCTGGCGCGGCGGGCCGTCGCGCTCGGCGGCTATGTGTCCTTCTCCGGCATCCTGACCTTCCCGAAATCTTCCGATCTCAGGGCCTTGGCGGCCGAACTTCCGGAGGACCGTCTGCTGGTGGAAACCGACGCGCCCTACCTTGCCCCGGTGCCGCTGCGCGGCAAGCGGAACGAGCCTGCCCTCGTCGTGCACACCGCCCGGGTTCTCGCCGAGGCGCGGGGGCTGACGCCGGAGAGGATGGCAGAGATCACCACCGCCAACTTCTTGCGCCTGTTCCAGAAAGCGGCCTAGGCACTTGGAAACGATCAAGGTCACCATTCTGGGCTGCGGCGGATCGGGAGGGGTGCCATTGATCGGTGGGCCTGACGGGGCGGGCGACTGGGGCGCCTGCGACCCCGCGGAGCCGCGCAACCGGCGCACACGCTCATCGGTGGTGATCGAGGCGGCGGGCCGCAGGTTGCTGGTGGATGCGGGCCCGGACCTGAGGGCGCAGTGTCTGGCCAATCGGATCGGGCGGGTGGACGCGGTGCTCTTCACCCACGGGCATGCCGACCACATCATGGGGGTTGACGATCTGCGCGTGCTCAACCGGCAGCTCGGCGCGGCGCTGCCGGCGATCGCGACCGAAGCCACGCTGGCCGAGCTGCGGCGGCGCTTCGACTACGCCTTCCGCCCGGCGACGCCGCCGGCCTTCTACCGGCCGGCGCTGGTGCCGGTGCAGGTCGGCTATGGCGAGGTGGCCGAGGCGGCCGGCTTCGCCTTCCGGGCCCTGCGGCTCGACCACCGGGTGATGGAGGTGCTCGGGCTACGCGTGGGCGGCTTCGCCTACTGCACGGACGTCGTGGAGATGCCGGAGGAGACCCTGGCGGCGCTCGCCGGGCTGGATACGCTGGTGGTCGGGTGCTTCCAGCGCAGTCCGCACCCGGTGCATGCCTGGGTGGAGCGGGTGCTGGACTGGGTGTGGCGGCTGAAGCCGCGCCGGACGGTGCTGACGCATCTCGGCACCGACATGGATTGGCGCTGGTGCGAGGCGAATCTGCCGGAGCGCGTGAGCGCCGCCTGGGACGGGCGGGTGCTGGAGGTGCCGGGATGAGCCTGACGCCGCCATGCGTCTTTTCCCGAATTTCCATAATATACCTTATGCGGGGATGTGATGCCTGACCAGGCCGCTGCCGAACTGCTCCGCCTCCTCTCGGTGATGGCGCGGCTGCGCGCGCCCGACGGCTGCCCCTGGGACCGCGTGCAGGACTTCGCCTCCATCGCGCCCTACACGATCGAGGAGGCCTACGAGGCCGCGGACGCCGCCACCCGCGGCGACATGGCGGCGCTGGCCGACGAGTTGGGCGACGTGCTGCTGCAGGTGGTCTACCACGCCCGCATGGCCGAGGAGCGCGGCGCCTTCGCCTTCGCCGACGTCGCCCGCGGCATCGCCGACAAGATGATCCGCCGGCACCCGCATGTGTTCGGCACCGCCGCGGGCGCCGATCCGACGGAGGCCTGGGAGGCGCAGAAGCAGGCCGAACGCGCCGCGCGCGCCGAGACCGGCGTTCTGGCCGGGGTGCCGCTCTCCCTCCCCGCCCTCGTGCGCGCCGCCAAGCTGACCAGGCGCGCCGCCCGCGTCGGCTTCGACTGGCCGGATGCCGAAGCGGTGCTGGCGAAGCTCGAGGAGGAGGTCGCCGAGCTTCGGGCCGAACTGAGGAACGGGCCAGATGCCGCGGACAAGGCGGCCTTGCAGGATGAGGTGGGCGACCTGCTTTTCGTCCTGGCCAACCTCGCGCGCAAGCTGGATCTCGACCCGGAGGCCTGCCTCCGCGGCGCCAATGCGAAGTTCGAGCGTCGCTTCCGCTTGATCGAGCAGACGCTTGCGCATGAAGGACTTGCGCCTGCCGACGCAGGGCTCGCGCGGATGGAGGAGCTCTGGGCGGAGGCGAAGCGGAGGGAGCGCGGAGCCTAGATTTCCTGCAAGAACAACGACATCCTGGCGTATCCTCGAACGCACGGTCATCCGGACAAAGCTGAAAGAACAGGCCGCTAGGGCCTTATGCGGAGACTCAGTCGCAATACCGGATCGCCACCACCTCCACCTCCTCCACCCCGCTCGGCGTCCGCAGGCGCCGCAGGTCCCCGACCCGGGCGCCCAGCAGCGCCCGCGCCACCGGCGCCACCCAGGACACATCCCCTCGCCCGGCATCCGCCTCGTCCACGCCGACGATCCGGATGGTCACCTCGGCGTCGTCGGATGCCCGTGCATAGGTGACGGTGGCGCCGAAGAACACCTGGTCGCGCTTCGTCTGCGCGGCGGGGTCCACCACCTGCACCTTCTCCAGCCGCTTGCGCAGGAAGCGCACGCGGCGGTCGATCTCGCGCAGGCGGCGCTTGCCGTACTGGTAGTCCGCGTTCTCCGACCGGTCGCCGAGGCCGGCGGCCCAGGACACCACCTCCACCACCTTCGGGCGTTCCTCGTCCCACAGGCGGCGGAGTTCGGCGCGCAGCGCCTCGGCCCCGGCGGGCGTCATGTAGAAGGGCGTGCCGGCGGGCAGGCCGGGCGGGCCTGCGTCCTCGTCCTCGTCGTCGCCGCTCATGCGCCGAGGAACGCCTCGCGCGCCGCCTGCCACGTGTCGCGGTCCGGCGCGGCGATCAGCCCGCCCGTGGTCATGCCCGGCAGATAGGCGCTGCCGTCGAAGCGGGCCGAGAAGCCGCCGGCCTCCCGGTGGATCAGCTCGCCGGGCAGGTGATCCCACGGCATGAGGCGATTGTACATCAGCAGATGCGCGCCGCCCGAGGCGGCCAGCCGGTATTCCGCGGCGGCGCAGCGGAAGTTCACGCTGGCGGCCAGCCGCGGCAGGCGGCTCGTCACCGCCACCCGCTTCTCCTGCGGCAGCCAGGACCAGGAGACGGCGCCGATCATCCGTTCCAGCGGCACCGGGGCGGCGACCCGCAGGTCGCTGATGCGGCCGGAGCCGTCGCCGGCCTCCAGCCAGGCCCCGTCCCCGCGCAGCGCGATCGCGGTGTCGTCGCCCATCGGGTCGTGGATCCAGGCGGCGATGGTCTCGCCGCGGCGCACCGCCGCCGCCATGCAGCCGAACAGCGGCACCCCGGCGGCGAAGTTCGCGGTGCCGTCCACCGGGTCCACGACGAAGGCGAGCTCGGCCTGCGACAGCCCCTCGATGATGCGGGGGGCGGCGGAGGCGGCTTCCTCGCCCACCACCAGAGCGCCGGGGAACATCCGCGACAGCCCGGCGTGGATCATGCGCTCGGCGGCCTCGTCGGCGTCGGTCACCAGGTCGAGCGGGCCGGATTTGGCGCGGATCGCGGCCTCCGGCAGGCGGCGGAAGCGCGGCAGGATCTCGGCCCGCGCGGCGTCGCGCAGCAGCGCCGCGACGTCGCGCGCCTGGGGCAGCGTCAGGCCGGTCACGCCCCCTGCCCGCCCTGCTCGAAGCGGGCGCGCGCGGCCGGGGACAGGCGCACCGTCAGCCGCACCGCATCCTCGGCGTCGCTGCGGCCGAGCACCTCGCCATGCTCGTAGAGCCAGGCGATGCGCGCGCCGTCGGAGGGCGGGAGCGCCACGTCCAGCGTCTCGAACCCGGCGGCGAGGCGCGCATCCAGCGCCGCGCGCAGCGCCTCCAGCCCCTCCCCCGTCAGCGCCGAGATGGCGACCGCGCCCGGCGGCGCCTCGGCCATGGCGCCGATGCCGCCGAGCAGGTCGGCCTTGTTCAGCACCTCGATGACGCGGCCGCGCCACTCGGCGTCCAGCGTGCCGCCTTCCTCCATCTCCGCCAGCACGCCGAGCACATCGGCGCGCTGGGCAGCGCTGTCGGGGTGGGCGACGTCGCGGACATGCAGGATGATGTCGGCGGCGGCGACCTCCTCGAGCGTGGCGCGGAAGGCTTCCACCAGCTGGGTCGGCAGGTCGGAGATGAAGCCGACGGTGTCGGACAGGATGGCGACGCGCCCCGACGGCAGGCGTATGCGGCGCATCGTCGGGTCGAGCGTCGCGAAGAGCTGGTCCTCGGCATGCACGCCCGCGCCCGTCAGCGCGTTGAACAGCGTGGACTTGCCGGCATTGGTGTAGCCGACCAGCGCGATGACCGGGTAGGGCACCTTCTCGCGCGCCTTGCGGTGCAGCCCCCGCGTGCGGCGGACCTGCTCCAGCTCCTTCTTCAGCTTGACGATGCGCTCGCCGATCAGGCGGCGGTCGATCTCGATCTGGCTTTCGCCCGGGCCGCCGAGGAAGCCGAAGCCGCCGCGCTGCCGCTCCAGGTGGGTCCAGGACCGCACCAGCCGCGTGCGCTGGTATTCGAGATGCGCGAGCTCGACCTGCAGCGTGCCTTCGCGGGTGCGGGCGCGCTCGCCGAAGATCTCGAGAATGAGCCCGGTGCGGTCTATCACCTTGCAGCCCCAGGCGCGTTCGAGGTTGCGCTGCTGCACCGGAGAGAGCGCCGCGTCCACGACGGCCACCTGCACGCCGTGGTCGGCGACGGCCTGCTTCACCGCCGCCACCTGGCCTTCGCCGAGCAGGGTCGAGGGCCGCCTGGCGCGCAGCGGATGCACCGAGGAATGGACGATGGCGAGCCCGATCGAGGCCGCGAGCCCGACCGCCTCGGCCAGTTTCGCCTCCGCCGCGCGGTCGGGGCGCGGCGTGTCGCCGCCGCGCGCCGGCTTCTCGAAGGGCAGGATGACGGCCGCGCGCTGCGGCCCGGACGAGGTCGGCGGCGGGCCGCCGCGGTCAGCCGGAACTGCCGACAGGGTCCACCTCGCGCCGCAGCGTCATGGTCGTCTCGCGCACCGGGGCGGCCGCCCCGGCGGGGACGCCGGCGGCGGCGGCGTCGAACAGCTGGATCGGCGCGCCGGGCATCACCGTGCTGATCGCATGCTTGTAGACAAGCTGCGTGTGCCCGTCCCGCCGCAGCAGCACGGAGAAATTGTCGAACCAGGTGATGATGCCCTGGAGCTTCACGCCGTTGATCAGGAACACGGTGACGGGCGTCTTGCTCTTGCGGACATGGTTCAGGAACACGTCCTGAACGTTCTGGGACTTCTCAGCGGCCACGGCGAGGTCCTTCTTGTTCTGTTGCGGGTGCTTCGCCCGTCAGAGTTTTGGCGATCCCGCCGCGCGGCGGGGTGTTGCGCCCCGCCTTCCTCGTTGGGGTCGCCGCACACTAGCAGCATCTGGCACGTCACCCGCCCTTGTCCAGCCCGCAGAGATACGCGGCCAGCGCATGGCCGTCCGCGAAGCGCGCATCGCAAAGCCCGTGCGGCATGCCGCCGTCATGCGCCGCGTCGCCGAGCAGCACCGCCGACACCCCGGCGCGGCGCGCGGCCTCCATGTCGAGGCGCGTATCGCCGACATACCAGACCTCCGGCGAGGGCGCCGCGCCGATAGCGTTGAGCGCCGCCAGCATCGGCGCCGGGTCCGGCTTGTCGGCGGCGCAATCCCCGGCGCCGAGCAGCGCGCGGAAGCGCGGCGCCCAGCCGAGATGCTCCGCCTCCCGCCGCAGGATCGGCCCCTGCTTGTTGGAAACCACGGCGAGCGGCAGGCGCGCGGCCGCGTCCAGCATCGCCGCCGAGCCGTCGAGCGGCCGCAGCACGGAAAGATGCACGGCGCGGACCTCGGCGGTGAAGATGTCGCGCGCCCGTTCCCACTCGGCGCCGAAGATCGCCGGGAAGGTCTCGCGAAGCGACCGCCGCACCTCGCGCAGCACCCGCGCATGGTCCCAGGGCGGCATGGCGAAGGCGGCGAAGGCGGCGTTCAGCCCGGCCAGCACCGCCGGCCAGCCGTCCACCAGCGTGTTGTCCCAGTCGAAGACCAGGGCGCGAGGCGGCGGGATCACGCCGCGTTCCGCGCCTCGCCCTTCACGTGCCGGGCGAACATCGCGAAGAGCTGCCGCACCACCGGCCCCACCTTCCCGTCGCCGACCGGCGCGCCGTCCAGCGACGTGATGGGGCGCACATAGGAGGTGGCGGAGGTGATGAAGGCCTCCCGCGCGCGCTTGGCCTCCTCGACGCTGAAGGGCTCCTCGCGCCAGGGGATGCCGGCGTCGCGCAACTCCTGCATCAGCGCGGCGCTGGTGCAGCCGGGCAGGATGGTGTGGGACAGCTTGCGGGTGCGCAGCGCGCCGTGCTCGTCCACGATCCAGAAGGAGGTCGCGGCGCCCTCGGTGATCAGGCCGCTCTCCTGGTCGTAGAGGATCGCCTCGACCGCGCCCGCCTCGCGCGCCGCCTGTTTCGCCAGCACGTTGGGCAGCAGGTTGGTGGACTTGATGTCGCGGCGCTCCCAGCGGAGGTCGGGGTGAAGGATGGCCTTGGCCGCCCAGGCGTCCACGTCCGCCGGGTAGCCGGCCAGGGTCTTCGCGGTGACGACGAGGCTGGGCGACACCGGCGTCTTCGGGAAGGGGTGGTCGCGCGGGGCGACGCCGCGCGTCACCTGCATGTAGCAGAGGCCATGGCGGACGCGGTTGCGGCGCACCACCTCGGCCAGCACCTGGCGCAGGGCCTCGCGCGCCATCGGCATCGGGATCCGGATCTCCCGCAGGCTGCGCTCCAGGCGGTCGAGATGCAGCCCCTCGTCCACGAAGCGCCCGTCCTGCACGGTGACGACCTCGTACACGCCGTCGCCGAACTGCAGCCCGCGGTCCTCGACATTCACGCTGGCGTGGCGCTTCGGCAGGTAGCGGCCGTTCACGTAGGCGATGCGCGACATTCCCGATGGTTCCTCAGCCCCTGTCCTCGCCCTGCACGCCGAGCCCCTTGAGCTTGCGGTGCAGCGCGCTGCGTTCCATCCCGACGAACTGCGCCGTGCGGCTGATGTTGCCGCCGAAGCGGAGCAGTTGCGCTTCCAGATACTGCCGCTCGAACAGCTCGCGCGCGTCGCGCAGCGGCATGGTCATGATCTCGGCCGAGCGGTCCAAGCGCAGCGCGACGGGCGCGGCGCCGGAGACCTCGGGCGGCAGGGCGTCGGCGCGGATCGGCTCGCGCGCGTCGCCCGGCGCCATGATCAGCAGCCAGTCTATCAGGTTGCGCAGCTGCCGGACGTTGCCCGGCCAGTCATAGGCCTGCAGCGCCGCCATCGCGTCCTCGGACAGGGTTCGTGGCGGCTGGCCGGAGATGTCGGCCGAGCGGGCGAGGAAATGGCGGGCGAGCGGCGGCACATCCTCCCGCCGCTCGCGCAGCGGCGGCACGCGGAGCGGTACGACGGCCAGGCGGTAGAACAGGTCCTCGCGGAAGCGCCCGGCGCCGATCTCGGCCGACAGGTCGCGGTTCGTCGTGGCCAGCACGCGGACGTCCACCTTCACGGGCGTCGAGCCGCCGACACGGACAAAACCCTGTTCCTGCAGGGCGCGGACGATCTTGCCCTGGGTTTCGAGCGGCATGTCCGCCACCTCGTCCAGCAGCAGCGTGCCGCCATGGGCGCGTTCCAGCACGCCGGCGCGGCGGGGTGCCGCGTGCGGGTCCGGCCCCGGCTCGACGCCGAACAGCTCCTCCTCGAAGCGCGCCGGGTTCAGGGTGGCGCAGTTCAGCGCGACGAAGGGGCCGTCGGCGCGGCGGGAGCGGGCGTGGATCAGCCGCGCCACCACTTCCTTGCCGGCGCCGGCCGGGCCGGTGATGAGCACGCGGGAGCCGGTCGGCGCCACCTTCTCGACCGCTCCGCGCAGCTGGTTGATCGGGGCGGAGGCGCCGATCAGCTCGGTCTCCGGCCCGGCGCGGAGGCGGAGTTCGGCGTTCTCCTGGCGCAGCCGCGCGGCTTCCAGGGCGCGGGCCACCACCAGCAGCAGCCGGTCGGACTGGAAGGGCTTCTCGATGAAGTCGTAGGCGCCCTTCTGGATCGCCGCCACCGCCGTCTCGATGGTGCCATGCCCCGAGATCATCACGCAGGGCACCTGCGGCTGTTCCTGGTGCAGCACCTCGAGGATGCCGATGCCGTCGAGCGACGAGTTCTGCAGCCACACGTCGAGGATGACGAGGGAGGGGCGCCGCGCGCGGAATGCCGCGATGGCGGACTCCGCGTTGTGCGCCTGGCGGGTCTGGTAGCCCTCGTCCGACAGGATGCCTTCGATGAGCGCGCGGATGTCCGGCTCGTCGTCGACGATCAGGATCTCATGCGCCATGCGCGGCATCCGCCTCGGCGGGGGCAGGCTCGGCGGCCAGCGGCAGCCACAGCGTCGCCACCGCCCCCGGGCCGTCCTCCCGGTCGGCGAGCGTCAGGCGGCCGCCATGGTCTTCCATCACCTTCTTCACGATCGCGAGTCCGAGCCCCGTCCCCTTCGGTTTGTGCGTGACATAGGGTTCGGTCAAGCGCTCGCGCTCCTCCCCTGGCGGAAGGCCGATTCCGTCGTCGGTGACAGACAGCGCCACGCCCTCCCCCGCGCGGCGGGCGGAGACGCGGATGCGGCCGGCGCCCTCCCGCATGGCGACCGAGTCGATGGCGTTCAGCAGCAGGTTGGTCAGCGCCTGGCCGATCAGCCGGCGGTCGGCGGCGACGGCGGGCAGGTCGGGCGCGATGTCCGACTCGAAGCGGATGCCCTGGCTGCCCGCCTGCAGCAGCAGCGCGTCGCGGACGATCTGCGCGGGGTTCTCCGGCTTGATGACCGGCTGCGGCATGCGCGCGAAGGCGGAGAACTCGTCCACCATGCGCCCGATGTCGCCGACCTGGCGGATGATGGTGTCGGTCAGCGCGCGGAAGGTGTCCGGATCCTCCACGATCTGCTTCAGGTAGCGGCGGCGCAGCCGCTCGGCGGAAAGCTGGATCGGCGTCAGCGGGTTCTTGATCTCGTGCGCGATGCGCCGCGCCACGTCGGCCCAGGCCGCCTTGCGCTGCGCCGATTGCAGCTCGGTGATGTCGTCGAAGGTGACGACGAAGCCGGCGACGCGGCCGCGGCGCATCTCGCTGCCGATGCGCGCGATCAGCATGCGGGTGCCGCCCGTGCGGGCAAGCGGGATCTCGGCCATGCGCGGGCGCTCGGGCTGCGCCGCGGCGGCGGCGAGCAGAGGGCCGAACTCCGGCGCCACGTCCACCAGCGGCCGACCGATCGCCGCTTCCAGGTCGCGTTCCAGAAGCGCGCTCGCGCTCCGGTTCGGCAGGTCTATCCGCCCCTGCGGATCGAGGCCGATGACGCCGGCCGACACCCCGGCCAGCACGCTTTCGATGAAGCGCCGGCGCTGGTCTATCTGGCGGTAGGCCTCCATCAGTTCCGCGCGCTGGGCGGAGAGCTGGCTCGTCATCCGGTTGAAGGCGCGGGCGAGGCGGCCGAGTTCGTCGTCCTCCCGCCCTTCCTCGACGCGCACCGAGAGGTCGCCACCGCGCACCCGGTCGGCCGCCGAGATCAGCCGCCCGACGGCGCCCGCGATCTGGGTGGCGAGCATCAGCCCGATCAGCGCCGCACCCAGCAGCACGAGCAGCGTCGCGATCGCGAACACCAGCGCGAAGGAGACCTGCAGCCTGCCGCGGTCGCGGTCCAGCCGGTCGTATTCCTGGAAGGCGAGTTCGGTGTTGCGCTGGTGCTCGATCACGCCCGGGTCCACCGGGCGGCCGATGCGGAGCATCAGCGGCTGATCGCCCTGCGCACCGAGGGCGATCGGCGGGATGTCGAGCGCGACGAGGCCGCTGACGCGGCCCTCCGTCTCGCCGGGCAGCACGGCGACCTCGCCGCCGCGGATGATCTCCATCGCCGCGGCGCTCGGCGGCTCGACCGCGGTGCCCGCCCAGAACCCGGCCTGCGCCAGCACGCGGCCGGAGGCGGGCTCGAACACCAGCGCCTCGGTCAGCCCGCGCAGCGAGGTGTGGGTGGCGAGCACGCGGGCGAAGGCGATCTGGTTCTGCGGCAGGAACACCTGCGCCGCGCGGTTGAGGTCGGCGGCCATCGCCAGCGCGTCGGCGCGGATGGTGTTGCGGTTGTCGTCGAGATAGGCGCGGGAGGCGAGCACGGCGGTTTCCAGCGCGCTGCGCACGCGGTCACTGAACCAGGCCTGGATGCCGAGGTTGAAGAACATCGCCGCGAAGATGGCGACGAGCAGCGCCGGCACGGCGGCGACGCCGCCGAACAGCAGCACCAGCCGCACCTGCAGCCGCGCGCCGGCCGAGCCGCGCCGGCGTTCCGCCAGCAGCCGCACCAGCCGCCCGACGACGACGCCGCCGAGCAGCAGCAGAACCGCGGTGTTGGCGAGGATGATGGCGACGGCCGCGCCGGGGCTGGTCGGGCCGAGCGGGCTGTCGCCCGACAGCAGCACGAAGGTCGCGACGCCCGAGGCCAGCGCCAGCGCCGCCAACCCGAACGTCGCCGCCCGCCCGAGCAGCAGATCGGCGATCCGTCTGCGGCGCGGCGGCTCCGGCGCGGTCATGGCAGCCCGCGCGTCACCGGCAGCTCGAGGTCGCGGATCTTCTTGCGCAGCGTGTTGCGGTTGAGGCCGAGCATCGCCGCCGCCTTGATCTGGTTGCCGCGGTTGGCGGCGAGCGCGAGGCGCAACAGCGGCCGCTCCACCTCCGCCAGCACGCGGTCGTAGAGGTCGCTGACCGGCAGGCCTTCCCGGTGCGCCGCCAGCACGGCGGACAGGTGGCGTTCGACCGCGCGTTCCAGCGTCTCGGCGGCGCCGCTCGGCGCGGCCTCGGGCGGCGGCGCGGCGTCGGAGAGCTCGGCGTCCACCACGTCGGCGCCGATGGTTTCCGCCGGGTGCAGCGCGGCGAGGCGGCGCATCAGGTTCTCGAGTTCGCGGACATTGCCCGGCCAGGAATGGCGTCGCAGGCGCTCGATCGCGCCCGCGTCCAGCACCTTCGCCGGCAGCCCGCCGGCCGCCGCGCGGTCGAGGAAGTGGCGGGCGAGCAGCGCGACGTCCTCCGTCCGCTCGCGCAAGGGGGGCAGGCGGATGGGCACGACGTTCAGGCGGTAGAACAGGTCCTCGCGGAACAGGCCCTGGCGGATGGCCTGGCGCAGGTCGCGATGGGTCGCAGCGACGATGCGGACATTCGCCTTGATGGGCGTGCGGCCGCCGACGGTGGTGAACTCGCCCTCCTGCAGCACCCGCAGCAGGCGGGTCTGTGCCTCTGGCGGCATGTCGCCGATCTCATCGAGGAACAGCGTGCCCCCGGCCGCCTGCTCGAAGCGGCCCACGCCGCGGGTGAGCGCGCCGGTGAAGGCGCCGCGCTCATGGCCGAACAGCTCGCTCTCGATCAGCTCGCGCGGGATCGCCGCCATGTTGATGGCGACGAAGGGGCCGCTGCGGCGCTTGCCGTAGTCGTGCAGCGCGCGGGCGACGAGTTCCTTGCCCGTGCCGCTTTCGCCCGTGATCATCACCGTGAGGTCGGTGGTGGTGAGCCTTGCCACGGTGCGGTAGATGTCCTGCATCGCCGGGCTGCGGCCGATCAGCGGCAGTTTCTCCTCGTGCTCCTCGGCCGCCGCCTCCTGCTTCGGCGCGGGTGCCGCCAGCGCGCGGCCGACGACGGCGACCAGTTCGTTCAGGTCGAAGGGCTTCGGCAGGTATTCGAAGGCGCCGCGCTGCGCCGCCTTCACCGCGGTGGTGAAGGTGGACTGCGCGCTCATCACCACGACGCGGAGCTCCGGCCGCACGCGCCTGATGCGCGGCAGCAGGTCGAGCCCGTTCTCGTCCGGCATGACGACGTCGGTGATGACGAGGTCGCCCTGCCCGTCCTCCACCCAGCGCCAGAGCGTGGAGGCGGACGAGGTGGCCCGCACGTTGTAGCCGGCGCGGGACAGCGCCTGCGTCAGCACGGTGCGGATGGCGCGGTCGTCGTCGGCGATCAGGATGGTGCGGGGGTCGGTCATCGGCGGCTCCGTCCGGCGGGCGGCTCATCACCGGGGCTCGCGGGCGCGACGGGCAGGGACAGGCGGAACACGGTGCGGCCGGGGCGGCTGTCGCATTCGATCAGCCCGCCCTGGTCGGCCACCAGCTTGGCGACCAGCGCAAGCCCGAGCCCCTGCCCGCCCCGCTTCGTCGTCACGAAGGGGTCGAACAGGGTCGCGCGGATCTCCTCCGGCACGCCGGGGCCGTTGTCGCGCACCGTCACCTGCAGCGGCAGATGCACGCGCTCCGACGAGCCGGGCACGGCGATGCGGACGCCGTGGTGGTAGGAGGTGGCGAGGTGGATCTCCCCCTGCCCCGGCGTCACCGCCTCGGCGGCGTTCTTCACCAGGTTCAGCAGGATCTGCACCAGCAGGTCGCGGTTGCCCCAGACCGGCGGCAGCGAGGGGTCGTAGTCCTCGTGGATCGGGATGGCGGCGGCGAAGCCGGTGCCGGCGATGCGCTTCACATGGCCGAGCACCTCGTGGATGTTCACCGCCGCGCACTCGACCGGGCGGTCGGAGAACATGTCCATCCGTTCGACGAGGGCCTTGATGCGGTCCACCTCGTCCTGGATCAGCAGGCAGAGGTCGCGGTCCGCGCCGCTGACCGACAGTTCCAGAAGCTGCGCCGCGCCGCGGATGCCGGAGAGCGGGTTCTTCACCTCATGCGCCAGCATCTCGGCCATGGCCGAGGCGCCGCGGGCAGCACCGCGGAACGTCAGCTGCCGGTCGAGCTTCTGCGCCGTCGAGCCGTCCTGCAGCGCGAGCACGACGCCGCCGGGGATGTCGGGGAAGGGCGCGCCATGCACGGTGACGTCGGTGCGGAACAGCCGGGGGGATTCCAGCGTCAGGCCGTGGTCCGACACCGGCGCCTCCTGGGCCCGCACCTGGGAGATCAGGGCGAAGACCCGCCCGTCCTCCGGCAGCAGGTCCGACAGGCGAAGCTGCGCGAGCGAGGCGGCGGAGATGCCGAATAACAGCTCGGCGGCGGCATTGGCGAAGCGGAAGCGCGTGTCGGCGTCCAGCACCACCACCGGCACCGGCACGGCGCCGAGCACGGCGAAGCCGTCGGGCAGCGCGCGGCGGGCGGCGGCGGGCAGCAGCGCCGTCATGCCGCAAGCCGTCCGGCATCGCGGAATGCATCGCGCGAGGCCTCGACGCCGGCCTCGATCAGCGGGCGGTAGAACGCCTCCATCAGCGCGAGCGCGGCCTCCGCCGTGTCGGCCTGGTTGATCCTCACGCGGAACTCGGCCGAACCGGGCAGGCCCTTCGAATACCAGGCGACATGCTTGCGCGCGAGGCCCACGCCGGGGTCGCGGCCGTGGTGCGACAGCATGGCGTGGTAGTGCTCGAGCAGCGTCGCGTACTGGGTGGCGAGGCCGGGTTCGCGCGCTTCGCGCCCGGCCAGCGCGTCGGCGACGAGGCGCGGCAGCCAGGGGCGGCCGTAACAACCGCGGCCGATCATCACGCCGTCGGCACCGGACTGCCGAAGCGCCTCGGCCGCGTCCTCGGGGCCGAGGATGTCGCCGTTGACGATGACGGGGATGGAAACGGCCTGTTTCACGCGGGCGACGAAGGCCCAGTCGGCCACGCCGGTGTAGAACATCTGCCGCGTGCGGCCATGCACCGTCACCATGCGGATGCCGCAGGATTCGGCGATGCGCGCGAGCTTCGGCGCGTTCAGGTTCTGGTGGTCCCAGCCCATGCGCATCTTCAGCGTGACCGGCACCGGCACCGCCTTCACGGTCGCCTCCAGGATGCGGGCGGCGGCGAGCTCGTCGCGCATCAGCGCCGAGCCCGCGCTCTGGCCCACGGCCACCTTCTTCACCGGGCAGCCGAAATTGATGTCCACCAGCGCCGCGCCGCGGTCCACGGCCAGCCGCGCGGCCTCCGCCATCACCTGCGGCTCGCAGCCGGCGAGCTGCACGGAGGCCGGGCCGCCGAAGCCGTCCACCTCGGCCATCTTCAGCGTCGTGCGGTTCTCCCGCACCATCGCCGCCGAGGCGATCATCTCGGACACCACCATCGGCGCCCCGAGCCCGCGCGCGAGGCGGCGGAAGGGCAGGTCGGTGACGCCGGACATGGGGGCGACGATCACCGGTTCGGCGATGGTGACGTCGCCGAGGCGGATCGGCGCAAGGCGCGGGCTGGGCGCGGGGGTGTTCATTGCTTGGGCAATCTAGTGTGGCGTGGCGGTTACGGCAACGCGCTGCCCAAGGGTTCGGCACGGTTTCGCGGCGCGCGGTTCCGCGCTAGCGAGGAGCACATGAGGATCGCCGCCCTGCTGCTCGCCGCCGGCTCCGGAACCCGCTTCGGCGCGGCGGTGCCGAAGCAGTTCTGCGCGTTGCTCGGCCGGCCGGTGCTGCGCCATGCGGCGGAGGCGCTGCTGGCGGAGGGGCTCGTGGAGCGGCTGCTGCCGGTGGGCGAGGCCGCGCCGATCGCGGAGGCGCTGGCCGGGCTGCCGCATCTGCCTCCCGTGGCGGGCGGCGCCACGCGCCAGGCGAGCGTTCGCGCCGGGCTGGAAGCCCTGGCCGCCCACCCGCCGGATGTCGTGCTGATCCATGACGGGGCGCGTCCTGTCGTTCCGCCCGCGACCATCCCGGCGCTGCTCGCGGCGCTCGAGCGCCACCCCGGCGCCATCCCGGCGCTGCCCGTGGCGGATACGCTGAAGCGCGGCGAGGCCGGCGTCATCGCCGCCACCGTCCCGCGCGAGGGGCTGTTCCGCGCCCAGACGCCCCAGGCCTTCCGTTTCGATGCGATCCTCGCCGCCCATCGCGCCGCGAGCGGGGAGGCGACGGACGACGCCGCGCTGCTGGAAGCCGCCGGCCTGCCGGTCGCGCTGGTGGAAGGCAGCGAGCGCAACCTGAAGATCACGAGGCCGGAGGACCTGGCGCGCATGGAACGCGAGATGGCCGGGGCGATGCTGCCCCGAATCGGCACCGGCTTCGACGTGCACCGCCTGGTTCCCGGGCGGCCGCTGGTGCTGTGCGGGGTGGTGGTGCCCCATGAGCTCGGGCTCGATGGGCATTCGGACGCCGATGTCGGCATCCATGCGCTGTGCGACGCGATCTACGGGGCGCTGGCGGAAGGCGACATCGGCCGCTGGTTCCCGCCCTCCGAGGCCGAATGGAAGGACGCGGATTCCGCGCGCTTCCTCCGCCATGCCGCGGGGCGCATCGCCGCGCGCGGCGGGGTGCTGGCGAATGCCGACGTCACGCTCATCTGCGAGCGGCCGAAGATCGCGCCCCATGCCGCGGCGATGCAGGGGCGGCTTGCGGCTCTGCTCGGCTGCGACGCGGGCCGGGTGTCGGTGAAGGCGACGACGACGGAGGGTCTCGGCTTCCCCGGCCGCGGCGAGGGCATCGCCGCTCAGGCCGCCGTGTCGCTGCTGCTGCCGGGCTGAGCGCGCAGCCAGGCGAGGAAGTCGGCGTCCCCATCCGCGACCGGCAGGGCCAGGATGCAGGGCGTGGTGTAGGAGGACAGCGCGCGGATGCGGGCGCGCAGCGTCTCGAAGCGGGCGGTCGTGGTCTTCAGCACCAGAGCGCCTTCCTCGGCCTCCTCGATCGCGCCCTGCCAGCGGTAGATCGCGGTGTGGCCGGGCAGGATGTTGGCGCAGGCGGCCAGCCCCTCCTCGACGCAGGCGCGGCCGATGCGGGCAGCCTCGGCGCGGTCGGCAGCGGTGACGTAGACGAACAGCGCGTCGGTCATCCTCCCTCCCTGCGTCGCGGATCGCGTCGCATTTTGCGAATCCCCGCTGCAAAAGAAAAGGGCCGATCCGGGTGGATCGGCCCCAAGGCAAGGTTGAGGAAGGCTAAGCTGCCAGGGGCGGCGATTGCCGTCCCTCTGACAGGCCCCAATGCAGCAATCCCCGTGCCAGTCATGCCGCGGCCCGCGCCCGCGCCCGCAGCGCCAGCAGCAGCACCGCCACCGCCAGGGCCGGGATCAGCCCGAGATTCAGCGCCCACCAGCCGCCCCAGGCATGCACGGCGCCCGAGGACAGCGCCGTCATCGCCACCGTGCCGAACACGATGAAGTCGTTGGCCGCCTGCGCCTTCACCCGCTCCTCCGGGCTGTGGCTCTCGGCCAGCAGGGTCGTCGCGCCCACGAACATGAAGTTCCACCCGACGCCGAGCAGCACCAGCGCCACCGTGAAGTGCCAGAACGTCTCGCCCAGCAGCGCCACCGCGACGCAGCCCGCCGTCAGCGCCGCCCCCCACAGGATGATGCGCGTCACGCCGAAACGCCCGATCAGGCGCCCCGTCACGAAGCCGGGCGCGAACATGGCGACCGCATGCGCCTGGATGACGGTGGCCGAGGCGGAGACGCTGAAGCCGCACAGCATCATCTCGATCGGCGTCGAGGTCATGACGAGGTTCATCGTGCCATAGGCGATCGCGCCGGTCAGCGCCGCCACCAGGAAGGCCGGGCGCGTCACGATGGCCGACAGCGGCACCGCCACCTTCGGCCGCGGCGGCGCGGGCGGCAGCGTCGCCCCCGACAGCAGCATCAGGCAGACGACCGGCAGCGTGCCCAGCGCCATGTAGGTGCCAAGGAACAGGAAGGGTTCGAACAGGTCGCGCGTGTGCTTGACGATCTCGGGCCCCGCGATCGCGGAGACGATGCCCCCCGCCATGACCAGGCTGATGGCGCGCGGGCGATAGGCGGGGGTGGCCACCTCGGCCGCCGCGAAACGATAGTGCTGGGCGATGCCGAAGCCGAGGCCGGTCGGCAGCGCGCCCAGGCAATACAGCCAGAAATCCGCGTGCCAGATGCCGAGGCCGAAGATGATGGAGCCGGTGAAGGTGCCGACCGCCCCCAGCATGAAGCCGGCCTTCCGCCCGAGCCGCGCGAAGATGATCCCGGCCGGGATGGAGGCCGCCATCGTCGCCAGCATCTGCAACCCGAGCGGGAGGGTGGCGAGCGACTTGTCCTCGGCGAGCGAATGGCCGATCAGCGGCGCCATCGCGATCTGCCCGACGACCGAGGCGTTCATCAGCGCCTGGCACCAGAACAGCAGCAGGACCTTGCGCTTCATCGCGCGGTCGGCGGCGAGGTCCGGGGCGGCGGTGGCGACGCTCATCTAGATATGGCTCCAGCCGGCGGCGGCGGGGGTGATGTCCCGCCCCCTGTCGTCGCGCAGGGTGACGGCAACCGGGCCTTCCGTGAAGCGGCCGATCCGCGTGACAGGGATGCCTGAGGCGGCGGAGGCGGCGCGCACGGCGGCCTCCGCCTCGGGCGCGGCGGCGAACAGCAGTTCGTAGTCGTCGCCGCCGCCGGCGATGACCGCCAGCAGCGACGGATCGGCGGCCAGCGCGGCGCGCGCGGCGGGCGACAGCGGGATGCGCGCGGCCTCGATCTCCGCGCCGCAGTTCGCAAGCCGGCAGAGATGCCCGCAATCCTGCAGCAGCCCGTCCGACACATCCATGGCTGCCCGCGCCACGCCGCGCAGCGCGACCCCAAGCGCCAGCCGCGGCTCCGGCAGCCGGTAGCGCCGCAGCAGATGGCCGTCCGCGTCGGACGGCAGGCGCCCCTGCCCTACCCTGAGCCCGAGCGCGCCGTCGCCGACGGTGCCCGACACCCAGAGCGAATCGCCCGGCTTCGCACCGGCGCGCAGCAACGCCGCGCCCGGCGGGACGAGGCCGAGGATGGTCAGGGACAGGCAGGCCGGACCTGGCGTGGACACGGTGTCGCCGCCCAGGAGGCGGACGCCGAACACGGCCTGGTCCTCGGCCAGCCCGGCCGAGAACCCGGCGAGCCACGCCTCCGGCGTCCCCTTCGGCAGCGCCACCGTCAGCAGATAGCCGAAGGGCTCCGCCCCCGTCGCCGCCAGGTCCGACAGGTTGGTGCGCAGCAGCTTGCGGCCGATGGTGTCGGGCGGATCGTCGGGCAGGAAGTGCACGCCCGCGACCATCGCATCCGCCGCTAGCACGAGGGTCCGGCCAGGCGGCGGGTCCAGCAGCGCCGCGTCATCCTCGAGGCCGAGCGCGCCCTCCCCCGCCAGCGGCGCGAAATGCCGGGCGATCAGCGCGAACTCGGGCGGCAGGGTCATGGCTGCGGGGCGAACTCGGCGGCGCGGAGGTGGCGGGCGATGGCGTCCAGCACGCCGTTGGCGAAGCGGGGCTCCTCGCCGCCGAAGAAGCCATGCGCCACGTCCACGTAGTCCTTGATGACGATCTTCGCCGGCGGCTCGGGAGCGGACCAGAGTTCCGCGCAGGCGGCGCGCAGCAGGGCGCGCAGCACCGGGTCCAAGCGTTGCAGGGGCCAGGCGGCGGAGAGGTGGGCTGCGATGATGCCGTCCAGCGTCTCCGCATGCGTGGACGCGGCGCGGACGATGGCGGTGAACAGCGGCACGTCGGCCTTCGGCACGCGGCCGTCCTCGAAGCCGCCCTCGGCGAGCGGCCCGATGCGGTGGCGGAGGAACTGGTCGATGACCGCCTCATGCGCCTCGCCCGTCTGTTCCGCCTGGAACAGCGCCTGCACGGCGGCGATGCGCGCGCCGGTGCGCGGGCGCTCGGCGGGCGGGCGGGTGCGCGCGGGCTTCTGGCCGGTCATGCGGAGAAGAACCGGGCAAGCGCGATCTGCCCGAGCAGCGCATGCGCCGCCTCCGCGCCCTTGTTGTGGCGGTCCGGTGCCGAGCGGGCTTCCGCCTGGGCGATCGTATCCACCGTCAACAGCGCGAAGCCGACCGGCACGCCGGTCGCGGTGGCGATGTCCATGACGCCCTTGCAGGTGGCGTCGCAGATGAAGCTGTAGTGGTCGGTCTCGCCGCGCACGACGCAGCCCATCACCAGGAACCCGTCCCAGCGCGGGCCGTCGGCCCGGCGGGTCGCCTCCACCGCCATGCGCAGCGCGGCGGGCAGTTCGAAGGCGCCGGCGACGTCCACCGTCTCCACCGAGCAGCCGGCCTCGCGCAGCACCGCTTCCGCCGCCTGGCGCATGCCGCCGACGATCGCCGCGTAGTAGGGCGCCTGGATGACCAGCACCAGCGCCGGCGGGCCGGCGAGCCGCGCGGGGCCGCGCTCTTCCTGGTCCTTCGTGCTCATGGCGCGTCTCCGATCGGGCGGGTCTCCACCACCTCGAGCCCGTAGCCCTCGAGGCCGACGACGGGGCGCGGGTGGTTGGACAGGCGGATGATGCGCTTGAGGCCGAGATCGGCCAGGATCTGGGCGCCGATCCCGTAGTCGCGCAGCATCGGGGACGCCTCGCGCTGCTCCCGCCGTGCCCGCACCTGCTGCGACAGCCCGTCGGGCCGCCAGTCGCGCAGCAGCACGACGACGCCGCGGCCGAGGCGTTCGATCTCGCGCATCGCGGCGTGGAGTTCGGCGATGCCGCGGCCCGTCACCCAGTCGGCGACGATGCCGGCGGCGTGCATGCGGACGGGCACCGGCTCCTCGCCCGAGATGTCGCCCTTCACCAGCACCACATGCTCGCCGTCGCTGACCGTGCTGGCATAGGCCATGATCCGCCAGCGGCCGCCCACCCCCTCGATCTCGCCCTCCTCCACCTTGCGCACCAGCCGCTCGGTGCGGCGGCGATAGGCGATCAGGTCGGCGATGGTGCCGAGCTTCAGGCCGTGATGCTGCGCGAAGGCGACGAGGTCGGGCATCCGCGCCATCGTCCCGTCGTCGTTCATGATCTCGCAGATGACGCCCGACGGGTTCAGCCCGGCGAGCCGCGCGAAATCCACCGCCGCCTCGGTGTGGCCGGCGCGGACCAGCACGCCGCCGTCGCGCGCGACCAGCGGGAAGACATGGCCGGGGGTGACGATGTGCTCGCGCCCGAGGTCGGGGTTGATCGCGACCGCGATGGTGCGCGCCCGGTCGCCGGCGGAGATTCCGGTGGTGACGCCGGAGGCCGCCTCGATCGAGACGGTGAAGGCGGTCTGGTGCCGCGTGCCGTTGGACTGCGCCATCAGCGGCAGGCCGAGCGCCTCGACGCGCGCCCGCGTCATCGCAAGGCAGATCAGGCCGCGCGCGTGGCGGGCCATGAAGTTGATCGCGTCCGGGGTCGCGAACTGCGCGGGGATGACGAGGTCGCCCTCGTTCTCGCGGTCCTCGTCGTCCACCAGGATGAACATGCGGCCGGCCTGGGCCTCGGCGATCAGGTCCTCGGTCGGCGAGATGAACTCGTGGAAGCTGGTGGTGCGGGTGTCCATCTCAGCGGGCCTCGGAGAGCCGCGCGACGTAGCGGGCGATCATGTCGGCCTCGATGTTCACCCGGTCGCCGGGCTGCAGCACGGCGAAGGTGGTGACCGAGGCGGTGTGGGGGATGATGTTCACGCCGAATTCTTGGGCGTTCACCTCGTTGACCGTCAGGGAGACCCCGTCCAGTGCGACGCTGCCCTTCTCGGCGATGAAGCGCGCGATGCCGGCGGGCGCGCGGAAGCGCCAACGAACAGAAGCGTTCTCGGGGGTGGCGGAGAGCACCTCCGCCACCCCGTCCACATGGCCGGAGACGAGGTGCCCGCCGAGCTCGTCGCCGAGCCGGAGCGGCCGTTCCAGGTTGACGCGCGTGCCGGGCTTCCAGCCGCCGAGCGTGGTGCGCGCCAGCGTCTCGGCCGAGGCGTTGGCCGCGAACCAGTCGCCGCCGAGCTCCACCACGGTGAGGCAGACGCCGGAGCAGGCGATCGAGCCGCCGATCTCCGTCGGGCGCGGCGCCGACAGGAACTCCGGCGCGCAGCCGATGACGAGGCGCAGGTCGTGCCCGCCGCCGATCGGCTGCACCTCCCGCACCGTGCCGAGCGCCGTTACGATCCCGGTGAACATCTCTCTACGCGTCCTCGTTCTCGAACTCGGTCAGCACGTCGTCGCCCACGGCGCGCACCGACACCCGGCGCCATCTGGGCATCTCGGCCAGCCGCGCCAGGGCCAGCGGGCCGATGGCGGGCAGGCCCTCGGCGCCCATCGTCGCCGGGGCATGGAACCAGACGAGGCGGCTGACAAGCCCGGCCCTGAGCAGGGTAGCCGACAGGGCGCCACCGCCCTCGGCCAGCACCCGCGTGACCCCCCGGTGCGCGAGCGCGGCCAGGATGCCGAGCGGCGACAGCCCCCCGCCCTTCTCCCGCGGCACGTTCAGCACCGTGACCCCGGCGGCGATGTAGGGCGACAGCCGCGCCGGGTCATGCCCCGACGCGGTCAGCAGCCAGGTGGGCGTGACGGCGGCGGAGGCGACGAGGCGGGAGAGGAGCGGCGTGCGAAGCCGCGCATCCGCCACCACCCGCAGCGGCGCCGCGCGGTCCATGCCGGGGATGCGGCAGGTGAGGTCCGGGTCGTCGGCCAGAACGGTGCCGGAGCCGACCAGCACGGCGTCATGGGTGGCGCGCAGGCGGTGCACCTCCCGCCGCGCCGCCTCCCCGGTGATCCAGCGGCTCTCGCCGGAGGCCGTCGCGATGCGGCCGTCGAGGGTGGTGGCGAGTTTCAGCGTGACGAGCGGCAGGCCACGGGTGACGCGGCGCAGGAAGCCGGCGTTCAGCGCCCGCGCCTCGGCCTCGCACAGCCCCGTCTCCACCGCGATGCCGGCCGAGCGCAACAGGGCGATGCCGCGGCCGGAGACGCGCGGATCGGGATCGCCGGTCGCCACCACCGCGCGGGCGATGCCGGCAGCGATCAGCGCCTCGGCGCAGGGCGGGGTGCGGCCGTGGTGCGAACAGGGTTCCAGCGTGACATAGGCGGTGGCGCCCCGCGCCGCCCCGCCCGCGCGGCGCAGCGCCTCGGTCTCCGCATGCGGGCGGCCGCCGGGTTGCGTCCAGCCGCGGCCGACCACCCGGCCGTCGCGCACCAGCACGCAGCCGACGGCCGGGTTGGGCCAGGCATTGCCGAGCCCCCGTGCCGCCAGCGACAGCGCCGCCAGCATCTGCGCGCGGTCGTCGTCCATACGCTCAGGGTCGTTCCAGAGATTTCAGGACGGCGGCGAAGTCCTTCACCTCGTTGAAGTTCTCATAGACCGAGGCGAAGCGGATGAAGGCCACCGGGTCCAGCGCCTTCAACACCTCCATGACGATCTCGCCGATCTGGCGGGAGGTGACCTCGTTCTCGCCTTCCGTCTCAAGACGACGCTGGATGCCGTTGACGATGCGTTCGATGCGGTCCTCCTCCACCGGGCGCTTGCGGAGCGCGAGGCGGATGGAACGGGCGAGCTTCTCGCGGTCGAACGGGACGCGGCGGCCGTCCGCCTTGATGACGGTGATCTCGCGCAGCGTCACCCGTTCATAGGTGGTGAAGCGGGCACCGCAGGCGATGCAGAAGCGGCGGCGGCGGATGGAGGTTCCGTCCTCGGCGGGACGGCTGTCCTTCACCTGCGTGTCCTCGCTGCCGCAATAGGGACAGCGCATGGCCGCCGCGCCTGCGGATCAGCCGGGATAGACGGGGAAGCGGGCGCAGAGCGCCTGCACCCGCTGCCGCACCGCCGCCTCGACGGCCGCGTTGGCGTCGGGCGCGTTGGCGCGGGCCAAGCCGTCCAGCACCTCGACGATCATCCGCCCGACCTCGCGGAACTCCGCCTCCCCGAAGCCGCGGGTGGTGGCGGCGGGGCTGCCGAGCCGAATGCCGGAGGTGACCATCGGCTTCTCGGGGTCGAAGGGGATGGCGTTCTTGTTGCACGTCAGGTGGGCGCGGTTCAGCGCCGCCTCGCCGGCCTTGCCGGTCAGGCGCTTCGGGCGAAGATCCACCAGCACCAAGTGGTTGTCGGTGCCGCCGGTGACGAGGTCGAGGCCGCCTGCCTGCAGCGTCTCGCCGAGCGCGCGGGCGTTGGCGACGACCTGCGCGGCATAGGCGCGGAACTCCGGCCGCAGCGCTTCCCCGAACGCCACCGCCTTGGCGGCGATGACATGCATCAGCGGCCCGCCCTGCAGGCCGGGGAACACGGCGGAGTTGAATCTCTTCGCCAGCCCCTCGTCATTGGTCAGGATCATGCCGCCGCGGGGCCCGCGCAGCGTCTTGTGCGTGGTGGTGGTGACGACATGCGCGTGCGGGAAGGGCGAGGGGTGCGCGCCGCCGGCGACCAGGCCCGCGAAATGCGCCATGTCTACCATGAAATACGCGCCGACCTCGTCGGCGATGGCGCGGAAGGCGGCGAAGTCCCACACCCGGGCATAGGCGGAGCCGCCGGCGATGATCAGCTTCGGCTTCGCGTCCAGCGCGAGGCGACGCACCTCCTCCATGTCGATCCGCTGGTCCTCGCGCCGCACCGTGTAGGGCACGGGCTTGAACCACTTGCCCGACAGGTTGGCCGGCGAGCCATGCGTCAGGTGCCCGCCGGCGGCGAGGTCGAGCCCCATGAAGGCGTCGCCCGGCTCCAGCAGCGCGAGGAACACCGCCTGGTTCGCCTGCGCCCCGGAATGCGGCTGGACATTGGCGAAGCCGCAGCCGAACAGCCGGCAGGCGCGCTCGATCGCGAGCCGCTCGGCGACGTCCACCGCCTCGCAGCCGCCATAGTAGCGGCGGCCCGGGTAGCCTTCCGCATACTTGTTCGTCATCACGCTGCCCTGCGCGTCGAGCACGGCGCGGGAGACGATGTTCTCCGACGCGATCAGCTCGATCCCGTCCTGCTCGCGGAGAAGTTCCTCCGCGAGGGCAGCGGCGAGCTCCGGGTCGGTCTCGGTCACCGGCGCGGTGAAGAACCGGCTGAAGGCGGCCGGGCGGGTCTGGTCGTTCATGCGGGCATGTCCTGGCGTGCGGCGAGCTTGGCAAGGCGGCGGTCGTGCCGCCCGCCCTCATAGGGCGTGGCGAGGAAGGCGCCGAGCGCGTCGAGCGCGGTTTCCACGCCGATGATGCGGGCGCCGAAGCAGGCGATGTTGGCGTCGTTGTGGGCGCGGGTCAGCCGCGCCTCGGTCGCTCCGTGCAGCACGGCGGCGCGGATGCCGGGGTGGCGGTTGGCCGCGATCGCCATGCCGATGCCGGTGCCGCAGACGAGCACGCCGAAGCGGGCGCGGCCCTGTTCCACCGCGGCGGCGACGGCATGGGCGAAATCCGGGTAGTCCACGCTGTCCGGGCCGTCGGTGCCGAAATCCAGCACCGCGTGGCCGGCGGCTTCCAGGGCGGCGCGCAGCGCGGCCTTCAGCGCGGGGCCGGCGTGGTCGCAGCCGAGGGCGATCGGGGTTCCGGCAGGGGTCATGGGCGGTCTCTACCACCTTCTGTGGGGGCGAGGAACCGGAACCGCCAGGGCTTGTGGGGCATGGCGGGGTTGCGCGGGCTCGGGGCGCGGTCAGCCGCGCCAGGCCTCCGGCAGGGCGTCGCCGAACCGCGCCGCTGCCCAGGCATAGGTGCCGGCATGGGCGGCGCGGGCGGCGGCGCGCATCTCCGCCGTCGGCTTCTCCTGGCCCGGCGGGGCGCCGCCGGCGACGGCCGCGTAGTCGCCGGGCTTGAAGGGCAGGCCGAGGAAGTCGCAGATCCGCGCGATGGCGGCGTCGGTGAACAGCGTCTCGGTGAACTGGATCAGCAGGCTGCCGGCGGGGAACACGGATTCGATGCGCGGCACCATCTCCTCGTAGCGGCCGCGGGCGAGGGAGAGCGGCTGCGACAGCGTGGCCGCCGCCTGTTCCGCGAGGCTCCTGCCCTTCTTCCGCGCCTCCATCTGCGCTTCCGACAGCAGCCGCGACGCCGGGTCGCGCAGCAGCAGGATGGCGCGCGTGAAGGGCATGAGGTCGCGGATGGCGGCAAGCCCCTCGGGCGGCAGCAGGGCGTAGGAGGGGGTGATCTCGCCGAAGGCGAGGTGGCGCGGTTGCAGGCGCTTGCGGAAGAAGGCGAGGTAGTCGGCGCTGCTGCGCATGCCGAGCCGTGCTTCGCACTCTGCCGCCACGCCCGACTGCCAGGGCTTGGCGCGAGACTGCTGCAGCATCTGCTCGAAGTGCTGCGGCACCCAGGCGAACTGCCGCCCGAGGTGCCAGTGGTCGAACACGTGCAGTTCCTTCACGGCCGGAAGCAGCACATCGCCCCGCCGGTGCAGATACTGCGCAAGCCAGGTGGTGCCGGCCTTCTGGGTGCCGAGGCCGCAGAAAAACAAGGGGTCCGTCATGCCGCCGACCATGCCCCGGCAGGGACCGGTGTGCAAAGCCGGGCGGCTGTGGAATCCTCCGCGCCGCAGACAAGGAGGACCCCGTGAGCGCAGGCAGCAAGCACCCCGAGACCATCGCCCTGCACGCCGGCTGGCGCGCCGACCCGACGACGGGCTCCGTCGCGGTGCCGATCCACCAGACCACCTCCTACCAGTTCCAGGACACCGGCCACGCGGCGCGGCTGTTCGCGCTGGCGGAACTCGGCAACATCTACACGCGCATCATGAACCCGACGGTGGATGTGCTGGAGAAGCGCGTCGCCGCGCTGGAGGGCGGTGTGGCCGCGCTCGCCGTCGGGTCCGGCCAGGCAGCGACGACGTTCTGCGTGATGAACCTGTGCCAGGCCGGGGACAACATCGTCTCCTCGACGGACCTCTACGGCGGCACCTGGAACCTGTTCGCCAACACGCTGAAGCAGTTCGGCATCGAGGTGCGCTTCGTCGATCCGGCCGACCCAGAGGGCTTCGCCCGCGCGACCGACAGCCGCACCCGCGCCTATTACGCCGAGACGCTGCCCAATCCGAAGCTGCAGGTGTTCCCGATCAAGGAGGTGGCGGCGATCGGCCGGCGCCTTGGCGTGCCGCTGATCATGGACAACACCGCCGCGCCCATCCTGTGCCGGCCGCTCGAGCATGGCGCGGCGGTGGTGATGCATTCGACGACGAAGTGGATCGGCGGCCACGGGACCTCGATCGGCGGCATCGTGGTGGATGGCGGCAATTTCGACTGGCAGGCGCATGGCGACCGCTTCCCGACTCTGAACTCGCCCGACCCGTCCTACCACGGCGCGGTGTGGACAGAGGCGGTGAAGCCGCTCGGGCCCGTCGCCTACATCATCCGCATGCGCACCTGCCTGTTGCGCGACATCGGCGCCGCCATGCCGCCCTTCAACGCCTTCCTGTTCCTCCAGGGGCTCGAGACGCTGCCGCTGCGCATGGAACGCCACTGCGCCAATGCGGCGAAGGTGGCCGAGTTCCTCTCGACGCACCCGAAGGTGACGAAGGTGATCTACCCCGGGCTGATGACCAGCGAGGCGAAGCGCCGGGCGGATGCGCATCTCGCCGGCGGCTACGGCTCGCTGATGGGCTTCGAACTGGCGGGCGGCGTGGACGCGGGCAAGCGCTTCATCGAGGCGCTGCGCATGTTCTACCACGTCGCGAACATCGGGGATGCGCGCAGCCTCGCGATCCATCCGGCGACCACGACGCACAGCCAGCTCGACCCCGACGAGCAGGCGGCCTCCGGCGTCACGCCCGGCTATGTGCGGCTGTCCATCGGCATCGAGCACATCGACGACATCCTGGCGGACCTGACGCAGGCGCTGGAGGCAGCCTAATGGCTCAGTCAAGCGGCTGTTTTGAATCCGGCCTGGAATGGGGTGCGGTTGTGCACGACGGCCCAGAGGACGTTCACCCGGCGCCGTGCGAGGGCGATGACGGCTTGGTGGTGTCG